>FWPV01009550.1_pt1 | contig 16374 bp, 15 predicted proteins | sample 2228371 | NCBI WGS metagenome assembly FWPV01 (sample SAMEA103939776, study PRJEB20133) | metagenome | reverse complement strand
TCACGCCTCCACGATGGCGGGCTTCGCGGTGAAGCCGGCCGCCTTCTCCATCACGTCACCCACGCGCAGCACCGTCTCCTCGTCCAGGAAGAGCGTGTGCAGCGGGGAGCGGGTCGGGTGGCCGGGTCGAGCGCCGGTGGGCGTCGACCGCCCGAGCGGTCAGCACCGCCGCAGGGGCCAGCACCGCCAGCACCACGACGACGGCCAGCAGCCGCCTCATCTGGCGGCGGTCACCCCAGACCCCGCCGCTGCCGGTACCGGGAGTAGCGCCACAGGTGCTCGAGCGCATCGACGGCCCGGTTGGCCGAGGCGTAGCACAGGCGCCCGGTCCGCATCACTGTCGCCGGACCGGGGTTGGACGGGTCGGCCACCGCCAGCTCGGTGGCGGTGAGGATGGGCTTGCCTGTGCGCAGGCTGATCTCGTGGGCCGCCTCGGCGAACCGGGTGTCCTGGCGCTCGTGGTAGGCGACGATCCGCTCGAGGCCGTGGTCGGGGTAGAAGGGGCCGGTCTTCATCAGCTTGGCCTGGTTCGACTGGATGCCCAGGCCGAGGTAGATCACCGCGTCGACCTGCGGATGCGACGCGATCAGGTCGAGCACCTCCGGGATCGTGTCGCGGGTCTCGCCGCCGGCGCAGTCGACCGGGTTGTTCCGGCTCCAGCGGGGCGGCAGCTTGGCGTCGATGGCGGCCCGCAGGTCCTCGGGCAGGGGCAGCAGCGTCAGCTCGCTGCGGGTGATGGCGTCAGCGGTGACCACCCCCCAGCCCCCGGCGGTGGTGAGCACGACCACGTTGGGGCCCTTGGGCAGCGGCTGCGTGGCGAACGTGGCGGCGGCCTCGAACGCGGACTCCACGGTGAGCGCCCGGGTCGCACCGGCCTGGCGGCAGGCGCCGTCGAACACCTTGTCGTTGGCGGCGAGCGCCCCGGTGTGGGAGGCCGCCGCCGCCTGCCCACCCTCGGTGGCACCGCCTTTCACGAGGACCACCGGCTTGCGGGCGGCGACGCTGCGGATGCGCTCGGAGAAGGCCCGGCCGTCCGCGATCCCCTCGACGTAGGCCAGGCTGACCGCGGTCTCGGGGTCGTCGGCGTAGAAGTCGAGGTAGTCGGCCACGGTCACCATGGCTGCGTTCCCGGCCGAGACCGCCCGCGAGATCCCGACGCCGGTCTGCACCGCGTAGTTCATGAAGCTCGACACGAAGTTGCCGCTCTGGCTGGCGATGGCGATGCGACCGGGCGGCGGGTAGGGGGCCACGATCTGGGCGCACAGCTGCGACGGCGTGCTCACCACCCCCTGGCCGTTGGGGCCGGCCAGCAGGATGCCGAGGCGCTCGGCCAGGGCGACCAGCTCGGCCTCGGCCCGCTTGCCGTCCTCCCCGGCCTCGCCGTAGCCGGCCGTGGTGAGGAACGCCGCGCCAATCCCCTTGCGGGCGCACGCGGTGAGCAGCTCGGGGATGGCGCCAGGGGGCACGCATACGAAGCACAGGTCGACCTCACCGTCGGGGAGATCGTCGATGGAGGGCACGGTGCGGATGCCGAGCACCTCCTCGCCCTGGAGGTTCGTGCCGAACACCTTGCCCCGGTAGCCGGATCGAAGGATGTTGTGGAGGGCCACGAACCCGAACTTCCCGGGGTGGCTGGACGCCCCGGCCACCACCACCCCCCGGGGGTCGAACAGCGCCCGGAACCGGTCACGGCTGATGGCGGTCATCGCTCGTCCACCTCGACCAGCGCGTCCACCGCCACGGCCCTCCCGTCCGGCTGCACGATCAGCGGGTTGAGATCAACGCTCACGACGCTCGGGTCGGCCTCGGCCAGCGCCGAGAGCCCGAGCAGCACGTCGGCCAGCGCGTCCCTGTCCACCCCCTGCTCGCCGCGGAACGGGCCGAGCAGCTTCTGGGTGGCCAGGCCCTCGATCATCTCGAGGGCGTCCACCCGGGCGATGGGGACGAGCCGGAACACGACGTCGGCGAGCGCCTCGGCCAGCACTCCGCCGACCCCGAGCATCACGCACATGCCGAACTGCGGGTCGCGCACCAGGCCGGCGATGAGCTCCCGGTTCCCCCGGACCATCGGGGCGACCAGCACCGACACCTCACCGTCCTCGGGCCGGGCGGCGGCGAGCAGGTCGGCGGCGGCCCGTTCCACCGCAGCGCGGTCGGCGAGGCCCAGGCGGACCAGACCCCGCTCGGTCTTGTGGGCGATGCGGTCGCCGTTGAGCTTTGCGACCACGGGGTAGCCGATGGCGTCGGCCGCGTCGCCAGCGTCGGCGGCGCTGCGCACGATGCGTTCGTCGGCCAGGGGCACGCCGTGGGCGCGCAGGCGCGCCTTGGAGGCAGCTTCGGAGAGCGTGGGCACGGCCGGCGAGCGTACCCCCGGTGCCGGCGTCGGGCCGTGACTCTGCGGGCGGGGCTCAGCGACCGGCGGCGTGCCCGGTGATCAGCTCGGCCAGCGCCGGCGCCTGCTCCATCGGGAGCAGGTGACCGCACGGGAGTTCGACCAGCCGGGCGTCGCGGATGGCGGCGGCAAGGTGGCGGGAGTGGACGATGTCGACCCACCGGTCCTCGATCCCGCCGATCACCAGCGTCGGGCAGGTGATCGCCTCGAGCCGGTCGGCGATGTCGATGCGGCCGTCGAGCTCGATCTGGCGGAGCGACCCCGGGGCGATGGTCGCCGCAGTGACCGGCACGAGGGCCTCGATGCCGTCACCGATCGCCTCGAACGACGCGGCGGTGAGCCCGTCGGCGTAGGCGTAGCGGGCGAACAGCTCGGGGTCGGTCTGGATGAGCCGGGACCACAGGTCGAAGGTGAACCGCATGCGGGCATCGGTCGTGGCCCACCCGGCGATGAGGGTGAGCGATCGGACCCGCATCGGCGCGACCGATGCGGTGGTGGCGGCCACCACCGCGCCGAGCGACCAACCGCCGAGATGGAAGCGGTCGTGGCCGAGTGCGTCGGCCACCGCGAGGACCTGCGTGGCGAGGTCGAGCACCTCCAGGGGCCCACCCGGGTCGACGGTCTCCCCCGACCCGGGCAGCTCGGGGGTGATCACCGTGAACCTGCTGGTCAGCAGCGGGCTCAGCTGCATCCAGGTCGAACGCGACGCCGTGGTGCCGTGCACGAGGATCAGCGGGTCGCCCTCACCCTCGACGCCGTAGGCGACCGTGACCTCTCCCACCGCGACACTCGGCATGACCGGGATCCTACGCTCAGGGCTCGAGCGCAGCCCGGAAGAAGGCCCGGATGTGCTCGAGCCGGGCCTCGAGCGCCGCCGGTGCCAGTGGATCGTGGTCGAGGAGGCCCTCGAGGAACGGTGCGTCGCTGAAGTAGCTGAGCAGCGCGCCGTACCCGGTAATCAGCAGCTGCTCGGGGTCGTGCTGGCGGAAGGTGCCGGCGGCCATCTCGCCGCTGAAGTAGCCGACGGCCCGGTCGAAGTACGGGCGCAGGACGGCGCCGAGGTCGATACCCAGGTGGGCACCGCCGTCGATGGCCTCCCGGCGGAGCAGCCGTACCACCTCGGGGTTCTCCTGGAAGTACCGGAAGCTCGCGGTGAGCACCACGTCGACCCGGGCCCAACCGTGCAGGTCGTCGCTGGCGCTCGAGTGCTCGATGCGCACCAGCCAGTCCGACAGGGCCCGCTCGAACACCTCGCGGTACAGCGCCTCTTTCGAGGCGAAGTGGTGGAGCAGGCTCGGCCGGCGGATGCCCACGCCGGCGGCGATGTCGTTCAGCGAGGTCCCGCCATAGCCCTGCTCGGCGAAGCAGCGGCGGGCCTCGGCCAGGATCGCCTCCCGCGTGCCCACCGCCTCGCGGGGGGTGAGCGTCGTCTCGGCGTCGGCCATGGTGCCGACCAGCGTAAACCGATCCGGCCGATCACCCGGAGAAGACGCCTACCGACCGGTCGGTAGGGCGGCGCAGGTTGGTACCCTGGCACCCCGTGCATCCTCTGTTCCTGGCCCTGCTCGCCGGCTTCCTCGTCACCCAGATCGCCCATGTGGCGACCACCGTCTACCTGCACCGGACCCTCGCCCACCGGGCCCTGACGCTCCGCCCGGGCGCAGCGTGGGGGTTCCGGTTCATCGTGTGGATCACCACCGGCATCAAGCCGCGCGAGTGGGCCGCCGTGCACCGCCGCCATCACGCCCACACCGACGGTCCCCTCGATCCCCACTCACCGGCCCAGCTGGGCTGGCTGCGCGTCCAGCTCACCAACGCCGCCCTCTACCGCCGGGTCGCCCGGGACGGCCAGACCGTCGCCCGCTACGCCAAGGACCTGCGCCCCGACATCTGGGACCGCCTGCTGTTCGACCGGGCGTTCGTCGGCCTCGGCCTGGGGATCGCCGTGCTGTGCGTCGCCCTCGGCCCGGTGTGGGGACTCGTGGCCGCAGCGTTCCACACCCTGTGCTACCTGGGCCTGAACGGGGCCGTGAACGCCGTCGGCCACGAGTTCGGCCGGCGCCCCCACGACAACAGCGCCACCAACAACCAGTGGCTCGCCTGGCTCACCGCCGGTGAGGGCCTGCACAACAACCATCACGCCCGCGCCACCGCGGCACGCCTGTCGTTCCGCCGGGGCGAGGTGGACCCGGGGTGGTGGTGCATCCGGGCCCTGCAGGGCCTGAAGTTGGCCGCGGTGCGCCACGACCGCCCCCCGGTGGGTGTGGCCGGCGCCGACCAGGGCTGACCCGTGACCGCCGTGGCCGCCGCCCGGGTGGTCACGCCGGCCGGGATGACCGGACCGGCGGTCGTGGAGCTCGACGGCACCCGGGTCGGCGCCGTGCACCCCACCGCCGCGTCGGTGCCCGACCGGACGCTGGTGCCCGGCTTCGTGGACCTGCAGGTGAACGGGATCGACGACGTCGACGTGGCCACCGCCACCGGGTCGGACTGGGACCGGCTCGATGCACTGCTGCTCGCCCAGGGGGTGACCACCTGGTGCCCGACCCTGGTGACCGCCCCCCGCCACGCCTACGGCCCGGCCCTCGCCCGCATCGACGCCGCAGCCTCCCGCACGGGCCCCCGGCCACACCTCGCCGGGGTCCACCTGGAAGGCCCGTTCCTCGGTGGGGCCCCGGGCGCCCACCGTCGGGACCTGCTCGCCCCGGTCGACCTCGACTGGCTCGCCGGGCTTCCCGGACTCGTGCGCATCGTGACCATGGCGCCCGAACTGTCCGGGGCCGTGGAAGCGGTCGGGCTGCTCGCCGGGCGTGGCGTGCTGGTCAGCCTGGGGCACTCGCGCGCCGACGCCGCCGCAGTGACGGCCGCCGTCGACGCCGGGGCCCGGCTGGTCACCCACCTGTTCAACGGCATGGCCCCGTTCCATCACCGGGACCCGGGCCTGGTCGGAGTCGCCCTCACCGACGACCGCCTGGCGGTGTCGCTCATCGCCGACGGGGTGCACGTCCACCCGACGGCCATCGCCCTCGCCTTCCGGGCCAAGGGCCCGGACCGGGTGGTGCTGGTCACCGACGCCGTGGCCTTGCGGGCCGGTCGGGCCGGGCCGCTCGGCATCCGCCTGGCCGACGGGGCCCCGAGACTGGCCGACAGCACCCTCGCCGGGAGCGTGCTCACCATGGACGCCGCGGTGCGTTTCGTCACCGAGAGGTGCGGTGTACCCCTCGAGCGGGCGGTCGCGGCGGCGTCGACCACCCCGGCGGCCCTGCTCGGCCTGCACGACCGGGGCGCGATCGCCCCGGGCCGCCGGGCCGACCTGGTCGCGCTCGGTCCCGCCGGCGAGGTCGAGGCGGTGTGGGTGGCCGGCGAACCGGTCCTGGAGGCCGCCCCGGACCGACGGTCCGGTTAGCGTCCGGCACGCCATGGACATCGTCTCCGCCCTCTTCGTCGAGAGCTTCAACCTGCGCCAGGCGCCCGGCCCGTCCACCCGCATCGACCTGACCGGCGTCTTCTTCTCGATGGCCGCACCCTCCCCGGTGCCGGTCACCATCGACCCACACCTCGTGGTGCTCATCCGCTGCCGGCCGGACGAGCCCGGCCAGGGCATCCTCGAGGTCGTGTTCCGCAAGGGTGACGAGCAGCTCGCCCGGAACGTGAGCCCGTTCACCGTCGAGCCGGGCCGGTTCACCTACCGCCTGGTCCGGGGGGAGCTCACCTTCACCGAGTACGGGACGGTCGAGGCCCACTGCCGCATCGACCAGGGGCCCTGGCACGTCGTGCCGCTCACCCTGCTGCCACCCGCCTGACCGTGCCCTACGCCGCCGCGCTCTCCGAGCACCCGCTGGCGGCCGAGGCCGTCGGCGAGGTCTGCGGCCAGCTCATCGACCGGCTCGGCACCGGACCCGATCTGGCGGTGCTGTTCGCCACGGCACCCCACACCGGTGCCCTCGAGGACATCGTGCCCGCCGTCCGGTCGATCCTGTCTCCGCAGACACTGCTCGGCGCGACCGCCGGCGCGGTGCTCGGCGGCGCCCGCGAGGTGGAGCAGACCCCGGCACTCGTGGTCTGGGCGGCGCACCTCACCGGTCGACCCCGACCGGTCCGGCTCACCGGCCGGGATCTGGCTCCCGGAGCGCTCCCGCACCGTGCCGGGCACCGGTCCCTGCTGCTGATCGCCGACCCGTTCAGCTTCCCCGTCGAGTCGCTCCTCGCCGGCCCCGGCCTCGTGCCCCCGTCCCTCACCGTCATCGGCGGGCTGGCGTCCGCAGCGCGGGGGCCGGGCGGCAACCGCCTCGTGCTCGACGGCACGGTCACCGACCACGGTGCCGTGGGCGTCCTGCTCGACGACCCGGTCGTCCCGGTGGTCTCCCAGGGCTGCCGACCCGTCGGCGAGCCGTGGATCGTCACCCGGGCCGACGGGCCCGTCGTGCTCGAGCTCGGGGGCCGCCCGGCCCTCGAGCGCCTCGCCGCCGTGCTGGAGGCGCTCCCGCCCGACGACCGGGCCCTCGCCGCCCGGGGGCTCCACTGCGGCATCGTGATCGACGAGCACAGGGCCGTGTTCGGCCGCGGCGACTTCCTCGTCCGGGCGCTGACCGGGATCGACCGGGCGCGCGGCGCGCTCGCCGTCGGTGCGCCGCTCGAGGTGGGGGCCACCGTCCAGTTCCAGGTGCGGGACGCCGAGGCGGCCGACGAGGACCTCCACGCCCTGCTCGCCCCCCACCGTGCCGATGCGGCCCTGGTTTTCACCTGCAACGGTCGGGGCGGGGGGTTCTTCGGTGAACCCCACCACGACGCCCGGGTGGTGAGCGAGCTGCTCGACACCCCGGCGGTGGCCGGCATGTCCTGCGCCGGGGAGATCGGACCGGTCGGGGGTCGTCCGTTCCTGCACGGGTTCACGGCGTCGGTCGCGCTGTTCGGCACGGAGTGAGGTCGGAGACGGCCGCGACCGGACGGGTACGGTCGTGCGCCGTGACCGACGCCGATCTCGCACAGCAGGCCGTCAACGTCATCCGCGGCCTGGCCATGGACGCCCCCCGGGCGGCCAACTCCGGGCATCCGGGCACGGCCATGGCCCTGGCACCGCTGGCCACGGTGCTCCACACCAGGGTGATGCGCCATGACCCGGCCGACCCGGCGTGGCCCGACCGGGACCGGTTCGTGCTGTCGGCCGGCCACGCGTCGATCCTGCTCTACGCCATGCTCCACCTGTCCGGGTACGGCCTCGAACTCGACGACCTCCGGCAGTTCCGCCAGTGGGGGTCACGCACCCCCGGCCACCCCGAGGCCCACCACCCGGCGGGCGTGGAGGTCACCACCGGACCGCTCGGCCAGGGGCTGGGCAACGCGGTTGGGATGGCCATCGCCGAGCGTCACCTCCGGGCCCGGTTCGGGACCGAGCTGATCGACCACCACACGTACGTGATCGCCGGCGACGGCTGCCTGCAGGAAGGCATCTCCCACGAGGCGGCCTCGCTCGCCGGCCACCTCGGGCTGGGCCGGCTGATCGTCGTCTACGACGACAACCACATCACCATCGACGGGCCGACCGAACTGGCGTTCACCGACGACACCGCCAGACGATTCGAGGCCTACGGCTGGCGGGTCGACCAGCTCGGGGAGATCGCCGACGACCTCGACGCGCTGGAGGCTGCCTTGCGCCGGGCCAGGGACCACGCCGGCGATGACCGCCCACAGTTGCTCGTGCTGCGCAGCCACATCGGGACCCCGTCGGAGAAGTACCAGGACACCGCCGCCGCCCACGGCAGCCCCTTCGACCCCGACGAGATCGCCCGGGTGAAGGCCCGGCTCGGCCTGCCCCCCGACCAGACGTTCTGGGTGCCACCGGAGACCGTGGCGTGGTGGCGGAGCCAGGTGGCGTCCCGGTCGGCCGAGCGGGCCGCGTGGGAGGCCCGGTTCGCCGCCTTCTCGGCGGGCGATCCCGAGGCCCGGGCCGCGTGGGACGCCTGCTGGGCACCGGGCGGACTCGCCGGCTGGGCCGAGGCGCTCCCCCGGTGGGAGCCGGGGGAGCAGGTGGCCACCCGGGTCGCCATCCGCGCCTGCGTCCGGGCGTCGCTGCCGGTGGTCCCCGGGCTGGTGGCCGGCGGCGCGGACCTGACCGAGAACACGGGCATGGACCTCACCGGCACCGAGCGGCAGTCAGCCGCCCACCCCGAGGGTCGCCAGGTGCTGTTCGGCGTGCGCGAACACGCGATGGGGGCGGCGCTCAACGGCATGGCCCTGCACGGCGGGATGCTGCCGGCCGGCGGGACGTTCCTGGTGTTCAGCGACTACCTCCGCCCCGCCCTCCGGCTCGCCGCCATGTCCGGCGCCCCGGCGGTGTACGTGTTCACCCACGACTCGGTCGGCCTCGGCGAGGACGGACCGACCCACCAGCCGATCGAGCATCTGGCCTCGCTGCGGGCGATGCCCGGCCTCCGGGTGCTCCGCCCGGCCGATGCCAACGAGACCGCAGCGGCCTGGCGCCTGATCGTGGACGAGCCGGCACCCACCGCACTGGTGCTCAGCCGGCAGGCCCTGCCGGTGGTGACCCCGCCCGACCCTCCCGTCGGCCGGGGTGCCTACGTGCTGCGCGACCCCTCGGGCCCGGTCGAGGTGGTGCTGATCGGCACCGGCAGCGAGGTCGCAGTCGCCCTGGGCGCCGCGGCACTGCTCGACGCCGACGGGATCGGCGTCCGGGTCGTGTCGATGCCGTCGTGGGACCGGTTCGCCGCTCAGCCGCGGGCGGCCCGTGACGAGGTGCTGCCCCCGGGGGTGCCCCGGGTGGCGGTGGAGGCGGCGGCGACCTTCGGCTGGGAGCGGTGGGCGGACGCCACCGTCGGCATCGACCGCTTCGGTGCGTCCGCACCCGGTGCGGTGGTGCTGCGTGAGCTCGGCATCACCGCCGAGCACGTGGCCGCCACGGCACGGGCGCTCCTCGGGCGCTGAGCGGGCCGCGGCTGCCGGGCCCGGGGCGACCGGTCGGTACGCTCGGCCCATGCACCGCCTGCAGCGCCTGTTCGTCGAGCACGGCCAGAGCCCCTGGCTCGACAACCTCACGCGCGACCTGCTGACCTCCGGTCAGCTCGCCCATCTGCGAGACCTCGGCATCCGGGGCGTCACCTCGAACCCGTCGATCTTCCAGAAGGCGATCCAGGGGTCATCCGAATACGACACCCAGTTCGCCACCCTGGTCGCCGACGACCGCCCGGTGGTCGACGACTACTGGGCGCTGGTCACGACCGACATCCGCAGCGCGCTCGACGTGATGGCGCCGGTGTACGACGAGAGCGAAGGCACCGACGGCTTCGTGTCGCTCGAGGTCGCCCCCGACCTGGCCTACGACACCGCCGGCACCGAGATCGCCGCACGCGAGCTGCACCTGCACATCAACCGCCCCAACCTGATGGTGAAGATCCCGGGCACGACCGCCGGGATCCCGGCCATCCGCCAGATGGTGGCCGAGGGGCGGAACATCAACGTCACGTTGATCTTCAGCCTCGACCGCTACGAGGAGGTGATCGAGGCCTACCTGAGCGGCCTCGAGGCGTACGCCGCCACCCCGGGCGCCGACCTGGCCCGGGTCGCCGGGGTCGCCAGCTTCTTCGTGAGCCGGGTCGACACCGAGGTCGACCGGCGGTTGGAGCAGATCGGCTCCCCCGAGGCACTGGCCCTGCGGGGCCGGGCCGCCGTGGCGCAGGCCAAACTCGCCTACCAGCGGTTCCTGAAGGCCTTCAGCGGACCGCGATGGGAGGCCCTGGCGGCGAAGGGCGCCCGGGTCCAACGGCCGCTGTGGGCGAGCACGTCGACCAAGAACCCCGCCTATCCCGACACGCTCTACGTCGACACGCTGATCGGCCCCCACACGGTGAACACGCTGCCCGACGCGACCATCGAGGCCTTCGTCGACCACGGGACGCTCGCCCGTACCGTCGATCGGGACGTCGACGAGGCCGGGGCGGTCTGGCGCGGGCTGGCCGAGGTCGGCATCGACATGGCCGACGTGGCCACGGTGCTCGAGGCGCAAGGGGTCAAGGCCTTCGGTGACAGCTTCGACCAGCTGCTGGACGTGCTGGCACGGCGGGCCGAGGAGCTCCGAACCGCAGGCTGAGGCGGGTGGTCGGTTCGTCGGACGAACCGAGTTGGTTCGCCTGACGAACTGACTGCTAGGGTGCGGGCGCCATGGGGGAGGCGGCACACCACGCTCCGGGCGGCGACACCTCGTGCTCGATCGCCCGCACGCTCGAGATCATCGGCGACCGCTGGACCCTGCTGATCCTGCGTGACGCCTTCCGTGGGATCCGCCGGTTCGACGACTTCCGCCGCGACCTGGGCATCGCCAAACCGGTGCTGGCCGACCGCCTCCGCCGGCTGGTCGACGCCGGGGTGATGGAGCGGCAGCTGTACAGCGAGCACCCACCGCGTCACGAGTACCGGCTCACCCGGATGGGCATCGACCTGTCCCCCGCCCTGGTGGCACTGATGCGCTGGGGCGACACCTGGTTGGCCGGCGCAGAGGGCCCGCCGACCGTGCTCGTGCACGAACCGTGCGGGCACCCGCTCGACCTGTCGTTCATCTGCTGGGCGTGCAACGAGACGTTCACCCCCGGCGCCATCCGCAGCCGCCCGGGTCCGGGCGCCACCAAGGGAGCCTCCACGTGACCGATCTGCTCCACACCCCGCTGGACGACCTGCTGGCCCGGGCCCGCGCCATCCGCGACGAGCACCACGGCACGAGGATCACCTTCAGCCCCAAGGTGTTCATCCCCCTGACCATGCTGTGCCGCGACAGCTGCGGCTACTGCACGTTCGCCCAGCCCCCGGCCCGGCTCGAGCACCCCTACCTGTCACCCGAGGAGGTGCTCGCCATCGCCCGCCGGGGCGCCGAGCACGGATGCCACGAGGCGCTGTTCACCCTCGGCGAGCGGCCCGAGCTGCGCTACGAGGTCGCCCGCCGGTGGCTCGAGGAGCACGGCTACGAGTCCACGGTGCACTACCTGCGGGCGATGGCCGAGCTGGTGCTGCACGAGACCGGCCTCCTCCCCCACGCCAACGCCGGGGCGCTGTTCCCCGACGAACTCGCGCTGCTCCGGCCGGTGAGCCCGAGCCAGGGGATGATGCTCGAATCGCTCAACCCCGACCTCGCCTGCCACCGGGGTGCGCCCGACAAGGAGCCCGCCCGGCGCCTCGCCACGCTCGAGGCCGCCGGCCGGCTCGGCATCCCGTTCACGACCGGCATCCTCGTCGGCATCGGTGAGAGCCGTCGCGACCGGCTCGACGCGCTCGAGGCCATCGCCGAGTCGCACCGCCGCCACGGCCACGTCCAGGAGGTGATCGTCCAGAACTTCCTGCCGAAGCTGCGCACCGCCATGGCCAACGCCCCGGCCTGCCCGCCCGAGGAGTACCTGTGGACGATCGCGGCGGCCCGGGTCGTGCTCCCGCCGGAGGTGCACCTGCAGGCGCCACCCAACCTGAGCGACGAGTTCGGGGGACTGCTCGACGCCGGCATCGACGACTGGGGCGGGGTGTCGCCGGTGACCGCCGACCATGTGAACCCCGAACGGCCGTGGCCGGCACTCGACCGGCTCCGGGAGGTGACCGAGGCCCGGGGCTTCGCCCTGGCACCCCGGCTGACGGTCTACCCCGAGTTCGCCCTGGACCCCGACCGCTGGCTCGACCCGGCGCTGCGGTTCGCGGTCATGGACCGCAGCGACGCCGAAGGCCTGGCCCGCGACGACCCCGGCTCGGTGTGGCCGGAGCGCATCTCGGCCGCCGACACCGTCGGCGACGGGGCCGAGTTCGTGCTCGTCGGCCACGGCTCGTCGCAGTGGTACTCCGGGGCGGGGAACCCGCCACCCACGCTGATCCCCGGTCGGGCCGGCCGCCGGACGGGCTCGGCGGTGGACGAGGACCTCGGCGGCGTACTGGCCGGCCACGAACCGGGGGTGGCCGAACTGGTCACCCTGCTCCGGGCGCGTGGCCCCGAGGTGGTGGCCGTCGCCGAGGTGGCCGACGACCTCCGGCTCCAGGTCAACGGCGACGTGGTCACCTGGGTCCACAACCGGAACATCAACTACACGAACGTGTGCACGTTCAAGTGCCGGTTCTGCGGGTTCTCGAAAGGTCCGCTGTCGCTCAACCTGCGGGGGACCCCCTACCTGCTCACCCTCGAGGAGATCGCCGACCGGGCCGAGGAGGCCTGGAACCGGGGCGCCACCGAGGTCACCCTCCAGGGCGGCATCCACCCGGACTTCGACGGCGACTACTACGTGAGCGTGGCGCGCGCCATCCATGAGCGGGTGCCGGGGATGCACCTGCACGGGTTCACCGCGCTGGAGGTCACCGAGGGTGCCCGCCGCAACGGCGAGCCGCTCGAGGACTACCTCCGCCGCCTCATGGACGCCGGGCTGCGCTCGCTGCCCGGCACGGCGGCCGAGATCCTCGACGACGACATCCGGGCCGTGCTGTGCCCGGACAAGATCTCCACCGAGGAGTGGCTCGAGGCGCACCGCACCGCCCACCGGGTGGGCCTGCGCTCGAACGTCACGATGATGTTCGGCAGCGTCGAGCAACCCGAGCACTGGGCCCGGCACCTGGTCCGCACCCGCGACCTGCAGAAGGAGACCGGCGGGTTCACCGAGTTCGTGGGGCTCCCCTTCGTGCACATGGCCTCGCCGATCTACCTGCAGCGCAAGGCCCGTCGTGGTCCCACGTTCCGCGAGACGCTGCTGGTGCACGCCGTGGCCCGGATCGCTTACCGGGGACTGATCGACAACGTGCAGGCCAGCTGGGTGAAGATCGGCCTCGACGGGGTCCGTCAGCTGTTGCAGGCCGGCTGCAACGACGTGGGCGGCACGCTGATCAACGAGAACATCAGCCGGGCCGCCGGGGCCAGCCACGGCCAGGAGATGGACGAGGCGTCGTTCCGGGCGCTGGTGGAACCGCTGGGTCGCACCCTGGAGCAGCGCACGACCGTCTACGGCCGGGTGGCCACCGGGGTGTGAGTCAGTAACCGGTCTTCTTCGGGGTGGCGTTGGGGAAGAGCTTCTTCTTCACCCGCCGCCCCGCCGACCGGACGATCGGGGGCGTGACCATCTCGATGAACTTCCCCCGGTCGAGCATCGAGCGCAGCGACGGGTCGTCGGTGCCCGGGCGGCGGCGGTACTGGAGGCTGGACACCCCGCCCCATTCGGCCGACGGCGGACGCTCGGTCGTCCAGTACCACAGCGCGAACGACTTCCGGGTGACCCCCGGCGGGCAGGTGAGCGGATCGGGGTGGCCGTGCCAGGAACGCTGGGTGGTGAGGAAGACCACGACCCGGTTGGCGATCGGATCGACCCGCTGGACGCAGTGCTTCACGTCCTCGTCCCACAACTCGAGCTGGCCGCCCCACGACGGGTCCCAGTCCTCGTTGAGGTACATCACGAACGCGAGGCGCCGGAACATGCGGATCCGGGTGTGGTGCAGCTCGTCGTAGTGGAGCCGCAGGTAGCCGCCGGCCTCGATCTGGTGCTGGAAGTCGGGCTCCATGTACGGGTCGGCGAGCAGGTTCTGGACCCCGGAGATCTGCGACAGGAAGTCGAGCCACATGCCCGAGCGGAACTCCGACAGCACCAGCTTGGTGACCGGGCCGACGAGCTCCCAGTTCTTGTTGGCCAGCTTCACCTGCTGCGCGTCGTGGCGCCGGACGCTCATCTCCTCGATCGAGGGGAACTCGGCGATCACCGCCTTGAGGACCTCGTCGGGCAGGAGCCCGTCGATGACGACGTGCGGGAACGGCTCGGCGGTGCGGAAGCGCTCACCGATCTCGGCGGCCCTCCGGTTGAGATCCGCAGCGGTGAACCCGGTCCAGCCGAGTGCGTTGAAGGTGTCGACGACGCTGGTCACGGTCGCCAGTGAACCACAAGGAGTGGTCGAGCGAAACCACGGCAAACCCCCAGGGTGGGGTGGGGACTTTGGTCCTCCGCTCCCCGTCCTCCGGCCCGATCCGGCCGGTAGGGTCCCGTGCCGTCATGCCTGAACGCGACGAAACGACTACGCAGAGTGACGAGACGGCCACGCCGGACCCTGCCGTGCTCATTGAGGAACTCCTCGATGCGACCGGGGTCACCGTGGCGCGCCAGCACGTCCGGCGGCTGGTGGCCGAGGCGCTGGCCATGGGCACGAGCGGGCTCGACGAACTCGACCTGAAGATCGCCAGCGCCGCGCTCACCGAGATGCGCGAGGCGTTCGCCATGTTCGCCCCGCACCGCGCCGACCCGAAGGTCACCGTGTTCGGCTCGGCCCGGGTCCGCCCCGATGATCCCCTCTACGCCCAGGGCCGCCTGGTGACCAGCCTGCTCGCCGGCGCCGGCTGGAAGGTGATCACCGGCGCGGGGCCCGGGCTCATGACCGCCGCGATCGAAGGGGCGGGCCGCGAGCACAGCTTCGGGGTCAACATCCGGCTGCCGTTCGAGAACCGGTCGGGCTCACTGCTCCTCGACGACGCCAAGAGCGTCGCCATGAAGTACTTCTTCACCCGCAAGCTGATGCTCATCAAGGAGTCGAAGGGCTTCGTCTGCCTCCCCGGTGGGTTCGGCACGCTCGACGAGATGTTCGAGCTGCTCACCCTCACCCAGACCGGCAAGGGCGTGCCGGTGCCGATCGTGCTGCTCGACACCCCGGGTGACCCGTACTGGGAGGGGATCATCGGTTGGGTCGAGGATCAGCTGGTGGCCCGCGGGCTGATCAGCGCCGAGGACCGGTCGCTGTACCTGGTCACCGACTCCGCCGAGCGCGCCTGCGCGGAGATCACCGGGTTCTACGCCAACTTCGAGTCGATCCGCTGGGTCGGTGACCTGCTCGTCATCCGCTTGCACCGCGCCCCCGACGAGGCGCAGCTCGCGGCGCTGAACCGGGAGTTCGCCGACCTGTGCACGAAGGGCGCCATCGATGTCATCGGACCGACCCGCGCCGAGCAGGGCGACCGGGACCGGCTCCACCACCCGAGGGTGGCGCTGCGGTTCAACCCCCGCAAACAGGGGCGCCTCCGTCAGCTGATCGACGCCCTGAACCGCCTGCCTAACCGTCGCCCCGCAGGATCGCCGCCGCCTTCTCCACCGCCCGGCGGGCCCGGGTGAGCCGGCGTTCGGCGTTCAGCGCGGCAGCGTCGGGATGGCCGTCGTGGACCGCCTCCCGGAGCCGGTCGTAGGCGGCCTCGCCGAGGTCCTCGGCCAGCGCCTCCAGCCGGTCGGCGAGCTCGGCCATCCGTTCGTCGAGCGGGTCGGTCACGGCCGTCCTCCGAGGCAGGCGTCGACGATCTCGAGCGGGTGGCGCACATCGAGGCCGGCGGCAGCCAGGTGCAGCTGGCATCCCGGGTTGGCCGAGGCCACCACCGGCGCGCCGGCCCGCTCGATGGCGGCGAGCTTGCGGGCCCGGATGGCGCCTGCGGTGTCGAAGTGGAGGGCGGCGTAGGCGCCACCGGCGCCGCAGCACAGCCCCTCGTCGTCGAGTTCCACCACATCGGCCACCCGGCCGAGCACGGCCCGGACCGGCAGATGGGCCCGTTGGACGTGCCGGAGGTGGCACGGGTCCTGCACTGCGACGCTGACCGGGAACCGGCGCGACGGCACCGGCAGCCGGTCGAGCCGGTCGGCCAGCCACTCGTGGACGTCGCGCACCCGGGCGGCGAACGCGGCGGCCTCGGGGGTGCCGAGCAGGTGGCCGTAGTCCTTCAGGGCTGCGCCGCACCCGGCCGAGTCGACGAGCACCGGGGCCTCGCCGGGCATCGAGGCCATCACCCGGCTGGCCAGCCGCCTGGCCTGCGCAGTGAGCCCGGCGTGGGTGTGCAGCGCCCCGCAGCACCCCTCGCCCGGCACCGGGCGGGGGAAGGCCACCCCGGCGCCGGTGGCTTCGATCACCCGCTGGGCCGCCTCGTGGACGTGCCGCTGCCAGGCGTCCATGACACACCCGGGGAACAGCCACACGTCGCTGCCGCTCGGGCGCAGCGG
>FWPV01009545.1_pt1 | contig 16378 bp, 9 predicted proteins | sample 2228371 | NCBI WGS metagenome assembly FWPV01 (sample SAMEA103939776, study PRJEB20133) | metagenome | reverse complement strand
GAGGGAGAGGGGTTTGGAACTCCCCTCCCTCCAAGGGAGGGGGTAGGGGGAGGGTCGAGCCCTGACAGGAGGGCGCACCAACAGAACTAGGGGCCATACTCGTCCGCAGGCGCCTATCGCGCGGGTGGCGCGGACAGGACGAATTGGGCGGCGGAAGGGAGCACAAGGGGAATAAAGAGGGCAAGGCTGTAGTGGCCGGCCGGATACCAGTGGATGGCGGGCCTCCCGAGGGCCTCCCAGAGGGCCTCGGTGTTGCGGCGCGGCACGGTGGTGTCGCCTGTGGCATTGATCATCAGCACCTGGCTCGGCTTGGCGCGCTTTGCGAAGGTGAGGGGATCAATGCCCTGCGATTCCTTTCTGAGGCGGTCGAGGGTGTAGCCAAGCTCGCTGAGGCGGGCGCGCACGATGCCGGTCTCGGGGGCGTGCCACAGGATGTCGGCGGGGTCGCCGCCGGCGAGGACAAGGACGTTGCGGCTGAACCGCTGGTCCACGCCCACGACGAGGCCCGCGATGATGCCGCCGAGGCTCACGCCCACGATGCCGACGCGGCGCGGGTCCACCTCGGGCTGCTTCTGGAGCCAGCAGGCGGCGCGGCGGACCTCGACCGTTGTGCCCTCCATCGCATCGAGCATGCGCTGCGGCTTGGCGAGAAAGGTCTGGCGAAGCGACGTGCCTGGCGGGCGCCGCTAGCCGTAGTAGGGCATCTTGACGATGAGGCTGGGGATGCCCGCCGCGGCGAAGTGCCGGGCGATCATCCGCGCCACGACGAAGCTCCCATCCAGGATGTCGAGCACCACCACCGCGGGCGCCCGCCCTTTGGGCGCCGCTGGCACGTAGTACTCGCCGTGAACGGTGTCGCACTCGGGCGTGTCGTAGCGCCTGGGAGAGGGGAACGTGAGATGGTAGACGAGGTGGGTTTCCGCCGTGGCGGTTAGTTCGAGGCGCCACGCGAACGGGGTGGGTGGGAAGTTGTAGCGTTTGAGCCACTCGTTCACCCTGGGGTCAGGGTCGCTCAGCGGCTTCAATGTGTTGCGGCACGCCGCGACGCCAGCGAGCGGGCGCGCCCGCCCGGCCAGGCCGCAGTGGGGAACCCACGCGCACGATGAGAGGGTGAAAAGCAGCAGCGTAGAAGCGGCGACTTGGAGGCCAAAGACCATCTAGAGGACCATTGCCTTGGCGATGTCGTCGGGGACTGGGAGGTAGGCGACGGGTTCCATTGTGAAGGTGGCGCGCCCCTGTGTGAGGGAGCGCAGGACGGTGGCATAGCCGAACATTTCGGAGAGAGGGACCTTGCCAGTGATGAGGTGGACGCCGGAGCGGATGAGCTGCTCGGCGATCTGGGCGCGGCGGGCGATGAGGTCAGCGAGGACGTCGCCAAGGTGGGCCTCCGGGGTCATGACCTCGAAAAGCATCCAGGGCTCGAGGATGACCATTCCAGCCTGCTCGGCGGCAAGTCGGAAGGCGCGTGCAGCAGCAGCGGCAAAGGCGCCTTCGGTGGACTCTGTGGGGTGGAATGCGCCGCCGAGGACGGAGGCGGCGATGCCGACCATGGGGTAGCCGGCGAAGACGCCGGAGGTGGCGGAGCCCTCGATGCCGTCCTGGACCGCTGGGCGGAACTCGCGTGGAATCTGGTCTTCGCCGACGAGGAAGCGGACTTGGACCTTCTGGGCATCGTGGGTTGGCTCAAGGCGCAGGCGGACGCGGGCGAACTGCGCGTGGCCCGGGGCGGGGGGCTCGTAGTCGGCCTCGCATTCGGCGGCCTGGGCGATGGTCTCCTTGTAGGAGACGCGCGGGCGACCGACGTTGGCCGCGACGTGGAAGTCGCTGAGCATGCGATGCTTGATGACCTCGAGGTGGAGCTCGCCCATTCCCGACACGATGGTCTGCCCGGTCTCGGGGTCCGTGCGCCGCCTGAAGGTTGGGTCCTCTCGCTCCAGGCGCGACAGCACGGCGTCCAGCTTCGCTCGCTCCGCGCTGGTCTTTGGCTCGATGGCCATCGAGATGACGGTGTCGGGGAAGCTCATCGCCTCCAGGAGCACCGGGTGGCGCGGGTCGCAGAGGGTGTCGCCGGTGCTGGAGGTCTTGAGGCCGGCGGCGGCCACGATGTCGCCCGCCACAGCCTCCTCGATTGGGGTCCGCTGGTTGGCGTACATCCTGAACAGGTGGGTCATCCGCTCGCGTTCGCCGGTGCGGGCGTTGAGTAGCTGCTGGCGAGGGGTGAGGTGGCCAGCGTAGACGCGCAGGTAGAAGATGTCGCCGTGCTCGTCCGAGGCGATCTTGAAGACGAGGGCGAGGGTGTGGCCCTTCTCGCTTGCCTGGCGCTCGATCGTCTGGCGGGTCTTCGGGTGCGTGCCGCGGATGGGCGGGACATCGAGGGGCGAGGGGAGGTAGTCGCACACGGCGTCCAGGAGGCGCTGGACGCCGATGTTGCGGAGGGCAGAGCCGCACAGGACAGGGACGATCCGCCCGGCAATGGTGGCCTCGCGGATGCCCTTCCGCAGGTCATCCTCGCCGATCGGCGCATCGTCCAGGTACTTCGCCATCACCGCGTCGCAGTTCTCAGCCACGATGCGCACCAGCTCGTCGCGGTGGAGCTGCGCCATGTCAATCCCCTCGGGCGGCAAAGGCTCATCCTTGTAGCGCGTCCCCTCGCTCTCGGGGTCGTAGTGTCGTGCAAGCATCGGGATGAGGTCAACCACGCCCGCAAAGTCCTGCCCCGCGCCCAGGGGGAGCTGGATTGCCACCGGCGTGGCCCCCAGCCGCTCGCGGACCATGTCCAGGCACTTCTCGAAGTCGGCCCCGGGGCGGTCCATCTTGTTCACGAACACCAGCCGCGGCACACGGTAGCGATCGGCCTGCCGCCAGACGGTTTCGCTTTGGGCCTGGACGCCTGCAACGGCATCGAGGACGACAACGGCGCCGTCGAGCACCCGCAGCGAGCGCTCTACCTCCGCCGTGAAGTCCACGTGCCCGGGCGTGTCAATGATGTTTATCTCGCAGCCGCGCCAGGGACAAGTCACCGCCGCCGCCGTGATCGTTATCCCGCGCTTCCGCTCCTCCTCCATCCAATCGGTCACGGTCGTCCCGTCGTCCACGTTCCCCAGCCGGTGCTCCAGCCCAGTGCAGAAAAGGATGCGCTCGGTCGTCGTCGTCTTGCCCGCATCAATGTGGGCGATGATCCCAATGTTACGCTTGCGCTCGACGGGCACAGCCATTGCTTCACCCAACCAGCTACGGAGCTCCAGCGGCACGTGGCCCGCGGGTCGTCGTCCATTGAGGCGGGACACGCCAACGGCGTGTCCCCACGATGCTCCGCAACGTCGAGTAATTATACCGGCGGCCCACCCCCCCAATCAAACCGCGCCGCAGGGCGGCCGATGGCGCCGGCGGCAGGGTTGACAGTGGAACTTTTTCGCCCCAGCGCTGTATGATGTCGCAGGGGGAAGTCCCAAGAGGAAAGGAAGTGTGCGATGCGCAACACAGGGGCGGTGTTTGCCGGCCTGGTGCTGGCCTGTGTGGCTGCGTTTGGCGGCGAGGGGCTGAACACCATCGAGCGGCTTGTGCCGGCCGATGCGGTGGCCCTGGTGCAGGTGGAGGAGGCTGGCAAGTTGCGCGCGGCCTTCGAGCAGAGCGCGCTGGCCGAAGCAGTCCAGGCCTCACACGCGCTCCGCTACCTCCGCGCGGCGGCCGGGGCCGCCGCGGAGTTCGCTGCCGCCCTCCTCTCGGGGCTCTCGGCCAGCGAGCTTGGAGCCTGCCTGGGGCCGCACGCCGGCCTCGCGCTGCTGGACTTCAAGGACCCCGCCGACTTGCGGGCGCGTGTGCCCGTCGTGGCCCTCGTCGAGGCATCCGACCCCAAGAAGCTAGAGGCCACGCTGCTCGCGCAGCTACAGCTCCTCGGGCTCTTCCGCGATGACATGGTGGCCGCCGAGCGCAAGCACCTCGGGGTGGTCGTCCGCGAGGTGCCGCTGCCTGACCGCGGCTTCCTGTCTTTCGACTTCTGCGGGAACGTGCTGGTGGTGGGCGGACGCCAGGGGGTGGAAGCCCTGATTTCGTCCCAGGTGGGCGACGCGCCGCGGCTGGCCGCCACGCCGGCCTACAAGGCCATCCGCAACGGCCTGCCGGCTGGCCCGGGGGTGTTTGCATACGTTGCCATCCGCCCCCTGCTTCAGCGCATCGGCCTTGCCGCGGCCCCCGAGCAACTCGCGCCGCTTCGCATCCTGGGCGTCGCGGGAGCGGAGGCCGCCGGCCTGGGGGTGGGCTTCGACGGGCGACAGGTCCGCGAGCGGCTCATAGTGCAACTCAACGGGCCGCCCACGGGCATCCTGCGCATCCTCACCGAGGGGCAGCCCATCTCGCCCAGCCTCGGCAGCTTCGTCCCCAACGACTACTCGGTGGTCCTCCAAGTTGCCACGCGCGACGTGGCCCTCTGGGACCGCCTGCGCACCTTGCTCCAGGACATCCAGGGTCCTGCTGCGGTGGACTTCCTAGAGACGGTGGGGACCCACCTCGAGAAGCAGTTGGGCGTGCACCCCCGGAAGGGCATCTTCGACGCGATTGGCGACGAGGCGTTCGTGGCCCTCGACCTGGGCCAGCTCAGCGCCTTCTACGGCAGCGGGCGGCAGCCGAAGGCGCAGGAGCTGCCGCTGCTTGTGGGCGCGCGGCTGCGCGACGCCGCGGCGCTCAAGGACACCTCCGACCGCATCGCCGGCAACCAGGCCCTCTGGGAGAAAGGCGTGCAGCGCACCTCCACCAGGTATGGCGAGACCAGCGTCTTCACCTTCCGCACGCCGATGAACCCCGAGGTGCGCATCTCGCATGCGACGGTTGACGGCGTGTTGCTGTTCTCCATTCTCCCCGGCCCGGTGGTCGGCGCGCTGGAGGCGCGGAAGGCAGGCAAGACCCTTGCTGCCGGACCGCCGGCGCAGCCCTCACACGTCGTGCTCCAGGTCAACGACGCGGCGCTCCTCAAGAGCATCCTCGCCTGCATCCGCGGCGAGCTGCCCGAGGCGGGGAAGCGGCTGCTCCCCGAGGCCGACCGCATCATCGCCGGGCTGAACGGCTATCACGCAACCCTGCGGCGCGACGAGCATGGAGTGATGCTGGAGGCCCGTTCGGACCTGGGCACCCTCGGCACCCTCCTCGCCGCCGTGCTGATGTTCGACCAGGGCAACGCGATGATCGCGCGGCGGGTGAACGCCGACTTCGACCGGCTGGGCGCCGCGCTGGAGGCATACCGAGCCAAGAAGGGCGAGTATCCCGAGACAATCGAGCAGCTCGTGCCCGACCTCGTGCCCGCTCTGGCCAATGACCGCTTCGAGGCGTCGCGGCCATACGGCTACGCCCGCCGCCAAGACGCCTGGCTGCTCACCAGCGTCGGCCCCGACAAGCGCCCCGACATCCCGGCCGAGCAATTCGACCCACCCGCCTGGGCCGCCAGGCTGCGGAGCCAGGAGCCCCCCGACATCGCGCTCCTCAAACGCCTCATCTACCGCTTCCACCCTGAGCTGTATGCCGATGAGCGGAAGAACGATGACGAGGGCGACCTCTACCGCATGGGCGGCAAGGGGCTTGAGCCGCGCTCCGCGCCCCAGACACCCGAAAAAGCACACAAGGATGGCGCAAAAAAGGAGGACTTCTGATATAATATCCACCTGTTGCTGAAGGCGCGCGCCCAGGTTCCGCCCTTGTAGGGGCGGCCCCTGTGGCCGCCCAGGGGCAGCCACTAGGGCTGCCCCTACGGGGCCTGCGGCGCAGGTTGGCTTTCCGCGACACAAACGTATGTGGCACGGCCGCGCTGCGTCGCAGGCTAGAGGCCTGTGCCACCAGTTGGGCGGAGCAGGGGCCGGTTGCGCATGGACACACACGACCGCGATACGGTGGAGACGCGCGCGCCCGCGCGTGCGGGCGCCAGGGTATTGCGCCGCGTGATCGTGCTGGCGGTGCTCGGGGGGATCGTTGTCGTGGCAGCGGGGGCCGCCTTCTCCCCCAGGCTCCGCGAGCGGCTGCTCGGCGGCGGCGCGGCAACCGTGCCTCTACGCCTGAACTCCACGCCCGAGGGGGCTGACGCCTATGTGGACGACCACCTGGTGGGAAGAACTCCGGTGGAGGTGAGCGTAACGCCGGTGCCGCACAGGGTGCGAATTGTCCGCCGCGGCTTCCTGCCCTGGCATGAGCAGGTGGACCCACTGCCCACCCCCGCTATCTGCCCGAAGCTTGAGCAACTGCGCCTGGCCACCCTCATTGTGGAGTCGGCCCCTGACAGGGCGGAGGTCCACCTCGATGAGGAGCGCCGCGGCCTCACCCCGGTGGAAATCCCCGGCGTCGAGGCCGGACCCCACACGCTCCGCGTCGTCAAGGCCCCCGTCTATCAGCCCGTCACGCAGCGGATCGACCTGAAGGAGGGCGAGACGCGCCGCATCGTCGTCCACCTCGAGTCCGGCCTCGAACAGCTCTACGAGGACCGCATCAAGAACGCCCCCGGGAGGCTGAGCAACTACACCGAGCTCCTCCACGTGCACATCCTTGGCGGCGAGGTGGAGAAGGCCACGGGCACCCTCGTGCGGGCGGTGGAGGCGGTCAAGGGCGTCGAGGTGCCCCCCGCGGAACTCGACCAGTTCATCGGAGAGCTCCGCCGCCTCTTCAGGGGCCAGGGCGGCGCGCTCGACGCCGCCAGCAGGAGCAAGGTCCTCGACGCCGCCCTCGACCTGCTCGACAAGTTGGTCACGGCCGCCCCGTCCGAATACACGCGCTACGGCGACCTCGTTGCTCTGCTGTGCCAGGCAGGCCGTTTCGAGGACGTCTATAAGGTTTGCGAGAAGACGGTGGCTCAAGCCACTGGGCGCGGCCTCGCCCACTACTACGTCGCCACCGCGTGCTCAAACGTGGGCGAGACGACGAGTGCCATCCGCCTCCTGGAGCGCGCCGTCGAGCTCCAGCCCACGCTCTTCACCGCAAGGCTCTCGCTCGGCTCCGCCTACCACCGCGCCGCGCAACTCGACGACGCAACGCGCCAGAAGCGGCTCGACGACGCCCTCCGCCAGTTCACCGAGGCCGAGAAGCTGGCCTCTCAGGCATCCGCCTACTATCAGGGCTACCTCCAGGCCGAGCTCGCACGCCTCATGGTCTCGCGGAAGGACATCCCCGCCGCCTTCGCCCGCTACAAGAGGGCCATTGCCGCCGGCGCACCGCCCTCCTACGCCTGCCAGTGGCGAGTTGCCTTCGCCGAACTCCTCCTCGAACAAGGCAACCAGCAAGAGGCCATCGAGCAATACAAAGAGGTCGTCCGCCTCGCCGACCCCGACTCCAAGGTCCACGGCATCGCGCGCGTCCAGCTCCGCCGCCTCGGCGGGAAGTGACCCGACACTGCAAACGCCACACTGGGCTATTCGGGGACCTTGGCCTTGAGCTCGTCCACCTTCTCGCTGGCCTCGGTTTCCTGGGTGTGCATGGCGCGGATGTCGTCTATGAGCTTGCGGCGCCGCTCGGCAAGGTAGCGGAGGTATTCCTCGATGCTGACGATGTAGAGGCGGCGGGCCTGGGAGCGGTTGGTGAAGGCGCCGCCGTCGCCCGCGTGGTTGTCGGCCACCTCGATGAGGTAGGTGACCACGTCGCCTTCCTTGAGGTCAGGGATGGACTCCTTGAGGGTCCAGTTGGCCTCGCGCTCGACGAGGCGCCCTTTGAGGGGCGGGAGCGGGCGGCGCTTCTCCTCGCCGTCGTTGACGTTGTAGACGATGGCGGCCTCCGCGAGCCCGTAGTCGTCGCGGGCCTGGAAGGCAATGCTGAGGATTTTCCTGACGGTTGCCTTCTCGTCCTCGAGGGGGCGGGTGATCTCGACCTGGGGGGCGGAGTCGGGGACGACTTGGACGAAGTAGCGCACTTCGTCCTTGTACTCGTAGCCGTGGTCGCGCTCGGTCCACTTGAAGGAATAGTCGAACGAGGTGTTGGCGGTAAGCTCGAAGGAAGCGAGGCGTCCGCCATCGGAGATGGCCATTGCAGTGGGCTCGTGGCCTTCGAGGATGACTTGTGCGGACCTGAGGGGCAGGTCGCAGCGCAGGTCCCAGCGAATCCTCGTGCCCTGCGGGACCTCGAGGTTGAGGATGTCGAGGGGGTCAGGGGCAGGGAGGCCGGTGTACTTGGGGTACTCGAGGGTGACACGGGTTCCCACGATGCGGGGCGGGGGGACGATGGTGACGCGGTACTCGTCGGAGGAGTCGTCGCCGATCCGAAGGCGGTAGCTGAAGCCCTGGTACAGCTCGGCGAACTCGTGGGCGTAGAGGGTGCCGGCCTTCGTGGTCTCGCCCCTGCGGAGCTCGAGGGGTTCCCAGGCGCCGGCCTGCGTGCGGAAGTAGAGGGTGCCTCTGGGCGGAAGGTGGCCGGCGGCGAGCGCCCAGAGGGTGACTCTCGAGCCGTATTGGGCGGTATGGTCGCGGGTGAGGTCCAGGATGCGGGTGCGGGTGGGGTAGCGCTCGGCGGCCTGGGGGTTGAGCATTCGGCGGACGAGGACCTTGAAGTGGCCGGACCAGTTGACGCTGACGGCGGCGAAGAAGGCGATGACGACGGCGGAGAGGATGAAGATGGGGCGCAGGGCGCGGAAGGAGATTATTTCGCGGAAGTCAATCGGCTCGGTGTATTCGATGGTCTGGCGCCGCAGCGCGCGGATGAGGCTCGGGGAGATGTGAGCGGCCGGCGCGGTGCCGTGGGCGAACTGGACGAATGAGACGAGGAGGCTCTGAAGCTCGGGGTGGCGGCCTTCGACCTTGAGGGCGGTGCGGACCGGGTCGTAGCGGCGCAGGTGGCGGAGCCAGTGGTGCCAGAGCGCCCAGCCGAGCGCGGCGGCGTTGACCGCCGGCAGGACCAGGCGCCAGTAGCCCGGCACGCGGAACAGGAAGTCCACCAGGAAATCCAGGAGCGCCATGGCCACGGCCCAGACGACGAGGTGGCAGGCGCCGCGGGTGTGGTGGAAGTGGCGCTCCTTCTTCCACGCCCTGTGGAGCTTGGCGTGGATGTCGGCGGCGCCGGGGAGCTCTTCCTCAAGTCGGGTTGCCGTTATGGAGGCCATTCCGTCACCGTTGCAAAGGGCTTCGATGCGGGACGCAATCCGTAATTCGTAATCCGTAACAAGAATAATAGAAGAAGGCTCTCATCATTCGGGTGGCTTCTCTTTCTGGTTACGGATTATGCAGCTCTCGTTCAAATGAGGTCGTACTTTCTCCTGAAGAACCATTCGGCCCCGGCGATGAGGAGGACGAGGACGAAGGCAAAGGAGCCGAATGGGGGGTCGAGGAGCGGTTTCTGGCGCGGGAACTCGGCGGTCTGGACCTCCTGGCGGAGCGCGTCGGGGAGCTGGGGGAGGTCGCGGACGGTGAAGTAGCGTCCGCCGGAGAGCTCGGCGAGCTTGCGAAGGGCGTCCTCCTGCATCGCGGGCTCGAGCTGCTCGAGTGGGGTCGTGGCGACTTGAAGCTCTACGATGTTCGAGTAGTCGCGCTCGGCGTCGGCGGTGCGCAGCACGTAGCGCCCCTCCATTTCGGGGGTGAAGAAGCCCTGGTAGAGGCCGGGGGCGTCGCGCACCGGATCGAGCTTGAGGTCAACAGTCTCAGCCTTGCCCCCCGGGCGTTCGATCTTGATGGCGTAGTTGGCGAGGCCGACGGGCTCGTAGGCCTCGTTGAGGACGTTGGCGAAGACCTGGACTCTCTCGCCTGTTCGGAAGGAGCGGCGGCCGGTCTCGATCTGGATGCGTTTGTTTTCGCCGAGGAGGCGCGAGAGGGTGAGGAACTGGATGACTTGCCCCCAGAAGCGGGCGTGGTAGGTGTCGCCGACCTTGAAGCGGAGGCGCCAGAGCTGGTCGGTGCCCACGAACATGGCCTTTCCGCGCCCGTAGCGGTGCCAGCAGATGAGGGGGTATGGTTCGGTGGAGCCGGAGGCGCCGGAGAGGGTGGCGAGGACGGTGGCGGCCGGCTTGGCGCCGGCGAGGGCGGGGACGCGGTAGATGGGCCGCACGTGCGCCCAGCGGGCCGCGTTTCTCTCCTCGGGCAGCTCCAGGCTCACCACGCTCATCTCGGCTCCCTTCGCCGCGGGCACAGGGTGGACCGTCTCGTCAAAGTCCTGCCAAGTGTCGGGCCGGAGCCTGACTGGCAGGAGGTCCTCGATGGGTGTGCCGCGGTAGGTTGCGAGGGGTTCCTGGTGTCCGGGGAGGACGAGGATGGAGCCGCCGCGCTCGCGGACGAGTTGCTCCATGCGGGCGAACTGAGCAGGGGAGAAGTAGGACGCGGGGACGTCGCCGAGGATGACGAGGTCGAAGACGAATGCCTCGCCCGCGACCTCGGGGAAGCGCTCCAGGTAGCGGTCGGATGCCTTCGCGAGGTCGCGGTCGCCCTGGGTCATGAGGAACTTGACCTCGAGGCGGTGGTCGCGGAGGAGGACGGCGCGCAGGTATCGGTATTCCCAGCGGGGCTTGCCCTCGACGTAGAGGACCTTGATCTTCTCGTCAATCACACGGATGTTCTGCGTGAGGTGGTTGTTGTCGGCGACGACCTCGCCTGGGAGCGGGGTGGCCGCGACGTCGAGCTTGAGCGCGGTTTGCCCCTCCTCGGGCACGAAGGAGAGCTCCTCGAACTGCGGCTCGCCGGTGAGCGTGACCTTCCTGCGGGCGACCTCCTTGCCGTTCACTGTCACCGCGACCTCCACCTCGCGGCCGGTGAAGCCCTTGGAGCTGATGCGGAAGCGGACGGGGACGCGGTCTTTGGCGAAGACGGTGTCCTGGGCGACGAGTGCGTCGAGGCGGACATCGGGCGGGTCAGGGATGCCGATTCCGACGGGGAAGATGGGGATGCCGAGGCCCTTCATCTTGCGGGCGACCTCGAGTGGCTCAGTGCCCGCGTTGCAGGCGCCGTCGGTGAGAACGAGAACGCCGGCGATGGGCCGGCCGCGGTAGCGCTCGACGACCTCGGCAATGGCGGAGCCGAGTGCGGTGGACTTGCCGGTGGCGGCGAACTTCGGCAGGGGTATGGCGCCCCGCTCGCCCTCGCTCGTGGGCGGAACCACGGTGTCGCTGAAGGCGTGGAAGAAGAGGTTGCAGTTCTCGGACAGGCGTTTGACCAGGCCAAGTTCTGGGTTCTCGAGGATGCCTTTGGCGAGCTCGATGCGTGGGGCGGCCGCGGCATCGGCGCGGGCGCGGGCGTCCATTGTCCGCGGCACGCCCTTCTCGAAGGTGAGCCTCCCGAGCGCCAGCGCCGCGTCCTCGAGCTCGCGCTCGCGCCTGCGCGCGTCCCGGATGCCCATGCTCTCCGAGGTGTCCACCAGCACGATGAAGCTGGGGCGCAGCTTCACAGAGGTCTGGTAGCTGAGGGCCGGCTCGAAGAGGAGGAGAATGACGATGACGTAGAGGATGGCCCGAAGGGTTCCAAGTGCGATGCGGCGGAAGCGCGAGACACCCCTCTCGCGGTAGTAGAGCCAGGCGGCGAAGGCGATTGCCACTGCGATGAGGGCTAGCACGATGATGCGGGGCCACTGGCTGGCAAGCAGCCAATGGGGGTTGCTGATCGGCCCCGTCTCCTCGAGCCCGAGCAATCTGGCGAGCCAGCCTTGCTTCATGCCTTTCGCCTTCAGCCCTACAACGTTGCTCTTTCCTGGCCCGAATGAGCTAGGAGCCTGGTGTCATTCTGAGTGGAGCCCGCCTCCCGGCGGGTGGAGCGAAAAATCTCCCTGCGGGTCGAGCCTTGGCAGAGGGCCTAGCTTGCGCGCTTCGCGGCAAGCCAGGAGAGATTCTTCGCCTTCGGCCGTCCGCCCGTACGGCGGACGGCCTACGCCCAGAATGACAGAGAATTGAGGTTTGCTGCGTGAACATAGCGTAGTGGCATTATCCTTTCACCTCGGCGGCCCTGGTGCCGAGGAGTTCTTCCTTAGTCGTTTCGCGCTGGGCGGCGGCGCTGGCGCGCCGCGAGAAGTGCCAGGCCAGGAATGCCTCCAGGAGGAGCATCAGGAGAGCGAGGAGCATGGCATGCCACCAGAACTCGCGGCCCACGCGCGCCGACTTGATGGCCACGGTGAGCTCGTCGCCCCAGGCGAAGATGCGCGCGCCGGTGCCGTCGAGCGCCTTGGCGAGGTCGACGCCCAGGAGGCAGCGCACGTCGCCCTCAGACGGCTCAACGTTCACCGCCGCAACCAGGGGGGGTACGCCGGCGGCGTATCGCACCTCGTAGAAGCCTGCAAGGGCAGGCTCGGCAGGCTCGGTGTACTTGATCGCGGGCAGGCGCTTCTTCTCCTTTTCCTGCTCCCCTTTCTTCCCTTCCGCCCCTTTCTGCGGCTCCCGCCCCTCCTCAAGCTGCTGTTCGCTTACCAGGACGGGGTGGTCCTTGCCCGCGGGGTCGCGGATGAACGCGTTTTCGCCGGGCCTCGTGGCTGCCCACGGGAGCGTGAGGTTGATGGGCTCGCCGACGGCGAAGGAGCGCTCGTGCTCCTGGCGCGAGAGATAGGTGACGGCCTGGTGGAGGAGGATGGGGTAGATGGGGTTGACGGGGAGATTGGTCCAGGCGCGGCTGGCGCTGGAGGCGAAGAGGAGGACGCGGCCGCGGCCGAGGCTCTTCTCGGCAAGGAGGGGGTCGTTGGTGGTGGCGAGCTTGAGGATCGTTCGCCCGCCCCCCAGCAGCTCGCCCTTGACGTACTGGGTGAACCGGGCGGCGTTGAGGAGCTCCGGCGGCAGGCCGGCAATGGCCGCGGCCACCGGGTGGCCGGGCATTGCGAACTCCAGGGGCACGCCCTCGGGGTCCTTGGGGCTGGCGAGAGCGGTGAGGCGGAGGGGGAGGAGGGACTTCTCGCCGAGGCCCATGCGCTCGTTGAGGAGGCGCGGGATGGTGTTGGGGCCGAGGAAGACGATGAGGCCGCCGCCCTGCTCGACGTAGGCGTGGAGGGCCGCGGCCTGGTCCGCGCGCACGTCGGGGAGGTTGGTGAGGATGACCACATGGTAGTCGGAGAGGCGTTCCCTGTGCAGGTCAAGCCAGGGGACGACCCTGACGGCGAGCGAGGCGGCCGCCGGCCCCCCGCGGCGGGGGGAGAGCGCGGTGGCAAGGTAGTCGGTCTCGCTCTTGAAGGGCTCGGACGACGGCGCGCCGTCCGCGGCGAGCACCCGCACCTGCTCTGGGACGTGAGCGACGGCATAGCGGACGTTGTCGGTGGCGAGGGGGTCTGGGGCGATCTCGGCGCGGAGTTGGTTGTTCCCGGCCTCGTCGAGGCGGGCGAAGAGCGGGATGGACCTCGCCTGGCCCGGCGGGATGGCGTCAATCACGCGGCGCTCCACCGCCTTGTTGTTGAGGGTGAGGGTGACGCCGACGTTGGCCTGGGGCTGTTGGCCGTGGTTAGTGACCTCGGCGACGAAGCGTGCCATGGCGCCCTTGCGCACCGTGCCGGAGGCGAGGGCGAAGTTGCTCAGGGTGAGGTTCTCGCAGGTCTCGGCGCCGACGGATAGATAGTAGAGTTTGCCGGCCTGGGCTATCTCGCGGAGGGCGGTCTTGGACTTCTCGGAGAGCCGTTGCCAGGAGTTGGCCTGGGCGTCGGTGACGATGTAGCACTCGCGCGCAGAGGCCCCCATACTGCTGACCAGTCTCTGAACTTCCTCAAGGCATAGCTCGAGGTTGAGCCGTTCCGCCAGCGGCCGGGCCTCCGTGAGCAGCTTCTCCATCCGGGCCTCGTCGTAATCAGCCGGGGCTGGCAATGGCCTCGCAGAGCTGCCCATCTGCACCACGGTCACGGGCCAGCCCGGCTTGGCCGTTTGGAGGACCTGCCGCACGCGCTCCACGGCGCGCTCGAACCGCGAGTTGACGCCCGGCCGGTGGGCCATGCTGTAAGAGGCATCGAGCGCGATGACGATGCCCACCCGCGTGTCGCCGCCCCCACCGAAGAGTCCCTCCGGCGGGAGCTTCGGGCGCGCCAGCGCCGACGCCAGGAACACCACCGCCAGGCAGCGGAGCACGAGCACCAGGATGTCCTCTATGCGTATCTGGCGGGCGCGGATGACCAGGGCGCGCCGCAGCAGCTCCATCGCCGCCCAGTCTATCCGCTTGTGCCGATACCGGTTCAGCAAATGGATGAGAATGGGCACGGCGATGGCCGCCGCCCACAGCAGCATCCACGGGTTGCCGAAATACCGCGTCATGCCCGCCTCACAATGCCATCGGGCCGATCCGTCGGATCAGCCCGAGCCGTCCGATCTCTTCACCCCCAACACCGAAAACCGAACACCCAACACCCTTGTTCACTGCCCCACCGCCACCGGGTCCCCGACGACCACGCCGCAGGGGAAGAGGACAGGGGGGCCGAAAGCGACCTCGATGCCAAGCTCGGCGTCGGGCGGGAGCGCCACGCTCACCGCCTCGCGCTTGGAGGCGGGGCCGACCTCGCGCTCAAGAAGCGTCTTGCCCGCGGCGACGAGCCGCAGCTTGGCCACCCCGCGCGCCCCGTCAACCGCGGCGAGCGTGGCGAAGAGGCTCACCTTCTGGCCTCCGAGCTTCGGCAGCCGATACGTGGCGGAGCACTGCGGCTGAATCCGAATCGCCCGGATGGCCACAAGCTCGCCGGGCCACGCGCGCGAGTCGCCGCGCGTCGGATACTCCAATGCCTCGGGTGGCACGCCCTTGGCCACGAGCGGCACGGCGTTCACCGACGCCGGCTTCAACTCGGCCACATAGGCAGCGTTGGCCGGCCGCCGCAGCACCGAGCGGAGCATTCGCTCGGGCACCGTCACGGCGCCCAGCAGGGCGTGCTGGACCTCCAGGCCGCCCTTGCCCGGCTTCGCGAGGCCCCGAAGCGTCGAGCCGTCCACAAGGCTCACCTCGTCGTCGCCCGTCGCGCCCGGTCTGGCGTCGCCCTTGAACAGGTAGCGGGCCAGCCCCTCGCGCGAGAGCGTCAGCACGCCCAGCGGGCTGTCCATCGCAAGGCGAGTCTCGTCAATCCAGAGCAGTTGCCCTGGGACCGGCTCGCCCTTCTCGCGGTAGAGGGTGGCCGGCTTGTCGCCCGGCTCGGGCGGGGCGAGGGTCGGCAGAAAGTCCACCGCGCGGAGCGCCGCCACGTCGAGCTCGCGGTCGCCGAGGAGGCCGAAGCGGGCCTTCACCTTGCCGGCCGCGAGGCCAGAGACGTGGCCGAGCCACACCTCGCCGCTCGCCAGCCGCAGGGCCTCGGGCGGGCGGATGGAGCGCGTGGCGCTGTCCCGAATGACAAAGAGCACTTCGCCCCAGGCCACCGCGTTGCCGGCCACCTGGAGCCCATCGGCGGCGAAGGCCACCTTCCCCTCAAGCCGCCCGCCGAGTGTTTGCACCACATCGGCGCGGGCGGCACAAGCCGCCGTTGCGGCCACCACGAGGAGCAGCAGCCTTCGCATTGCCTCTACGTCCCTGTGGTCCCTGTAGTCCCTGTGGTCCCTTCGCCCGAGAGGGACCACAGGGACCACAGCGACCACAGGGACAAGCCCGGGGCGCTAGCGCACGTGCACGCTTCGAATGCGCCCAATCAGGTACGCCGACAGCACGGCGTCCACGGGCCGCGCGGTGTCCACCAGCACGTAGTCCACGTGGCTCCGCTCGCAGGCGCTTCTGATCTCGGTCACGAACTTTCGAAGCTCCTCCAGATATGCGGCCCGTATCCGCTTCGGCTGCGTCACAACCTCGCCGTCCTCCTCGAGGCCGATGAACTTGCACGAGCCGTCGTAGGGGAACTGAAGCTCGTGGGGGTCGAGCACGTGGAAGACGGCGACGTTGTGTCCCTTGAAGCGGAGGTGGTCAATGCCCTGGATGAACTCGCCGACGTGGTCGAAGAGGTCGGAGAAGAGCATGACGAAGCCGCGGCGTGGGATGCGGTTGGCGAACTCGTGGAGGATCGCCGCCACATTCGTCCGCGGCACACCCTCCACCTTTTCAAGCTCCTTGGCGATCGTTCGCACCACGCCCATCGTGGTCTTCGGCTCCACGTAGGTGCGCAGCGCGTTGTCGAACACCGCCAGCCCCACGCTGTCGCGCTGGCGGACGCACAGGTAGGCCAGGCTTGCGGCCATGAACTTCGCATACTCCAGCTTGGAGACCGCATGCGAGCTGAAGTGCATCGAGGAGCTGGCGTCCAGCAGCAGGTTGGCCGTGAAGTTTGTCTCCGCCTCAAACAGCTTCAGGTAGTAGCGCTCTGTGCGCGCATAGACTCGCCAATCCAAGTGGCGGGTCTCGTCCCCAGGCACGTACTGGCGGTGGTGGGAGAACTCGGTGGAGAAGCCCTTCAGAGGGCTCTTGTGCATGCCGACGTGGAGCCCCTCGATGACCTCGCGGGCGACGAGCTCCAGCGGCCCGATCCTCTGAAGGGTCTCGGGATCAAGATACCGCAGCTTGTGCGGGTGCGGGCTTGCCAT
>FWPV01009544.1_pt1 | contig 16381 bp, 12 predicted proteins | sample 2228371 | NCBI WGS metagenome assembly FWPV01 (sample SAMEA103939776, study PRJEB20133) | metagenome | reverse complement strand
ATAATTAAATAAAAAAAAAAAAGAAAAAAAAAGGAAAAAGATAAAAATAAAAAAAAAAAAGAAAAAAAGGATAGAGAAAACAGTAGATAAAAATTTAAATATAAATAAAATTAAATAAAGATATAAAGATAGATAAAAATAAATAAAAGATAGATAAAGATAAAAAAGATAAAGAGTAAGTCTGGTTGGCTCAGCGGATGCTGGCGAGGGACATTACCAGGCGGGCAAAAGAACGGGCCTCTTCAAGGTCATTTTCGTCTGGATGCTTATGAGCTGAAGCAGCCATTTCCGTCCAGGCTTCATGTTCCGGGGAGCGGCGAAGGATTTCGAGTGCCGCCAGAGAGATACGACCACGGCAAGAAAAAGTAGAAATTACTTTTGCTTTGGGCACTAAGGTGGCGGCATATTCTAAGGCCTGACGCGAGAGTTCACTTCCCGGAAAGGAACCATGGGTGGAGAAAAGCGCTATCCTTTTCCCTTCTGGAAGTTGGCGGAGAAAAGCTTCCACTTTGTAGGGAAGGCTATGACTGTGCACCGGAAAACCTATGAAAATAAGGTCATAGGCTTGCACCTCTTTTACCTCTTCGATGGGCTTAAGGTATTTTTCACCTTCTAAAGCCTCGAAGATGGCTTCCGCCACTTTTTTGGTATTACCCGTGAGACTGAAATAAGTCACCAGTATTTTAGCCATGGCCATATTTTGCCAGAAACAGTGATGAAAAGCGAGACAGATCTATGATGGTGATGGGCGAGAGGAGGGAAAGAACAAACGAACTGTAGTTCCCCGGCCTAACTCGCTTTCTATGGTGATCTTTCCGCCCAGGTCTTCGACTATTTTTTTGGCGATGGGCAAACCGAGTCCGGTGCCCAGGTCTTTAGTAGAAAAGTCAGGCTCAAACACCCGGGCTAAAGTATTTTTATCCATGCCTTCGCCTGTATCCTTTATTTCGATGATGACTCCATTTTCTTCTTTGACGGCTATGATAATCTTCCCTTTGCCCCGAATAGCTTCCACGGCATTGATTAAAACATTGCGTAAAGCTATCTTGAGCTTGTCCGGGTCGCCTTCGATGCATACTTCTCTGGGAATTTTCCTTGCCAAATCAATTCTTCCGGCAAGGACTCTTTCATAGGGAAGGGAAATCTCTTTGATGAGCTCGCTTAGGTTAATCATGGCCCGCTGTCCTGGCCCTTCCCTGGAAATAGCCAAGAACTCCTGGGCAATTTGGCGCAGGTTTTCCACTTCCCCGATGATATAAGCCACTGATTCTTGGAGGGCGGTTCTAAATTCCTCCGGTCTTTCTTCATATACCCGGAGAAGATGCTCCGCGGAAAGTCTGATGGGCGTGAGAGGGTTCTTTACTTCATGGGCCACTTTGCGGGCCATTTCCGCCCAGGCTGCCTTTTTGCTCATTTCGGCCAGTTCTCGTTCATGTTGTTTAAGACCAGCCACCATCCGGTTGAAACCGTCGATAAGTGTCTGCATCTCGTCTCGACCGTGGTGCTCGATGAACACTTCAAGATTTCCCGCGCTCACCTCGCGCGTGGCCACGAGCAACTTCCTGATGGGCGTGATCACGACACCGCCGATGCTCCGCGCAAATAGAAAGATAAGCAGGAGAGAAAGAGCTAAGATAAAAATGAAAAATTCGATTAGCTCTTCCTGAAACCGACCAATTTCTTGCTGCTCGAGAGGAAATGGAAGAGAGATTAAAAGGAAAGAACCGTTGAGGTGGAGGGGAATGGTTATCGTCTGGAAAGAATAGCTGCCGATTTTTTTCGTCCATACTAAATAGGGGTATTTCTCATGAGTTAAAAGATAGGCTGCTTCACCGTCGAGATAATCCGGTAAGATGCCGGAGTCAAAAAATTCCTGACGGCTCGAAGCCAGCATCCGGCCGTCTTGATATATGGTGACATCATTAGCAATGGCCGTGCTTACCCACAACACAAGGTCTTCTACAGGAAGCGAAGCGCTGCTTTCTTCAGCCTGAAAGAAAAGAAAATCCTCCATGATATTCCGGGCCACACGCGCCTGGATTTCAGCCTTTTCGTTAAAGTGTTCGCTGGCTATCCGGCTAAAAAAGCCCTGAAGCAGAAAACTGATGGGGAGAAGGAGGATAAGAACAATGGCCACGAAAGAGGCGTAAACACGGCTGGAAAAAGCCCAAAAATAAGTGGCTAAACGCCGCCGGCCAGACCGTAGGTCGGAGATAAACAGAAGAAGATACACCAGAGCCAGCAAGGGGAAAAAGATTCTTAAATAATCGGCGGCCAAAGAAATTAAATTAGGCTTGGGCCAGAGGAGAGCAATGATTTTGTCTTGATTCCAGAAATAAAAGACACGAAAAACGCGGCGTCGGTCAGCGAGAGAAGACCAGAAAGCTTCCTCTCGGTTAGAGACAAGCCTCTGTAAGTCTTCGGGTGGAATGCCTACCGTAAGCTTATTGGGGTTAAAAACTATTTTCCCGTCAGGACGAAAAACAGCTAAGCCAAGAGAATATTTTCTTAGGGAAGAAACGGAAGGATACCGGAGAAGGTCGAAATAAGGAACAGGGGCATAGAGTAAGGTATACATTTCCTCGTCTAAGAGAACGTAGAGAACTAAATGGCCAAGAGTCTTTTCTCCTTGCTTGAATTGGCGGCAGCCGACCACGAAATCTTTTTCTCTTCCCGGAAAGGGAAGGGTGGTACGGAAAAGAGACCATTCCTCGCTTAGCGGAAAGGAAGGCTTCGGTCGGAAAAGAAGGGGAACATTAAGCGAGAAGCGGGAGAGGAGGAAGCCATTTTGGTCGATGAGCTCGAGGCTGGAGTACCAATTCCAACGGGCCAGAGAAGTTTTTTCCCAGAGAAAACGGGCTAAGGGGCCTTCTTTCCCTTGCTGCAAAAAATCAAGGATTGTTTCCTCTTCCTTGTCCAAAACCGGAAGAGAGGACTCAAGAAGATATTGAGCCCATTCATCCTGAGAAAGGATTGATTCTCGCAAAAAGCCCTCGGTTATGTTTTTTTCTTTTTCCTGGATGCTCAGGTGGAGAGTAAGATGGAAGAAGGCCACAGCCAGAGCAAAAACGAGGAAACGAACGGCTCGGCCACGCCAGCCGCGGCAGCGAATTAAGGTGAGATAAAACCCCGAAAGCAACAGGGAGAGAAATAGACAATTAACTATATGGAGCTTTGGCGGGAGAAAAGAGAGAAGAAAAAACAATATCGCCAGCGAAAGCAGAGGAAACCAGAAAGGTAGCGTGTTCGCGGCTATTTTTTGTCCAGTACGGAAAATAAAAAAGCTAAGGAAAAAAGCTAAACCTAAGAGAGAGGCCAGGCTGAGAAAGAGTAAGAGAGAAGGGAAAAAAGGATAGAAGTCGAGAAGATGACCTTGGCTATGGCTGGTCAAAAGAAAAGCAATTACAGAGAAACCATAAAAAGGTAAAACAGAGGCTAGAGAAATTATCCCGCCTATTGCTTTTAGCCAAAAAGAAGGATTCTTTTCTGAGGCGAGTTCAACCAGATGACGGAGGCTGAGTAAAAAAAGCAGCAGGATTAGTCCGAAGGTCAAAAGCGAAAGAAAAATATCCAGAGGAGAAGAAAGCAGGCCTCCCGGGAAGGGAAGAGAAGCGGCGGCTGGCGATAAAAGGGGAGAAGAAGAGTCAGTTAATCGCCCCAACTGGAGCAAGGAAAATCTAGTGCCTACCAAGCCAGCCAAGCAAGGGAACAACTTTTTTAGCGACCGGTAGCGAGCTAACCACCACCAGGAAATTCCTGCGCCGGTGAGACTGAGAAAGGCTGCACTTAAAGCTATCCAGCCGGCAATTTGCCAGTTTTTCCTTGGCTTATAAAGCAAAGATGGAGAAGATAAAGAACGAAGGTTGACGGTTGCCAGAATCCTTGCTTTTTCGTTCCGTAAAGGAAAAAAAATGGTAAGGATGTCCGTTCGCGAGCGGGGTTGGCTGATATACTCATCTTGATGTCGTGCAAAAATTCTCTCGAGACCTGAGACGTCTTCTTCATCCTCATAAAAATCAATGACAGCATTTTCCCTTTCTTTTAGGAAAGTATAAGGCCTAAGGAAGGGAGGTGAGAGCGTAGGCGAAAAACTCAGGAGTCTAAGCCAGGCTACCTTTTCTTTTTGCTCTAAGGAGAAGGTTGTGGCCAAGAAAGTTGAAGCTTTATAACGAACAATATGCGTCGCTTCATCGGGCAAAGGAAGAAGAGCGGGAGGAATAGTTTGGCCATGCCAGAGGAGTATCTGATCGTCACGGAAATAAATCACTCCTTCTGTTTCCGGGTCAAGCGGAAGCGATAATAGCCAGCGATGAACGTTTTCTAAATTCTTGGGCCAGGACCGAGCTGCCATCCGGGCCCGACGGAGAAGGTTATCCTGGATAGCGGCAAATTCAGCGCGGATAGAGCGTTCTTGTTTCCGGAGAAGTTCAATTTGGGCTGGAGGTTGACTTTGATAGAGCCAGGGAACGATGATATAAGCTATCAAGAAGCAAATGGCTGCCACTAAGCTAAAAGTAAAGCTAGCCCGAAGCCAATATGGCGGGAAGAGAAAAGACTTTTTCTGCTTCAAATTTTTTCAGCCCGAATTTCGATAATTCTCCATGGCCACCCCTTTTGGCGACCAGTGAGTTCTGTTTTTTTAACCAGAAAGTGCACTTTAAAAACATGCTGGCGAAGGTTTTTTTTATCCAGAAAGCTCCACCTCGCCTGGATATACAATCGATCCTGGGCGGGGAAAGGAGGTAGCGGGGATTCGATGAAAAATTCAAAAGTGGGATAGAGAGTGAACAAACGGCCGAAGTAAACGCGGGCTTGACCAGGAAGTAGAATATCTGAAATAGCCAGCGGCTCGGGAAGTGAAATATAAATTGCTTGCTGCGGCATGAGTAGCTCCTGGAGCGCGGCCGCGTTATTTTGAAGAAAAGCGCGTTCGATATCTTTTGAGGTTAAGCTCAAGAAACATAAAGAAAGAGGAAAGATAAAATTGATTAGCCGCCACACCTGATTCTTTCTCCGGGATTAGCCACAGGTTGATAACTGGCTTATTCCTTAGCTTTTTCCATTTCCTCGGAGACAATATTTTTTAGTTCTTCGCGAATTCGGTCGATTTTCTCCAGGCGCTCGGTGATCTTTTTGAAAAGAGGGGCCTGGCTGCGGATGCCCTCTTCGATGAGGAAGGCAGCGCTTTCGGAACGGCTTTTGAAAAGGCCGGCATCAACCAGCATGTTTAACTTTTTATTGCTTTCTTCGTTAACCCGGATAGTAAGCACGATGTTCCTGTTAGCTAAAGCCTGGTCAATGGCCTTTTTGATGGAAGCGGAGGTTTTTATCGCCAGCTTTTCTACCTGGGAGCCAATTTCTTCAATTTTAGCCACGATTTGCTCGCGTTCTTTTTCCAGGTCCATGGCCTTCCTCCTGTAATTTGTAAGCTAATTACAAACTACTAAAAAATTTCGAGTCTGTCAATAGAGAAAATTTTTTCCCGTTTTCTTGAACTCACTCCTTTTCCGGGAGGAAAAACACAGGCCTTCTTTTTTCTAAATAAGAAATTTAAAGAAGAGATGGAAAGAAAGAAAAATGAACTTAATATCAAGCTGCCTTTTCTGGCTCAAGAAAAGGTAGCTTTAACGCGAAGCAGTCGGTTATTCTTTTTTCTCTTCAGCGGCTGTTTCCTTTTTTGCCTCCTCTTCAAGCTTGCGGGTGCGAATAGCGTCTTTAATGCTGCTGATTCCGGCCACAACGGCGATCAGACCGCCAAAGAAAAGGAGAGGAGGGATACAACCAAAAACCAGTTCATAGAATTCTTCCCACCAGACAAAAGCTACCAGGATAATCCCTCCGGCCATGGCAATAATTCCGCCCACGATGGCCAAATATTTTCCCATAAGCCTGCCTCCTTTTTGGTTTGGTTGATTTTAAAACGGCCAAATTATACCAAACCGATTTTTCTTCAGCAACAATTTTTTACACCAGATTGGACAGCTTGATTTTCGTTTAACTAATATCGCTCTCAGCCAGAAGATGCAGAACCGAACGTTCTCCGCGGCTTTATCCTTTTTTTCTGTTTCCGGTAATCATCATCTTTTCCATTCCGTTTCAGCCACCTCAACTCAGCAGGGGTTAATCTTCTCCTGGTCTTCCAGATACTTCCCTGGCTCGGAATAGTATCTTTCAGCCCGAAAGAAGGAATTTTTGACTCCTTTTCCAGCCGTATGGTATATAAAATCATTGCCCAAAAGAAGAATACCAATGGAAAAGCAGGAATAAATGAATTCAGGTCAAGATAAGCTAAGCTTGGTAATCCTCGCCGCGGGCATTGGCCGTCGGTTTGGCGGAATAAAACAGCTTACCGCTATCGGTCCGACGGGAGAAACGATCATAGATTATTCTCTGTATGATGCCATCTCCGCCGGGTTCGAGCGAGTAGTTTTTATTATCCGTCGCGAGATTGAAGATGATTTTCGGCGGATAATCGGCCAGGCCTGGGAAAAAAGAATAGAAGTCGTCTATGTCTTTCAGGAACTTTCCTCCTCTTTGCCCGATGGCTGGACGATTCCTTCGACGCGAACTAAGCCATGGGGAACGGCCCATGCTCTGATGATGACGGAACCAGTCATTGACGGTCCGTTTGCCGTGATCAACGCTGATGATTTTTACGGCCCGAAGTCATTTAAAGAAATGTTTTCTTTTTTAACTCAGCTCAAGACCAAATGCAAAGAGGTTGAGTCCCAGCAAAAACCAGAATATGCTTTAGTTGGCTATCGGTTAAAAAATACTCTGTCTGCTTTTGGGCCAGTATGTCGGGGTATATGTCGCATCGACGGCAATTATGTGGTCGATATCGTCGAGATGAAGCATATTGTCAAGCAGGAGAGAGGCGCCAAAGCCACGTTAGAAGATGGTACACTTTTAGAGCTTTCCGGAGAAGAGGTGGCCTCGATGAATTTTTGGGGCTTTGACCCCTCTCTTTTTTCCTTTCTTCGACCAGGGTTCGCTCATTTTCTGGCTAGCTCCGGGCATGACCCACAAGCTGAGTTTTTAATTCCTGATTTCATAGGTCACCTTTTGCGCCAAGGTCAAATTTGTGTTCGTTATTTGCCCAATGAAGAAAAATGGTTTGGAGTCACTTATATTGAAGATGTGCCCGAGGTACGCGAGGGATTGGCGCGTCTCCTGGCGGCTGGCGTTTATCCCCCCAGGATTAAGGACAGTTGAGCTTGCCCGAAAAAATGAAAAATTCCTTGGAGGAGACGAACCTCAGGGAGGTTTTGTCTCGTTTTGACCTTCCCGGGACCCTTTATCGATTCCGGCCGATTGGTCAGGGGCACATTAATGACACCTTTCTTGTGGAAATAAACATAGAAGGCGGGATAGAAAAATATACCCTGCAGCGGATTAACACCCAGGTTTTTCCTTATCCGGAACTGATGATGGCCAATTTTGCCCGAATTACCCAGCATATCCAGGCAAAACTTGGCCTCCTTGGCGAGCCGGAAAAAGACCGTAAGACTTTGCGGCTTGTCTTCAGCCGTGAAGGCCTCAGTTATTATCGATCTCCTGCAGGGGAATACTGGCGAGCCTACCATTATATTGACCGATGTCACACGGTAGAAACAGTGTGTTCACCCGAGGAGGCTTTTCAGGCCGGTCAGGCCTTCGGTTACTTTCAAAAATTAATAGCCGACCTACCTCCTTCGGAAGTGTATGAAACCATTCCCTATTTCCATCATACCGGTCGAAGGTTCAAATATTTTCAGGAAAAGCTGGCTGTCGCGCCTGCGGCAAGAAAAAAGAGGGCGGCCGAGGAAATTCTATTTGCTCTTGAGAGAAGCTCCTTGTGTCGATTGGTCACCGCTGGGTTAGAAAGCGGTCGCCTTCCCTGGCGAGTCACCCATAACGATACCAAAATTAATAATGTTTTATTTGATGATGATACAGGGCGGGCTATCTGTGTCATAGACCTGGATACAACGATGCCTGGTTCTCCTCTTTACGATTTTGGTGACCTCGTGCGCTCGGCCACCTGCATGGCGCCTGAGGATGAAACCGACCTCTCTCGTGTCGTCATGGACATTAATATGTTTCGAGCTGTAGCTGCGGGTTATCTCTCTCAGACGGCTGACTTTCTTACCGGCGCGGAAAAAGAATTGCTGAGTCAAGCCGGGCTTTTGCTTACCTTCACCATTGGCCTTCGCTTTTTAACTGATTATTTAGAAGGCGATGTTTATTTTAAAACAACCCGGCCTGAACACAACCTTGACCGCGCCCGGGCCCAATTTAAACTTCTTCGGTCGATGGAAGAGCAGGAGAAGGAAATGAAGCGTGAAATCCAGGCTGTTCTTTCTTCTCAGGTTTGAGCTTTAGTGCCTCTTCTTAGCCCGCCATTGGCGGTTTCCCCGAAGAAGAATTACTTCCGTCACCTGACCAGATGCATCCAGGGTAAAGGTAAGTTCAGCCTCAACTAAGCGGGCAAAAAAGGTGGTTTCTGTTTCCGGGAGAATTTCCATTCTCGACTGGCCGGTGAGTTGAGCCCAGAAGCGGCTGCCTTCGCGGCTAATCCTGATGATTAAATTGGGTCCGAGTTCATATTCTCCTGTATACCGGTCGAACACTTCCGGCGGAAGAGATATAGGTTTCCTCTCCTTTGGCCAGGGAAAAGGCCGGCCTAAAATAAGAGCCATAAGGTCTTCGGTCATCTGCTGGATTGGGGCAAAATCAAAGTTGCTCAAGAGGATAAAACAGCTGTTCTCGTCGAGAAACCGCGTTATATGGCTGGCAAAACCCTCTATGCCGCCATTATGGCGCGCCACGTTCCGGCCGTCTACGTTTCTTATCTCCCAGCCATAGCCATAATTTTGTAAGAAGGGGGTAAACATTTTTTGCCTGGATGCGGCGTTGAGAATTTTGTCCTCGCGCAGAGCTTGGTCCCAGGCGAACATGTCTTCCACCGTCGAGAGTAGCCCGCCCGCTCCACCTGGCACGGTCATGTCAATATAAGGCGCGTTGATTATTTCACCGTCTCGGTGACTATAGCCAAGGGCGCGATGCTTAATGATTAAGTTTGGGTCATCATAAGTTGTGTCTAAAAGGTTGAGAGGAAGAAATATATTTTGCCGCAAATAGTCAGCATAGCTTCGGCCCGAGACTTTCTCGATAATGGCCGTAAGCAGGATATATCCTGAATTACTGTAAGCGAAATTAGTCCCCGGTTCGAAGGATAATGGTTGGGGCTTAAAAAATTCTATGGTCTTTAAGGGGGTAGTGGCATTTAGTTTAAAGCGGGAATATTCTTTTAGGCTGGTAAAACTGGGAATACCAGAAGTATGGGTAAGAAGATGGTGAATCTTGATTTTTTCCGCTGAAGGATAATCAGGGAAAAAGCGGGATAAAGGATCTTCTAGCTGAAGCAAACCCTTTTCTTCGAGTTGAAGCACGGCAGCGGCGGTAAAAGCTTTGGTCAAAGAGCCAAGGCGAAACTTTGTCCGCACCGTAATGGGAACCTGGAGCTCGTAATTGGCCAGACCATAACCCTTAGACAAGACTGGCTTTCCCTTAAGCGCGATGAGGACGGCACCCGAAAAATGGTTAAGTTTGTTTTGGAGCTGGAAATAGGCATCAGCCTTAGCAGCAATTTCTTCTGCGGCGGGCTGGCTGGAAAGAAATGGGCTGACCAGCCCCCAAAAAAGAATAAAGACAAAAGCCCGAAGGAAGATGAAAGCAACGTGGCGAAAAAGATGGGGCGGTTGCCGGCGTTTATCGTCAGTCATTTTTTCCATCATCAACCTCCTTCCGGGTTATTTGCTTTCTAATTCTTGCCGAAAAAGACGGCCGGGAGGGATGGGTTGATAGGGAAGCCCCGGCCCCTCGATAAAAATTTCTAAAAATTGATTCCCCCTTTTTTCGAAGTAATCAACCACCAAGCGATGGCGGCCGGGTGTTAAACTGATTTTTCCTTTTATTTCTCTCTGGCCGAAAAGGCCCCAGTTCTCCACAACCACTTGCTCATCGATGACCAGGCGAAGGCCATCATCTGCTCGGGTGATAAACTTGTATTCACCAGGTTGGTCGAGGAGAAGCTCCCCCTGGAAGCGCAGAGCAAAATTATCCGGTCTGGTCTCTATACCTTCCAAGCTCAAGTCAAACGTTGTCCCCGAGCGAAGAGGTGTTTCTCGGGAGAGGTCGGGCAGCCGCTCCCACCCGCCTTCATAATAATCATAAACCAGACCATTTACGGCCGGGTCAAGGCGAAAGAAATACTTCGAGACAGGAAGGCTCATCCGGCCGTTGGGCAATTGGGTGGCGGCACGAAGGATGGTATTGTCCCAAATATCGATAGGAATAGTGTAATTTAAAGAATCCGGCCGAGGGTTTTCACCGTCCAAAGTATAGAGGATTTTAGCGCCGGGAAGAGGCGTCGTCAGGCTTACCTTTATTTTTCCGGAAATTATCTGACGACCGCCTAATCCTTCTGGGGGCGGCACACGATAATTAATGCCCAGCCAGGTTAGGCGGTCATAGTGGTTAAGGAGCCGCCGGCTAAAATCAGCCAGGCCTTTTTTCTTCCAGCTCCACACCACTTCGGCCAAGGCCACCAGCCGAGGAAAAAGCATGTATTCGGCATGGTCGGTAGAGGAAATGTACTCGGTCCAGAGGTTAGCTTGAGCTCCCAGGATGTGCGACGCCTCGGATGCACTGAGGCCAGGAGGTATTGGTTCAAAGGAGTAGACTTTTTCGAGGGGGAGAAAGCCGCCGATAGCCTTAGGCTCGTCAACTCTCCCTTGATAATAATCAAAGTAGCAATGAGAAGTGGGGCTCATGACGACATCATGGCCGGAGCGGGCTGCCTCTATGCCTCCCGCCATGCCTCGCCAGCTCATCACGGCCGCGTTCGGTGCCAGCCCGCCCTCGAGAATTTCGTCCCAGCCGATTAGCCTTCGTCCCTGAGCGTTGAGAAATTTTTCTATCCGCCGGATAAAATAACTCTGCAGCTCGCTCTCGTCTCGCAGCCCCTCCTGCTTGATTCTTTCCTGGCAGCGAGCACAATTGTGCCAGCGCAATTTGGGTACCTCATCTCCGCCGATATGAATAAAAGGGCTGGGGAAGAGCTCGAGGATTTCGGCCAGGACATTCTCCAGGAAGGTGAAAGTTTCTTCCGCGCCGGCGCAGAAAACATCATTCATTACCCCCCATTCGGTGGCCACCTTAAACGGACCTCCAGAACAGGAGAGCGCCGGATAAGCAGCCAGAGCTGCCTGGCAATGACCAGGCATTTCTATTTCCGGCACCACCGTGATAAAGCGCCGTCTGGCGTAATCGACTACTTCCTTAATATCTTCCTGAGTGTAAAAGCCGCCATAAGGCTGACCATCCTCCATGGTCTCGCGGCGCCAGGCGCCGATATCTGTAAGCCGCGGATATTGCTTGATTTCTATGCGCCAGCCCTGGTCATCGGTTAAATGCCAGTGGAAAACATTGATTTTATAGCGCGCCGCCACGTCGAGCATCTTCATTATCCATTCTTTGGGGAAAAAATGACGGCTGACGTCAAGATGAAACCCGCGCCAGCGGAAGCGCGGCTGGTCAATAATCCGGCCCAGCGGGAGAGACCAGCGTTGACCAGGTAAGGGAGACGAGGATTCAATCTCGGGCGGGAATAACTGAAGGATGGTCTGCAGGCCGTAAAAAATTCCGGCTAAGCTCGCCGCATCGACCAAGACATGTGTGGGTGAAATCCGGAGTTCATAGCCTTCCTTTCCCAGGTCCTCGCGAGAAGAAAGGAGGCGAAGAAAAATATGGCCGCGGAGTGACTTGCTCTCGGTGAGTGGTTTTATTTCCCACGGCCAGCCAGTGGCCGGTCGAAGGCGCGCTTGCAAATACTCAGCTACCTGGATGAAGTCAGGGTCATTTCGATTCAGGATGATGCTGCTTTGGCTGGAAAAAGTTAAGAAGCCGTGACCAGCTTGGAGATTAGTCGGCCAAGGAATGATCGGCCAGCTGCTCGGGGAGGCGGAAGATGCAGAAAAAAGAGCGAAAGCTGAGATGATGATGCCGGCAATAAAAATAAACCGGATGGCTTTTGGTCCTCTCTTTTCTTTTGCCCTTTTCATAATTAATCCCTTCTTCCCTTTATAATCTTCGGTTGTTATTCAAATTATTTGGGAATAATAATATATCTCATAGAGGTGAAAATTAATAATTTCTTTTTTTGTTTTAGTTGGGCCGGAACGGAATGCTGAACATGTACTCTTATTTATTCTCCCTTGGCTATTTTGTCTCTAAATCCCATTCCTGGGTAATAAGATTTCATTGTTCTTAGACCAGGTATTCTTTTTTTATCAACTAATCGGCAGAATAACTTAATTTTACAATTTGAATAATCTTAAAATTTTACTCATAAAATATTTCGCAACAATTATTACTAATTATGCCTCATCTAAGGTACCCCTCATCTAATTTTATTAATCATCTCCTGTTTATTTTTTCCTTTCCTTTATTTGTAAGTATGCTTACCGGGATGTTTCCAGTTGAATAATCGTATCCACCGGGTCGCGCGGAATTCCTTCGAGGTTAAGGACCAGTCCTTCGCGCAAAGAATGAAAGACTAATTTTTGTTTGTTCTTCCAGAGCCTGGCCGCAGTTACCCGTTTGGTTATCCCGGGAAGAAAAAGGGCGGGCTCATCGTAATTCAGGATGTGCACATAAATATTATTTTCCTTTTGGGTGGTTACTCCCCAACTCTGGGGCCGAAGTGGACCGCCTTTGGTTCCGTAAATCGTTGGCCCGTTTTCTCTTAGCCATTGACCCACTTCGAGGAGCCGGACGACGAACTCAGGTTGAATCTTACCGTTCGGCATAGGCCCGACGTTTAACAGAAGGTTGGCATTATGACCTGCCGCGCTGACTAAAAGCTGAATCAGCTCGCGACTGCTTTTGTAACGGCGGTCGTTAATATTAAACCCCCAGGAATTATTAATCGTTTCGCACATTTCCAGGGGCAAGGTGCTGATAGGCTGGTCTAAGTTGAAAGATTGCGTCCTTCCTCCGGGCAAGTCCTTCTCGAACATCTGAAAATCCTCTCCCGGAAAGGGAGCGAGATGATGGTTGTTGCCGATAAGCACTTGAGGTTGGAGGGAATGGATTAACCCGTAGAGCTCGTCATAGCGCCAATCAGCCTGGGGGCTGTCCCAGTGGCCATCCAGCCAGATACTCATAATTTCGCCGTACTGGGTGAGAAGTTCCTGGAGCTGCGTCTTCATGAAAGCAAGGTATCGAGACCAATCGCCCTGGCTTCCTCGGCGTAAAAGCTCACCCTGGGGATTCCGGGGCGCATAATCAGGGTGGTGCCAATCAAGAAGCGAATAATAAAACCCGATTTTTATTCCTTGGTGATGGCATTCTTCAGCCAGCAGGGCCAGGATATCCCGGCCGTAGGGAGTAGCTTTAACTACGTTGTAGTCGCTGGCTCTGGTGTTAAACATGCTAAACCCGTCATGATGCCTGGAGGTGATGACGATATAACGCATACCCGCCTCCCGCGCCAGCGAAACCCATTCTTTGGCGTCAAAAAAGATGGGGTTAAAAAAGGAGGCTAATTTTTCATAATCCGAAGCTGGTATCCGGCGGTTAAACATGACCCATTCGCCATCACCCAGGATTGAGTAAATACCCCAGTGGATAAAAAGCCCAAACTTAGCCTGCTCAAACCATTCTCTGGCCTTAAGGTTAGCCGGGGAAGGGGTATAGGAGATTAGCGGTGAGGTTAAGTTGAGAGAAACGGAAAGAAAAAGTCCGATGAAACCTAAACGCCAGGCGCCTCCCTTCATCTTTACCTCCTTTTTTCAGCCAAATTAATTTTATTATAATAATTTTATCTTGATTTATGGAACAGGCTAAGCCACAATATTTTTCCTTATCTAACTAAGAGAGGAAAGACCATGATGCCAGAAAAATTACTACTCATTCCCGGGCCAAGTCCAGTCCATCCCCGGATTATTAACCGGTTATCCTTGCCCACGGTGTCTCATGTGGGCCGAGAAATGGTCAAAGAACTGCGGGAAGCAGCCGATAATCTCAAGAAAATCGTTGATTGTGCTGCCGGCGAGGCTTTTATTGTGGCGGGAGCAGGGACATTGGCTATGGAAATGGCGGTGCTGAATACTATCAACAAAGGAGAGAAGGCGCTGCTTCTTTCTCACGGGTATTTTGGAGAAAGGATGGCTGATATCTTTGCCGCCTTCGGCCTTCAAGCTGAAGTGCTGAGTGCTCCCTGGGGTGAAGCAATTTATCCTGAAGATTTGGAGAAGAAACTCAAGCAAGCTTCCTATGCGGCGGTCATCTGCACTCATGTAGATACAGCAACGGGAACATGCGCTCCAGTAGAGGCCTATGCTTCTTTACTGCGGGGAAGAGAGGAATTGTTTATTGTTGACGGCGTTTGCGCTACGGGTGGTATCGAGGAATTCATGGATTCCTGGGGCATTGATGTCATTCTGACCGCGGCGCAAAAATGCTTTGGTGCCCCTCCAGGCCTGGCTATTCTCGTTCTTTCCCCGCGAGCAATGGAAAAGAGGAAAGCGATGGGTTCAATTCCGGCTTATTATTCTGATTTGCTACGGTGGCTTCCCATCATGCACGACCCAGCCAAATATTTTTCCACCCCCTGCGTCAATGAAATAAGAGCCTTTTACGAAGCAACCTTGATTGTCCTGGAGGAAGGCCTGGAAAAGAGGTTTGCCCGCCACCGCCGGATAGCCCGGGCTATTCGTGCTTCCTTGCGAGAGATGGGTTTTTCCTTTTTTACGGCGGAAGCATTCCTTGCGCCGACGCTTTCTGTGGTTCGCTATCCGGACGGAATAGAGGACAGACTTTTCCGCTCCACCCTTTATGAAAACGGGGTAGTGGTGGCCGGAGGCCTGGCCTCTACCGCAGGCCAGGTTTTCCGGATGGGCCATATGGGTAACCTCTCGGAGGAGCAGGTCATTTTTGCTCTTAACGCCGTGGAAAGAACGTTGCTTTCCCTTAATTATGCGGTGAAGCCAGGCGCAGCCGAGGAGACAGCCAGGCTCTGTCTGGCTGGAAAAGAGCCTTCCTGAGCTTTGGTCATGAAGAATAAGAGCTTAGTTTATTTTCTTCCCGCCAGCAGAGAAGACGGAGCGGCTCTTTTAGCCGCTAAAACGGAAAAGATATATTCGGCCACCGGGTTTGAGCGGCTGGTCAACCAGAATGACTTTGTTGCCTTAAAGATTCATTTTGGCGAGAAAGGAAATACGGGTTATATTAAGCCCGGCTGGCTCGGGGGGATAGTCAGTCGTTTAAAGGAAAAGAAAACGCGAGCCTACTTCACTGATTCTAACACTTTGTATGTCGGCGAAAGGTCGAACGCGGTTAACCATTTAAAACAGGCAGCAGAACACGGCTTCACTTATGAGGCCACTGGCTTACCGGTCATCATCGGAGACGGCTTGTTGGGAGCAGATGACGTAGAAATTAGAGTAGGCGGAAAAAGAATTCAGACAGCCAAAATAAGCCGTTCTATCGCTCAGGCTGATTGTTTAATTGTTCTCAGTCATTTCACGGGTCATGTGGTTACGGGAATGGGCTGTGCCATTAAAAATTTAGGCATGGGCTGTGCTTCACGCGCGGGCAAACTGGAGCAGCATTCAGAAGTTCACCCCCGCGTTAACCCCAAACTTTGCCTTAACTGTGGCCTTTGTCTTGATACTTGCCCGGCGCAAGCGATTATTCAACAGGATGGGGCGGCTAAAATTGTTGATGACAGATGTATCGGATGCGGCGAATGTCTGGTCGTCTGCAAGGCGGGAGCAGTAAAGATGCGCTGGGATGATGATTCACAGCGTGTTCAGGAAAAGATGACCGAATATGCCTTAGCCGTCAGAAATTATTTTGGACCCAAGGTAGTTTTTATCAATTTTCTTTTCCAGATAACCAAAGATTGTGATTGCCTGGCCAAAAATCAGCCCAGCATCGTGGAAGACATAGGCCTTTTAGCCTCATTTGACCCCGTAGCCGTGGATAAAGCTTCGGTCGATTTGGTCCTGAAGAAAGCTGGCCGAGATATTCTCCGGGAAGGATACGACCTGGATTGGTCCATCCAGTTAAAGTACGGAGAAGAAATCGGGCTGGGTTATATGGCTTATGATTTAGAGGTGGTGGAATTTAATCACGACCAGTTGATGCTTGGGAAATAATCGCCAGGAGAGAAACAAAAATTTTTTGACGAAATAAATTGGCCTTATAAATTTACTATTATAAAAAATCCTTTTTTATTTTATTTAACTTTCGTAGAAGAGATTAACCAGGGATAATCGGGGAGATGGGATTCGAACCCATGACCCCAGCGTCCCGAACGCTGTACACTAAC
>FWPV01009543.1_pt1 | contig 16383 bp, 20 predicted proteins | sample 2228371 | NCBI WGS metagenome assembly FWPV01 (sample SAMEA103939776, study PRJEB20133) | metagenome | reverse complement strand
CTGTCGTCAGCTCGTGTCGTGGGATGTTGGGTTAAGTCCCGAAACGAGCGCAACCCCTGCCGCCTGTTGCCAGCGGACCCTTCGGGGTGCCGGGGACTCGGGCGGGACTGCCGGGGACAACCCGGAGGAAGGAGGGGATGACGTCAAGTCCTCATGGCCCTTATGTCCGGGGCGACACACATGCTACAGTGCCCGGTACAATGGGATGCGAAGGGGCGACCCGGAGCCAATCCCAACAAAACCGGGCATGGTTCGGATTGCAGGCTGCAACCCGCCTGCATGAAGACGGAATCGCTAGTAATCGCCGGTCAGCCACACGGCGGTGAATACGTACTCGGGGCTTGTACACACCGCCCGTCACGCCAACCGAGTGGGGGGCACCTGAAGCCGTCCGCTGAGGGCGCCCAGGGTGTCCTTCATGAGAGGGGCGAAGTCGTAACAAGGTAGCCGTACGGGAACGTGCGGCTGGATCACCTCCTTTCTAGGGAGTTCAATCCCTTGCACCAACCTCCCTCCGAAAGGTCCCGTCGTCCCCCTATCCACGGAACTTTGTCGCGTCCCTCCATGGACGCGTTTCTTTTTTTTACGCCGTCAGATCCCCGCGGTGGCCTCTCCCTCTTCCTTCGCCCTTCCCCTTGCCCCCCGTACCCTCTCCCCCGCTATGCAGACTACGCAAAACGGGCAGCTGACCACCCTGAGCGAGCTGTTTGCCAAAGAGGGGGAACTTCTGCGGGTCCTGGCCCGGGAAACCATCTACCACGCCGGCAGCCCCAGCAACTCCGTGTACTTCATCCAAACGGGCAAGGTGAAGCTTTCCTACCTCCACCCCTCGGGCAAGCGCATCACCTTGGGCCTGCGCGGGCCCGGCGACTTGTTTGGGGAAATGGCCCTGGTGGGCGAGCAGCGCCGCCGCCACCACGCCGAAGCCCTCGAAGACGGCGAGCTTTACCGCATGAACCGCGAAGTGTTCCTTCTTTTGGCCCGCCGCTACGAGCAGCTGTACCCCGCCCTGCTCGAGGCCTTCGGCCGCTGGGTCCAGGAATTGGAAGAAATCGTGGAAGACTTGGCGTTCCGCGACATCCAGGCCCGCCTCTCCCGCCAACTGTTGCGCCTGTCCGACGAGTACGGGGTCAAGACCAAAAACGGGATCCTCATCGGCTTCCGCCTCACGCATAAGGACCTCGCGGAGATGATCGGCTCCGCCCGCGAGAACACAACCATGGTGCTCAACCGCTTGGAGCGGGAAGGCATCCTGGACAAGCGGCGGTACCAGATCGTGATCAAAGACCTCGAGGGGCTCAAAGAAAAACTGCAGTGCTAGAGCACAGCAAAGCCGGAGAACTCCCCCTCCGGCTCTTCCCAAACAACTTCCACGGCGTCGACGCGGGCCGCGGGCGGGCCCCGGCGGCAGTACTCCACCAGGGCCCTTAAATCTTCCTCCTCCCCTTCGGCCACCACTTCCACCCGGCCATCGGGGAGGTTGCGGGCAAAACCTGTGAGGCCGTGCCGGCGGGCCACATCCCGGGCCCCGGCCCGAAAGAACACCCCCTGCACCCGACCCGAAACCCAAACATGCACCCGTTTTTTCATAACGTGGCCAAGAACTCCGGCACACGGCGCAAAAAGGCCACCACCAGCTGCACCGTGGCTTCCAAGTCGGACAGCCACAGGGTGGAAACCGGCGAGTGGATGTACCGGCAGGGGACGGACACCACGCCGGCCACGATCCCGCCCCGCTCGGTGTGGATGGCGCCTGCATCGGTGGACCCGTAGGCAGGAAGCTTGTACTGGTACCGAATCCCGTTCTCCTCGGCCACCTTTTCCAGGAAGCGGGCCAAGCGGGGGTTGACGGTGATGGAGCGGTCGGCCAACGTAATGGCTGGTCCGTGGCCCAAACGTACAGGCTGCTTGGCCTCAGGCACACCGGGCATGTCCGCACCGATCGTCCCCTCCAACGCCAACGCCAGCTTAGGGGCCACACGGTAGGCTGCGGCCTTGGCCCCCCGCAACCCACCCTCTTCTGACACGGCGAAGTTCACCACCAACTTGTAGGGAAGCTTCTCGTCCTGCAAAAACCGCAACGCTTCGATGGCCACCAAGCAGCCCGCCCGATCGTCGAACGCCTTGCCCGTCACGTACCCATCGCGCAAGCGCAGGAACGGGTAGTGAATCGTGGCCGGGTCACCGATGTGCACGCCCAAAGCTTCCGCCTCCTCACGGCTTTTCGCCCCGATGTCCACGAACAGCTCCTCCAGCGGCACCACTTTCGTGCGCTCGGCCTCGGAAAGGATGTGGGGCGGGGTGACGCCGATGACGCCATGCACCTTGTCCCCTCGGCGGGTTTTGATCACCAGGCGATGCCCCAAGAGAATGCGGTCATCCCATCCGCCCAGGGCGGTGAGGCGCAAATAGCCGTCTTTTTCGATCCAGCGGACCATGAACCCCACCTCGTCCATGTGGGCGTCGATCATGACCGCCTCGCCCTCGCCGCGCGCGCAGATCAAGTTCCCCAACGGGTCCACCTCGCAGCGGTCCACATAGGGGGCCACCATCGCACGGATGACCTCCCGCACCTCGTCCTCAAAACCGGCCACGCCAAAGGCGTCCGAAAGCACCTGCAACTTCTGTTCCAGGTTCATCGTCGTTCTCACGCTCCCCTCTCAAACAAAAAGGGCGTCTCATCGAGAATGCGGTCGGCTTCCTCCGCCCACTCGCTCGGCACCCGGAGGCCGGGGAGGACCGTGGGCGAGTGTTCATCGCTCACAACTTCCGCCTCCAGCCTTGCGCGGGCAAGGTGGGCCTTCCACGACTTGGGAAACCGAGCCACAAGAACGAGACCGCCCTTCTTCATGGAGCACCGGAGTATATCCCCCGCCCGCCTTGTTCACCGATCCCCCCTTCACCCGTCACGCGGTCCGCGGCAGGGCCTTTTCGCCCCCTCACCCTTGTGGGTGGGAAAGAGTATGTCCCGCTTTTCTTTTTGTCTCCCCTCCCCGGCGCGAGTTTCCTACTGATCACTCATCACCGATCACTGCATCACCCATCACGGATGAAGCGCTTTGTACAGAAGCTCGGCGGTGGCCCGGGGCAGGCCCGGCACGGAAAGCAATTCTTCCAGGCTGGCCTGGCGCAGACCGTCCAGCGACCCAAACCGCTCCAGGAGCAGCTGCTTGCGCCGGGGACCGATGCCGGGGACGCCGTCGAGAAGGCTGGCCAGGGTGCGCTTTTCCCTGAGCTTGCGGTGGTAGTCGATGGCGAAGCGGTGGGCCTCGTCGCGGATGCGCTGCAGGAGCTTGAGCGCGGGCGAGCTTTTGGGCAACCGCACAGGATCGGACCGTCCGGGCAAGTAGATGAGCTCTTCCCGCTTGGCCAAGGCCGCGGCCTCGATGCCGCCCAGGCCCAGCTCCTCCAGCACCCGCAACGCCACCTCCAACTGGCCCTTGCCGCCGTCCACCAAGATCAAGTCGGGGAAGTCGGAGAACTTGCCCCGGGCGATGGAGGGGTCGCCCAGTTCGGCCAAGCCGTGGGTCAGCCGGCGCCGGAGGACTTCCCCCATCATCGCGTAGTCGTCGGGCTTCCCTGCGCGGTGGACTTTGAACCGCCGGTAGGCGTCAGGGCGAGGTCGGCCGCCCACGAACACCACCATGGACCCCGTGGCGTCCTCGCCCTGCAGGTTGGAGATGTCGAACGCCTCGATGCGCCAGGGACGAGCGGACAGCTCGAGGGCTTCGGCCAGCTCGTCCACCGCTTCCTCGTCCGATGGCGTGGCCTTCTGGGCCTCCACACGTTTGAGGCCCAACGCCGCGTTGCGCTGGGCCAGATCCACCAGCGCTTGCCGCTCCGGGGAGCGGGGCACGCCGCCCACCACCTTGGCCCCCCGCCGCCGCGTGAGGTAAGCCAGCAGGCCCTCCAGCTCGGGCACGGCCTGGGGAAGGAGCACCTCTTGGGGGAGGGCCGTGGTGCGCGTGTAATAGAGGTCCAAAAACTCGGCGAGGGCTTCTTCGACGGTGATCCCGCGGGGGAGCCACAGGGCAAAGCCCTCCTTGGCGATGACGCGGCCGGCCCGCACAAGGACCACAGCGCCGTACCCGCGGCCCTCGTTCACGGCCACGCCCACGGCGTCGAGGTCCACCAGCTCGGGCAGGGCCACGAACTGCCGTTCCTTCATTCGCTCCAGCGCTTGGATGTGATCCCTAAGCCGGGCCGCATGTTCAAAGCGCTCCTCTTCCGCGGCGCGCTTCATCTCCTCTTTCAGCCGTTCGAGCACGGGGTCCACGCGGCCCTGGAGGAGCAAGGCGGCGGCGTCCACGTACCGCCGGTACTCCTCGGGCGTCACCAGCCGCGCGCACGGCCCCGAACAACGGCCGATGTGGTACAACAGGCACGGCCGCTCGTACACGCGCTCCTCCACGGGCAAGTTGCACGTGCGCAGGGGGAACAGCCGGTGCACCAGCTTGAGGATCCAGCGCATCGAATAGCTCGACGTGAACGGGCCAAAGTAGCGGGCCCCGTCGCTCAGGACCCGGCGGACCACCATCAAGCGGGGGAACGTCTCCGCCGTGATTTTGACATAAGGGTAGCGCTTGTCGTCCCGCAGGCGGGCGTTGAACCGCGGCCGGTACTTCTTGATCAGCGCATCCTCGAGGATGAGGGCTTCGGCCTCGCTGGCGGTGACAATGGTTTCCAAGTCCACGGCCTCGCGGGTGAGGGCCCGCACCTTGGGGGTGAGCTGGCCCGAGGGCTGGAAGTACGTGCGGACGCGGTTGCGCAAGGATACGGCCTTGCCCACGTACAACACCTCGCCGCCCCGGCCGCGGAACAGGTACACCCCCGGGGCCGTGGGCAAGGCCCGCACCTTGTCCTTCAACGCCTGGGAGACCATGCCACGATTATCGCTTGGGGAAAAGGGAACCGGCTACGCCCTGCGCAGGACGCGCTGCACACCCCAACTGAGCACGAACAACGTGGTGGCCACCAGGACCACGGCTGGGCCGGCGGCAATCCCCGCGTAGAACGAAATGTACAGGCCCACGATGCCCGCCACCGCGCCCAACACGGCGGACACCCCCATCATGGTGGACAGGCGGCGGGCGAACAAATACGCCGTGGCCGGCGGGGTCACCAGCATGGCCAAGACCAACGCCACCCCCACCACCCGCAGGGCGACCACCACCGTCACGGCCAAAAGCACCAAAAGCAGGTTTTGGTACACGGCGGTCCGCATCCGCAACGTGCGGGCGAACTCCACGTCGAAGCTCACCAGCAGGAACTCCTTGTAGAACGCCATCACGGTGCCCACGACGGCAGCGCTGAGGCCGGCCATGAGCCCCAAATCGCCGGGCGAGACGGCCAACACATTGCCGAACAGGAAGTGGGCGAGGTCTACGGCATAGCCACGCACGGTGGAGATCAGGGCCAGCCCCAAGGCCAACATGCCGGCAAACACGATGCCGATGGCCGTGTCCTCGCGGAACTTGCCCGGTCGGGCCAGAGCCCCAATCCCCAGCGCGGTGACCGCAGCGGTCCCCAAGGCCCAAAACAAAAGCGGCCCCCGCACCCCGCGGTGAACCACGTACCCCACGGCCACACCGGGCAAAATGGCGTGGGCCAAGGCATCGCCCAGAAAGGCCAGGCCACGCAGGACCACGTAGGTGCCCACCACCGCGCACGTGGCCCCAGCGATCACCGCGGCCACCAGGCCCCGCACCATGAACGGGTACTGCAGCGGACCCCACAAAACGTCAACCATCTTCGCCTTTCCCGCAGCAACTTTCCCCCAGGGCAGCGCCCAAAATGCGCAACCCCTCACCGTAGGCCTGCCGGAGGTTGTCGGGGGCGAACACGGCCAAGGGCGGGCCAAACGCGATCATCCTCCGGTTGAGCAAAAGCACGTGGGGAAAGTGTTCTTCGGCCAGGCCCAGCTCGTGGAGGGCCACCGCGGCGGTGAGGCCTCCGGTGCAGAGCTCCCGCAGCAAGACCAAAAGACCCCGCTGGGCCGGGGCATCCAGACCGGCCAACGGCTCGTCCAAAAGGAGCAGGCGGGCTTCCTGGGCCAGGGCCCGGGCGATGAACATGCGCTGCTGCTCCCCGCCGGAGAGCTCGGACATGGGCCGCCGCGCCAACTTTTCCAACCCCACCTTGACCAAGGCCTCGTGGATTTTTGCGCGGTCTGCGGCCCGCAGCCGTTGGAAGGGCCTGCGCCGGCCATACCGCCCCAACGCCACCACGTCGGCCACCGTCAAAGGAAAACTCAGGTCCGCTTGTGTACGCTGGGGAAGGTAACCGATGCACAAATGCACGCTGGGCCGTTGGCCGAACACGCGCACCTCGCCCATGCTGGGCGGCATCACCCCGGCCAGCACCCGCAGCAGCGTCGTTTTCCCCGCACCGTTGGGCCCCACCACCCCTAAAAAGCCGCCGGCCTCCAGCGCAAAGGTCACGCCCTCCAACGCGGGCTGGCCCTTGTGCTCCACCCCAAGCCCGCGTACGTCCAGGGCAAGGGCGCCGTGCGGCTCACCTGGACAGCGATCCCTCATCCAGCCAACGCCTCCACGATTTGCTGCACCAAGCTCCTCAACCAGTCCGGGTAACGCTGGCCCTGTTCCAGCCATTCGTAGTTGAGCAGCACCAGGCGAACGCCCGTGTCGCGGGCCACCCGCTCGGCCAGGGCCAGGTTAAACGCCGGCGACACGAAGAGGGCCCTCACGCCCAAAGCGCGGATTTTGTCCTCCAGCTGCGCCAGCTCCCGCGCCGACGGCTCCGCCAGCGAAGAAAACGAGCTCACCAGCGCCGCCACCTGCACAAAACCGTAGCGCTGGGCCAGGTAGCCCAACGCCCAGTGGTCGGTAACGAGGAGCCTGCGCTCTGGCGGTACCTGCTCCACCAAGGCCGCAAGCTCGCGGTGGAGCTCCTGGAGCTGCGCGCGGAAGGCCTGAGCTCGCTGGGCGAACAGAGCAGCGCCTTCCGGGTCCACCCGCCTGAGCGCCCGCTCGACATTGTCCACCCACACTTGCATCAACACAGGATCCAACCACACGTGGGGATCCACACCATGGTCCTCTTCTTCGAGCCCGCGGGGTTCAATGCCCGTGGAGACTTCCACCACCTTGTCGCGGAACTCCGGGGCGCTAAGCAGCCCCAGCAACTGCTCTTCCAGGCCAAGGCCATGGACGAAGATGAGGCGGGCGCGGGTGAGGGCGAGGAGGTCCCTCGGGGTGGGCTCGAACGTGTGTGGGTTCGTGCCCGGGGGAATGAGCACGGTCAAGGCGATGCGCTCGCCGCCCACGGCTTGGACCACGTCGGCCACAAACGAAGTGGTGGCCACCACCGGGACCTGGGCCAGGGCCAAGCTGGCCAAAACGATCCACCCGCACAAGGTAAAACATGCTGCGCGCATGCCGACAGTTTACGGCTTGCGCGGGGTTGAACCCAACCCGGGCTGCGTCAAGGGGCGGTGGAGGCGAGCTTGCCCACAGGGGCGAAGTAGACCACGAATTCCTCTTGGCCGTCCAATCCGAACAGGGCGTCGGCTTTGGCCTGGTCGTAGGCGGCCACGCCGCAGGTGCCCGCGCCGATGGCTTCACAGGCCAGGTAAAGGTTTTGGCAGATGTGGCCGGCATCGATGGCGATGACCTTATGGGAGAGCACGCTGTAGCGCCACTCCGTGCGGTAAGGGATGGCCGCCCAGGCGAACACCACCGCGGCCTCGCCCACGAACTTCTGACCCAAACAGGCCTCCACAACCCTGTCCGCCAAATGCTCCCGCACGCCCAAGAACGCCAACTTGTGGTCCAGCGGTAGGTAGCGGTAGATGCCGACCTCCAACCCTTCCACCCTCAGCACGACCAGGTAGGTCTCGAACGGATGCCGGGCACCGGCCGAGGGCACCGTGCGCAAACTCGCCACCCCATCGCGGAGGATCCTCTGCACGCCTTGAGTTGCCCACAGCAGAAACGAGAGCTCCTCCAAACGCAGGGGGTGGGGAGCGTAGGCGCGGCGGCTGCGCCGACGGGCGATGGCTTCCACCACCGAAGGGCCTGCAAAGGAGAACTGCTCAGGGGGGACGAGTTCCACAAGCGGCGTGCCCTCCGCAACAGGTTTCTGCAGCGGTGGATGAGGAACGCCTTTCATCTGGTCCGTCTGAAACGTTCGTGCCTGCTCCCATCTCCACGCCTGTAAGAACCGCCGCCCCTGCTCAATCTCGTTCAACACCGCCTCCTTTACAACAAGGAACCCAGGATCTCCTCGGTGAGGTAGACGGGGTGGCCCACAAACCGGATCACACCCTGGCGGTCGAGCACGAACGTGCGCGGGATCCCGGTGACACCGTATTTCTCCGCCACCTGGCGCGCCTCCCAATACGATCCCCAGACGGTCAGCAGCCGCGCCCCCAGCTGGTCCAAGAACCGCTGGGCCTCCTCAGCGCGGTAGTCCAAGGACACCCCGACGACCTTGACGCCCTTGTCCTTGTACTTTTCAGCCAAGCTCAACACTTTGGGCAACGTGGCCCGGCACGGGCCGCACCAGCTGGCCCAGAACTCCAGGATGACCACACAGCCGCGCAGCGAAGAAAGCCGCACGGTTTGGCCCTCAAGGTCGGGCAACGCGAAATCCGGGGCCATTTGCCCCACTTGGTTGCCCACGGGAACCCCCAACGCTTCCGCGGGGGTCAGCCGTTCGGCGTTTCCACAAGGCGGAAGGGCCTCGGGGCGTTCGGCCGCCACCGCACCTGCAGGGGATCGAGGGCCGAACAGCCCGCGGCCCCAAAAAGTCCACCCCAGCGCCAGGCCGGCCAAGACGAACAACACAGCGCCCACCAGGACAAGCCTCTTGCGCATGAGCGTATTCCTCCTGCTGATGGCCAATCATGCCCCAAAGCGTGTGGATTTTCTGCGGAAGTTTGGGGGAACGGCGGTGGACCCCCATCCCTTGCGCGCAAACGGGCGCGGGGCAAGAATTTTGTGGTGCAGGGAGGGATGGGTGAGCGGCCGAAACCGCCGGTCTTGAAAACCGGTGAGCCGCAAGGCTCCGTGGGTTCAAATCCCACTCCCTCCGCCAGCTAGCGGTGTTCCACCACCTCGTGAAGGGGGCGGCGGGTGCGGGTTTCCGGCTCTTCCCGCGGCCGGCCCACAGGGATCAGGGCCACGGCGCGCAGGCTCGGGGGCAGGGCCAGCACCTCGCGGGCTTTTTCTTCGTCGAACGCGCCTACCCAGCAGGTGCCCAGGCCTTTGGCTGTGGCCGCAAGCAGCATGTTTTGGATGGCCGCGGCCGTGTCCTGGAGGCAGTACAGGGTGGCGCCCCGCTCACCATAAGCCCGCCGCGCCCGCCCCACGTCCGCACAGACGACCACGATCACAGGCGCTTCGGCGATAAACCGTTGCCCATGGGCCACGGCCACGAGCTTCTCCTTGAGGGCTGGATCACGCACCACGATGAACTTCCACGGCTGGGCATTGCCCGCGCTGGGCGCCCACACCGCCGCGGTGAGGAGTTCCCGAACATCCTCCTCGCTCACAGGATCCGAACTGTACCGCCGGATCGACCGCCTCTTGCGTATGGCCTCAAGAACGTCCACCGTCCCTCCTTTCCAGCGCGGGGATGATATACCTTCCCGGCCCCAGCGCCCAAAAGGGAGGCCTGCGCACAAGGTGGGCCTTGCCCCCGGGGGGCTCCCTCCTTACCATAGACCGTGAGCCATATGGGCAAGAAAGAAACCCTGGACAGCGTGCTGAAGCAAATCCAAAAGTCCTACGGCGAAGGCGCCATCATGTGGCTGGGCGAAAAGCCCGTGGGCGAGGTGGAGATCATTCCCACGGGTTCGCTGGCCTTGGACATTGCCCTGGGCGTGGGTGGGGTGCCGCGCGGACGGATGGTGGAAATTTTCGGACCGGAGGCCTCGGGCAAGACCACGTTGGCCCTGCACATCATCGCCGAGGCGCAAAAGCTCGGAGGCACGGCGGCGTTCATCGACGCTGAGCACGCCCTGGACCCGGGCTACACGCGGGCCATCGGCGTGGACCTCGATCACCTCCTGCTCTCCCAACCCAGCTCCGGCGAGCAGGCGCTGGAGATCATGGAGCAGCTGGTGCGCTCGGGTGCGGTGGACGTCATCGTGGTGGACTCCGTGGCCGCGCTGGTCCCGGAAGCCGAGCTCCAGGGGCAGATGGGCGAGGCCCAGGTGGGGCTGCAAGCCCGGCTGATGTCCCAAGCGATGCGCAAGTTGGCCGCCGCGGTGGCCCAGTCCAAAACCGTGGCCGTGTTCGTGAACCAAATCCGGGCCACGATCCAAGGCGGGCCGTGGGGCGCCGGCACCACCACCACCGGCGGACGGGCCCTCAAGTTCTACGCCTCGGTGCGCATGAACATCTGGGCCGAGGGCAAGATCGCCGAGGGCGACGACCGGGTGGGCATGAAGGCCCACGTCCGCGTGGTGAAAAACAAGGTGGCCCCGCCGTTCCGCGAAGCCTCGTTCGACGTCATCTACGGCCGCGGCATCGTGCGCGAGCGGGACATCATCAACTGCGGGGTGGAGCACGGGGTGGTGACCCGCTCCGGCTCCTGGTACTCCTACGGCGACGTGCGCCTGGGGCAGGGCATTGCCCAGGCGGCGCAGTTTTTGGAGGAGCACCCCGAACTGGCGGATCAAATCGCCCGCGATGTCCGGGAAAAAGTGGGAATCCCCGCGCCCAAGCCGATCGAAGCCGAGTGAGGAAGAACGGGCCCGCCAGTACGTCTTTCGCCTCCTCGCCGTCCGGCCGCGCACGGAACGCGAGCTCCGCGAGCGCCTCAGGCGCCGCGGCTTCCCCGCGGCCATCGTGGACCAAACCCTGACTTGGGCGCCGGCCGAAGGTTTGGTGGACGACGCCCTGTTTGCGCGCCTGTATGCCGAAAGCGAGCTTGTAAGCCGGCCGCGTTCCCGGCGCCTTTTGGCGTGGGAGCTGCACCGACGGGGGGTCGATGGGGAGGCCGCCCGGGCAGCCGCCGAGGGCGCTTACCCCGAACTTTCCGAAGAAAAGCTCGCCGAGCAAGCCCTGGCCCAGCGCCGCAAGCTGTGGGCTGGACTTCCCCGCGAAAAGGCCCTGCGCCGCGCCACGGCCTTCCTCCTCCGCCGCGGGTTCGACCCCGACCTCGTGCAAGAGCTCGTGGAAAAGGAGTTCGGCCCCTTCTATGGCCAACCTGAGGGTGGGGTTGGGGATTGACTTCCACCGCTTCGCCCGCGGGCGCAAGCTCGTGCTTGGCGGCGTGGAGATCGCACATCCGCTGGGGCTGGCCGGCCACTCGGATGCCGATGTGGTCCTCCACGCCATCTGCGATGCTCTGCTGGGGGCCGCTGCGGTGGGCGACATCGGCCGCCACTTCCCCCCCGGCGATCCCCGGTTCAAGGACATCCCTTCGCTGACCCTGCTGGCACAAACCAAGGAGCTGGTGGCCCGGGCGGGCTTCCGCCCTGTGCAAGTCGACGCCACCGTGATTGCCGAGGAACCCAAGATCGCCCCTTACGCCGAAGCGATGAGGGCGCGCATTGCCGCCACGCTGGGCCTCCCGCCCGCCCACGTGTCCATCAAGGCCACCACGCCCGAGCAGATGGGCGCGTTGGGCCGCAAGGAAGGCATCGCCGCCTTGGCCGTGGCCGTTATCGAAACAGCCGCGTGATGTCCTGGAACGTGATGAGGATGAGCAGCCCCAACAAGAGGACAAACCCCGCGGCGTGGATGGCCGTCTCCAGCCGCGGGGACACCTTACGCCGGAACACGATTTCGTAAAGGGCGAAGGCCATCCGGGCCCCATCGAGGGCGGGGAAGGGCACCAAGTTGAACAGGGCCAGGTTCAGGCTGATCAAGGCCACCATGAGCAGGAACACCAAAGGACCGGCTTGGGCGCCCTGCCCGAGCAGGGTGGCGATGCCCACCGGTCCGGTGACCGCTTCGCCGGGGGCGATGGTGCGGCTAAAAAGCCCGCGCAACACGCCGAAAAAGCCCGTGAACACCCCGGCGATTTCGCGAAAGGCCCGCGCCGAGCCCTCGGCCAACCCCGGCCGCTCGTACACCACCGCAAGCGTGCGGAACCTCACGCCGGGCGTGAAGTCGCCCTCGGGAAGGGGCAAGGCCAGTGAACTTCCGTTGCGGTGGACCGTGGCCGAGCGGCAACCCTCGCTCCACGCCAAGTACACCTCCACGGCCGAGCGCACCGGCTGACCACAAGCTTCGGTGATCCGGTCCCCGGGCTGGAACCCCACCTCAGCCAGCGGCGCTGTGAACGCCAGCGCCGCGATCTCCGCAAGCTCCACCTGAGGCGAGAAATACGCCCCCACGATGTACCGGTTATCGGCGGGGGAATAGACGGGCACGATCTGCACCTCCACCGGCCGCCCCTCCCGCTGGATGCGGAACGACACCGGACCCGGGGCCCCTTGTTGGATGGCCTGGCCCACCTCACCCACCGACCACACGGGTTTGCCCGCCACGGTGAGGATCACGTCGCCCACCTGGAGGACCGCGGCCGCGGGCTTGTCCGGCACTAGGCCGGCCACGCGCAAGCGCGGAAGGCCCACCAGGAGAACACCCATCAGCACGACCACCACGGCGAAGATGGCGTTGGCCAACGGACCGGAGAACGCGAGCAACAGCCTTGCCCAAGCCGGCCGGCCGTAGTACGTGCGCTCCACCGGCACGTCCAGCGCCTCGCCCGACTCACCGGCCAGCCGCACGTACCCCCCCAGCGGCAGCATGCGCAAGCTGTACTTGGTCTCCTTGCGCTTCCACGAGAAAAGCGCAGGACCAAAGCCAATCGCGAACTCTTCCACGGCCATGCCCACCGCCTTGGCGGCGAGGAAGTGCCCGCCCTCGTGGATCAAGATCAGGAACAGCACCGTCCCCACAAAGATCAACAGCGTCGTCATGTCCGCTCAGCCTCCACCCGCAACACCTCCACCGTGCGCGGGGTCACCTTATGATCGTCGCTTAAGCGGATGCCCACCACCCACACCACGCCCTGGGCGTCGCACAGAAGCGGCCAGGTTTTGCGCGCCCAGGGCGGCACCCCGGCCTCAGCCAGCAGGTCCGCGACCTTTTTTCGCCCGGACAGCCCCAAGGGCCGGAACCGCTCGCCCGGCCGCGCCGCGCGCACCACCAACGGCGGACGCAGGGCGCCCATGTCGAGTTGGGCCATCCACGGGTTCGTAGGACGCACAGGGGGAACGCCCGCTTCCCGGACCAGGCGCAGGCGCAGCCCAAATTCAGGAAGCTCGGCAGTCCCTTCGGCAGGCAAGAGCACGGGGCTTGGAACCGTGGGCGGGGGCCCGATCCGCAGCGTGCCGCGGTACACCCATGCCCGCCACCGGCGGGGCAGGACGATCTCCTTGGGCTCTTGCCCATCCCCAGCGGCCAGAAGGGCGTCCAGGTGCTTCTTTTCCAGTTTCAGCCCTGCCCCCTCGGCCGCCCTTTTGAGGACCAAGGCCTGCACGCTGGGAGGCAAGGCGCGCAGGGCCGCCAGGTCCAGGCCCCAGTCCCGCTGAACCTGGCCCAACGCTTGCTCCTCGGCCCAAGCCAACGCGTCCACGGCCTAATCTGCTCCGTCACCCCGCCCGGTAGTAGCACCTCGGCCAGTTGAGGGATGCGGCGGGCCGGGTCGCACAGCTCCGCCGCCCGGGCCAACGCCTCCTCCACCCGCGGGTTGACCTTCCGCAGCTCGGGAAGCACCACAAGGCGCACGCGGTTGCGGGGCAGGCGGAGGTCTTCGTTGGTCGGGTCGTCGCGGAAGGGAATGCCCTGGGCCTGGCAAAACGCCCGCGTTTCCCCTCGGGAACACAGCACCAAGGGTCGGATGTAGGGCGGCGCGAAGGGGCGAAACCCTTGCCAGCCGCGGGGCCCGGCCCCGCGCACAAGGTGCAGAAGCACGGTCTCCGCCAAGTCCGTGCGCGTATGGCCCAGGGCAATTTTGGAGGCTTTGGCCTTGTGCGCCGTCTCTTCTAAGAACGCGCGCCGCGCTTCCCGACCCGCCTCCTCCAAGCTGAGCTTCCTCGCCCGCGCCAGGGCGGGGACGTCCACTTTGGCAAACGCAAGGGGCAAGCCCAGGGCCTGTGTGGCCTGCTGCACAACCTCCAGATCCAGGGCGGTGTCGGGGCGGATGCCGTGGTCGAGGTGGGCTACGACGAGGGTGAGGTTCCATTCAGCGGAAAGGGCGTGGAGGGCGTAGAGGAGGGCCATGGAGTCCGCCCCACCCGAGACGGCGACCACGACCTTTTCTCCGGGCTTGAGGAGCCCGTAGCGCTGCACCGCCTCCCGCACTTTCGTCAGCACACAAGGATTTTGCAGAGCCAAAGTGCCCACGCCAACCATGAGCGGGAATCGTGGCCCTGCGCGGCTAGAACGCGGAAAGGATCAGAACTGGAAGGCGAAGCCCATGCGCTGGGGCTGCAGCTCCCAACTGAGGCCGCGCTGGCGCAAGGCCACCGTATAGGCGTCCCAACCCGAATAAAGCGCCCAGGCCGTATGAGCCACCCCGATGGCCCAGGCCACGAGGTTCCAGCCGGGATACGGCGCCAAACCAAGGGCGATGTAACTTCCGCCCACCACGATGCCCACGTCCACCGCGAAATGCAGCAACGCCTTGTTGTACTCGCCGTTGAGGTACTGCCCCAGCCCAGGGACCACAAACGAGGCCAGGCCGTGCAGCAAGGGAATCGGATCGGGTTGTTGGGCCAACCCCACCCAACCTGCAGCCACCACCAGGACTGCTAGCAACGCAGCTTTCACGTCAGCTCCCTTCCACCCGCGTGAACACCTCGTCGGGGATGTCGAAGTTGGCCACCACCTCTTGGATGTCCTCCTGGTCGTCCAGCTCGTCCAAAAGCTTGAGGAGCCGCTCGGCGTCCTTGCCCTCCACGCGCACGGTGTTTTTGGGCATGAGGGCGATGCGGGCGCGGCGCACGCCGACCCCCGTGGCCTGCAGGGCGTTGCGCACCTTGGCCAGGTCCGCCGGGGCCGTGTAGAACGTCAACGTCTGGTCTTCTTCCACGAAGTCCTCGGCCCCCGCTTCCGCCCCCAAAAGCACCAACGCCTCCTTATCCATGCCCGCGGGCAAGGTCTCCACTTCGATCACGCCCCGGCGCTCGAACTGCCAGGCCACGCTGCCTTCGCCGCCCAGGGAGCCGCCATGGCTTTCCAAAATGTGGCGGACCGCGGCGGCGGTGCGGTTGCGGTTATCGGTGAGGGCGCGGAGGTAGATGGCCACCCCACCGGGTCCATAGCCCTCGTAGACCACTTCTTGAAACTGCGTTCCCCCGAGCTCACCGGCGGCCTTTTTGATGGCCCGTTCGATGTTCTCCTTGGGCATGTTGGCGTCGCGGGCCCGCTCGATGGCCGCGGCCAGCGCCGGGTTGGTCTCCGGGTTGGGATCGGAGCGAGCACAGACCATCAGTTCCCGGGTCAGTTTGGAAAACAGGTTGGACCGCTTGCGGTCCTGGGCGCTTTTCCGATATTTGATGTTGGCCCACTTGGAGTGACCGGCCATTTCAACCCCCTTAGCGCAAAAAAGCATATTCGCAAACCCGGGTGTTGACAACCCAGCCCTTGCACCCGTCCCGGGGGAAACGCACACTCCTTCCTTGATGGGATTGGACCACCTAGCGATTCAGCAAGCCGCGGAGTGGATTCGTCAAGCCCGCTGCGCGTGGGCCCTCACGGGGGCGGGTGTCTCCACCCCTTCGGGCATCCCCGACTTCCGCGGCCCGGGCGGCCTGTGGGAACTGTGGGACCCCGAAGAGGTTTCTTCCCTCGCTGGCTTTCTCCGCAACCCGGAGCGGTTTTACGAGTTTTGGCTTTGGCGCTTTGAGCAGATGGAACGGGCCTTGCCCAACCCCGTGCACCTGTTCCTCGCGCGCTTGGAACAGCAGGGCTTTCTCCAAGGGGTGATCACCCAAAACATCGACGGCCTTCACCGCAAGGCCGGCTCGCGCCGGGTGCTGGAGGTGCACGGCCACGTGCGTTCGGGAAGCTGCCTTAAGTGTGGAGGGTCTTTCTCTCCAGGGTGGATCAAGGCCGAGGTGCGCAGCTTGGGCTACGCCCGCTGCCCCTGTGGTGGGCTGGTCAAGCCCGACGTGGTGCTGTTTGGGGAGGACATGGCCCCGGACTTCGCGCAGGCCTACCGCGCCGTGGAGGAAGCCGATCTTCTTTTCGTGCTGGGGACGTCGTTGGAGGTGTGGCCGGTGGCGGGTTTGGTGCCCTTGGCGGCCCGCCGGGGGGCCACCCTTCTTTTGGCCAACCGCGATCCCACACCGTATGATGCGTTGGCCACCGTGCTTTTGCGGGGCGAGCTGGTGGAGACGGTGACCCAACTCAGTGCAGCGTTGGGGGTGGAACTTGCGTGAAGCCGAGCTGGGGGAGG
>FWPV01009542.1_pt1 | contig 16386 bp, 12 predicted proteins | sample 2228371 | NCBI WGS metagenome assembly FWPV01 (sample SAMEA103939776, study PRJEB20133) | metagenome | reverse complement strand
GTGGCCGAGGCCATAGACTTCCTGGAGTACATCTCGGGGGAGGGCAGGAGGCTCCTGGGCCAAACCACGCCATCCGAGCTCCCGAGGAAGTTCTGCATGACCGTCAGGCAGCCCATCGGCATCGTCGGATGCATAACACCGTGGAACTTCCCGGTTGCGGTCCCGTGCTGGAAGCTCGGGGCGGCCTTGATATCGGGCAACACCGTCGTCTTCAAGCCCTCCAGCCTCACCCCCCTGTGCGCCTCCGTCCTCGTGGAGGTCCTTCAGGAGGCCGGGATCCCCCCCGGGGTCCTGAACTTGGTCACAGGCCCGGCAGGGGAAGTGGGGGAGGCCATGGTCCGACACCCCAAGATCAGGGCCGTCTCGTTCACAGGCGGTGTGGAGACGGGCAGGGAGATCTACTCGAAGGCCTCGGCCTTGATGAAGAGGGTGGGACTCGAACTGGGGGGGAAGAACCCGCAGATCATCATGGATGACGCAGACCTCGATCTGGCCGTCGATGGGGCCCTCTTCGGTGCCTTCGGGACCGCCGGGCAGCGGTGCACGGCAACGAGTCGTCTCATCATTCACCGAGCCGTTTACCAGGAGGTCATGGGCCGGCTCCTCCCCAGGGCAGCGGCCCTGAGGATAGGCGATCCCCTGGACCCCTCCGTGGAGATGGGCCCTGTGGTGAGCGAGGAGCAACGCCAGAAGGCCTTGGGATACATCCGGCTGGGGGTGTCCGAGGGGGCCAACTTGTTGATGGGTGGGCAGATTATGGAGGGTGGGATATACGACAGGGGGTTCTTCGTCCAGCCGACCATCTTCGAGGCCACCCAGGGGATGCGGATCACCAAGGAGGAGATCTTCGGTCCGGTCCTTTGCCTGATCCGAGCCAGGGATTACGATGAGGCAGTCCGCTTGGCCAACGATGTGGGCTACGGGCTCTCTTCCTCCATATACACCAGGGACGTGAACCTCGCCTTCAGGGCCATGGAGGAGCTCGAGGCCGGCATCACCTACGTGAACGCCCCGACCATTGGGGCCGAGGTCCATTTACCTTTCGGCGGGGTGAAGGACACGGGAAACGGCACCAGGGAGGCTGGGACCGCTGCCATAGAGGAGTTCACGGAGCTCAAGAGCATCTTCGTGGACTACAGCGGAAGGCTCCAGAAGGCGCAGATCCAGGAGTGAGGGGTGCCCCGTGGGGATACCAGGCAACCTGCTGAGCACGGCCATGGCCGTCATGCCTCACACAGACGTGGACAGGGCCATGGCCATGGCCTTGTCGCTGGACATCCCGTTTTGGCCTCAGCTCCCCCATCTGAGCTACTACGAGGACATGTACGTCCAGGCGTCGGAGCACTTCCCCGGCATAGAGCTCGACCTCGCCAACCGGAAATTGCGTTTCTCCAAGGACAGATTCGTCGCGGAGTTCGAGGAAACCCTCTCCCACATGGATGAGCCGGACTTCCTCGATATCAGCGAGACATACTCGGTCGTATACCACAGGTTCCTCGGCCTGGACCTCTCCCGTAGGGCAGCCATAAGGGGGCAGATGGAAGGCCCCATCAGCCTGGGGTTCAACATCCCTGACCAGGAAGGCCGCCCGATCTTGTTCGACGACACTGTGCGGGCCTTCATGCTGGAGTTCATGGCCAAGAGGGCCACGGTGCAGCTTCGACGTCTGAAGGGACTCAACCCCAACGCCTTCATCTACATCGACGAGCCAGGGCTCCAGTTTCTGTTCAGCGCCATGGCCGGATACGGGGACCAGGCTGCTCGCTTGGACATGGAGTACTTCTTCTCCCTTATCGAGCGTCCCCGGGGAGTCCACCTCTGCGGAAACCCGGACTGGGACTTCTTACTCGGGTTGGATTTGGATATCCTCTCCCTGGACGTCTATAATAACGGAGAGATCTTCGCCTCCTATGCCGGTTCCATCCGCAGGTTCCTGGATCGGGGAGGGGTCCTGGTCTGGGGGATCGTCCCCACGAGCTCCGAGCCCTTCTCGCGGGAGGACCTGGGGAGCCTGCAGAGGCGGCTCTACGACATATGGGATGGACTGGTCCGAAGGGGGATAGATAGGGAGGCAATCCTTTCGCGAGGCCTGATCTCCCCCGCCACCTGCTGCCTGGTGAACCCTGACCGGGAGAGGACCGTGGAGCAGGCCTTTCGGGCCGTGAAGACCCTCTCAGAGGAGATGAGGGAGAGACACGATCTGGGGTAGGATCGACGCCATGGCGGAGAAGTTCTACAAAGAGCGCTTCGAGGCACAGAGGAGGCTCCTCCAGAGGGTATCCTCCTCCATGGAGGTGAACGAGATACTGGAGAAGATGCGGGAGGAGGCCAAGGCACTGGTCCCCACGGCCATGGAGGCGTGCATCATCTTGCTGGACAGGGATGCCCCGAGTTACACGCGCCCCCTTCAGTGCGCCCTGTACGACACACCTATCAACTGCCTCTCCTGCAAGAGGGACCGGCCTGCCATCCAGAAGGCCATCGAGAAGGGCAAGGCCGTGGTGTTCCCCCGCACAGAGCCCATCGTCAGGAGGGACGGCTCGGTGGTGGAGATAGGCCCGGAGATGGCAGTCCCTGCCAAGGTAGGGGGGGAGGTCGTGGCGGTGGTGAGCGTGGTCACCAGACCAGGGACCCTCTTCACAAGGAGGGAGTTCTACCTCATCAAGGACCTTGCCGAGAGCGTCAGCAACGTGATTTCCAGCGCCAAGAAACACTGGGAGGTGACCCAGGAGAAGATCCGGATAGCCCAGATCCTCAGCCATCTCTCGCCGTTTGTCCCCCTCTCCGTCAGGAACATCGTGGAGAAGAACCCAGAGATGAGCGGGCTGGAGAAGGAGAAGAGGCCCGCCACGGTCCTCTTCTTGGATCTCGAGGACTACACGAGGTTGAGCGCCAGCCGTCCCGACACCGAGGTGAACATGATGGTGGAGCGCCTCTTCTCCACCTTCGTGGACCCCATCCAGAGGGCCCACGGGGATATTGTGGAGACCGCCGGCGACGGTCTGTTGATCGTGTTCAAGGACCACGATGCCAGGACCAATGCCATAAACGCTGTCAAGGCCGCCTTCGACATATACGCGAGGACCGAGGAGCAGGACCGCGCCCTCGGGGGTGAGTTCGGGCCCCTGAAGGTGAATATCGGGATGAACTCGGGGACGGCCCTGGTGGGGATGACCCGGTTCAGAGGGTCACTGGGGATCCGCATGACCTACACGGCCAGCGGCCCTGTGACGAATCTGGCCGCCCGCTTGGCTGCGGAGGCCAAGGGGGGGGACATCCTGATAGGGGAGGCCACCAAGGCCCTCATCGACGGGCTTTGGCCAACATACGATCGCGGGCTCAGGAGGCTCAAGGGCATAGAGGAGCCCGTGAGGGTGTATTCCCTCCTGAAGGCGGGATGACCTCGAGTCCGATCCCATTTCTATCTGACACACCCCTTGACTTGCCTGTCTTGCCATTTAGGCTGAAGATGAGATCTCAAAGCACGATCTGCCGGGTGGTGCCGCGGCCCCCTCACGGAGAGGCCTCCACCTGGCCCGGTGGAGAAGGAGGAGGTGATCATCATGGAAGAGAAGGGAAAGAGGGTGATAGTGCCGCTGACCAATGTCATGCATTGCGATGACGGTTCCGGGCTTCGGATCGAGGTGGACCTGGCGGGAGCCTCCAAGGAGAGCATCGATCTGGAGATGGGAACCGGCGGTTTCTGCGTGAGGGCGGAAGGGGACGGGGCGAGGTACGAGAGTTGCTTCATGCTCGCCCATGAGGTCAGGCCCAAGAAGGCCAAGGCGAGGTTCGACTCGGGGCTCCTGATCATCGAGGTCCCTTTCAAGGAGAGCGTGATGGGACACAAGGTGGCCATCGATTGAACCAGGGGACCCCACCGAGGCCGAGCCGGGAAGACTCGGCCTGGCTCGGCCGTCCTTGCCCCGGGGGGCCACCCCCCTTCTTCCCAACCAGCTCAGTGGACCCTCTTTTCGTACCCCTTCCAGAACTCCTCCCGTAGGAGTCTCTTCAAGACCTTCCCCGTTGGATTGACAGGGAGCTGCTCCCTGAACTCGACACTGCTCGGCCTCTTGAAGCGGGCCAGGTTCTGCCGGCAGAACCTCAGGAACTCCTTCTCGGTCAGGGACTGGCCGGGTTTGAGTACCACCAGGGCCTTGACTTCCTCTCCCCATTTCTCGTCCGGCACCCCGATCACCGCTGCCTGCTGGATCGCAGGGTGGGTCAGCAGGACCTTCTCCACCTCGCTGGGGTAGATGTTCTCCCCTCCCTTTATGATCATATCCTTGAGCCGGTCCACGACCGTGATGTACCCTTGCTCGTCGATGGTGGCCAGGTCCCCTGTACGGAGCCAGCCGTTGAGAAAGGCCCCCTGCGTCTCCTCCTCCATCCCCCAGTACCCATGCATCATCCCGTCGCCCCGTGCCACTATCTCCCCCACCTCCCCTGGCCCCACTGGCTCACCGCGCCGGTTCACCACCCTGAGCTCGCACATCCTGTACTCCCGGCAGGTCGCCGTGGGGCGGATCCTGTGGTCCTCCGGTAGCAGCAGGCCCAGGACACCGGTGCTCTCCGTGAGGCCATAGCCCTGGATGAAATCGCATCGAAAGACCTCCATGGCCCTCTTCAGCAGGGGCTCGGGCATGGGGGCCGCACCATACATCAACGCGCGGAATCGGCTGTAATCTCGTTTCTCCACCTCCGGGGTGTAGAGGAGCGCCCAGATCATCACCGGGACCATGAAGCTGTGTGTGGAGCCCTCATCGCTCATCCCCTTGAGGGTCTCCTGGGGGTGGAACTCCCGCTTCAGGTTGCAGCTCATGCCAGCGATCATGGCCGAGAATATGGTGATCAGGCCCCCGATATGGAATATCGGGGCCACCACCAAGACATCGCAGGGGGGTACGTTGAACCCCACATCTATGACCAGTCCCACGGCCGTGGCCACGAGGTTACGATGGGTCAGGGGGACGCCCTTGGGCACACCTGTGGTGCCGCTGGTGTACATCTGGATGATCACGTCCTCGTCCCCTACCTCGGCCTCTGGCTCGGAGGTGGGGTATTCGAGGAGGAGCTCCTCGTAGTATCTTCCCCCCCCTCCTGAGGCCTCGCCCAGCAGGATCAAATCCTCCACATGCTCCAGATCCGGCCTTATGGCCCTGTAGACCTCCAGAAAATCCCTTTCCAGGAGGAGGAGCCTGGCCCTGGAGTTGTTGAGGAGGTAGGTGTAATCGTTGGCGTGAAGCCGGTAGTTCATGGGGACGGTCACAGCCCCGATCTTGCCGCAGGCGAGATAAAGCTCCACGTAACCAGGATGGTTGCGCGACAAGACAGCGACCCGGTCTCCCTTGCGGATCTTGAATCTCACTTGCAGCAGGTGTGCCAGCCGGTTGACCCGCTCATTGGTCTCGGCGTATGTGAGACCTCGTCCGTGAAAGCGGAGGAACGTTCTTTCCGGGTACAGCCTCGCACCCTTGCGCAGGAAATCGGTGAGGAGCATGACTATTCCCTCCTTCCCAGATCCGAGAGGGCCTCTGTTGGTGAGCCTGCATGGTCTTTGGATCTCTGTCTCGACTGGAATCCGGCTGAAACCTGGAAAGGCCTCGACTCTTACGCCTCCAAAGGGGACCTCTCTCCCCCTTGGAGGCATGGCATGGGCATCTTCCTGCAACGGGCCCTCAAGACCACCCCCGAGGTCTGTCTCGAGAAAGAGGCGATCGGATGCAACTCTATTCGGACGGCCCTTGGCTGTCAAGGGTACAGGGGGTCAGAGGTGGTGAGCCCTTCGAACCGCTTCAGGAGGTACGAGGGATCGTCGGGCACATAGCCGAAGGACTCCAGCAATTCCTCAAGGCCCAATCGCTCCCCCTCATGCCAGAGCCCGACGAGGAAGGCGCCAGCCCTCCTCTTGAGGAACCACTCCTCCCCGAAGTTCTCCTTCAGGTAGGCGCTGAGAAAGGATTCGCCCATCCATGCCCTGAGGTAGTCGGCCGAGTAAAACTCCTCCTCCAGGTCCATCAAGGCCGCCTCCGGCTCGTGGACGAACCCGGTTGCCCTTCCGAGCCATCTGGAGTAGATGGGGCCATCCCAAGGGCTCCCCCTGGAGAATAGCTCCATCTCGAACAGGAACTTCCCCAGGTAACGCCTGACGGAGCAGAGGAGCTTCAAGCCCTTGTAGTAGAGCAGGGCCTCTATCTGACCGGGACGGGCCTTGGCGTGGGACTCCAGCCAAGCGGGCTCCCGGGTGAGCCCCTCGAAGAGAAAGGCGAAGCACTCCGACAGGGCGAAGGAGCGTGGGAGATGCCGATACGGATAGGGCAAGGTCGTGTCGGTGAAGGCATAGTGAAGGGCATGGCCCGCTTCATGGAGCAGGGTCTCGTAGTCCGAAAGCCCACCCATGGGCCTCATGGTCACGTGGATCTCCTCGGGGATGCGAAGCGGGACGCACCTGGAGACAGGGCTCTTTCCAGGCCTCTCCTCCAGGTCGATGAATATCCTCCTGTCCAGGGACCCGGCCAGGCCCATGGCCTCTAGGGTCCCCCTGAGCGTGCCGAGGAGGCCATCCCTGGGGAACATCTCGTCGAAACCTGTGAGGTTGAGGAGGCGCATGGCATGGTAACGGCTCATGTCAGCGAAAGGCCTCTTCATCTCCCTCTCGACCCAGGCCCCTATGTGACGGCTGTACGGCCCATCGGTGGCCTCCAGTACGAGGAGGCACCTCTGGGCGAGGGCCTCCATATCGATCCCTTTCTTCTCAGTGCAAAAGGTGAGGTAATCGGGATAGCCGAAGTCCTCCCGCAGGATCTCCGAGACATGCTCCCAGATCCTCGCCTTGAACTCCCCGGCCTTCTGGAGCAGAGGAAGGGCCCTTTTCTTGAGGAGCTCCCTCTTGTCGAAGTCTCCCTGGGAGAGGACCCAAGGGAGCATCTCCCCGAAGGAAAGGGGCTCCCCATCGACCTCCACCTTCACCTGGGCCAGGAACTGCTCCACGGTCTCGTCCATCATGAGCAGCTCCATGCGGATGAACTTGCCTATGCACTCGTAATACAGGCGGGCTGCCCTTTCTCGTTGGTCTCGGTCTCGGCCGCTTCGGGCCAAGGCCCGCAGAAAGGCGATGGAATCCAGGGAGGTGGTCAAGGGGTGCTCGGCGAAGATGGGGCCTGTGCGCTGGTGCCCCTGGAGCCCGCGGCGGACGGCGAGGCACTCCCTCTCCAGATCGAGCTTGAGGGCCTCGACCTCATCCGCGATGGTCTCAAAGCTCATCCCTTCCAAGGCCGCCAACCCGTGACATGGGGGGTACCAAGTCGCCCCGGGTGGACCGGACACCCCACGGATCCCCCTTTCACACGTGCCACATCATAGCATAGCCCACTCGAGGAAGCACCCACGGGGACCTAGCTCCCCACTGACACCTGTATCCCCTCCTCTTGCATCGCCCGCTGGAGGAGGGCGATCTCTTCATCCCCCGGGGCCCTTCCCCCGGGGAAGGGGTACTCCCTCCCCAACTGCTGGCACTTGGACATGCCGCCCTCGTGGTACGGCAGCAACGAGATCCTCTCTGCCTTGACCGCCTTGGCAAGGGATAGGACCTGCATCATGTGCCCCTCGGAGTCGTTGAACCCAGCGATGAGGGGGACCCTGAGCCAGATCCTGGTCATGCCCGAGGCCTTCACGAGGTTGTGCAGGATGAGTTCGTTGCTCACCCCCGTCGCCCTCTCATGCACCCCAGGGTCGAGGTGCTTGATGTCCCAAAGGGCCAGGTCGACCAGGGGCAGGATCGCCTCCAGGGTCCCCCACGGGGCAAAGCCCGTGGTGTCCAGGGCGGTGTCCAACCCAGCCCTCTTGGATGCCGCCAGGATCTCCCTGAGGAACTCAGCCTGGGCCAGGGGCTCACCGCCGGAAACGGTGATCCCCCCTCCTGAGTTCTTGTAGAAAGGCTCGTCCCTCATCACCTCATCCATGACCTCTTCGGCCCTCATGTACGTGCCACAGACGGTCAACGACCCGTAAAGGCATGCATCCACGCAGACAAGGCACTGAACGCACTCGGACCACCGGATCCTGCGGCGCCCCTCGTCGTCGAGGACGATGGCCTCCCTCGGGCAGGCATCCACACAGGCACCGCACCCTTTGCAGTTGACTTCCCTCACCACCAGGCTAGGCCACGGGTCCTGGGACTCAGGGTTGGAGCACCAAAGGCATCTCAGAGGGCAGCCCTTCAGAAACACGGTGGTCCTGATCCCAGGTCCATCGTGCAGGCTGAACCTCTGGATATTGAAGACCAGGCCTTTGCCCCCCTCGGCCACATGCCCCCCTAACGGGTCCGACCCCGCGGGTCTCCCTTACGCCCTTGGTGTGTGATGGTATAAGATATCCGCATGTGCCTCAAGCAGCTCACCTCCATCCCCATCATCGATTCCCACGTGCACCTCTTCCCGCCGGGGCTTGACGAGGCGGTGAGGAGGTGGTTCGACGACCACGCGTGGCGCTTCAGGTACCGTGGCCGGGGGGAGGATCTGATCTCGCATCTCTTCCAGCAAGGGGTGAGCGGGGCGGTCCTCATGAGCTATTCCCACCGACCAGGGATCGCCGAGGGCCTGAACGAGTTCACTGCCTCCATGGTCCGGCGCTTCCCAAATACCGCGGGCATGGCCGCGCTCCACCCGGAGGATCCTAGCCCGCGTGAGATCCTGGGGCGAGCCGTCAGGGGGCTCGGCCTCAGGGGCGTGAAGCTCCACTGTCATGTGCTCAAGATAGCCCCTGATGACCCGTTGATGTTCCCTGTGTACGAGGCAGTGCTGGAACACGACGCCATCCTCACGATCCACGCCGGCAGGGAGCCGGCAGCGGAGGCATACGGCATGGACGTCCGGGCCATCAGCGGTGCGGAACGCATGGAGAGGGCCTTGCGGCGCTACCCGGATATGAAGGTCATAGTCCCCCACATGGGCATCGATGAGACGGACACCTTCTTCTCCCTGCTCGACCAATTTCAGAACCTCCACCTGGACACCACCATGATCCTCTCTGGATACTTCGGCATATCGCCCCCGGACAGGGACAAGATCATCAGGTATGCGGACAGGATCCTCTACGGATCCGATTATCCCCATATCCCTTACGAGGTGGATCGGGAGGTGAAGGCCCTCCTGGGTCTGGAACTCGGTGAGGAGACCACAAGGAAGATCCTCTGCGGCAACGCCGCAAGGCTTTTCGGGTTGGAGGCGGCCTCCACCACCTTGCCGCAGGCAGTGCCAGGCCCCTTTCAACCGTAGAGGCGCCCTCGCAGCCACCCCTTGAGTTCATCGCTCAATGGGAAGAGCCCCTTTCTGCCACCGTGCGCCATCACGCAGGCACTGAGGAGTCCCTCGGGGGCCTCGATCTCGGCGATGACCTTTGCCTCCTTGATGGAGCGCTGTTTGAGCACGACCCTGGGCCTCCTCCCCCAGTTGTCCACGCAGAAGAAGTAATGCCGCTCCTCAGGGCTTCGCACCCTCAGGCGCCTCTCCATCCCCCTGGCCCTGTGGTCGAACATCTCCACGGCCTCCTGCGGGGTCAGGTCCCAATCTATGAGCCCCAAGATGTCAGGCCTCTCACGAAGGGCAGCCAGGTCCATCATGTCGACCCCCCTCCCCCGCTGCCCTTGGCATCGCCCAAGGGCTCGGGATGGCCAACCGCATGGCGGATCTGAGGTGCAAACTCCCTGATGTACCCGATGACCCGGAACCTTCTGGCCGTGTTCTCCGAGCTCATGTATCTGATCTTTCCCAATACGGGTCTCTCGGGGCCCCATGGCCTGTCATACCTCCCCATGACCCAGAAGATCCCGCTGTACGAGTTGGGGTCCCGGCCGTCCAGGGCGTACTTGTTGTTCAGCTCCACCATGGTCTCCAGGGCCTCCCGGGGCGTAGGGGACCACTGCAAGATCTTCTTTCCCCACAGCATGCGCAGGTAGTTGTGGATCCTCCCCTGTCTCACGAGCTGCATCTGGGCCGCATTCCACAATGGATCATGGGTGCGGCCCTCCTCGAATTCCCTCAGTGAGTACGTACGATCCCTGGGGTCGGAGGTGTGACTGGCCAGGGTCTCCCTGGCCCAGTCTGGCAGGGATTCATACCGATCGTAGTCCTCGCGGTGCGCGCACATGTTGAGGCCCAGCTCCCGCCAGGTGACCAGTTGGTCCAGGAAGGCCTCTGCATCGGGCCCAACGCCCCACCACCCCTGGCGCCTGCCCGTGGCCCTCCTGGTCAGCCTCCCTGCGGACCACCCCTCACGGGCCATGATCTCGTGGAAGACCTGGTGGGACGAGATGTGCCCGAAGTGCAGATATGGGGAAAGACCGCTCGTCGCCTCCTCCTCAGGGTGGTTGCGCAGGGCGAGGTAGCGCGAGAGCCGTTGCCCCAGAAAGAGGGACAGGGCGGCTTGGGCAGCTGAAGGCCCCCCTTCGAGCCCGGTGGGTCCTATGCTGTGGTCTATGGGGAGGGACCCGAGGGCAGAGGCACCGGCCCTCAGCGCCTGGATCGACACCCCCGGCCACCGGGTGGAGACGGCCCGGGGCAAGCCTTCCATGCGGGGCACCAGGAGGGCCGCCAGGGGGTCCGGTTCGGGAAGGGCCTCCAGGTGTTGGGGAAGGTTGCCTTGCAGGAAACGCCGGAAGGCAAAGGCCGTAGAGAAAGCCTTTGGCGCCGCCCTGAGGGGGAGCAGCCCGTTGGAATCCACTGCCTCCATCAGGACCCTCAGCTTCTTGGCCGAGGCGGCCACCATGCGTGGGAGGAAAAACGCGGGGAAGTCATCGGTGACCACGACCGAAGCATGCTCCCCCAAGGCCGCCAGGAGGCCGTCTCCGGCATCCGGGAAGGGCTCCAGGTATGGGTAATAGAGCGCGTTGCCTCCCTCGCAGGCAGTGGCGTTGTCCCTCATCCCGGCCATGATGAAGGTATGGAACCGAGCGCAGGCCCATGGGTATCCAACCCTCAGGGCCTCCAGGATGAGGAGGGGCCTCTTGAGCCTGTTGGCCCACTCCACGGCCCTTTGGAGGCTGAAGTTCCATCCTGTCCTTCGAAAGGCCGTCATCCAGTATAGGACGAACCCACCGGCCGGGTTAACCTGGGCCCGGTTGCATTGGCGGACCCGGATCTCTGGCACGAAGGTCATGGCGAGCCCCCTACTCGGGACAATCCCCAAGGTACCATGGAATGACCCGCGGTGACAGCGGCCCCAAGACATGATACACGATAGTGGTGGGCCTTGCACGGTGCCTCAGGCTTCGAGCTGTCCTGTGGGGCCTCCCGATACTGCCACAGGCGTCTCGGCCGAAAAAGGGCCCGAATGACCCACTGTGGTGGGGTATCTAGCCCCATCCGCAGAGGCTATAATGAAGGGGAGTCGTAACAGGGGCGTGTTTTCCCCGGAAGGCGAATCCTCGGGCAAATCAATGGACGAGGACGTCAGGGGGGATCACCAGCCGCCGAGCCAGGGCGCTCACCAGGAGGAGGTCATGGCCATGGGTGATGCTACACAGAGGGGCTCCAGGTCTCCTTTCAGCAAGGGGTTGAAGTACCATGGCGAGGAGCTCAGGGAGGTGGTCACCACCTGGACCGACGAGAGGTGGCAGTTCGTCAGGATCGGACCCCAGGACTATCCAAGGAAATGCGTGAGGATCGAGGGCGATGACGTCCTGGTCTCTGTGGCCTGCCTCGAGTCCGAGGGCGAGGAGGGGTCTCGCCGCGTGGACGTGGAGTTCGTCAACGCCAAGATAGGGGAATGCCAGTTCCTCTTCCTGGTGGACTCCGCAGGGCAGCCCATCGAGTGGAAGGTCAAGAGGTGACCAGGAGTCCGCCCCTGAGCAGCGCCTCGGCCACATCCGCGAGGCCGAGGCGCTGCAAGGTGGCAGTCCTCTGGAGGCCGGTCATCGGGTCCCATCCCCGCAGGGCGTAGAATTCGCTTCTCATCTCCTCGAACTTCCCAATATCCAGGACATTTCCCCTCACGGACACAGGTTCCTCCCCCGGCCCCGGGACGATGAGCTGCGGGTTGAGGGGATCGGTCTGGATGGGCTCGGTGAAGTTGAATCGCGCTGGTGCGTCCCAGTCCCTGGCCCGCCAACCCTCCCGCAGGAGTATGGCCCTTTGGAGGTTGAAGGTCCTCTCTCCGTAGAGGTTCAGGGAGGCCTCGTCCGCATCGATCCCTGTCACCGCGCTGAAGAGCCTGGCCTCCAGTTGTGGATCGCCCACGTGGTCCGGTGTATGAAAGGAGTCCATGATGGGCCATGCGCAATCGCACAAGAGGAGGCTGTCCTTCACATAGGTCCTGTCCTGGATTCTCACGGCGGCCAGGGCCTTTCCCTCGTATGTCGTCATGTCCCAGGCCTCGTCGCCCCCCCAGAACCTCCTGGCCGCGGCCCGGAAGACCTCGGAGGTGGTCGGGGAGAGATCCGGTCGAATCCTGTGGAGGAGCCACCGGGCTATGAGATAGCTTACCTCGTGGAGCATGGCTATGGGCTGCCTCGGCTCGAAGGCATAGAGCAGGGCGTTCACTATGTATTCCCGCGGTGAGTAGCTGTCCCCCTTGCCGACCCCGGAGACCTCCTCGCTGAAGTGGGCCAAGGCCTCCTGCCCGAGTCTCTGGCCGGCCCTGAGCAGGCCCTCGGCCAGGAGGTCTCCGAAGCCCTGGCGATGGGCGATCATGGTGGCAAGCCCCTCCACGAACCCCTTGGTCCCCACCCTGGATATGTCCAGCCCGGTCTCCCTCTCGCCCAGGTACCCGGCCTGGTGGCAGCTCTTGAGCCACTTGATGACGTTGTCCATCTCCATGGTGCAAAGCGAGAGGTCGTTGCACAGCTCTGTGGCGTCGAGGGCCGTCTCGATGGGCTCCCCTGGGGTCCTGGTGACCCACGGCATGTAGAAGACGAGCGACTGGCACTTCCCCACGGCCTCCCTACCGGAAGATGTCCGAAAGAGCCCGCGCAGGCAGTCCAACCCGCACTGGTAGCAGGAGGCCTTCCCAGTATAACGGATGCGATCCCTGGGCAGCGGCATCCTCAGTGTCCCGCGCTGACTCAAGCGCACGGTCCAGCGGTTCAGCCCTATGAGCTCCTCCCTCCTAGCCACCAGGGGCCTCCCTGTGCCGAGCACGGCGATGGCCTTGAGGTTCTTGGAGCCCATCACCGCCCCGAACCCCCCTGTGGCGCTCCCCTGATGGTCCGTCACCAAGGTGGCGCTGCGGCAAAGGTTCTCCCCGGCCGGCCCCGTGGTCACGATGCGCGTGTTGGCCCCGTGGATCTCCCGCAACATGGCCTTGGCCTCTTTGGTCCCCTTGTTCCACAGTTTGCGGCCGTCGCGCAGCTCGGCCTTGCCGTCCTCGATCCAGATGTAGCAGGGGCCATCGGCGCGACCTTCCACCACGATGCCGTCGTACCCGGCCCTCTTGAGGGCAGGGCCGAAGAACCCCCCGAGGTTCCCGTAACAGAAGCCCTCCGGTAGCAACATCGGAGACTTGCCCACCACCTCGAACCTGGAGGCCCCCTGCACACCTGTGGCCACGAGGGGTCCTGTCATGAAGATGAGACGGTTCCCGGGCTCCAGGGCACCGACGTCCGGCGAGACACCTTCCCAGTAAAGGCGCGTGGCGATCCCGCGTCCCCCGAGGAAACGATCCGCGTACTCCATGGTGTCCAGGTGAGTGATCCTCCCATCGCTTAGGTCCACCTTGAGGATCTTGCCGATCCACCCAAATGTCTTTGCCTTCATCCTACCTCCTCGATGCCCGACCCCTTCTCACGGCTGGGGGCCCTGGGGCCGGTCTCGGTCACCCTTTATTCGTCCGGCCAGGATCCCAACGGCGATGGCGAAGTGGTGGGACCTGTTCCACTTCAGGAGGACACGGTAATTCTCCCCCACTAGGAAGGAGCGTCCCCGCGGCCCCTCTGGCTGCAGGAGGGAGCCCTGATGCAGCTCCCCCTCCCGGAGATCGGAGCCGTCCACCAGGCGCACGCCCATGGCCTTCCATTCGCCAATGGATCTGACGCGCTCGAGCCCGATGCCTTCCCCGTCCATCTTTCCCGGGACTCGCACCTCCCACCCCCATCCCTTGCCGGCCTCCCAACCGCAACGGCAGAGGTAGTTGGCCGCCGAGGCAAAGGAGTCCTCGAGGTTGTGCCAGAGGTCGATGCGGCCATCGCCGTCGTAGTCCAGGGCATAGGACCAGAAGCTCGAGGGCATGAACTGGAACTGACCCATGGCCCCGGCCCAGGAACCGAGCATCCTCTCCGCTGAGGTGTGTCCTTGCTCCAGGATCCTGAGGGCGTACAGGAGTTCCCTCCGGAAGAAGCCCGCCCGGCGCCCCTCGTAGGCCAAGGTAGCCGTGGCAGCGATGACCGGGAAACTGCCGGTGGAGCGACCGAAGTCGGATTCCACGGCCCACAGCGCCGTGAGGATCTCAGGCTGTACCCCGAAGGCCTCGTGGATCCGCTCCAACAGAGGGCCGCACTCCTTCACCTTCGAACGACCGGTGACGACCCTGGCCTCGGTCACCACTCGAGAGAGATACTCCTCCAGGCTGAGGATCACCTCCGGCTGTCTGCGATCCAGCTCTATGACCTTGGCAAGAGGGGAAAGGCCGCGAAAGGCCTCCTCCAGGGTGGCCTCGGAGATACCGCTGGAGATGGCCTCTCGCCGAAATGCACTCAGCCAGCGTTGAAAGCCAGAAAGGTCCTGGGCCCCGACCAGCGCGGCTACGAAAAGTCCCGCCAGGAAGCCCACTGCCACTGGGATATGCCCAAAGCCCCTCACTCGCCCTCCCGCCTCATTTCACAAGGGCATCCCGGCCACAACGCCCCCCCCTTCGGGGCCGATGGCGGTCAAGAAGGATCCCGTATGATCGTATACCAGATCGATGCGACTGTGCACAAGAGACCAGGGGAGATGACAGGGCCCCGGCTCGGTTTGGGCCGAGGGACCGCCGTTGCTATCTCGGGCAACGTCAACAGTCATGTGTCAGGGCAAGGAATGATTCGAGGATTCCTCGCCTTGGGTTCTCCTAGGTGAACAGTATCTCACCTGCGCTTGACGAGGTCCATGTTGTTGGCTAAAGTTACGCGCAGGAAAAGACGAAGGTGATTCGCCGGTGGCTCGCAATGGGGCCTTGACGGTCCATTCCCCCGGGGGGATCGGATTTCAGAGGTGATCAGAGGGGGCTGTGAAAGAGGGATGTCGTCTCTGAGGGGGGTGACTTCGGTGAGGAGGGGTCGGCTGTTCTCGGTTCGGTTCCAAGAAAGGAGGGAGAGAACATGAAAAAGCGTGCATCAGGGGGATGGGGCATCACGGTAGCGGCGTGTCTCCTGGTAGTGGGTGTGTTTCCCGCCTGGGGGGCAGACGTCATCAAGATCGGGGTCATTGGTCCCATGAATTTCGTCCAAGGCAAGGGACATTGGGCAGGGGCCACCATGGCCGCAGAGGAGATAAACGCCAAGGGCGGAATCCAGGTGGGAAACAAGAAGATGAAGATAGAGCTGGTCAAGGCGGATTCCAACGAGTTCCTCAGCGTGACAGATGCCACCAACGCCATGGAACTCCTCCTCACACAGCACAAGGTGGACTTCATCGTCGGGGGGTTTCGTACCGAGGCCGTGCTGGCCATGCAGGACCTCGCCATGGATTACAAGAAGATCTTCATCGGTTGCGGGGCAGCCCATCCGGAGCTTTGCACCCGTGTGGCCAAGGATTACAACAGATACAAGTACTTCTTTCGAGGCACTCCTTTCAATTCTGAGTTCTTGGTCAAGACCTGCTTCATCCACATGGCCACAGTGGGGGGGATACTCAAGAAGGAGCTGAACATCCCCAAGATCAGGGTGGCCATCGTGGCTGAGAAGGCGGTGTGGGCCGATCCGATGGTGACTGCTGCGGAGAAGGTGATACCGCAGATGGGAATGGAAGTCGCCGGGGTTTGGCGGCCGTCCGCGGTGGCGACGGATGTGACCGCAGAGCTCTCGGCCATCCAGAGGTCTGAGGCCCAGATGATATTCACGGCTTTTTCATCCTCCGTCGGGATCCCCTTTGCCAGGCAGGCAGGGGAGCTCAAGGTCCCGGCAGTGCAGGTAGGGATCAACGTGGAGGCCCAGAAGGATGGCTTCTGGGAGGCGACTCAGGGCAAGGGCAATTACGTGGCCACCATGAACACTTACGCCCGGGGAGTGGAGGTCAATCACCTCACCCGTCCTTTCGTGGACAAGTATATAGAGAGGTTCGGCGAGGTCCCCACCTATACCGCTGACACCTACAGTGCCATAGTCTACAGTCTGGCACCGGCGATCGAGCAGGCAGGGACCTTGGATTCGGACAAACTGGTGTCCATCATTGAGAACCGGGAGCACGAAGTTCCCTCGGG
>FWPV01009541.1_pt1 | contig 16387 bp, 15 predicted proteins | sample 2228371 | NCBI WGS metagenome assembly FWPV01 (sample SAMEA103939776, study PRJEB20133) | metagenome | reverse complement strand
ATCGGCTCCTGGCCCGCCTCGTCCCCGCCGGCCACGGCCGCTTCACCGCCGAGCCGATCCGCCTGCTGCCACGCGTGCCGACGAGTGCGGTGGGGGTGGTCGAGGGCGAGGGCCCGGCACGGCGGATCCGGCCGATCGCGCGCAACGCCCGGGGCGTGGAGTACGCACTCGCCGGCGAGCCGCCGGCCGAGGTCGGCGCCGGCGATCTCGTGCGGGTCGCGCTCGCCGCCGACCGCCCGCTCGCCCGCCCGACCGCGCGGATCGTCGAGCGGATCGGCCGGCTCCAGGACCCGGCGGCGATCTCCACCGCGCTCGCCCTCGAGGCCGGCTTACCGATCGCCTTTCCCCGGCCGGCCCTGGACCGGGCCGCCGCCGCTCGGCCACCGACTCGCCGGGGACGGGTGGACCTGCGCGATCTGCCGCTGGTCACGATCGACGGGGAGGACGCCCGCGATTTCGACGATGCGGTGTGGGCGGCACCGGACGACGATCCGACCAACCCCGGCGGCCATCGCATCGTCGTGGCGATCGCCGACGTGGCCCATTACGTGCGGCCGGGCGATCCGCTCGACCGCGCCGCTCGCGAGCGCGGCAACTCGGTCTACTTCCCCGACCGCGCGATCCCGATGCTGCCCGAGGCCCTCTCGGCCGATCTCTGCTCCTTGCGCCCGAACGAGGATCGCGCCTGCCTGGCCGCCCGGCTGCGCATCGATGCCCGCGGTCGGCTCGTGGATCGGCGCTTCGAGCGGGCGTTGATGCGCTCGCGCGCCCGGCTCACCTATCGCCAGGTCCAAGCCGCCGTCGACGGCACGCCCGATCCGCTCACCGAGCCCCTGCTGGAGCCGGTCCTACGACCCCTGTTCGCGGCCTACGCGCCTTTGGCCGAGGCCCGCCGGCTGCGGGGTACCATCGACCTCGACCTGCCCGAGCGGCGGATCCTGTTCGACGAGGCCGGGCGGGTCGCCGGGGTGGTGCGGCGCGAGCGGCTCGCGGCGCACCGGCTGATCGAGGAGTTCATGATCCTCGCCAACGTGGCCGCCGCGACCGTGCTCGAGGAAGCGGTCCAGCCTTGCCTGTTCCGGGTCCACGACCGCCCGGATCCGAAGGCGCTCGAAGCGCTGGCCGATTACCTCGAGCGGATCGGCGTGCCGTGGAGCCGCGGCCCCAAGAGCCCCGGCGATTTCGACCGACTGTTGGCCCGTCTGGCCGATCACGCCCTGCGCGAGCAGGTGGCCCAGCTCGTCCTGCGCGCCCAGGCCCAGGCGGTCTATCAGCCGCGCAACATCGGCCATTTCGGCCTCAACCTGCGCCGCTACGTGCACTTCACCTCGCCGATCCGCCGCTACGCCGATCTCGTCGTGCACCGGGCGCTGATCCGGGTGCTGGGGCTGGGCGGTGGCGGCCTGGGTCCGGTGAGCATCGCCGAACTGGAGGAGCTCGGCCGGCATCTCTCGCAGTGCGAGCGGCGGGCCATGGAGTGCGAGCGCGGCGCCCTCGAGCGGATGGTGGCGCTCCATCTGGCCGAGCGGGTTGGCGCGCGTTTCACCGGCAAGGTCACCGGCGTCCAGCGCTTCGGCCTGTTCGTCACGCTGGACGAGACCGGCGCCGACGGCCTCGTGCCGGTGGCCGAGCTCGGCACGGAATGGTTCCACTTCGACGAGCGGCACCACCAGCTCGTGGGCGATCGCAGCGGCGAGAGCTTCGGCCTGGGGGATCGGGTCGAGGTGACGCTGGTCGAGGCCGACCCGGCCACCGGCTCGCTGCTGTTCCGGCTGGAGGCGCACGAGCGCGCCCCGGGCGCACCGCTCCTGCCCCCGACCCGCCGTGGCCGGGCGGTGCGGCCGGTGGTGCGGGCGGGGCGCGGGCAGCGGTGATCGCGGGCCTCCTGCCAGGGGGCGCGGCCGGCCGCGAGCTCCTGCTGGTGGTGGCCACCGCTTCGCTCGCCAGCGTCACCCTCTCGCTCGGCCTGCCGCTGCTCTCGATCGTGCTCCACGCCCACGGCGTCGAGCCCGGGGTGATCGGCCTCAACACCGCCGTGGGTGGGCTCGGCAGCCTGGCGGCCGCCCCGGCGGCCGAGCCGATCGCCCGCCGGCTGGGCGCGGTGCGGACCATGCGCGCCGCCCTGGCCACGGCCGCCCTCGCCCTCCTGCTCTTTCCCTTGCGGGTCGATCCGTGGCTGTGGGCGCTCTGGCGCGTGCTCCTGGGCGGCGCCGGCGCCGTGTTGTTCATCGTCGGCGAAGCGGCGATCAACGCACTCGCCCCACCCGATCGCCGCGCCCGCCTGTTGGCGCTCTACGCCACCTCCTTCAGCCTCGGCTTCGCCGCCGGCCCGGTGCTGTTGGCGATCACCGGCAGCGAGGGCTGGCTTCCCTTCCTGGTCGCCGCCGGCTTCCTGTCGGCTGCGGCGCTGCCCTTACGCGGTGTCAACGGCGTCGATCGGCTCCTGGCCGCGGCACCGGGCGAGGCCCGGCCGCCGCTCGCGGTGCTGCTGCGACGGGCCGGCCTGCCGCTCGCCGGAGTCCTGGTCTACGGGCTGCTCGAGACCAGCTTCTTCGCCCTGCTGCCGATCTATCTGCTGGCCTCGGGCCGCCCCGAGGGTCGGGCAGCGCTGCTCTTGAGTGTGTGGATCGCCGGCAACATCCTGTTCCAGCTGCCGATCGGCCGGCTCGCCGACCGGGTCGGAGCCCGCTCTACCCTCGCCGGCTGCGCGGTTCTCTCCGCGGTCCTGTCGTTGCTGCTCGATCCGGCGCTGGCGGTCGGCTGGCCGGCCTGGCCGCTGTTGCTCGTGGCCGGCGGGACCATGGGGGCGTTCTACACCTTGAGCCTCGTGCTCGTGGGTGAGCGTTTCGCCGGCAACGAGCTCGTGCGCGCCAACGCCGCCTTCGTCGCGAGCTTCCAGGTGGGTCTCCTGACCGGCCCGACGGCGGTCGGGGCGGCCATGGGCCAGTTCGGTCCGGGTGCGTTCGCCTGGCCGTTGGCGGTGGCCTCGGCCGCACTTCTCCCGGCTCTGGTGCGCCGCCGGCCGCGCCTTGACAGCCGAAGCCCGCTTCCTATGTTCGCGGGCCGGACCGATTCGGGGGACCGAGATCCATGGCCAAGGCCGCCACCGTGTTGATCAAGCTCGTGAGCTCCGCCGGCACGGGCTATTTCTACACCACCAAGAAGAACACCCGTACCAGCACCGAGAAGCTCACGCTGCGCAAGTACGACCCAAAGATCCGCAAGCACGTCGAGTTCAAGGAAGCCAAGATCAAGTGAGCGGCTGCCGCGATCGGCGGCGTGGCGCCCGAGACGGCCCGCCTCGCGCGGGCCGTCTCGCTTTCCGGCCGGCCTATTGTCGCAGCACGCGAACATGATGTAAGGTTTTCGCGCTTTGGTGGTTGCGGGGGCAGGTGGCGCCGACCGCCCCGCGAGGAGGACAGGGTGGCCAACCAGCGACAGGTCGACCGCACCCCGGCGCGTCGCCACGGTGCCCCGAGCAAGCCCCGGCCGAGACGGCGCCGGCTCGCGGTGATGGTCGGTGCGGCGTTGGTGGCGAGCTCGACCGCTACCGCCGGCCAACTGCGCGAGCTGGCGCTCCAGGCCACCCCGCTCGTGCTCAAGGACGGGCGGATCGCCCACGTGGGCATCTGGGCGGTACCCTTCCGGCCGGGAGCGAGCGAGCTCGACCCGGAGGTCCGCACGGAGCTCCAAGGGCTGATCGAGACGCTTGCCACCGACTGCTTCCTGACCGCCCAGGCGATCGGCCACGTCGAGCCCGAGGCGGCCAAGGCCGGTGAGGCCCTGGCGGCCCACCGTCTGGCCCGGGCGCGGGCGGATCGGGTCCAGCAGGCGATGGTCGAGCGCGGCCTCCAGGCGAGCGCCATCGCCGCGGTCTGGGACTGGCAGTTCGTGGTCAAGGAGCCGCGGGTCACGATCTGGGTGTTCCGGCTGCACGAGGGCGAGGATTGCGAGGGCAAGCCGCTCGAGCGCCCGGCGGCTTCGCCCGGCTCGACACCCCCCGGCGCCCGCGAGCTCCCGGTCCGCACCACCACCGCTCCGCCTCCGGCCGAGTCCTCGGCCGCGACGGCCCGGTCGCCTGCGGGCGACCCCGCGGCGGCCGCCACGTCCAAAGGCCGACCAGCCGCCGGGGCGCCCGGATCCGCCGCCACCCCGACGGAACCGCCGCCGGCCTCGACCGTTCCGGCGCCGGCGCCCGTCGCGGGCAGCTCCCCGCCACCGCGACCGGTGATCGCCACCCGCAAGCCCACGGGTCGCGCCCCCTCGCTGCCCGGCGCCGCGGCGACCGCCGAGGAGGTCCTCGCCGATCCCCTCGAGGCCGCACGGCCGGCCGAGCTGGAAAGCTCGTCTCCGGCGGTCGTCGCGACCCCCGAGGCGGCACCCGGGCCGAACGATCGCGGCACCGCGGCCGCGGACCGAGCCTCTGCGAGATCCACGCCTGTGGCGACGCCCGAACCCAAAGCGGCAGCGCCCGCCGCCCCGGGTGGCGAACCGCCGGCTTCGCCCACAGCCGTCGCGGCGCTCGAGTCCCGGGCCGCGAGCGGTGGCGGGGGCCTCGAGATCGTGTTCGACGTCAACAGCAGCTACCTGCCCAAGGGCGCCGCGGCGGAGCTGCGACGGTTCCTGGACGGGCTCCCGGCCGGCGGCACGGTGCGGCTCGAGCTCGTGGCCGCGGTGGGCGGCGGCGACGTCAAAGGTCCCAGCGGGAGCGGGGCGCGCTACAATCGTTGGCTCGCCGAGCGGCGCCTCGAGCGGGTGGCCACCTGGTTGCGCGAGAACGCGGGGCGCCGTCGGCTGGAGATCGACACCGGCTTCGTCGAGGACGACCCGTCGCGGCGGGTGACGATCCGCCTGCGGGCCGGCAGCTGAGCGCAACCCCCTGGTCCGCGCCGCGCGGTCTGCTACGAGCAGCGCCGGGCAGCGGGAGGCGGATGCGGTGGAGCTGGCCTTCGGGGTCGATCTCGGCGGCACCAAGATCGAGGTCCTGGCGATCGACGGCGAGGGACGGGAGCTCGCCCGGCGGCGGGTGCCCACCCCACGCGAGGATTATCGCGCGACCGTCGAGACGATCGCCCGGCTGATCGAGGAGGAGGAGGCGCGGTTGGGTGGGCGCGGCAGCGTGGGCGTCGGTCACCCGGGTGCGATCTCCCCGGCCACCGGCCTCGTCAAGAACGCCAACTCGACCTGGCTCAACGGCAAGCCGCTGCACGAAGATCTCGCCCGCCGGCTGGGGCGCGAGGTGGTGCTCGCCAACGACGCCAACTGCCTCGCGCTCTCCGAGGCGACCGACGGGGCCGCGGCCGGTGCGCGGATCGTCTTCGCCGTGATCCTCGGCACGGGCGTGGGCGGTGGCATCGCGATCGACGGCAAGGTGCTCGACGGCGCCAATGCGATCGCCGGTGAGTGGGGGCACGACCCGCTGCCCTGGCCGAGCCCCGCGGAGCTGCCCGGCCCGCGCTGCTGGTGCGGCCTCGAGGGCTGCCTCGAGACCTGGCTCTCGGGCCCGGGCTTGGCCGCCGATCACCACCGCGTGAGCGGCGAGGCGCTGGCCGGGCCCGAGATCGTCGCCCGTGCCGAAGCCGGCGATCCGGCTTGCCGGGCCACCCTCGAGCGCTACGCCTCGCGGCTCGCCCGGGGGCTCGCGGCGGTGATCAACCTGCTCGATCCCGAGGTGATCGTGCTGGGTGGCGGGCTCTCGCGCGTGCCGATGCTCTACGAGACGGTGCCGTCCTTCTGGGGGCGATGGATCTTCTCCGATCGGGTGGTCACGCGACTCGTTCCGGCCCGGCACGGCGACAGTTCGGGGGTGCGCGGGGCGGCCTGGCTCGGCCGCGGTGGACGTGGCGGGGCCCTCAGCGGCAGTCCGGTGTCGGCAGCGGCTCCAACCGGTCGAGACGACCCTGGAGCACGAACTCCCCGTAATCGAGGATGATGTCGTGGAGCACACCGCGCCGGTCGAGCTCGAAGGCGATCGAGAAATCGGGCATGGCGTCGCTCTTACCGGTACCGAAATAGGCGAGCTGGACCGGCCAACGGGTGACGTCTTCGACCTCGCGCGGCGGGCCGATCACCGCGCTCACCGTGGAGAGCGCATCCTTGCCCGAGCCGTCGAACACCGAATGGGTGACCACCCGCTGACCGGCCTCGGCGGCGGCGATCAGCCGTTCGAGGTGTTCGGTCGGGAAGATCGTACCGGCCGGCAGCTCGAGCCGGCTCTCCTCGGGTAGGGTGAAGATCGCGAGCCCCTTGCCGCCCGGGGCCTCGAGCGTCGCTTGGCCGCGATATTCACCGGCGGGCTGGCCGTCGTCGAAGCTCTTGACCGAGAAGCGCAGGCGGGTCCGGTCGCGCGACTCCCAGCTCGTGAAGCGAACGTCGTAGCTGAAGCCCGGACCGTCGGCCGTGGCGGCGACGAAGCCCAAGCGCTGATTGGAGATCCACCCCTCGCACTCGGCCCGCCATTCGAGCACGAGACCACCGCGCACGGCCGTGACCGCACCGGGCCCGCTACCCTCGGCCAGGCTCACCCGGTAGGCGGCGCGATGCGGCAACAGCTCGATGCGCGGCCCGGCCGACGCCACGGTCGGGGCCGCCACGAGGCCGAACAAGCCCAGAAGAAGGGCGGCGCGTGCGGTCATGGGCGTTTCCTTCGGGAGCGGATCGGCACAAGCTCGGCGCCGGGTGCACCCGCCGCAGAAGTGGCGCGCGGGGTGGCGGCCCGCAAGCGGGAGAGGACCATGACGGCCCGACGACCGGTGATCGTGGTGACGCGGCGGCTTCCCGAGGCCGTGGAGGCGCGCCTTTCGCGCGACTTCGAGGCCCGCCTCAATCCCGAGGACCGCACGCTCTCGGCCGAGGAGATCCTGGAGCGCGCGCGGGGCGCCGACGGCATCCTCACTTCGGCGATCGATCCGTTGCCCCGCGCGCTCATCGAACGGTTGCCGCCGAGTGTGCGGATCGTCGCCACCTTCTCGGTGGGCGTCGACCACATCGACCTCGAGGCCGCGCGGGCGCGCGGGATCGTCGTGACCAACACGCCCGACGTGCTCACCGATGCCACCGCCGACGTCGCCATCCTTCTGCTGCTCGCCGCCGCACGGCGGGCGGCCGAGGGCATGCGGCTGATCCGCGAACGGCGCTGGATCGGCTGGCGGCCGACCCAGCTGTTGGGCCTGGGTCTGGCCGGCAAGAATTTGGGCATCGTCGGCATGGGGCGGATCGGCCTCGCGGTCGCCGAGCGGGCCCGGGCGTTCGGGCTGCGGATCCACTACCACAACCGGACCCGGCTTTCGCCCGAGCGCGAGGCCGGCGCCACGTACCACGAGACGTTGGAGACACTGTTGCCGCTGTGCCCGTTCCTTTCGCTGCACTGCCCGCTCACCCCGCAGACCCGGCACATGATCAACCGCGCCACGATCGAGCTCATGCCGCCCGAGGCCGTGCTCGTGAACACCGCCCGCGGCGGCCTGGTCGACGACGAGGCGCTGATCGCGGCACTGCGCTCGGGCCGGCTGTTCGCCGCCGGCCTCGACGTGTTCGAGGGCGAGCCGGCGCTCCATCCGGGCTATCTCGAGCTCGACAACGTCGTCCTGTTGCCCCACATCGGCTCGGCCACGCACGATGCGCGCAACGCCATGGGCTTCCGCTGCCTCTACAATCTCGATTGCTTCTTCGCCGGCAAACCGGTGCCCGACGCCTTGACCTGAGACGATCGGCCGCTCGACGGGCCGGGGTGCCCGCGCCAGGCTGGCACCGGCTCGAGCCGAGCCGGCACAGAGGGCGGGGACACCGTACCGGGAGCAACCGGCGAAAGAGGAGGCGGGATGAGCGGCGAGCGCTTCTGGCGTTTCCTCGCGATCTGGGCGCTCGTGTTGGTGAGTTTGCTCTTGGGCGAGCGCTTCTGGCGCGATCTCGTGCTCACCGCCGATCGCCCCCGCCCCGTCGAACCGCGCGGCCCCTTGTGGCCCGACGAGGAGCGAGCGATCCGCATCTTCGAGATGGTCGCCCCCTCCGTGGTCACGGTGGTGACCGAAGGGGCGCGTGGTCAGGGCGGGACCGGCTCCGGTTTCGCCTGGGATGCGGCCGGGCACATCGTCACCAACCACCACGTGGTCGAAGGTGCGCGCTCGATCGCCGTGGTGCTCGACGACGGCAGCGTCTCCCGGGCCCGGCTCGTGGGCTCCGCGCCCTGGTACGATCTGGCGGTCCTGAAGCTCGAATCACCCCATTTGCGGCCACCACCGATCGCTCTCGGGAGTTCGGCCGATCTGCGCGTGGGTCAGACCGTGTTCGCGATCGGCAACCCCTTCGGCCTGTCGCGCACCTTGACCCAGGGCATCGTGAGCGCCCTCGATCGCCGCTTGCCCACCGCCGGCGGCCGCGAAGTGGCGGGCGTGGTGCAGACCGATGCGGCCATCAACCCGGGCAATTCCGGCGGCCCGCTGGTCGACAGCGCCGGTCGGCTGATCGGCGTGAACACCGCGATCCTGGCCCCCGCCGGAGCCTATGCCGGAATCGGCTTCGCCGTGCCGGTCGACACGGTCAACCGGGTGGTCCCGGAGCTCGTGCGCACCGGCCGCGTGCCGCTGCCGGGGATCGGTATCCTCGTGTTGCCCGAGGAGCTCACCGCCCGCGCCGGCATCCGCGGCGTCGCGGTGCAGGCGGTGGTACCGGGAAGTCCGGCGGCGCGGGCGGGCCTGCGCGGCACCGACCTCGACCGCGGCCGGCTGGGCGACGTGATCGTCGCGGTCGAGGGCCGGCCGGTGCGCTCGTTGGCCGATCTGGCCCTGGAGCTGGAGCGGGTCGGGATCGGCGGGCGGGCCCGGCTCGAGATCCTCCGTGAAGGCCGCAGGCTCACCGTCGAGGTGGAGGTGGTGGACGTCGGATGAGGCGCACCGTTCAGCCTTTTTCAACCGTCGTGTGGCAAGAGGCCACCGGGCGCGCGAGCGCTCGAACCGACGGGAGACGGTCCATGGACGGGCGCGGACCCGAGCTTTCGCCGCTGGCCGAGCGAGTCCGGCCGCAGCCGGGCGCGGCCGAGCCGCGGGACGGCGCGGCGGCGCCGGAGCCGGTGCTGTTCTGGGCCGAGCGCGATCTGGCCTCGGCGTTCCGCGGCTGGGCGACGGTGACCGCCTTGACGCTGCCGCTGGGCTTGTTCTTCCCCGAAGCCGTACTCGCGGCCGCGGCGCTCGGAGCGGCGATCACCTGGCTCGACCATCGCGCCTTCCGCTTGGAGCTCACTCGCCGCGAGCTGCGCTTGCGCACCGGCCTGTTCGATGGTCTGCGCCGCTGGCCGCTGGCGACGATCGGCCTGGTCGAGGCCCGCGATCCGGCGATGCGCCCGATCCGTCGCGGTGACGACCGGCCGCCGGTCGGCCACGTGCTGATCGAGCTGCCCGAGGGGTTGATCGCGATCCCCGGCTTGCGCGAGCCGCAGGAGCTGGTCGAGGCGATCGCGATCCTGCGCGCCGGCGGGACCGGCCCGCCCCTGGCTTCGACCCGGCGGTGAGCCTCGTCGACCCGGCGCTGGCCGGCCTGTTCGTCAACGCGTTCCTCGCCGCGACCCTGGTCCCGGTGGCCTCCGAGCCCTTGGCGCTCGGGCTCTTGGCGGCCGGCCGGGATCCCTGGGCGCTGTGGGCCGTGGCCAGCGCGGGCAACACCCTGGGAGCGGTGGTCGGCTGGTGGCTCGGCCGTTCGCTCGCGCGCTTCCGGGACCGCCCCTGGTTCCCGGTGGGCCCGCGCGCCCTCGCCCGGGCCGAGGCCTGGTTCGCCCGCTTCGGCCGTCCGGCCCTGCTGTTGAGCTGGCTGCCGGTGGTGGGCGACGCGTTGACGGTGATCGCCGGTGCCTTGCGCACACCGCTCGCCCTCTTCGTGCTGCTCGTGGGCGTGGGCAAGGCCGCGCGCTACGCCGTGCTGCTGCTCCCCGTCGCGGTGTGGCTTCGGGGCTGACCTCACGGTCGTCGCTCACGACCGCGCGGGCGCCGCTGGCCGCCCGCGGGCTCGCCGGGACCACCGTACCGGGCGACCGATGGTCGACGCCGAGCGGCACCGCTCCCGGCGCCGCCGGGTCGGCTCGCCCGGCCCACGATCGCCCGATCGGGGACCAGCCGGGCTACCAGAGCATGCCGAGCTCGAGTCGGGCCTCCTCCGACATCATGGTCGGGTTCCAGGGCGGGTCCCAGACGATCTCGACCTCGCAGCCCTTGACCCCCTCGATCGCCGCCACCTTCTCCTTGACCTCGGCGGGCAGGCTCTCGGCGACCGGGCAATGCGGCGAGGTCAAGGTCATCTCGATCTTGACCGTGTTGTCGTCCTCGACGTCGACTTTGTAGATCAAGCCGAGCTCGTAGATGTCCACCGGGATCTCGGGATCGTAGCAAGTCTTGAGCGCGGCGACGATCTTCTCGCCGAGCGCTTGGACTTCGGCCAGCCGCTCGGGCGAGGGCTGGTCCTCGGCCGGCTCGGCCAGAAACGCCGCGCCGCGCGCAGCCCCGCTCTCTCGCATCTCGCCGTTCGTCGTCCGGTCCATGACCGACCTCACCGCCAGCGTGCCGCGATCCGCGCGAGTGTCCGGGCCAGCGCCTCGACCTCCTGGGCGGTGTTGTAGACGGCGAACGAGGCTCGGGCCGAAGCCGGCACGCCCAGCCGGGCGTGCAGCGGCATGGCGCAATGATGCCCGGTGCGCACGGCGATGCCCTCGAGGTCGAGCAGCGTGCCCAGATCCTGGGCGTGCACACCCTCGAGGGTGAAGGAGAGCAGGCTCGCCCGGCGACGCGGTGCGCCCAGGATGCGCAAGCCCGGGATCGCCCGCAGCGCCGCCTCGGCCTGCTCGAGCAGCGCCGCCTCGTGCGCCGCCACCGCCTCGAGCCCCAAGCCCTCGAGCCAGTCGAGCGCCACGCCGAGCGCGTGGATCCCGGCGATGTCGGGTGTGCCGGCCTCGAAGCGGAAGGGCGGCTCGGCGAAGCTGGTCCCTTCGAAGGCGACCCGCTCGATCATGTCGCCCCCGCCCTGCCAGGGCGGCATGGCGGCGAGATGCTCGAGCTTGCCCCACAGCACGCCCACCCCCGACGGTCCGTAGACCTTGTGCGCCGAGAAGACCAGGAAGTCGGCGCCCAGAGCGCGCACGTCGACCGGCAGGTGCTGGACCGCCTGGGCGGCGTCGATCAGCACGGGTACGCCGCGGCGCCGGGCCAGCGCCACGATCTCCTCGACCGGGTTGACGGTGCCCAGCACGTTGGAGACCCACACCACGCCCAGCAGGCGCGTGCGCGGGCCGATGCGCTCGGCCAGCGCGGCGAGGTCGAGCTCGCCCGCGTCCGTGATCGGCGCCGCCACCACCTTGGCCCCGGTGCGCGCCGCCACGAGCTGCCAGGGCACGATGTTGGCGTGGTGCTCCATCTCGCTGACGAGGATCTCGTCGCCGGGCCCGAGGCGCGGCGCGAGGAAGCTCTGCGCCACGAGGTTGACGCCCTCGGTGGCGTTGCGCACGAACACGATCTCGCGCCAGTCGCCCGCGCCGAGGAACCGTTGCACCTTGCGGCGGGCCGCATCGTGCAGGGCCGAGGCCCGCTGGCTGAGCTCGTACACGCCCCGATGGATGTTGGCGTAGTCGTGCTCGTAGAAGCGAGCGAGGGCGTCGATCACCGCCCGCGGCTTCTGGGCACTGGCCGCGCTGTCGAGATAGACGAGCGGCTTGCCGTGCGCGCTCGTGGCCAAGATCGGGAACTGCGCGCGGATCGCGGCCACGTCCAGCGCAGCCGGCGCCGCGGCGGTGCGGCGGGCGGCGAGCGCGCTCACGCCTCCACCCCCTCGGGCACCACCGCTCCGGGCAGCCGTGCCGCCAGCGCCCGGCGGGCGGCGGCGCGGACGGTCGGATCACCCAGCCGTTCGACGATCTCGGCGGCGAACGCCCAGGTCAGCAGCCCACGGGCGGTGGGCCCGTCGAGGCCCCGGGCGCGCAGATAGAACAGCGCCTCGGGATCGAGCTCGCCACAGGTCGCACCATGGCTACACTTCACGTCGTCGGCGTAGATCTCGAGCTCGGGCTTGGTGTCGACCTCACCGTCCTCGCCGAGCAGAAGATTGTCGTTCTTCTGATAAGCGTTGGTCTTCTGTGCCCCGGGATGCACGATGATCTTGCCGGCGAAGGCGTGGTGACCGCGCTCTTCCACCACGCTCTTGAACAGCTGGTCGGAGTGGCTGCCCGGTGCCCGATGGTGGATGCGCACGAGCGTATCGACGTGCTCACCGGCCCGCGGCACGGCGAGGCCGGAGAGCCGGCATTCGATTGCCTCGCCGTCGAGCCACACCTCGCTCTCGCTGCGCAGGAGCGCGCCGCCGAGTGCGATCGTGGTCTGGGCGTAGGTCGCGCGCGCGGCCACCGTGACCGCGGCCTTGCCGACCAGTGCCGCCTCGGCTTCCTGGACCAACAGTCGCTCGTGCGTCAGCACCGCGCCCGGGCCGAGCCGGACCTCCGCCACGAGATTGGTGAGCGCCGGCCCCGGCTCGAGGCCCACGTGGCTCTCGATCAGCGTGAGGGCGGCTCCTTCGGCGAGCTCGATCACCACGCGCGGATGGCTCATCGGCGCGTCGGGGCGGCCCACGGTGAGGAACAGGAGCTGCACCGGGTCGGCCAGCGCCAGCCCGGCGGGCACCGTGATCCACGCCCCGCAAACGGTGAGCGCGGCGTTGAGCGCGGTGAACGAACGGCCGTCGTCGAGCGCCTGCAGGCGCTCCAGGAGCGCCTGCGGGCGGGTCTCGGCGACCCGGGCCAGGCTCTCGATCGCCGCACCCTCGGGCAGCCCGCCCACGTGCGACCATTGCGGTTGGAGGATGCCGTTCACGAACACCAACCGCCGGGCCTTGGGTCCGCCCAGAAGATGCGGCAGGACCCGCTCGAGTGGCAGCTCCAGCGGCTCGGCCGGGGCGTGGGGGCGGTTGACCAGCCGGGCCACCGGGGTGAACTTCCACGCCTCGTCGCGCTGGGTGGGGATGCCGAGCTCGGTGAAGCGCTCGAGTGCCCGGGTTCGGACGGTGGCCAGCTCGGGGTGCTGCGCCCCGGGCAGACGCGATCGCTCGCGCGCGAAGGCAAGGGCGAAGGCCGGATCGGGATCGACGCGCTTGCGGCTCGCGAGGGTGGCCATGAGCGCGCTCCCCTCAGGCGGCGAGCTTGGTGCCGAGCACGGCTTCGTAGCCGCGCTCCTCGAGCTCGCGGGCGAGCTCGGGCCCGCCGGTGCGCTGGATTCGCCCGTCCGCCATGACGTGGACCACGTCCGGCACGATGTAGTCCAACAGCCGCTGATAGTGCGTGATCACGAGGAAGGCGCGGTCCGGGGACCGCAGCCGGTTGACCCCGTCGGCCACCGTCTTGAGCGCGTCGATGTCGAGCCCGCTGTCGGTCTCGTCGAGGATCGCCAGGCGCGGCTCCAGCATCGCCATCTGCAAGATCTCGTTGCGCTTCTTCTCACCACCGGAGAAGCCGGTGTTGAGATCCCGCTTCAAGAGCTCCTCGCCGATCCCGAGCGAGCGCGCCTGCTCGCGCAGCCGCCGCATGAACTCGGCGGCCGAGACCTCGGGCTCGCCGCGCGCCTTGCGCACGGCGTTGAGCGCCTGGCGCAAGAAGTACATGTTGGCCACGCCCGGGATCTCGACCGGATACTGCATGGCGAGGAACAGGCCGGCGTGGGCCCGCTCCTCCGGCTCCATGGCCAACAGGTCCTCGTCGCCGAAGCGCACCGAGCCGGCGGTCACCTCGTAGCCTTCACGCCCGGCGAGCACGAAGGCGAGCGTGCTCTTGCCCGAGCCGTTCGGGCCCATGACGGCGTGCACCTGGCCCGGGGCGATGCGCAGCGACACGCCCTTGAGAATCGGTCGGCCGTCGACGGCCACGTGGAGGTCGCGAATCTCGAGCATGGTCGGGTCCGATGTGCGGGTGGGGGAGCGGGTCAGCCGACGCTGCCCTCGAGCGAGATGCCCAGGAGTTTCCTGGCCTCGACGGCGAATTCCATGGGCAGCTCGTTCATGACCTCGCGGCAGAACCCGTTGACGATGAGCGCCACCGCGTCCTCCTCCGAGATCCCGCGCTGGCGGCAATAGAACAGCTGGTCCTCGCTGATCTTGCTGGTCGTCGCCTCGTGCTCGCACTTGGCGGTGCGATTGTGGATCTCGATGTAGGGCACCGTGTGCGCGCCGCAGCGATCGCCGATCAACATCGAGTCGCACTGGGTGTGGTTGCGGGCCCCTTCGGCCGAACGGAGGATCCGCACCAGCCCGCGATAGGTGTTGTCGGAGCGACCGGCCGAGATGCCCTTGGAGACGATCCGCGAGCGGGTCCGCTTGCCGATGTGGATCATCTTGGTGCCGGTGTCGGCCTGCTGGTGGTGGTTGGTGACCGCTACCGAATAGAACTCGCCCACCGAATCGTCACCCTGCAGGATGCAGGACGGATATTTCCAGGTGATCGCCGAGCCGGTCTCCACCTGCGTCCAGGAGATCTTCGAGCGGCGACCGCGGCAGGCGCCCCGCTTGGTCACGAAGTTGTAGATTCCGCCCTTGCCATCCTTGTCGCCGGGGTACCAGTTCTGGACGGTGGAATATTTGATCTCGGCATCGTCCAGCGCGATCAGCTCGACCACCGCGGCGTGCAGCTGGTGCTCGTCGCGCTGCGGCGCGGTACAGCCTTCGAGGTAGCTCACGTAAGAGCCCTCGTCGGCGACGATGAGCGTGCGCTCGAACTGGCCGGTGCCGGCGGCGTTGATGCGGAAATAGGTCGAAAGCTCCATCGGACAGCGTACGCCCTTGGGCACGTAGACGAAGCTGCCGTCGGAGAACACCGCCGAGTTCAAGGCGGCGAAGATGTTGTCACCGGGCGGGACCACCGAGCCCAGATAACGGCGGACGAGCTCGGGGTGCTCGCGCACCGCCTCCGATATCGAGCAGAAGATGACGCCGAGTTCCTCGAGCTTCTTCTTGAAGGTGGTCGCCACCGACACGCTGTCGAACACGTAGTCGACCGCGACGCCGGCCAGGATCTCCTGCTCGCGGATCGGGATGCCGAGCTTGTCGTAGGTGCGGCGGATCTCCGGGTCGATCTCGTCGAGCGAGCGCGGCCGCTCTTTCTGCCGCGGCGCCGCGTAATAGGAGATGGCCTGGAAGTCGATCGGCGGGAAGCGGACCTTCTGCCAGTCGGGCATCTCCATGGCGAAGAACCGGCGCAGCGCCGCCACCCGCCACTCGGTGAGCCACGCGGGCTCGCCCTTCTTGGCCGAGAGCCGACGCACCACCTCCTCGTCGAGGCCGGGCGGGAAGCGCTCCTCCTCGATCGGGGTCACGAAACCGTAACGATATTCGGTCTCGGTGTAGTCCTTGACCGTGTCGAGCGCGGTGGCCATCAACCTGCTCCGATCGCAGCGGCCGCGCCTTCGCGCTGCGCGGCACGCGGTGGGGAGGACGGGGCGAGCGGCTGGGCGGGGGCCGCGGGGGCGCCGCGGGCCATCTCGGCCAAGGTGATCCCGGCCAATGCGTCGCGGATGGCCCGGTTGATCCGCCGCCAGCCGTCGCGTGCCGGGCACAAGGCCTCGATGCCGCAGTCGCGGGCCCCGCTATCGGCGCAGCTGGTGAGCGCGATCGGGCCGTCCAGGGCCTCGATGATCTCCGCCACACTGATCGTCTCGGGCGGCCGGGCCAGCGCGTAGCCGCCCCGGACCCCCCGCTGCGACACCAGGAGTTCGGCGCGCGCCAACAGCTTCAAGATCTTCCCGGTCATCGCCGTCGACACGGCGGTCGCCCGCGCCAGCGTCGAGGCCGGCATGGCCCGGTCCGGCTCGCGCGCCAGCCGGGTCATCAACACGATGCCGTAATCGGACAGCCTGCTCAGCCGGATCACCGCACGCTCCGCCCGTTACGCCGTGGCAATTAGAACCGGATCGGTTCTGTTTCAAGCCGGCGATCGGCGAAACGAACGCCCCGTTAACCCCGCTTTAACCAGGGGGCGCCAGAGTGCGGGCCGGGGCGGATCCCCGGGAGGGCGTGCGATGGGCTTGTCGATCCCGATGCGGCGGCCGGACTTCGGCCGGTGGGTAACGCGGGGCTTCCTCGCGGTGGGGGGCCGGCTGCGGGCCGAAGCCGGCGTGGCCGCCGCGCGACACCGGTTCGCTCGGCTGGCGGCGGGTGCCCGCTTCCGAGCCCCTCCGGCCGCGCTCTGGGCGGCCGTACCCCTGCTGCTCGCGGACCGGCCGAGCGCGGCTTCGCTGATCGACCTGGCCACGGGCGTCCTGTTGCTCCTGGTGTTGGAGCGTGTCGTGGCCGCGGTCGTCCCCGAGCGCGAGCGCTGGTGGCGCGAGCTGCCCGTTGCGCTCGCGCTCGCGGCGGTCCTCGCGCTCGCGGCGGCGGT
>FWPV01009539.1_pt1 | contig 16389 bp, 12 predicted proteins | sample 2228371 | NCBI WGS metagenome assembly FWPV01 (sample SAMEA103939776, study PRJEB20133) | metagenome | reverse complement strand
TAAAAGAACCGGCCGAGACTGAAGAAGAGAGGGAAGTCGAGACGACGCCGCGGAGCTGATAGCGTTTCTAACTTCCTCAAAATCCTTGACATAAAAAGATATTTTTGCTAATATCAACGCATTCGTTCCGAGATTACATCCTATCGGGATGAAGCCAAAATTTGTAGATAGGAGTCGGTTTATTGCCAACATTCAACCAATTGGTGAGAAAAGGCAGAGCCCAGAAGAAGGATAAGAGCAAGTCCCCTGCCCTGGAGCAATGCCCGCAGAAAAGAGGCGTGTGCACACGAGTGTTCACAACCACTCCCAAGAAGCCGAATTCTGCGCTGCGCAAAGTTGCGAGAATCCGTCTGACCAATAATATAGAAGTCACAGGCTATATCCCCGGTATTGGGCATAATCTTCAGGAGCATTCGATTGTCCTTATCCGCGGGGGTCGAGTTAAGGACCTTCCTGGCGTGCGTTACCATGTCATCCGCGGGGCTCTGGATGCCGAGGGAGTTCAAAACCGAATGCAAGGCAGGTCTCGGTACGGAGCCAAGAGACCAAAAGAAAAAAGAATCGCCAGCTAGCAAGGAGAAGTGGGGATGCCGAGACGGGGGAAGGTCAAGAAAAGGAAGCCGGCGCCGGACCCATTTTATAACAGCACCCTGATTTCCAAGTTTATCAACATCGCCTTAAAAAAGGGTAAAAAGAGCGTCGCTGAAAGAATCATTTATCGGGCCATGGACATTGTCAAGCAGAAGACGAAAGAAGACCCGCTGAAAGCGTTCGAAAAGGCTGTCGAAAATGTCCGTCCCTTGCTCGAGACGAAATCGCGTCGGGTTGGTGGGGCCACCTATCAGGTTCCCGTCGAGGTGGCTCCCGAACGCTCGGTTTCCGTAGCTGTGAGATGGCTCCTCAGCTTTGCCCGAGAACGTAGCGGGAAGAGCATGGAGGAAAAATTGGCAGCGGAGATCATCGACGCTTTGAACAACCGGGGAGGAGCCATCAAGAAGAAAGAAGATACGCACAAAATGGCAGAAGCCAACAGGGCTTTTGCTCATTATAGATGGTAGTCTCCATTAACAAGAAAATTTTATCTCGTCATCGAAATGGAGCGAAGATTCAATGCGGTCGTATCCGATCGAGAGAGTCAGGAACATCGGCATCATGGCCCATATCGATGCGGGGAAGACTACCACAACCGAGCGGATTCTTTTCTACACCGGGATTACTTATAAGATGGGTGAAGTGGATGAGGGTACGGCCGTCATGGATTGGATGGTCCAGGAGCAGGAACGCGGGATAACCATCACCTCCGCGGCGACCACCTGTTACTGGAATAACCATCGGATCAATATCATCGATACCCCCGGGCACGTCGATTTCACCGCCGAGGTTGAGAGGTCCCTCCGGGTTCTCGACGGAGCGATCATCATCCTCTGTGGTGTGGGCGGAGTCGAACCTCAGACAGAGACGGTTTGGCGCCAGGCGGACAGGTACCGCGTACCCCGGATTGTGTATATTAACAAGATGGACCGGGTTGGCGCAGACCCGGAAACCGCTGTTTCCCAGGTTCGCAAAAGGTTAAACGCTCATCCTCTCGTTATCCAGATGCCTCTTGGCCGGGAAGAGAATTTTCGAGGGGTGATTGACCTCATCGGGATGCGGGAGATTGACTGGGGCGATAGCTTGCTCGGGACCGAGTATGACGTGCGCGGGGTTTCTGAAGAATATCAAGAGGAAGCCCGGGCGAAACGGAACGAAATGCTCGAGAATTTGAGTGAAACGGACGAAAGTTTGATGGAGAAATATCTAAGCGGAGCGGAGATTTCTGTCTCTGAAATAAAAAGCGCCATCCGGCGAGCCACTCTCTCCCTCCAGTTGGTTCCGGTTCTTATGGGCGCTTCTTTCCGAAATAAGGGTGTTCATCCTTTGCTTGACGCTATCGTGGATTTTTTGCCATCCCCGGTCGATATCCCCCCTGTTATCGGTCACCATCCCCGAACTCTGGCTCTTGAAACGCGGCGGGCTTCAGACGCAGAGCCCTTCTGTGCGCTTGTCTTCAAAATTATGACTGACCCTTTCCTGGGTTCCCTGGCCTATTTCCGTGTTTATTCGGGTAAAACAAAAGTGGGCTCAGTGGTCTACAACGCTTCCAAGGATGAAGAGGAGAGGGTGTCCCGACTCCTTGAAATGCACGCCAACAAACGCAAAGAATTGAAAGAAGTTTACGCAGGGGATATCGCTGCCTTAGCGACCACATCGAGCCTGTCGACAGGAGATACGCTTTGCCTCCGGAATCATCCTATCGTCCTGGAGTCGATCAAGTTCCCGGAGCCCGTTGTTTCGGCAGCCATCGAGCCAAGAACGAAAATCGAGCACGGGAAGCTCAGCGCCGCTTTGAGCAAGCTCGAGCGAGAAGACCCGACCTTTAAAGTGGCCCAGGACCATCAGACTGGACAAACGCTTGTCTACGGAATGGGAGAGCTCCATCTGGAGATTATCCAGGACCGCCTCGAGAGGGAGTACGGAGTTCGGGCTAAATTAGGCAAGCCCCACGTTGCCTATAAAGAAACCATCGGCCAGGTTGCGGAAGGGGAAGGGAAATATGCTCGCCAGGCCGGTGGCAGGAATCAGTACGGGCATTGCAAAATTATCGTTGAGCCGTTGCCTCGAGAGAGCGGATTCATCTTCGCTGACGAAATTAGGGGTGAGGCCATCCCGCGGGAATTCATCCCTTATATCAAAGAAGGTGTCCGGGAGGCTATGGAAGCTGGCATTCTGGCCGGATTTCCTGTGGTTGACGTCCGGGTCTGCCTTGTCGATGGCTCCTATCACGAGGTCGATTCCACTCCCATGGCCTATAAAATTGCCGGAACGCTTGCCTTCCGGGATGCCGCGAGCCGGGCAAAACCTCTCCTTCTCGAGCCCATCATGCAGCTGGAGGTGGTAACTCCCGAGGAATATTTGGGGAGCATTGTGGGAGACCTCAACGCCAGGCGAGGAAAAGTCGAAGCCATGGAGATGAGGGGCGGTTCGAGGGTGATCAAAGGATTGGTGCCGCTTGCGGAAATGTTCGGTTATGCTACTATTCTTCGGACTCTTACCCAGGGTCGTGGTGTATTTTCTATGGAACTCTGGCGCTATGAGCCTGTTCCCCCTCAGGTGGCCGAAGAAATCATCGCCCGTTTCGAGGGGAGATTACCCGTCCATGGATAACGGGAGCAATAGAGCAATGAAATTAGGTGCAAGGAGGTAAGGAATGGCGAAGGCAAAGTTTGAGCGGACGAAGCCGCATTTGAATGTGGGGACGATAGGGCATGTGGATCACGGGAAGACGACGTTGACGTCTGCGATAACGAAGGTATTGCATCGGGTGAATCCGAGGGTTCAGGTAAAGGAGTATGGGGAGATAGACAATGCGCCGGAGGAGAGGGAGAGGGGATTAACGATTCAGATAGCGCACATAGAGTATGAGACGGAGAAGCGGCATTATGCGCACATAGATTGTCCTGGGCATGCGGACTACATTAAGAACATGATTACTGGGGCGGCGCAGATGGACGGGGCGATTTTGGTGGTAGCGGCGGATGATGGGCCGATGCCGCAGACGCGGGAGCACATTTTATTAGCGCGGCAGGTGAACGTGCCGGCGATAGTGGTATTTATGAACAAGGTAGATTTGGTGGGGGATGCGGAGATATTGGATTTAGTGGAGTTAGAGGTACGGGAGTTATTGACGAAGTATGAATTTCCTGGGGACAAGGTTCCGGTGATACGTGGGAGTGCGTTGAAGTCGATGGAGTCGGATGGGGATCCAGGGAACGAGTGGAACAAGCGGATATTGGAGTTGATGGCGGCGGTAGACGAGCACATACCGGAGCCTGTGCGGTTAGTGGACCAGCCGTTTTTGATGCCGATAGAGGATATATTTTCGATTTCTGGGCGTGGGACGGTGGTGACTGGGCGAGTGGAGAGGGGGAAGGTGAAGGTAGGGGATGAGGTAGAGATTGTGGGATTTGGTGAGACGAAGAGGCGGGTAGTGACGGGGGTAGAGATGTTTCGGAAGTTACTGGATGAGGGGATAGCTGGGGACAACATAGGGGTATTGTTGAGGGGGACGGAGAAGACGGAGGTAGAGAGGGGGATGGTGTTAGCGAAGCCTGGGTCGATCACGCCGCATCGGCGGTTTAAGGCGGAGATCTATGCGTTGAAGAAGGAGGAGGGGGGTAGGCACACGCCGTTTTTCACTGGGTATCGGCCGCAGTTTTATTTTCGGACGACGGATGTGACTGGGAGTGTGAAGTTACCGAGTGGGGTAGAGATGGTGATGCCAGGGGACAACGTGAATTTGGAGATTCAGTTGATCACGGACGTAGCGATGGAGAAGGGGTTACGGTTTGCGATTCGGGAAGGAGGCCGGACGGTGGGTGCCGGAACAGTGACCGAAATCTTAGAGTAGACAGAAAGAGTTGTTGGTTTTGAGGATAGTTTCAAGCTCAAGGTAAGCCGGTAATGAGAGAGCTCATAACGCTCCAGTGTTCGGAGTGCAAGCGACGCAATTATACCTCTTCGAGGAATAAGAAAAAACAAACGGAGAGGCTGGAGATCAAAAAATATTGCAAGTTTTGCCGGAAGCACACGGTCCACAAAGAAGTCAAATGAAGGGCGGTAGCCTGTCCGGCATGGAGAGGAAGGAAAGTCGGGAAGGTGAGTAGCTCAACTGGTTAGAGCAGCGGTCTCCAAAACCGCAGGTTGCGGGTTCGAGTCCTGCCTCACCTGCCCGAGCTTTAGAAATTTAGAAAGAGGAAAAGACCTGAAGATTAACCGCATCCGAAAAGCAAGGAGGAGAGAGTCAAGGAGAACAGGGAATCGGTTTTCAAAAGGGATCACCCATGGAAAAGAAAGAGAGATGGTATAAACGTTTTTTTAATTTTTTGAAAGATGTCCGGGCCGAAGCTCGCAAGGTTACCTGGCCATCGCGGCAGGAAATTTATAGCACCACTCTGGTCGTCATTTTTGCCATCATCTTTTTTGGTTTTTATCTTTTTTTTATGGACCTTATTTTTTCCTGGGTGATTACCCAGATTAAATCGCTTTTTAGCTAAGCAGGATAAAAATGGCCAAGAACTGGTATGTTGTCCATACTTATTCTGGTTTTGAAAAGTTCGTTGCTGAATCGATCCGGCAGCGAGCGGCAGAGCTGAACCTTGAAGACCAATTCGGACAGATCATCATTCCGACCGAAGATGTCATCGAAATCAAGGGCGGGCGGAAAGTGGTGTCCACGAAGAGGTCTTATCCGGGGTATATTCTGGTGGAAATGGAGATGAACGACGAGAACTGGCACCTCGTCCGCGAAACACCAAAGGTTACCGGTTTTGTCGGTTCTGGGAGAAAGCCATCGCCGCTCGACCGGGCTGAGGTGAGCCATATAGTCGAGCAGATGGAGACAACCTCGGAGAAGCCTAAACCCAAGCACTCTTTCGAGAAAGGGGAAGCGGTTCGGATTATCGACGGCCCCTTCTTTAATTTCAACGGCATCGTCGAGGAAGTGAACCACGAGAAAAACACGCTCAAGGTAATGGTCACGATTTTTGGTCGCTCGACTCCCGTCGAATTGGAATTTCTTCAAGTGGAGAAGCTTTAGGAGGAGAGGATGTCCAAGGAAGTTGTGGCCAGGATTAAACTTCAGATTGTGGCCGGGCAAGCCAGCCCTGCCCCGCCTGTGGGCCCTGCCCTGGGTCAGCACAATGTCAACATCATGGATTTTGTTCGCCAATTTAACGAGAAGACAAGCCGGATGGAAGAAGGGACAATCGTTCCGGTGGTGATTACTGTTTTTAAGGACAAGAGTTTTACTTTTGACTTGAAAACTCCCCCCGCTTCCTACCTTCTGAAGAGAGCGGCCGGCATTGCCAAAGGGTCGGGAACGCCAAACAAGGAGAAAGTGGGCAAAGTCTCCGCCAAACAGATTGAAGATATCGCCAGGCTCAAATTGCCCGATTTGAATTGCGATGACCTCGAAGCGGCTAAGCGCATCATTGAAGGTACAGCCAAAAACATGGGATTGGAGATTGTCCGTGAGTAAAAGAGGAAAGAAATATCATCAAGCCAAATTGGCCCTCGGTGCCAAGGAGTATACCTTGGAGGAGGCGGTGAGCCTCCTGAAAAAGACAAGCTACGCCAAGTTCGATGAATCGGTCGACATCGCCATCCGTCTTGGAGTCAACCCCAAATATTCCGACCAGATGGTGCGCGGCACCGTTGTTCTTCCGCACGGCACCGGTAAGACGAAGAAGATTTGCGTCATTGCGGCTGGCGAAAAGATTAAAGAAGCAGAGGAAGCGGGCGCTGATTATGTTGGCGGAGAAGAATTGATCGAAAAAATTGCCTCCGGATGGATTGATTTTGATGTTGTTATCGCGACACCTGACGTCATGAGGAGTGTTGGCAAACTGGGCAGAATTCTCGGGAGCAAAGGTCTGATGCCCAATCCAAAGTCGGGCACGGTTACGTTTGATATCAAGAAGGCCGTTGAAGAGACAAAAGCGGGCAAGGTAGAATTCCGGGTCGACAAAACCGGGATCCTTCACTCGAGCGTGGGGAAGGTTTCGTTTTCCGAGGACAAGCTGGTCGAGAACATCCGCGCCTACATCCAGGCCGTGCTTGCGGCCAAGCCACCGGCAGCCAAGGGAAAATATGTCCGGAGCATTGCTCTCTCTTCGACCATGGGCCCGTCCCTGAAAATTACCGAGGCCGTGCTGGAAAAATAAGAGGAGACCTAAGGTGAAAAGGGAAGCCAAAGAAAAGCTGGTCAAAGAGCTCGAAGCAAATTTCAATAATCAAAATTCCTTTTACCTTCTCGACTATACGGGAATGACAGTTGCCCAGTCGGTTGAGTTGAGAAAAATCTTGCGCAAGAATGATTTTGCTTTTAGGGTGGTAAAGAATCGTTTAGCTTTGCGGGCTTTGAGAAAGGATTTCCCGACGGAGCTGAGGGCTTATTTCGAGAAGCCCACTGCCGTCGCCTTCGCCACACGCGACCCTCTTCGTTTGGCCCGACTGCTGAGGGATTTTTCCACCCGAAACAAAGTCCTGACTGTTAAAGGCGGCCTTATCGACGGCCAGCTTGTTCCACCAGAAAAATTTGAAGAAGTTTGTAGCTTGCCTTCGAGGGAGGAGCTGCTTGGCAAAGTAGGCTATATGGTCGCTTTTCCTTTAATAAAGCTTTTAAGGACTTGGCAAGCCCCCTTAGCGACATTAGGCCGGTTGTTGAGTCAATTAAAAGAAAAAAAATAGGTTGGAGGTAAAAATGCCTAAAGCAAAGGAAGACACACCAAAACTCAGCAAGGAGCAGTTTTTTGAGCACCTGGACAACTTGACCGTCCTGGAGCTGGCAGAGTATATTAAGGAATTCGAGACCCGATACGGAATCAGCGCCGCATCGGCTATCCCTGTGGCTGCTCCGGGAGCCGTTGCTACGGCCGCAGCCGAAGCCAAACCGGAGGAAGTCAAGACCGAATTCACGGTCGTGCTCAAGAACCCGGGGGAAAAGAAGATCAACGTCATTAAAATTGTCAGGGAAGTTACCAACCTGGGGCTGAAAGAGGCCAAGGACCTGGTGGATTCCGCTCCCAAGCCGGTCAAAGAGAAGATTTCTAAAGAAGAAGCTGAGGCGATCAAGGCGAAGTTTGAGGAAGTTGGAGCGACGGTCGAGCTCCAGTAGCCATTGTCAAAACATCAACTTGATTTAAAACATATTTTTAGGCAGGAGGCAAACGCTCTTGCTTGAGAGTGGCCATGCAAAATGAAACAGAAATTTTAAACCATCGTATCCCGCGAACCGATTTTTCAAAAATCGGAACGCAGTTTCCGATGCCCGACCTTCTGGCTATCCAGAAGCAATCCTACGCCGAATTCTTGCAAATGGACCTTTTGCCCGAAGAACGAAAAGACATGGGTCTCCAATCTGCTTTCAAAGACATCTTCCCGATTTCTGACTTCAAAGAGACCACACAGCTTGATTTCATCAGCTATTCCGTGGGCAACTGGGAATGCAAGTGCGGCCGGCTAAAAGGGGTGGAGAATTCACGTGCCCGGTGCAAAAGCTGCGGCACACTCCTTCCAGCGAACGTCGAACTCACCGAAAAGGAGATCTGTCCCTATTGCGGTGCGTTGCGAAAAATTGAGGTCCCAATCTGTGAACATTGCGGAGATAAGGTTCGGCTGAAGCTCAAGTACAATGCCAACGAATGCTTGCAGAAAGGTTACACCTATTCTGTGCCCCTCCGGCTTAAAGTTCGCCTCATCAGCTGGGAGAAGGATGCGACGACAAAATCGAAAAGGCTCAAGCACATCAAAGAGCAGGAAGTCTATTTTGGCGAAATCCCCTTGATGACCGATAAGGGGACTTTCATCTTTAACGGGATCGAGCGGGTGGTGGTCAGCCAACTCCAGCGCTCCCCCGGAGTATTCTTCCGCCCCGGAGAAACAAAAGGCTTTTTCATTGCCAAGATCATTCCTTACCGGGGGGCTTGGGTGGAGTTTGAATATGATGCCAAGAACACCCTTTTTGTCCGTCTCGACCGGAAGAAAAAGTTTCTGGCGACGGTCTTTCTCCGCGCCCTCGGTTTTGGTTCAGATGAGGAGATCCTTCGGCTCTTTTACAAAATCTACAAGATTATGCCTGAAAATGGCAAGCTTTTCTGGGAGCTTAACGAAAACCTGGACGGAAAGACTATCGCTGACGATATCTTCTTGCCCGGCTCGCGAAAGATCCTCGCTCCCGCCCGGACGAAGCTCACGCCCAAACTCATTGCCGAGCTAAAAGAAAAGGGCATCACGAGGGTCCCGGTCTGGAAGAAAGACCTCCAGGGTGCTTTTGCTCTGACTTCCATCAAGGGCAAGGTCAGGGCCAATGAGGAAATCGGTGACATCCAGCTCGAACTTTTAGCCAGCCGGGGTGAGCCTTTTGAGGTTTTCTTCCCTGAAAGAGACTCCGTCGGGTCCATCATCAGCAACACGGTTAAAAAGGATGTTCGCAAGGATACAGCACAGGCCCTTTCAGAAATCTACCGGAAGTTGAGGCCAGGGGAGCCCCACACCGTCGAAAGCACCCATAATCTTTTTCACAACTTGTTTTTCAATCCCCAGAAGTACAACTTTTCCCGAATTGGCCGGTTGAAGCTGAACATCAAACTCGGCCTCAACACTTCTCTTGAAGAAAAAGTGCTCAGGCCGATGGACTATGTTGAGGTTATCAAGTACCTTCTCCGCCTCCGGCAGGGGGAAGGAACGGTAGATGATATCGACCACCTGGGGAATCGTCGCGTTCGGTCCGTTGGGGAGCTGGTGGAGAATGCTTTCCGCATCGGCCTGACGCGGATGGAGAGGACGATCAAAGAAAAGATGACCGTCAGTTCCGACCTGTCTTCGGTGATGCCCCAGGACCTCATCAATTCCAAACCCGTCATTGCAGCCTTGAAAGAATTCTTTGGCAGCTCCCAACTGTCCCAGTTCATGGATCAGATCAACAGCCTCGCCGAAATCACCCACAAGCGCCGCCTGAGCGCGCTTGGACCGGGTGGACTGAGCCGCGAGCGAGCTGGTTTTGAAGTGAGAGACATCCAGGCTTCCCATTATGGACGGATTTGTCCAGTCGAAACGCCGGAAGGGCCGAACATCGGGCTTATCTCTTCGCTTAGCTGTTATGCTCGGGTGAATGAGTACGGGTTTATAGAGACCCCGTACCGCAAGGTCCGCAATGGCCGGGTTATCGATTACGTTCGAATTGTTCATCCCGGGGACAGTGACTTCAAAATCGGCGATGTGGTCGAAAAAGATACCTTCCTTCAAACGGTTAAACAGCTGGAGAAGGGAAAAATCAGGCAATATCCGGTTGTTGAGCCCCACTGTTTTTACCTGACGGCATGGGAAGAAGAGAATTATGTTATTGCCCAGGCAAACGCCCCAGTGGATGAGCGAGGTTATTTTATCAATGAGCTAGTCAGTGCTCGCCAGGGTGGAAACTTTAAAGTGGTGCCGCGCGAACAGGTAGAGTACATTGATGTTTCACCCAAGCAACTGGTCTCGCTCTCGGCAGCGCTGATCCCGTTCCTCGAGCACGACGACGCCAACCGAGCTCTCATGGGCTCAAACATGCAGCGGCAAGCAGTCCCTCTTCTCCGGCCGGAAGCTCCTTTGGTGGGCACGGGAATTGAGTACATGGTCGCCAAAGGCTCTGGCGATGTCATCCTTTGCCAGCGGCCAGGGGTGGTCGAATTCGTCGACGCTGAGAGAATCCTCGTCCGCGTGGACGAAAAGCTGAAATCTAAAGAGCACGATGTTGGCACTGACCTCTACATCCTGACAAAGTTCTTACGCACCAACCAGAATACCTGTATCAACCATCGACCGATTGTGCGGCGAGGCGACCGGGTCGAAAAGGGGCAGGTTCTGGCCGATAGCTCGTGCACCCATCTGGGAGAATTGGCGCTCGGGCGGAATGTCCTTTGCGCTTTTATGCCCTGGCGAGGCTACAATTTTGAAGACGCTATCATCGTCAGCGAACGGCTCATCAAGGATGACGTTTTCACCTCTGTTCACATCGTGGAGGAGACTATTGAAGCCAGGGACACCAAGCTTGGCCCGGAAGAAATCACCCGTGATATTCCTAACGTTCCTGAAAACCTTCTCCGCAACCTCGATGAGAATGGCATTGTTAGAATTGGCGCCTACGTCAAATCAGGAGATATCCTTGTCGGCAAGGTTGCTCCGAAGGGTGAGACCCAGCTTTCGCCAGAGGAAAAGCTTCTGAAGGCAATCTTTGGCGAGAAAGCCCTCGACGTCAAGGATGCCTCCCTCTATTGCTCCCCGGGGATTGAAGGCACGGTGATTGATGTCCGGATCTTCTCCCGCCGCGGGAGCGAGAAGGGGCCGCGGGCCAAGGCAATCGAAAAAGAAGAAATCGCCAAGATGAAACGCAACCTGGACGACGAGATTAGCATCCTGGAGAACGAGAAGTGGCGGCGAATCAAGATGTTCCTCAAGGGAGAAACTATCGAAAAGGACCTAAAAATTTCAGGCCTCACTCTGACCAAAGGGACAAAACTGACTGATAAGATCCTGGAATCCATTTCTCCGGAGGACTTAAGCAAGCTCAAGCTCGAGGAAAACGAAGAGCGGGATTGGAAGATCAAAGATATTGAAAAAAAAGTCCGGCGTCAGGTTGAAGCGCTCAAAGCTGAGTTTAAAGAAAAAGTGGACACCTTGAAAAAAGGGGATGAGTTAGCTCCTGGTGTAATTCAGGCGATCAAGGTGTATATCGCCATGAAACGGAAACTCTCGGTGGGCGACAAGATTTCTGGGCGACACGGAAATAAGGGCATCGTGGCCAAGATCGTGCCCGAAGAAGATATGCCTCGGTTGCCGGATGGCACGCCAGTGGAAATTGTCCTTAATCCTCTCGGCGTTCCCTCCCGGATGAACGTCGGTCAAATTCTGGAGACCCATCTCGGCTGGGCGGCTAAGAAGCTAAACATGTGGATAACAACGCCCGTCTTCGATGGCATCACCGAAGATGAAATCAAAGCCCTCTTGCGCAAGGCTGGTCTCCCGGAGTCGGGGAAGACACCCCTTTATGATGGCGTAACTGGAGAGCTTTTGGACCAGGAAGTGACAGTCGGCTACATCTATATGATGAAGCTTTATCATCTTGTGGATGACAAGATTCACGCCCGTTCTACAGGTCCTTATTCCTTGATTACCCAGCAACCGCTGGGGGGGAAAGCCCAGTTTGGTGGCCAGCGCTTCGGGGAAATGGAGGTCTGGGCTCTTGAGGCTTATGGGGCTGCTTTTACCCTTCAAGAATTATTGACGGTCAAATCTGACGATGTCGAGGGTCGGGCAAAAATCTATGAGGCGATTGTCAAGGGTGACCTGGATTTCCAGCCTGGCCTTCCAGAGTCGGTCAACGTTCTCATCCGAGAACTGCAAAGCCTCTGCCTCAACGTCGAGCTCGAAAAAGCCGAGCGGGAGGAAATTTTGCCCTGGGGAATTGAAGTTCCCCCCTTGTTAAAAGGAGAAAGATGATGGAAGCAAGGCAAGCTTTGTCCACAAAGGCGAGAGTTGATTTTGACCGCGTTCGGATTAGCATCGCTTCTCCCGAAAAAATCAAGAGCTGGTCCTGGGGAGAGGTAACCAAGCCCGAGACAATCAACTACCGAACCTTTAAGCCGGAAAAAGATGGGCTCTTCTGCGCCAAAATTTTTGGCCCGATCAACGATTACGAGTGCTTGTGCGGCAAATACAAACGGATGAAATACCGGGGAATTATTTGCGAGCGCTGCGGTGTCGAAGTCACAAAGTCCAAGGTCCGGCGGGAGCGGATGGGCCATATCCAGCTGGCCAGTCCAGTCGCTCATATCTGGTTCTTCAAGAGCCCTCCGAGCCGCATCGGTTTGGTCTTGGACCTGTCGATTAAGGATTTGGAAAAAGTCCTCTATTTTGAGTCCTATATTGTCACCGACCCGGGTGACACGCCGCTTAAGGAAAAACAACTCCTCTCGGAAGAGGAATATAAAGAGGCCCAAGAAAAATACGGGAAAAAGTTTCAGGCTGGCATCGGGGCAGAGGCCATCGACACCCTCCTCAGCAAGATTGACATAGCCAAGGAGGCGGAGCGACTGAGGAAGCTGATGAAAAAAGAGACTTCCCAGCAAAGAAAACTCCGCTACGCCAAACGCCTTCGCGTTTTCAAAGCTTTGAAAAAATCTGGCAATCGGCCAGAGTGGATGATTCTGAAAGTCATCCCCGTTATTCCGCCTGATTTGAGACCCCTGGTCAGGCTTGATGGGGGCCGATTTGCCACCTCTGACCTCAATGACCTTTATCGGCGGGTCATTAACCGAAACAATCGACTGAAGAAGCTGATCGAGCTAAAGGCACCCGAGCTCATCATCCGCAATGAGAAGAGGATGCTCCAAGAAGCAGTCGATGCTCTCTTCGACAACGGGAAAAGGGGCCGTGTTCATCTCGGCGCCAACCGCCGGCCGCTCAAGTCTCTGAGTGAAGCCCTGCGAGGCAAACAAGGCCGATTTCGGCAAAACCTCTTGGGTAAACGGGTCGATTACTCTGGCCGTTCGGTGATCGTGGTCGGCCCGGAGTTAAAGCTGAATCAATGTGGGCTGCCGAAGAAAATGGCCCTCGAGCTTTTTAAGCCCTTTATTTTCCATAAACTCGAAAAGGAAGGCCTGGTGCCCAGCGTCAAGATCGCCCGGGAATGGCATGAAAGGGAGAGGCCTGAAGTCTGGGACTATCTGGAGGAAGTGGTCAGGGAACATCCTATTCTCCTCAACCGGGCACCGACTCTTCACCGCTTGGGCATTCAAGCGTTCGAGCCTGTCCTAATTGAAGGCAAGGCTATCCAGATCCACCCCCTCGTCTGCGCTGCCTTCAATGCGGATTTCGACGGCGACCAGATGGCGGTCCACATTCCTCTTTCGGTTGAAGCCCAGATCGAGGCGCAAACCTTGATGCTTTCGACCAATAACATCCTTTCTCCAGCTCACGGCCGTCCTTTGACCATTCCGAGTCAGGACATGGTTTTGGGCTGCTATTATTTGACCCTCGAAAAAAAAGGTCGAAAAGGAGAAGGGAGGATTTTCTCTTCTCCCGATGAAGTGCTGCTGGCCCTGGAAAACAAAGAAGTTCATCTCCAGGCTCGGATCAAGCTCCGCTTCAGCGGTCTGTTTATGAACCTGGCCACCTATTATGATGACCAGGCTGTGATGACATGCCCTGTGGCAGAAATCAAGAACCGGCTGGTTGACACAACACCGGGTCGGATTATTTTCAACAGCATTCTTCCTCAAGAGATTCCTTTTATCAACGGCATTATGAGGAAAAAGGGTCTGGAGAATTTGGTTTTTTATACTTACCTAAAGGTGGGTTTGAACCAGACAGTCGAGATGCTGGACAAAATGAAAGAGCTCGGGTTCAACCAGGCCACTCTGGCCGGTTTTTCCCTGGGAATTGATGACTTCGTCATCCCCCGGGAGAAAAACGAAATGGTCGAAAAAGCCCAGAAGGAAGTCCAGGAAATCGAGAAGCTCTACCGCGAAGGTACCATCTCCGCCGGCGAAAGGTTCAACCGGGTGGTGGAGATCTGGGGAGCGGTGACGGACAAGGTCTCAAACGTGATGATTGAAGAGATGAAAAGGATCAGCTTCGAGGGCGACAAGGTCAACCCACTTTTTGTCATGGCGGATTCCGGTTCTCGTGGCAACAAGCAGCAGATCCGTCAGCTGGCCGGCATGCGGGGTTTGATGAGCAAACCTTCTGGTGAAATCATCGAGACGCCGATTGTTTCCAACCTCCGGGAGGGCCTGAATGTTCTTCAGTACTTTATCTCTACCCACGGAGCACGCAAAGGATTGGCCGACACCGCCCTCAAGACGGCCAACTCGGGTTACCTCACTCGGAAGCTCATTGATGTGGCCCAGGAGGTAATCGTGGATGAGACGGATTGCGGGACGCTGAAGGGGGTCAATGTCACGGCCATTGTCGAAAACGGAGAGATCATCGAGCCGTTTGTCGACCGCATTGTCGGCCGGATAGCGCTCGAAAGAGTGGTCAACCCGGATACCAACGAAGTGCTGGTCGAACCGAACCAGGAGATTACTGAAGAGGTCGCCCAGAAGTTCCAGGAGCTGGGCATCGATAAAGTGAAAATCCGCTCTGTCCTCACCTGTGAGGCTAAGCGGGGTGTGTGTCAGCTTTGTTATGGTCGCAACATGTCGAGCGGTAACATCGTTGAACTTGGAGAGGCTGTGGGCATCATTGCTGCCCAGTCCATTGGCGAACCCGGGACCCAGCTGACGATGAGGACTTTCCATATCGGAGGCATTGCCTTGCGCGGGGCTGAAAGGTCCAAGCTGGAGGCGAAAAACGACGGCGTGGTTGTGTTCAACAATCTGAAGAGCGTGGTCAACAGGGACGGAGTTATCGTCGTCGTCAACCGGAATGCGAACATTGCCATTCTCGACCACCGGGGCCGGGAAATCGAGCATTATCAAGTTCCTTATGGAGCTAAGGTTTTTGTCAAGGACGGCGATCCTATAAAAGCCCGCCAGGAATTTGCGGAGTGGGACCCCTTCAATACTTATATTCTGACCGAGGAATCAGGTATAGCTGAGTTTTATGATGTTGAGCTTGGCCTGACCATGGAAGAAGTCCAGGATGAGTTCACAGGCCTCATCACCAAGGTCATTATTGAGCCCAAGGATGAGAAGATGCAGCCCAGGATTGAGATCATCCATCCGACCCAGAAGGACAAGAACAATAAACCAGTGGTCCTCAAGAGATACTATTTGCCCTCCCGGGCGAACTTAGAAGTAGAACCAGGTGAGAAAGTTTTTGCAGGAGATGTCCTGGCAAAAATTCCGAGAGAAGTAGCTCGGACAAAGGATATTACCGGTGGTTTGCCGCGGGCTGAAGAACTCTTTGAAGCGCGCCGTCCCAAGCAGCCAGCTGTCATCTCTGAAATTGACGGAGTTGTCCAGTTTGGCGGCCTGGTCCGGGGCTATCGGAAGATTGTTGTGACAAACGAAAAGGGAGGCGAACGCGAATACCTTATTCCTAAAGGGGCTCATATCAGCGTGGCCGAAGGGGAACGGGTGCGCGCCGGAACGCCGCTGATGGATGGGCCAGTTAATCCCCACGATATCCTCCGTGTTCTTGGGGAAAAGGAGCTGGCCGAATATCTCCTCCGGGAGATCCAGGAGGTTTATCGGCTTCAAGGGGTGACAATCAACGACAAGCACATTGAAATCATCATCCGCCAGATGCTCCGCTGGGTTAAAGTGGAGGAAGTCGGGGATACCGAGTTTCTCGTTGACGAGCAAGTCGATAAATTCGTTTTTCAGGAAGAGAATGAAAGGGTGATGCGCAAGGGAGGTAAGCCGGCCAAGGCCAGGCCTCTTCTCTTGGGCATCACAAAGAGTGCTCTGAGCACAGATAGCTTTATTGCTGCTGCCTCTTTCCAGGAGACGACAAGAGTCCTGACCGAGGCCAGCCTGTACGGAAAAGTGGATTATCTGAGGAGGTTAAAAGAAAACATCATTATGGGTCGGCTGATCCCGGCAGGTACAGGATATCGCTACTACCACGATGTCGAGCTAAAAGAACCGGCCGAGACTGAAGAAGAGAGGGAAGTCGAGACGACGCCGCGGAGCTGATAGCGTTTCTAACTTCCTTCCAAGATTGCCGATAGAGAATTCTCGTCGAGCGAAATTGCTTGATCTTAAAAGAAATGGCAATGACAGCGAGTGCACCCGACGGGTGGCGTGGTTCGGGGGCCGACCTTACCCGAGACGCCAACCTTTATCCCCTCCTGATTGTTCA
>FWPV01009538.1_pt1 | contig 16393 bp, 14 predicted proteins | sample 2228371 | NCBI WGS metagenome assembly FWPV01 (sample SAMEA103939776, study PRJEB20133) | metagenome | reverse complement strand
CGGCAAGCCTCGAGCTATGGGGCGGAGAGACCAATCCGGATCTCCACCTGACAGGGCAGATTCAGGGGACCGGCACCTCCTCTGAGCCCCAAGGTCACACCCTTGCGGTTCAGGTGACGGGGCAAGGGATGGGCTCGGTGACGAGTAGCCCTGAGGGGGTGGCATGTCCAGGGGACTGCACCGAGGTATACCCGGTGGGGACCGAGGTGCGCCTGAGCGCCAACCCCAGCCCTGGTTCGGTCTTCACCGGTTGGGGAGGGGACCCGGACTGCCTTGACGGCATGGTGACCATGAATAGCGACAAGGCTTGCACGGCCTCCTTCGGGCTGCTGTCTTCCGGGCCTGACCTTTGGGGGAGTTGGATTTGGTTAGGCCAAGTTTGCCGAGGGGAGGGATCTCCAATCAGGTGCAGGCTCCAAGGTCTCCTGACGGTACAAAATCAAGGCGCCATCAACACTGGTCACCGGGCTTGGGTGGCATTCTACCTGTCCTCGGACGAGGTCTTGGATGGCCAAGATCGATTCCTGAAGGCGATGGGGCTCGGCACGATAAAGCCCGGAGGACAGAGGATCAAGAGGTTCAGGGCGACCCTCCCTGAAGGCGAGACTGCCTCTGGCAAGTACGTCATAGCCGTGCTCGACATACGAGGGGCGGTCCAGGAAGTGAGCGAGGTGAACAACCAAGTCCCCTCATCCCGGATACCGTGAAGGGCAGTGAAGGCTGGGAAGGCCCTGAGGACCTTGGGACCTCATGGGCCTTTTAACCCGCTGCAACCTTCATGATCTTCGAGATGGTCTCCTCGACCTCCTGGGCCACCCCCTCGAGCGCTGGGACGTGGAACTGCGCCAGCATGACCGTGGGACGGAGGCTGGCCAAGGTCACCTCCCCCCCAGCCTCGAAGACCGATATGCGGCACGGAAGGGCCGTAGATATCCGCATGTCCCCGTACAGGACCTCCCGGGCCTTGCGGGCGTTGCAGATCTCGAAGATCCGGCACTCCCTGTCGAACGTCAGCCCGTGCTTCTCCATGCTCTTCTTGAGATCGTGCACGGCCATGACGTTGAAGCCATGGTCGGTCACGGCCTTCTCGAGATCGCGGCAGGTCTCGTCAAGCCCTTTTTTGCTCTTCACCTCCAAGATCATTGCCCTCACCTCCTTTGGGCGAAGCCCATCGTCCTCCAGGAACGCCCCGCGGCCGAATCAGCCCGGGAGATATCCGAGATCCCAGGTATGGGGTGTAAGCCATTTCAGGATGAGGGAGTTTCTCGCAGGGCCTTGGCGAAGACTCGAACCGAAGGGAAGTAGTGCCACCCCCAATAAGCGATTGCCATCGAGCCTTCTCGTACCATGGAAAGGGCCCACACGGATAAGGCCCTTCGCCCTTCCTCACCCGCACCGGCACCCCTCGCCCTACACTCCGTTACCATCGTATGGGCCCGCGAGTCCAAAAGTCAACTGGGAGGCAGTATGTAGACGGAGTTGGCCGATCTCTCAGTGATTGCCCCCATTTCGCATCTGTTGTATTTTTCCCTTCACCACCTGGTGCCCCGTGGTTTGAAAGGGAGCAAGGCCTGGGAAGGCCTTTCTCTCGTTTGCACATTCAGGCGAAGGACGCCCCAAGGAGGTCAAGGCCTGCACTACCATGGACTGGACCCAGCAGACAGTCGTCGCCTTCGCCCTCACAGCGGCTGCAGGCCTCTCCACGGCCTTGGGGAGCGCCATTGCCCTTCTCGCCAGGAGCACTAACCGTTCCCTCTTGGCCGGGGCCCTGGGGCTCTCCGGGGGGGTAATGGTCTATGTGTCTCTGGTCGAGATTTTCCCCAAGGCCAGGGCCTCCCTCGCCGGTCAACACGGGGACGGCCCTGCATCTTGGATGGCAGCGGCCGCCTTCTTCGGGGGCCTTTTGCTGGTGGCCCTTATCGATGCCCTGGTCCCGTCTCGGGAGAATCCTCACGAACCGAGGGCAGTGGAAGAGATGCAAACCGGGGCTGACCCGCCGCGCCTCATGAAGGTGGGTCTTCTGACCGCGACGGCCATAGGGGTCCATAATTTCCCCGAAGGGGCGGCCACTTTCCTAGCCAATATGGGTGACGCCAGGGGTGGGGTCGCTGTGGCCGTGGCCGTTGCCATCCACAACGTCCCAGAGGGGATCGCGGTCTCTGTCCCTGTATACCTGGCCACGGGAAGCCGCAAGAGGGCATTTTGGGTCTCGGCCCTCTCGGGACTCAGCGAGCCGCTGGGCGCCCTTTTGGCGTACGGCATCCTGAAGGGCTTCCTCTCCTCTTCCTTGACCGGTGTGGCATTCGCCTCTGTGGCGGGGATCATGGTCTTCATCTCCCTGGACGAGCTACTGCCCCTGGCCCGAGAGTTCGGCCGCGGCCACCTTGCCCTCTACTCTTGGATCATCGGAATGGCCATCATGGCCTTGAGCCTTCTCCTCCTTCTTTGAAGGACCCCATCCCCTTTGCAATGAGATGGCCTCATGGTAGATTCTCGTCCTGGGGCCTCTCCGTGGCGCCGTTGCCTTCGGGTGGATCGTGGTTCAATGGACGGCAAAATCGACGGGGACCTGCCCCTTAAGGCATGTGAGAGGAACTGACGTTGCGTGAACGCTACTGACCGGGCTTGCGAGGAGAACTGACATGGATTTCCAGTTCACGGAGGAGCAAGTAGAGTTCAGGAAGGAAGTGGATCGATTCGTGAGGGAACTCCTGCCCGAGGATTGGGACGAAAAGGCCCTGTACTGGCCTGCGGGTTACGGGGCCACGCCGGTATCCGAGGGTGAGTTCGAGGAGTTTCATCGCAACTACAACAAGAGGCTCGGGGAGAGGGGGTGGCTCAGTCTGGGATGGCCCATCCAGTATGGGGGACAGGCCTCGATGATCAAGCAGGCCATAGTGGACGACGTCACCAGCTACTACAGGGCCCCGTGCGGTGATGTGGCCACCCTCATAGGGGGGCCAACGATAATCGCCGTAGGGAGCGAGGAGATGAAGCGAAAGTGGCTCCCCAGGATCGCCAGGGGGGAGGTAAGGATGTGGCTCGGCTACAGCGAGCCCAACGCGGGTTCGGACCTGGGCGCCTTGAAGACAAGTGCCGTGGAGGAGGGCGATTACTTCGTCATCAACGGACAGAAGATCTGGAGCAGCGCTGCCCACGTGACGGACTACGCGTGGCTTCTGGCCAGGACAGACCCCAAGGCCCCCAAGCACCGTGGGGCGACCCTCTTCATCGTGGACAACAAGACCCCTGGCATCACCATAAGGCCAATAGTGAACATGTGCGGTATCCATTCCTTCAACGAGGTCTTTTTCGACGACGTCAGGGTGCCCAAGGAAAACGTCGTGGGAGAGGTCAACCGGGGCTTCTACAACGTGATGATCGCCCTGCAGTTCGAGAGGCTCATGGTGGGCCTCGGGGCCTTTCGCAGGGTCATGGAGGAACTGGTCCAGTACGCCCGAGAAGCTGTGTTCAACGGACGGCCGCTATGCCAGGACCCCATCGTGAAAGACAAGCTGGCTGAGATGGCCATAGAGGTGGAAGTGCTTTCCTGTTTCTACTGGAAGACTGCCTGGATGATGGACCAGGGGCACTTCCCCGAGATGGAGGCCTCCATCTTGAAGCTCTACGGGACGGAGCTCAGCAGGACCCTGGCCAATGTGGCGATGGAGATCCTGGGCATGTACGGCACCCTGGAACGTGGCTCCAAGTGGGCGGTCCTGAGGGGCCTAGTCACATTAGGTTACCTGGACTCCATATCCGGGCCCATCGGCGCGGGCACATCCGAGATCCAGAGATCCATCATCGCCACAAGGGGCCTGGGTCTGCCGCGCTATTAGGGCGGGGAGTTGTGGGCATCTCTCAGACGAGTCGCTGTACACTGAGGCACTTTGTGAATCTGCTTATTCAATGCGCTGCGAGGACAGGAGGAGACGAGGCATGGATTTCGGCATGACCGAGGAGCAGAAGATACTGAAGAAGTCGGCCCAGGACTTCCTCAAGAGGGAATGCCCCAGGGAGAAGGCCAGGGAGATCATGGAGGGTGAGAAAGGGCACTGTGCCGAGCTGTGGCGAAAGATCGCTGAACTCGGATGGCTGGGCCTGGCCTTTCCGTCTGAATTGGGGGGGAGCGATTTCTCCTTCACGGATCTGTGCATCTTGATGGAGGAAATGGGCTATCACCTGTTCCCCGGCCCCTTCTTCTCCACAGTCGTCCTGGGTGCCATGCCCATCCTCTCTCACGGCACCGAGGCTCAGAAGGCGGAGATCCTGCCGAAGGTGGCCAGCGGGGATCTCATCCTCACCATGGCACTGACCGAAAGGGACCCAGCCCCGGAGGCCTCGACCATCGAGACCTGGGCCAGGTCGAGGGGTGGGGCGTACGTCTTGGAGGGGACCAAGCTCTTCGTCCAGGACGCCCACCTGGCCCACCGAATACTCTGCGTGGCCAGGACCAGAAAGGCAAGGCACAAGGACGATGGTGTCACCCTCTTCCTCTTGGATTCCCAAGACCCGGCTGTCCAGGTGACACCCCTCAGGACCCTCTCCAGGGATAGACATTGTGAGGTGGTCTTCCGTGGCGCCCGAGTCCCCGAGGGGGCGCTCCTGGGAGGGCTCCACGCCGGCTGGCCCATAGTCCAGGAGACCCTGGCCAGGGCCAACGTGGCCCTCAGCGCCGAGATGGTGGGCAGTGCCCAGGCCGTGATGGACATGGCCATTCAGTACGCCAAGGAACGGATCCAGTTCGACCGCCCAATAGGGAGCTTCCAGGCCGTGCAGCATTACTTCTCAGACATGTGGATCCAGATAAGCGGTGCCAGGCTCCTCACCCTCAAGGCCGCTTCATCCATCAGCAGGGGGGCCTTGTCCATGAAAGAGGTGGCCATGGCCAAGGCCAAGGCCGCGGGGACATTTCGCCGGGCCACCATCATGGGCCACCAGATCTTCGGTGCCATCGGGTTCACCTACGAGCACGACATGCACCTGTATCACAGGAGGTCCGTGAGCTATGATGTGCTCTTCGGAGATCAAGCCTTCCAGCGACAGCGGATCGCAACTGAGCTGGGGCTCTGAGCACAAGGAGATCTGCAGAGACGATCCCCTCGGGGATATGCCACACGCGATTGCCTTTCGATGTCTCGAGGTTAGCCAGGGGCCGCCGGATCACACGGCGACAGTCGCTTGCAGCTTGTCCATCAGTGCCTTGGTCTTGACGGCGTGTGTGCCTAGGCCCAGCTCCTTCTCCTCCACGCCCAAGGCCAGTCCCAAGACCTGCGTCATGTAAAGGACGGGGAGCTCGTAGGTCTCCTCGAAGGTCTTCTCCATCTTCTTCTGCTGGGAATCGAACATGACCCCGCAGAATGGGCATACCACCACCAGGGCGTCTGCCTGGAGCGACTTGAGCTCGACGAGCTTGTCCCGGCCGATCTCCATGGCGGTCCTCTCGTCCGCCACCAGCACGGAGCCACCGCAACACTGCTTCTTTCTCGTGTAGTCCACGGCAGTGGCCCTGGTGACGCGAATGAGCTCGTCCAGGGTCCTCGGGTCTTCCACCAGGTCGAATCCGTGGTAAACCCCGGAAGGCTTGATGAAGTGGCACCCGTAATGGGCGGCGAGCCGGAGTCCTGTCAAGGGGCGGGTAACCGCCTCCCGGATCCGATTGAGCCCCACCTCCTCCCAAAGTATCCTCACGAAGTGCCTGACCTCCACCGGGCCGCGATAATGTCTGTTGATCCTTTTCAGGCGTTGGTTGACCTCTTGGAGATCCCCTGGATCTTCCCCCAGGTGCTCGGAGACCTCGGTCAGGGAAGACGTGCAGGAGCTGCACAGCGAGCAAATGGGGAGTCCCTTCTCCTCGGCAATGCTCAGATTGCGCGCGGCCAGGGCCTCCGCTACCCGACGGTCGGCCGATGCTATGGGGAAACCGCAGCAAGCGAACTCCGGGACGTCCACGAGGGTGATCCCGAAACGGGCGGCCACAGCCCTCACGGACTGCTCGTAGTTGCGGGCCCTGGCCGGAATGGTGCAGCCCAGAAAGAGGGCATAGGTCTTTTCCATCCTCATCCCTCCACCGTCCAGCGAAAGGGGCGCCATGAGAGGGCCGGGAGCCAGGCCACCATCATCCTCCGGGCTCGTGCTTGGGGCTCAAGCCTCGCAGTTCCTCCAGGAGGGGCCCCACGTCCTCGTGGGATCCGGGCATGGCGGGGAGGCCAGACTTCATGCGCTTCTTGTTGTCGAAGTCATCAAGAGGGTAAAGGGTCCCCTTCTCCCTCAAGAGATTGACCTGGAGCGGGATCCCATCGGGCATGTTCCCCTCCCGTACGGCCATGTTCTTGATCGCCCTCATCAGGTCCGAGATCCTCACCCCCTGGGGACAGCGCTCCTGGCAGGTGTAGCACGAGGCACAGAGCCACACAAAGGGCTCCTTGAGCACCTTCTCCCTCATGCCCAGGAGGATCATGCGGATGACCCGCCTGGGGTTGAAGTCGGGATTGAACCGCCTCACTGGACACCCGGCCGTGCAGGTCCCGCAGGCAAAGCATCGACGGATCCCCTCCCCCCCCGGCTCTCTTGCTACCTCTTGAGCCCATGCCACATCCAGGGTTCCCTCGTCAAGGACCTCATCTCTGGCCTTGCCCTGTGTGGTCTCGCCCATATCCTCTCTCCTTCTGAGGGCCCCGCGGGTCGGCCACCCGTCGCCCCGTTGTCGGCGACGCTCACCTCGCCACCCAATGGACAACTTCGATTCGACTTGCCACAGGCAACTGGCCCGAAACCGAACCGCGCCTCACCTCGGGGACAACTCCTCCTCCCTGAACGTCGCCAGGGGCAGGGGCTCTTCAAGACTCCTGCCCGGGACATACCCTAGGGCCCCCTGGGTCCTCCTGGCCACGGTCCTGAAGATCTCCGCCACCCTGATCCCCATGGGGCAGGCACTGGAACAGAGGCCGCACCCCACGCAAGAGGTGCTCATGTGAGCCATCCGGGTCATATGGTAAAAGAGGGTCTCCGTTGGCATCTTTATGACCCCCTTCCTCTCGGCCCATCGAACATACTGCCAGGATGAATGCTCCATGGTCCCGCTGTTCATCACGCAGCCCTTGCAATAGCAGACAGGGCACGCATCCCTGCAGTTGTAACAGTTGATGCAGGCCGAGAGTTCTTCCAGGAGCTTGTCCAGCGGGAGGAGCTGTGCCTCGACCTCCTGGAAGAGCCCGTCGCGAAACTGGACCCGTCTCCTCACCAAGGACTCCACGGCAGGCCCCCTCTGGGCGGGAAGGCCCTGGGGGGCCAATCCCAGGGCCCCTGCCACCTCCTCCCCCTTCGGGGTTGCCGCCAGCAGGCATCCCTGGGAACCCTCACCCCCTACGAGCAAGATCTGGATGTCCGCGCCTTCCGGGGTGGGGTACTCGCATGCCTTGCACGAGGTGCGCATCGAGGGAGACCCATCGGGTGGCTCCCCTTTAGAGAGCATGGCCCCCAGGAAATGGATGCTCCCCCTTGGGTTCGCCTTGGACCACACACGATAATCTCCAGGCTCGAAGGTCCCCAGGCAGTCGATCCCGAGCAGGAACAACCTCTCCCGATCCCCCTGATGGAGCTTGACCAACTCCACGAAGCCTCGGATCTCACACGGACGCAGCAGTGCCCCCACCTTCCTGCCTGTGTCATCCCTGGTGAGGCGTGCGGCCATGGCCCCCCCGTGGACTGTGAGGACAGGGGCGATCGGGTCCACGGCCCGCAAGGCCGCCGGATCCCTGACCAAGGTGTGCTGGACCATCTCCCCTTTGGGGAGGTGCTGCGGCACGAGGATGGCCTCCAGGAGACCCTTCTCCAGGAGTCCTTTACACAGCTCCGTCACAGCGCCCAGCAGATCCTGAGACTGCGGCATGGCAAAGGGCTTGGGCATGGACATCCTCCTAAGTGGCGGCCCTCAAAGGATCATCTCGCCATGGACCGGACTCGGCCCTTTGGCCTTGAGCGATGAAGTCATGTCTCGAATGGTCTCGGCGAAGAGCCCCCCCTCGCTGGCACTGATCCACCTGAGCCACAACCGGTCCCGATCGATCTTCAGTGCATCCAATATCTCCCAGAGCAGGGCGACCCTTCGCCGGGCCTTGTAGTTGCCGTTGGTATAGTGGCAGTCCCCAGGGTGGCACCCCCCTACCAGTACCCCGTCTGCCCCTTCCAAGAGGGCCTTGATCACGTACATGGGGTCCAGGGAACCGCTGCACATGAGCCTGACGGTCCTGACATTGGCCGGGTAGGTCATCCTGGCCGTTCCGGCCAGGTCCGCCCCGGCGTACGTGCACCAGTTGCAAAGAAAGGCGATGATCTTGGGCTCGCGTTCTTTCTCCATCAGCCTCCTCCAGGTGATGATGCAAGATGAGAGGAAAAGGACCCGCGACTCAGGATCCATGACCCAGGATGTCGCCTCCTCGAAAACGCCCCAGCATCCTCCACCTTCACTCCATCAGCGCGTCTATGGCCGCCAGCACCTGCCTGTCCGTGCTTCCCATGAGCTGGGTCGCATCGTTGGGGCACACCGCCGCACATGTGCCACACCCCTGGCAGAGCCCTTCGTGGACCACCGCATGCCCGGCCTCCAGGTCCAACCCCCTGGCGTGAAACGGGCAGGCCTCGACGCAAAGCCCGCATGCCGAGCAACGGGGGCGCTGGACCCTTGCACCCGTGTGGGGCGAAAGGCGATCCAGTCCCCTGAGAAAGGCCGCGGCCCTGAAGGCCGCCCCCCGTCCCTGGGCCATGGCCTCACCCAGGAAGGCCGGTCCCAAGGCCAGGCCGCACCCATAGACCCCGTCTCGCAGGTCCAGGGGCCGAAACTTCGGGTTTCCCTCTTGCAGAAATCCTTCCCTGTCCGCGTTGACCCCGATTTCTCCCAGGAGATGATTGGGGACTTCAGGGACGATCCCAGCGCTCAGGACCAGGAGATCAGGCCTGAAGCGGACCCGGAGGCCGATCACAGGGTCGAGGGCCGTGAGGAGGAGCTCCCCATCGCGGATGTCCAAGGTCGGCGGATCCTCGGGATCGAACGGGATGAACAAAGCCCCCTTCTCCCGGGCCGTGCGGTAATACCGCTCCATGGTGCCGAATGCACGGAGGTCTCGATAGAATACCAGGACCCGAAGCCCGGGATTGCCGTCCAGGAGCCTGAGGGCATTCTTGAGGGCGGAGGCGCAGCATATCCGGCTGCAGTAAGGGTGCTCCTTGTCCCTGGAGCCCACGCACTGTATCATGGCCACTTCCCCGAGAAAGCGTGGGTCCAGGGTCTCCTGGGCCAAGGCGGCCTCGAGTTCCCTCTGGGTCAGGACGCGCCGGTCCGAGCCGTGACCGTAGAGCTCGGGCGTGACCATGTTGGCCCCGGTCGCCACCACCAGGGCCCCGAAGTCCAGGTGCTCCCCTGCTTCCCCTTTCCCTGCTTGGAGCAAGACGGTGAAGGCTCCTGGCCGCCCCCACAACCCCCGCACATTGGTATCGGTCAGGACCCTCACGTTGGGCGCCGCCTCCAGTCTGGACAGGAGCTGCCCCAGGAGCCTTTGAGGATCGAGCCCGGGATCCAGCCCATAGCGGATCCATCGGAGGTTACCCCCCAACTCGCCGGATCTCTCCACCAAGGTGACGGGGTGTCCCAACTCGGAGAGGGCGATGGCCGCGCTCATGCCAGCTGGCCCGCCTCCCAGGACCAGGACCCCCTGGGCTGGAGGCGGCCCGGCAGCATAGGCGACAGGCCGGTACTCCCTGCACCTGGCTATGGCCGCCTTGATCTCCGCCGTGGCCCTCGCCGTGGCCTCGGCCCTCGCCCCTCCGTGAACCCATGCCCCCTGTTCCCGGAGGTTGACGACCTGAACCAGGTTCGGGTCCATGGCCAGGGAGGCGATCCCCTGCCTCAGCCTCGGGTTCAGCCACCTCTGGGTGCAGGCCCCAACCACCAGGGAGTTGGCCTTGGCCTCCCCGAGATCCTTTCTCAACCGATCGAGCCCTCCGCTGACGCACAGATACGACCCCTGCGTCACGGCCACTACGCCGGGCTCGGCCTGCAACTGCATCCTCAGGGCATCCCAGTCCAGGGACGATGACAAGGTGCCAGAGCAGTCGCAAACAGCGACCAGCACACGGGCCCCCTCTTCCCTTGGATCCACCACAGGCGACAGGGGGAATGGGGCTCGGTCGCCGGCCCCCTTGCTGTGAAGGGCCGCGAAGGAGGCGGCCTCGTGGGCCTGGATCACTGACTCCGCGATGTCCTTGGGTTCGCACGCGGCACCGGCCACGTAGACGCCATCGCGACCCGTGCGGCTCAGGGTCCCGGACTCGGGGGCGACGAAGCCGTCCTCGTCCAGGGATATCCCCAGTTCCTTGGCCACCCTCCGCGTCTCGGTGTCAGCCTCGAACCCCACGGACAGGACCACCATGTCGAAGGGCTCTTCCCTCAAGGTCCCGTCCTCCGCCTCCACCTGGACCCAGAGTTTCCCGTCTCTGGATTGCACCTCCCCTGGCCTCCCCCGGGTGAAGGTGACACCGAGGCCCCGGGCCTCATCCAGGTAGCGCTCGTAGCCCTTGCCGCAGGTGCGAAGGTCCATGTAGAAGACCTCCAGGTGGGCCTCGGGGAGGATCCTGCGGCATAGCCTCGCCTCCTTCAAGGCGATCATGCAGCACACCGAAGAGCAGTAGTTCCTCCCCTCCTCCCTGGATCCCACGCACTGGATCCAGGCGATGCGCTCCGGCACCAAGTCGTCCGATGGACGCCGGATCTCCTCCTTTCCCTCCAGGAGCCCCCTGCCCAGGCGGCGCTCGAACTCCAAGGAGGTCATGACATCGGCGAACCGCCCGTATCCGTACTCCAGGTGATCCGAGGGGTCATGGAGGAGAAGACCGCTGGCCAGCACAATGGCGGCCACCGAGGCCACCTGGACCTTGGCCTCTTCATCGAGGGATATGGCCCCCGCCGGGCAGACCTTGACACACGCACCGCAGCGCGTGCAGCGATCCATCTCCACCGACACGTCCGAGGGGGTGCAAAGCGGGGCCCTGTACCCTATGGCCTTCCGTTGCACCACCCCAGCTTGCAAGGGATCCGGATAGCTCACAGGACACGCATCCATACAAAGCCCGCAGTGGGTACATCGCTCGGCATCCACGCAGGTGGGACTCCGGAGGAGTCTGACCCGGAAGGCCCCCGCCTCGCCCTCCACAGACTCCACCCTGGTGGCGGCGAGGAACTCGATCCCAGGGTAACGGAATATGGACCTCAGGCAGGCATCGGCCTCGGCGGCCCTGTGCGGGAGTATCTGGCAAAAGCCGCACCTGTCAGTTGGGAACTGGCGATCCAGGAGCGTCATGAACCCGCCGTGTGCCGTTGCCCGATCCACCAGCAGGACCGTTCGGCCCGCCTCGGCCAGGTCCAGGGAGGCCGTGAGGCCGGCCACGCCCGCCCCGATCACCATCACATCGGCATGCAGTTGTCCCTGATCCCCGGTTGGGCCCTCTTGCTGTGCGGTGTGGCCTTGGGTCTCCATGGGTTCAGGCCTCCATCAGCGCCTCGATCTCGGCCATGACCTGATCGGGTGTGAAGTGCTTCAATCGAGCTGCCCCGCTTGGGCAGGCAGCGGCGCAGGCCCCGCACCCCAGGCAGAGTGCCTCGTTTACCCTGGAGATCCCCCTGGTCTGCACATAGGTGATGGCCTTGGCCGGACAAAGGGCGATACAGCTCTGACACCCGGCGCAGAGCTCCGGGTCGATCTCCGAGATCATTGACTCCACCTCCACCTTGCCACGGGCTGCCAAGGCGATGGCCTTGGAGGCGGCCGCGGAGGCGTGGGCCACTGTGTCAGGAATGTCCTTGGGACCCTGGCATGTCCCGGCCAGAAAGATCCCGGCAGCGGCCGTGGACACAGGGGCGAGTTTGGGATGCTGCTCCAAGAAGAAGCCGTCCCTGCTGCGGCCGAGGAGGAACATGCGTGAGACCTTCTCGGCGTCAGGTCTCGGCTCCATGGCGGCGGCGAGGATCACCATGTCCACAGGGACGCGGAGGACCTCCCCGCTCAGGGTGTCCTCGGCCACGACCGTCAACCGGCCCCTCTCCCGGGGATCCGTGGCCTCCTCTGTGACCATGGCGGCCTTGCCCCGTATGAAGATCGCCCCCTCCTGCTGGACCCTGTCGTAGAACTCCTCGTAGCCCTTACCGAAGCAGCGCATGTCGATGTAGAAGAGGTAGGCGTTCGCCTGGGTCTTCTCCCGGATCAGGTGGGCGAACTTGAGCGAATACATGCAGCAGACCCTGGAGCAGTACTCGTGATAGTTCTTGTCCCGGCTCCCGACACAATGGAGGATGGCCACGTCCCTGGGCTCCCGCCCGTCCTTGAGCCTTATGTGCCCCCCCGTGGGCCCGGCAGCGGAGACCAACCTCTCGAACTCCAGACTGGTGATCACATCGGGCAAGCGTCCGTACCCGTACGCCGTTATGATCCCTGGGTCCATGAGATCGTAGCCCGTGGCCACGACAATGGAACCCACCTCCACCTCTTCTATGCGGTCCTCCTGGGCGAAATCTATGGCCTTCATCTCGCAGAACTTCTCGCAGGCCCTGCATTTGCCTTTCTGGAAATAGATGCAGTTTTCCCTGTCTATGACCGGCTTGTTGGGGACAGCCTGCGGGAACATGGTGTAGATGGCCTTCCGCTGGCCGAGCCCCTGGTTGTACTCCGAGGGGACCCGCTTGGGGCACTTCTCCTGGCACACCCCGCAGCCGGTGCACAGCTCATGGTTCACATAGGCTGCCTTGTGAAGGATCTTCGCCTTGAAATTGCCCACGTAGCCCGAGATCTCCTGGACCTCGCTGTAGGCATGCAACCGGATCATCGGGTGGGTGCCCACAGACACCATCTTGGGTGTCAGGATGCAGGCCGAGCAGTCCAAGGTGGGAAAGGTCTTGTCCAACTGGGACATGTGTCCTCCAATGGACTGGAGGCGCTCCACCAGGTGTACCCTGTATCCGGCATCGGCGATATCCAGGGAGGCTTGGATGCCGGCTATGCCCCCGCCCACCACCAGCACCTCTGGTGACACAGGGACCTCCTGAGTGGGCAGTGGCTCATGGAGGGAGACCCTGGCCACAGCAGCCCTGACCAGGTCCCTTGCCTTGCCCAGGGCCGCCCCTGGCTCCTCTGTGACCCAGGAGCAATGCTCCCGGATGTTGGCGATCTGGAGGAAATACGGATTGATACCCGCGGACTGACAGGTCTTACGGAAGGTCCCCTCGTGCATCCTGGGAGAGCATGCCGCCACTACCACACGGTTGAGACCGTAGTCCTGTATATCCTTGCGGATCTGCTCCTGTCCTGGCTCGGAGCACATGAAGCGGTAGTCGCGCGAGACCGCCACCCCCGGTAGCCCTCGGGCGTAATGCGCGAGTGCCTCCACCTCTATCTTTCCCGCGATGTTGGTCCCGCAATGACACACATAGACCCCTATGCGCGCAGCCATCCGAGTGTTCTCCGTGGGGTTGCCCTTGCCTGTGAAACCATGGCGCAGGGGCAGGCATCAGCCCACCCCTGCGCCGATCCCGTCTCGGATTTCGTACATGCATTCTACCTACTGAGACGCCTCAATTCAACCTTTGCTTCACGTCCCTCGCGGGGATGCGACCCCGCGGTCACCTCCGGTATGTGAAGGATCCTGGGAGTCGGTGCCGGTGCTGCTCCGAAGGGCAAGTTTGGAAGGCCCGGGTTTCCACGGGATGCTCGCGGCCCCTTTCGGGAGTTCCGTTCATGTGGAGGTGTCCCCTCTGTTGGGCATCCGAGCCGAGGGCAGGACGATTACTGTGCACAGGTCACGCGCCTTGTGACCCGGTGTCGGAAGGCCAGCGACCCTTTACCCTTGACTGGCCATGGGCAAGGCGGCGAGTCGTCGATTCTCGCATGGCCTTGTGAGATAATTACGGTACGAATTGAGACTAGGGGGTACGCTTCGAGAAGACCATGGAGATCCACTGGCACCTGAGCGAAGGGGATTTCTTCGAGGGCCTTTTCAAGGAAAAGGAGGAGTTCATCTCCTTGGCCAGGAGAAGATCTGTGGCCAAGAACGCCTACGTCTTCATGGTGGGGGATCCTGGGAATTCGGCGTTCTACCTGGAAGATGGCTTCGTTAAGATCTTCCGCACGAGCCCGCTCGGCAAGGAACCCATCGTTTTCATACGAAAAGCCGGGGAACTCTTCGGTTTGGCAGAGGTGATGACCGGGGGGGAGCGCAAGTGCCATGCGCAGGCCATATGCTCTTCCCAACTACTGGAGATCAAGAAAGACGATTTCGAGTTGATCCTCTCTCGGCACTTCGTTCTCGCCAAGAGGGTCATGGCCGTGCTTGGCAGGAGGCTCAGATTCCTGGGAGAGCAGATCGAGAACCTCATGGCCAGCGATGTAGCCACCAGGGTTTTAAAGCTCCTGGTTTACCTGTGTTACGAGGGACTGCTGGATTCCAGTTCCTGGAATCGGCCCATCAAGGTGCCGGTGAAACTCACCCAGGAAGAGATAGCATCCCTGACAGGCTCCTGCCAGCAGACCGTGAGCGAGGTGCTGGGCACCCTCAAGGAAGAAGGTCTGATCGTGGTCTCCAAGAGAGAGATAATCCTAGTCAAACCCAAAGAGGCCGTCTCCAGGGTTTTCTAAAGAGATGGCCCAAAGGTCAAGAACCAAAAAAGGCTCCAGTCACCGAGTCGAAGCCTCCACCAGCAAGTCAGAACCCTCCCCGTTCGGATGACCTGCTATTGTTCCCCTCGAGTTAAGAACTGGGGAAAAACCACGCCACAGAAGCATTTATTATCGCCTGGCCGATAGAACTGGATGCCTTTCTCTGAGATCCTTCTAGATGATTACCTTCGTCCAAGGGCGGCGAAACATGAGGCCCTTTGGTGAAGAGAACCGCTCGGAAAGGCGCTAATTGTCGGGGAATCCAAACGAGAAAGGAGGCCACGAGATGAGGAAAATAAAGCTGGCTTTGGTGCTGGTGGGCCTGATCGTCCCATCGATCGCCATTGCTCAGGATGTGAGAATTGGCCTTCTTCCAAGGCTCCCCTAAAAGGAGCTCTTGGTCATGTTCACCCCGCTTGCCCAGTACCTGGAGAAGGAAACCTGGAAAAACCTGGCCCTGGTGATCTCCAAGGATTTTTCCCCCTTCACCCAACAGGCCGTTGCCGGTGAGTTCCATCTGGGATTCGCGAACCCCAACATCTACATCGTGATCAGGAAGGAGACCCATGAGGCGGAGTCCCTGGGCCTTGCCTCGGAGCCAGGTGTTGGCGCCAAGCTGTAGGGGGTATTCTTCGTGGTGAAGGAGAGCCCCATAAAGAATCTCCAAGACCTCAAGGGCAGGAAGGTCTGTTTCGTGGACCAAGGCTCGGCAGCCGGGTACATTGCCCAGATGCTGGAACTCCAGAAAGCCGGAATAAAGCCGTCCGATATCCAGATAATATTTGCAGGTAAGCCCCCAAAGGTGGGAGAGTCGGTCCGCGATGGCGCAGCCGATGCTGGAGGAATGCCGGCCAGCGTATATGCCAGGCTTCCATTTGAGTTCATGCTGCGAACCATTGGGAAGACGGCGGATCTGCCCAACTGGCCCTCTTTCATCACAAAGGCAGCAGATGAGGCAATGGCCGGTCAGGTCAAGGAAGCGCTTCTCAAGCTCGAACCCAAGACCGCCCAGGCCGACCGTGTCCTTTCCATGGCCAACCTGGAAGGCTTTGTCCCCACAACAGATGCGGATTTCGAAGTGATGCGCGAGGCGGCCAAGGCGGCCGGTGTCTCTTGATCGAGGGACAAGAGAAAGGAGGAGACCTATGAACGGAGAAACCCAGAGCACCTTCTTAGAGGAAAAGATGAAGGCCATCGAGGAGGCCGAAGAGGGCGAAGGCGCAAAGCCTCGGAAGGCCCTTATCGGGCTAGGCATAGCCTTTGCCTTTCTCCTGATCCTCCATTTCAGCCCCACTTTCCCAGGCTTGAAGCCTAGCGCCCAGTCCGTGCTGGGGGTCTTCCTGTGGTTCATAGTCTGCATGGTCACAGACGCCCTGCCCAAGGCCATAGTGGGGTTCGCCTCCCCCATGCTTGTGGTGGTCTTTGCTGGCCTGAAGCCTGGAGTGGCTTTCAAGTCGTTTTCCACCGATGTCTTCTTCCTGGGAGGTGGAGCGTTCGTCATAGCTGGCATCATGATGGGAACGCCCTTGGGGAGGAGGATCGCCCTGACCCTGGTAACGGTTCTAAAGTCCAACAAGGTCACCAGAATCCAGACGGGCCTTGGCCTCGCGGATGTAGCCGTGGGCGGGGTCCTGCCTACTGTCTCAGAGACGGCCCTCTTTTTGCCTGTCACCAAGGCCATAGGCACACTCATG
>FWPV01009537.1_pt1 | contig 16394 bp, 14 predicted proteins | sample 2228371 | NCBI WGS metagenome assembly FWPV01 (sample SAMEA103939776, study PRJEB20133) | metagenome | reverse complement strand
CAGCCGGCCGCCGCTCTCCTGGAGCACCCAGGTATGGCCCCGGTGCAGGAAGCGGGAGGTGGGGACCTTCACCCCGAAAACCTCTTCCAGATGTTCCACCAGCTTTTCCAACTGTACCGCCACCCCCTCGAAGGAGCGGAAGCCACCGGCCGGGATGGGCCCCCCCTGGAGCAGGATATCGATGGCTGCCTGGAGGAAGTGCCGGGGCAGGAAGGCCGTCCCAGGACGCAGCCGGTCGCTTACCACGGCGGTGGCGGTGATGAGGCCCTCGGGGCTCTTGGTCTGGAGACGTTCACCGGAGCGGATCCCCAGCTTCTGGGCATCGGCCGGGCTGATCTCGATGATCACCTCCGGTTCGCCCTGAGCCTCGAAGACGTAGGTATAGGTCTGCGGCACCGTGCGATGCTGCCGGTAAGCCGTCCCCGTGGTCAACAGGATGGGGAACTCTTCGCTGGGGGCCGTCTCCAGACGCCGCAAGTTGGCCAACAGGGTATCCACTGCATCCACAAAATCACCGGGAGAATTGGCTGCCAAGGATTGATAGAGCAGTCGCTCCGGTTCGATCCCGGCTTCGGCGAGCATACCCTGCACCTGCTCCACCGCCCACTGGGCGCAGGTGTTGCCATGCTGGGATTTGCAGTTGTCATGGGGGCAACCCATGACCATGACCCCGGCCGCGCCGGCGTTGAAGGCCTGGAGCAGATAGTTGGGGTCAACCTTCCCGGCGCAGGGCACCTTGATGGGGGTAAAGCCCACGGGCAGAGCGGCGTCGTGGAGTTTCACGGCGTTTTCATAGGCCTCCCAGGCCGAGTTGCGGCACATAAAGGCCACCAAACGGGGGCTGATGGCCGGATCCAGGCTGGCCAGCAGGGTGCCGATCTGCTGGTCGCTGTAGTTGAGCACCTGGATGGCATCCTGGGGACAGGCGCTGGCGCAGATGCCACAGCCCTGGCAGGCCGATTCATTAATGATGGCCCGGTTGTCCCAGGTGATGGCCCCATGGGGGCACAGACGGTAGCAGGTGAGACAGAAGACGCATTTCCCCCGGTCCACCATGGCCCGGCCCAGAGGTGCAATCAGTTCACCCTCTCCCAAGAGGTCCCGAACCTCTTTCAGGGCCGCGGCCACATCCGCCACCGTCTCTTCCCGGCCCATGATACCCCGGGCCGGTCCGATGACATAGATACCCCGGCGGGGGGTGGATACCGGCTGCTGGTGCACATTGCCGGTCTGCAGATAGCCGTTGCCGGCGGTGGGCAGACGCAGCAGTTCGGCCAACTTGGCGTTGGCCGGACAGGCCTGGTAACATTCGTCATAGACCAGCAGGTCGACTTTGAGGCCCAGCCGTTCCCGGATGGAAGGCTCCAGGAAGGTCACCAGCAGGCCGTTGTCCTGAGGTTGAATCTCCGGGGCTTCGTCCAACTTCATGGTCATCAGGCCGGCGTCATGGGCTTCCTTGATGAGCCGCTGCAGACCTGGGCCGGCCACTTTAGCGCTGCCCATGAGCAGAGACACCTGGCTGCCGGCAGCCAACAGGTTCTTAGCCGCCCGCAGGGCCCGCTCCAGGGCCAGAGGATGGCTTTCCCAGGCCAAGCCCAGCATGATGGCGACATGGGCCGGCACCCCGGCCTCGCCCCCGGCCGCCAGTTTGTCTTCCAGGCCGGCCAGGGAGATCACTTGGGGATGCATTGGGATCCCATACGATTGGAGATCTTCCCGGGCATGGAGTTCCGGGGCCAACACCATCGCCCCGACCTTGGCCGTCAGGCAGGCCGCCGGCGTATCCAGACGCACCTGGAAGTTGCCGGCCACCCCGCTCACTTCCCGCAGGCTGGCGGACAGATGCGTCTCAATGCTAGCATGATGCAGGACCTGCTGGATCAAGGTGTCCTTGGCTTCCGCGCCGTATTCCCAGGCAACGGGGCGCAGGTCGGCGTGGGGTGCGGCCAACAGCACCTGATAACCGGCTTTGGCCAGATCCAGGGCAGCCTGCAAGGCCGCCCCTGAGTCACCCCACACCAGGACCTGGCGGCTGACGCTCAGAGTCCGGGTCTTGATGGGCTGGCTGAGGCTGGCCTGCACCGCCGCCTGCCGGATGATATCCAGGCCCTTGGCCGCCCGCCGGTCCGGATCAGGCTGATCCAGGGCCGGGGTCAGGTCCACCGGCAGGAGCTGTTCCGGGTTGAGCTGCATCTCTCCCAACAACAGCCGGGCGATGTCCGCCCCCCGCACACCGGGGTCCTGAGCCACCAGGAGGACGGGATGCAGATCAGGGACCTGCCCGAGGAAGCCCCGGACCTGCTCCACGTGCTCTGCGGTGGGTCTGGCTGTGTCCATGGACAACACCCGGCAATGGGGCAGGCTGGCCACCGCCTGGAAGAAGTTTTGGGGATCGAGCCCGGCGTGACTGAGTTCCGGACCATGCATGAACAGGATGTTTAAGGGCTTGAGTGTTTCTGAGAGATTCATGGCCTTGCCTCCGGTATAAAAAGGTTGTCAGTGAGCCGTGGGCAGTGGTCGGTGAAGGTCATAAGTCTCGGCCACGGCTCACGTCAATAGGTTTACGTTTGAGCTGCCAGATACTCGCGCACCCGTTGTACGGACTGGGTCGCTTGGGTAATGCACTCTACGATCCCCTGGGGACCGGTGGCGGTGCCGGCCAGGAAGATGCCCCGGTTCTCGGGCCCGGCTTCCAACCCATCCTTGAGGAAGCCATCCGGGGTCAGCTCCAGGTTCAGCATCGCCGCCAGTTTGGGGTTATCCGCTCCCGGCCAGATGCCCACCGTCAGGACCAGCAGGTCCACCACCCGATACAGACCTTGGCCGCTCTCTTCATCCAGGAAGCGCAGCCGCAGGCTGCCGTCGGCCGTGGCCGTCAGGTCGCCGGGCAGGGCGCGGATCAATTCGATCTCCTGCCGCACCGTGTCCTCAAAGGCCTTGGGATCGGGGCCGACGTTCTGCAGGTCCATATAGAAGGTGGTTACCTGGACTTCCGGCCAACGGTGACGGACCAGGCGGGCCAGGCGCAGGCCGTAGGCACAGCAGACCCGGGAACAGTAAGGGTGTTCCTGATCCCGGCTGCCCACGCACTGGATGAACGCCAGGTGCCGCACCGGCCGACCGTCGCTGGGCCGCACCAACCTGCCGCCCTCCTTCATCATCTCCTCCAATTCCCAGCCGGTGATGATATTGGGCAGATCATAATTGGTGTAATCGCCCCGGCACGGGGGTGAGGCTGCTTCAAAGCCGGTGGCCACAATGAGACTCCGGGTGTCCAACTGCAGTTCGGCGCCGGGCCGGGTCAGATCGATGGCCTGGGTGGGGCAGACCTCCTGGCAGCGGGTGCAGGAGGTATCCTGGAAATAGCGGCACAGAGCCGGGTTCACGGCGTAGCGGGGATGATTCTCGGCGGAGGCCGTGGTCAAGACCGCTCCCGGCACCGGACACTCTTCCAGGCAGACGCCACAGTTGGTACACAGCTGCGGGTCAATCACCCGGGGCTGGGTCCGCAGGGTAAGCTGCCAACCGCCGTTGTTGGGCTGGCTGGCCACCACCTCCGTCTGGGCCATCAGGGTCACGCCCGGCGCCGCCATGAGGTCCCGCAAGCCCTGCTCCACCCGGCAAGCACCGCACTTCTGACAGGCATCTGTGGCCTTACAGCCGAAGGTGGCTGCCTTGCCGCCGAAGAAAGGGCTCTTTTCCACCAGGACTGCCTCCAGACCCGCCCTGCTCGACTCCAGAGCAGCCGTGATACCGGCGATACCGCCACCCAGAATGACTACCGGCTTCATATCTGTCTTCTCCATGGGAGTTTCCTATTCTTCACCAACCAGAGGGCAATTGCTTGATTCATCCATCCCTTCCCCAGGCCTTGGTCGGCCTGAACTGATGCGGAGGGAGGCCATGCTTCTCTCTGCCGCCGACGGTTACAGCCCGGCCTGGTCCAGGATGGCGGCCATGAGCTCGCCCTTGCCCCGGGCCTTCAGATAGACGCCGTCGGCCAGGTTTTTGGCCTTGATCTCTTTCAGGAGCCTGGCTGCCAGAGCCGCGCCTTTCTTCTCCACTTCGGCCGGATCATCCGCTTTCAGTTCCTGAGCCACTGATACCGGCAGTGAGTAGACTTTGCGCAGCTGCCCCTGCAAGGCCTGCTCCACCTCCGCCGCCTTGGGCACCTTCACCGTGGCGATGAGCTTTACCTCCGGATTCGGCAGGTGCTGCCGGAACTCCTGGAGCTTCTGCAGATCGTAGATGGGGGCCGTGACGAAAAAATCAACACCTGCTGTGGTTTTTTTCTTCACTTTGAGCAGCTGCGGCCCCAGGGGGTCAGCCTCGGGGATGGCCACCGCCCCCAGAAAAAACTGGGGTGCGCCCTGTAAGGCATTGCCAGCACTGTCATGTCCCGCCATCATACCCTTAGCTATCTGCAATAACTGTACCGAATCCGCGTCGTAGACCGGTTTGGCATCGGGGTGATCCCCTTGGTTAACGTAATCACCGCTGATGATGAGGACATTTTCCACCCCCAGGACCGCCGCGCCCAGCAGTTCGCTTTCCAGGGCCAGGCGGTTGCGGTCCCGGCAGGTCAGGTGGATCATGGGTTCGGCACCCGCGGCCTTGACCAGCTGGGCCGCCGCCACCGGGGACAGACGCATCTTGGCATGTTCATTATCCGGGATGCTGAAGGTGGTGACTCGGCCGTTGAGGGACTTCAGGGGGGCCAGCATGGCTCCCGCGTCTATCCCCTTGGGAGGTTTGATCTCCACCACGATGGGAAACTTGCCGCCGGCTAAGGCTTCCTGCAGTTTACTCATGGCCGCCATACCTCCTCTTGTAAGCCGGGTGGATGATGGCCCCCGGGGTGGTGGTCCGGGAATGGGGGTGGAGAGGCAGGATCGTATCGATAAGTCCCAGCCGCCCCTGCTTCTCCAGCCGTTCATAGATGGCGCACCAGGCGCAGTCATTCTCAGGATTCACTTCACACTTGCCCTTGAGGTTGCCGCCGCAGGGGCCGTTCAAGAGCCCCTTGGGGCACATGGTCACCGGGCAGATACCGCCGGTCAGTCCCAGGTAGCAGTTATGGCAGGCCCGGCAGCGTTCGGTGTAGAAACCGGCCTCTTCGTTCACCCCGATGAAGGTGGTATTGAGGGCCGGAATAACGGGCTTCATTTCGGGCATGGCGGCCAGGAACTGCACCCCAGCGCCACAGGCTGTGGACAGGACGATCTCATAATCGGCCAACGCCTCCTTCAGGGATTGCATGAACTCCCGGTCACACTGCCGCTCTACGGTGATCTCGCCGATCTTGACGGGTTTGCCGTTCTGGCCCCGGGCCAGTTTTATCTGAGAGGCCAACAGCCCCACTTCTTTCTCCCCACCCGCCAGGCAGACGGCCACACAGGTGCCGCAGCCGACGATGAGGATCTTTTCATAGGGCTCCAGGGCCGCCTTGATCTCTGCAAATGGTTTCCGTTCTGCGATTATCATGGTTGCACCGCCGCTTGAGGTTGTTCAGCTTCAAAGTGTCCGGCCCAGCCCGGGGCTTCGTGCCGCCACAGCGGATTGAGGGGGCTGGGACCCAGTTTTTGGATCCGTTCGGTAAAATCTTTCACCACTTCCACCCACTTGGGGGCATCCGAGGCCGCCACGTGGAACATTTCCAGGCGGTCGGCACCGATGCCACACTCGTCCAGCAGGTGTTTGGCATACTCCACCCGTTCCCGGGCCCGCAGATTACCCTCCAGGAAATGGCAGCTGCCGGGCTCGCAGCCGCTGACCATGACCCCGTCGGCGCCGGCCTCAAACCCCTTGAGGATATGCAGGATATCAATCCGACCGGTGCACAGGTACTTGACGATGCGCACCGTGGTGGGATACTGCATCCGGGCCGAACCGGCCATGTCTGCGGCCGTATAGGTGCAATAGGTGCAGATGAGAGCCAATATCCTCGGTTGAAAAGCCTTCTCGTTCATCTCAGCTCCTTTCGCCCCAGCCGAGGGTGGCCCAGAATGGATTGAAGGCCTCAATCTTGGCGATGAATTGTTCATCCAGATTATGTTTGACGCTGATGGCCTTGCGGGGACAGGCGCTGGCACAGTTGCCGCAGCCCTGACAAGCCGCCGCCTCAATGGCCACCACGCCTTCGCTCTCATCCATCTGGGGCACTCCATACGGGCAGGTGCGCACGCAGGTGAGACAGGCCACACACTTTAGCGGATCCACCTGGGCCACGGCCCCGGGCACATACATCTCGGCCTGGGACAGCACTCCCAACGCCCGGCCCGCCGCGCCTTTGGCTTGGGCCAGGCTCTCCTCCAGGTACTTGGGACTATGGGCCAAGCCGCAGATGTAGATACCGGCAGAGGCAAAGTCCACCGGCCGCAGCTTCAGGTGGGCCTCCATGAAGAAGCCGTCGGCATCAAAGGGCAGCTTCAAAACCCTGGCGATCTCCTGGCTGGTGGGATGCGGCCGGACCGCCGCGGACAGGACCAGATAATCCGCGCTCAGGGCCAGATCCATATCCAGGGCCTGGTCATGCACCAGCACCTGCAGCCCCTGCGGCGTCGCTGTTACCTGGGGTTTGTTCTCCAACTCAAAGCGCACAAACTGCACGCCCAGATCCCGGGCTTCCTTATAATAGAGCTCCTTCAGACCGTAGGTCCGCATATCCCGGTAGAGGATAAAGACCTGGGCCTGGGGGTTCAGCTTCTTGATGGTGATGGCATTCTTCACCGCCTCCCCGCAGCAGATGCGGCTGCAGTACATGTGCTCCGGCTCCCGGGACCCCACGCACTGGATCATGACCACCCGGGGACCGGCCTGGAAGGCGGCGGGGTCACTGTGCAGCTTCTCCTCCAACTCCAGTTGGGTCATAACCCGCTCATCCTGGCCGTAGAGGTATTCCGTGGGCTTGTATTCGGTGGCGCCGGTGGCGATGACGATGGCGCCGAAATCCACCTCCCGCGGCCCGTCGCCGTTCACCAGCGTCCCCCGGAATTTGCCGATGCTGCCGGAGATATGCTCTATCTTGGTATTGGGCAGCCACTCGATGAGGGAGTGTGCTTCCACCCGGCGGCTCAGTTCAGTCACGAGAGGCTGAATCTCGTGGCCCTCCAGGGTCTTCACCATCCTCCTGGCCAGACTGCCGCTGAGCTTATCGCCGGTCTCCACCAGGTAAACCGGATAACCGGCCTCGGCAATGGTCAAGGCCGCCGTCAACCCGGCCAGGCCACCACCCACCACGAGCGCCTTCTGGCTCACCGGGAAGAGGAGGTCCCGGATAGGCTGCAGGGTGGTCGCCCGCCCCACAGCCATGCGCACCAGCTCCTTGGCCTTCTCCGTGGCCTCGGCGTGGTCGGCCTGATGGACCCAAGAATCCTGGTCCCGGATGTTGGCCATCTCAAAGAGATACTTGTTCAAACCAGCCTTGCGCAGGTTCTCCTGGAACAAGGGTTCATGGGTGCGGGGACTGCAGGAGGCCACCACCACCCGATTCAGGTTATGCTCCTCGATCACCTGGCGCATGTTGTCCAGGGAGTCTGTGGCGCAGGTGAAGGTATAGTGATCCGCATAGACCACATGGGGCAGAGTCTTGGCATATTCGGAGACCTCGGCCACATCCACCACGCCGGCGATGTTAATGCCGCAATGGCAGACAAAGACGCCGATGCGGGGTTCCTCGGCCCAGATATCCCGCTCCTCCGGATACTCCTCCTTGGTCAGCAGGGTGCCTTTGGCCTCGGAGAGGAAGGAGGCGGCGGCACCGGCCGCGGCCGAGGCGTTCCCCACCGTCTCCGGGATATCCCGGGGCGCCTGGAAGACGCCGCAGGTATAGATACCCGGCTGGGTGGTGGCGACGCTGTCCAACGGCAGACTTTCCACAAAGCCATAGCGGTCGGTCTGAATGCCGCAGACCGCGGCCAACTCCTTGCTGGCTGGATGGGGGTTGAGCCCCACCGACAGGACCACCAGATCGAAGATCTCCGTGGTCACCTTGCCGGTCTCGTCCACATAGGTGAGCTCCAGGTTCTTGGTCTGGGGATCTTGGGCCACCCGGGAGACCATGCTGCGCACGTAGCGCACCCCGTGGGAGGTCTTGGCCCGCTCGTAGTAGCGGTCAAAGCCCTTGCCCTGGGCCCGGATATCAATATAGAAGATGCTGGGTTTGATGTTATGATCATGCTCCTGGGCGATGATGGCCTGCTTGGTGGCATACATACAGCACACATAGGAGCAGTATTCCCGGCCGCAGGAGGCGTCCCGGGAACCCACGCACTGGATCCAGGCCACCTTCTGGGGCGCCTTGCCGTCGCTGGGCCGCAGCACATGCCCGCCGGTGGGACCGGTGGCCGACAGCAGCCGCTCAAACTGCAGCGAGGTGATGACGTTGGGGTAGCGCCCGAAGCCGTACTCCGGTTTCTGCGCCGCATCAAAGGGCCGGAAGCCGGGAGAGAGGATCAAGGCCCCCACTTCCAGCTGCCGGGTGCCAGGCTCCATGGTGTGTTCGATGGCCCCGGCCTTGCAGGCGGCCACACACTGCAGACACTCGGAACAGATACCGCAGTTCAGGCAACGTTCGGCCTCAGCCACCGCTGCCTCCGGACTGAAGCCCAAGTTGATCTCCCGGAAGCCCTTCACCCACTCACTGTGGGGCAGCTCGGGCATGACCGCCCGGGCCTGCTTAGGGGTGTTGGCCGGGATGGGCGCCCAACGGCCCTCTTCCTCGGGCACCGGCCGCAGGGGCAGCTCCCGGTCGGCCTTCAGGTCCTGGCCGTTAAGGAACCGGTCGATGGAGATGGCCGCTTCCCGGCCGGCCGCCACCGCGGCAATGGCGATGTACGGTCCCGAAACCACGTCACCGCCGGCAAAGACGCCAGGACGGCTGGTGGCCAAGGTCTCGGGATCCACCTCGATCAACCCCCGGGGCGTCAGCTTGATGCCATCCGCCTCGGTGAGGAACTTCAGGTTGGCCCGCTGACCGATGGCCATGATAACGATATCAGTCTCACGACTGGTGGTCTTGGCTTCATCATAGGTGGGGGCGAACCGTCCCTGATCGTCAAAGACGGTCTTGCCGGCCTTGAGGACCAGACCCCGGACCTTGCCCTCCTGGGTCTGAATCTCCTTGATCCCCCAACGGTGGTTGATCTTGATCCCTTCCTGTTCGGCCTCGGCGATCTCCCAAGGGGAAGCGGGCATCTCTTCCCGGCTTTCCAGGCAGACGATCTGCACTTGACCTCCCTGCCGCCGGGCGGTGCGGGCCACGTCCATGGCCACATTGCCGCCGCCGATGACCGTGATGGTCTTGCCGTGGAAATCAAAGGGCTTCCCGGAGGAGGATTCCTTTAGGTATTCCACCCCCCACAGGACCCCCTCAGCCTCGGCCCCCGGCACCGGCAGACGCACCGAATCCTGGGTGCCCACCCCCAGGAAGGCCGCCTGGAAACCGCCGGTGGTGAGGAGGTCGTTCAGGGTGCGGCCCTCGCCGCCCAGGGGAGAGTTGTAGTGGATCTGCACCCCCAGGCGCTGGATATAATCCACTTCCCGCTGCAACACCTCCCGAGGCAGACGATACTCCGGGATGCCATAGCGCAGCCAGCCGCCGGCCTCGGCCGCGGCCTCGAAGATCTCCACCTGGTAGCCCTGCAAGGCCAGGTGGTAGGCGCAGCTCAGACCCGAGGGACCGGCGCCGATGATCGCCACCTTTTCAGCCCGGGGGGTAATCTCTGGCACCGGTAGGGTGGCCCAATCCACCTGGTCGGCCACAAAACGCTTCAGGCTGCAGATGGCCACCGGTTCATCCACCTCCTGGCGCCGGCAGTCCGACTCGCAGGGATGGGGGCAGATGCGGCCGATGGTCCCGGGCAGGGGCAGCCGTTCCATGATCAGGGACAGCGATTCCTGGAACTTACCCGCCTTGATCAGCTGCACATAACCCTGCACCGTCAGGTTGGCCGGACAGGCCCGCACACAGGGAGCCCGGTCCAGCTTCTTGATGGCATACTGGGCCGGGATGGCCTGGGGGAAGTGCCGGTAGGCCGCATGGCGCTGGCCCAACCCTTCGTCAAAGGTGGAGGGCATGAGCACCGGGCAGGCCTCGGCGCAGGCGCCGCAGGCGTTACATTTGGAAGAGTTGATATAGCGCGGCTCCTGGCGCAGGGTCAGGGTGAACCGACCCGGCTCCCCGGCCAGCGCCGCCACTTCGGATTGCGTGATGATCTCGATGTCGGGGTGGCGGGCCACCTCGATGAGTTTCGGCGAAATCAAACAGGTGGAGCAGTCGTTGGTGGGGAAGGTCTTGTCCAATTGGGCCATGACACCGCCGATGGAGATGTCCTTCTCCACCAGATAGACCTTAAAACCGGCATTGGCCGCATCCATGGCCGCCTGCATACCGGAGATGCCCCCGCCGATGACCGCCACCGCCCCGATCTTGCTCTGCTCGGTCGTCTTCATAGTCATCGCCTGATCTATCTCTGGGTCTCCCGCCTGGGTACCCTGACGCTTGCCTTTGCCTGCCCTCTTTTTCATAGCAGCCCCCGTTGCTTGAGCAGCGGCCGGGGATCCACCAGGTGCCGGGACAGCCAAGTGGCCGCGTCGGGATGACCCATGGCCAGACCCATGAGTTCCGTGAAATAGAACACCGGCAGGTAGTACTTTTTGCCGGCCTTCTTGGAGATGCGCTCCTGGGAGAGATCCAGGTTGGCCTGACACATCTGGCAGGAGACCACAAAACACTCCGCCCCTGCGGCCAGGGCCCGGTCATAGAGGCGGCCCACCAGGGTGTCCACCAAATCCGGCCGGGCCAGCGTCAGGCCGGCGCCGCAACAGTCAGTCTTGTACGACCAATCTATGGGTTCCGCCTGCAACACGGTGAGCAACTTTTCCATGTTCTGCGGGTTTTCATAATCCTCTTTATCGGTGATGGCCGGCGGTCGGGAGACCAGGCAGCCATAATACCCCACCGCTTTAAGCCCCTTCAGGGGCCGTTTGATCTTCTTGCCCAAGGCCTGGAGGAACGCCGGCTGGGTCAGGTAATCCAGCAGGTCCCAGATCTTCTTCTCTAAAGGGGCCTGCCCCGTCTCTGCCAAGGCCTCTTTCTCCGCCGCCTTAAGCCGGTTGAAACACAGGGCGCAGGGCACCACCACATCCAGGCCGGCTTTCTTGGCCAAGGTCAGATTGCGGGCTGGGAGCTCGTAGGAGAGACGGTGGCTCAAGCTATGGGCCGCACTGGCACCGCAGCAGCTCCAATCCTCCAGCTCCGCCAGCTCCAGGTCCAGCAGGGGGGTCACCCCGGCGATGGACGCAGCATAATCAGCGGCGGTGCCTTCCAGGGAACAACCGGGATAGTATGATACCTTCATGGCCCCTTAGACCCCCGCTCGCTGAAAGATCGACTGAATCTCGCCTTTGCCTTTCACGGCCGGCGGTTTCCCCAACCGCAGGCGGCCCCGTTTGAACAGCGCCCACCCCAGCTTGGCATTATCCAACAGCTCCCTTAGGTTGGGCTGCCGCCGGAGTTTAAAGATCATGAAGCGCTGCATGAGGGACATCTCCGACAGCCGCCCACCCGCCTTGCGGATACTGTCCAAAAAGAAACGGTGCGCCGCAGCCACCTCCGGCTGATCCACCGCCGCCCGCTGCTTTACCGCTTCCTCTTTGAGCCAATCCATCACCCCGGCAATGTCAATGCCATTGGGACACCGAGTGGTGCAGGTGACACAGGAGGCGCAGACCCAAATGGTCCGGGATCGCAACAGCGGCTGGGTCTGACCCAGAAGGACCAGGCGGATCACCTGATCGGGCAACAGGTCCATGGCAAAGGTCATGGGACAGCCGGCTGAACACTTTTTACATTGGTAACAGGCCGACACCGAAATGGCGGTGGTCGCCGCCAAACGGGAGGCCAAGGTGGGGGCCGGAATCATCGGCTGTGTTGCTGTGATATTCATAAAACTCTGCTCCTGCTTGTTCAGGCACCGTCCGGGCTGTGCTGCCGCCCGCCACCGGCCGCAGAGGTTGTCGCCATACTGCATGTTGCTAGACAGATTTGCATGAAACGTACCAGAAAAGCATATCCCAGGGGGTGGCCGTATTCCTGCCATAGGTTCATCTCCTCCGCACAAGTAGCCCATCAATGTGTAGAAATTTTCAACAGATCACTCAGGTTATGTTGACAACATATTGATTTAATTTGTTAATGTATTTGACTAATATTTCCACAAGGGTGTCGGCAAATCCTCCGGCGGCTCCCCGGCCGGACCCCGCCCGGCCAGAACCCGCCGGATACAATCGATGATCTCCTGCTCAGTGAAGGGTTTTTCCAGATAATCGGCGGTGCCCAACCGCAGCGCGGCGATCGCCGAAGAGACCGAACTATAGCCGGTAATGACGATGACCGGCACCGGCGGCCGCTGGGACCTGGCCAGCCGGACCACCTCCAACCCGTCCATATCCGGCAGGTACAGGTCCGCCACCAGGAGGTCAAAGGCTGTCCGGGCCAACAGTTCCACTGCCTGCTGTCCGGTGTTGGCCCACATGACCTCATAGCCCGCCTCCCGAAGCACCACCTGCAGGACGCTGGCCACATTGACTTCGTCTTCCAGGAGCAGAATCTTCACCGGACCCCGAGATCCTGACACGGGAACAGTTGACATTACCCTGACTCGATCCTTTGAAAAAAATCCTGCCTTTACAGAGAGCAAGTGTCGTGCCAGACCAACCCATCAGACAACTTGTTAATATTATTAGTAAATATATCTACGCCAGGGAGTCTGAATTGGGGGGTCTGTATAATTAATTATACGGCAATTTTCCTCTATCGGCTTTTGTGCATGAATATCCTTCAGTTGCCCTCGTATAGAAATATATACGGTTCCCGTCGCAGCCCGTGCTGGCGATCCTCCCGGTATCTCTGCACCTCGGTGTCGTTTCCCTGCTCCCGGGGCTGCCGGCATCACCACGGCGGCCCGCCCCCGAATACCTGAGGTACCCGTAGGGGTGAGCTGCCGGCTGGCGCTGGGCGGATCAGTCGGCGGCTGAGCCCTCCGGTGTACCCTCTTGCTTTTTCGCTCCCGCTGGTTTAGACCTACTCCAGGAGAAGTGCGGCCGGGCGCCGGATGGAGCGGCGGCCCCGGCAGCCGGTTACATCATCTATCACCGCCGATTAGATCAGGAGGGAGATCCATGAAGATTGTCGCCCTGTTGGGCAGCCCCCGTCCCAAGAGCAACAGTGCCTTATTGGCGCAGGCCTTTCTGGATGCCTGTGCCCAGAAGGGGGCTCAGGTGGAAACGCATCGCTTGAATCAGATGTCCTATCAGGGCTGCCAAGCCTGCATGGGGTGTAAGACCAAAGCTGAGGCCTGTATCCTCCAGGATGACCTGACGCCGGTCTATGAGGCCATCCGGAGTGCGGAGGTGGTGGTCTTCGCCTCGCCGGTCTACTTCGGCGACCTCTCCGGCCAGCTGAAGCTGGCCCTGGACCGGTTTTACGCTTACATTGATGCGAACTTTGTCAGCCGTCTGGCTGCCGGCAAGCAGTGGGTGTTGTTCCTCTCCCAGGCCGATCCGGACGAAAGCCATTACGGCGACATCTTCAACCGGTATGAGGTGTTCTTCAAGTGGCTGGGGTTCGGACCTAACTACTTCTTGCGGGGCTGTGGACTGGGGGGGCCGAACGAAGTAGCCGGCCGTCCGGACCTCCTGGAGCAGGCCGCGGCGTTGGCCGAGAAGGTCATGGCCGGCTAAAAAAATGCCGCTGGCCGCCGGATCGGCGGATCAGGTTTGTTTATCAGGATAACAGGCAAACAAACTTGCCTCTCTCAGGAGCACCGACCATGAACTGCCGCGACATCCAGGAACGTTTCTCCGCCTATCTGGACGGAGAGCTGCCCACCGCCCAGGAGGCGGCAGTGGCCAGGCATCTGGAGGACTGCGAGAGCTGCCGCCGGGAGTTCCAGGTCTGGCAGCAGCTCTGGGCCATGCTGGACGAGCCGGTCAAGGCCCCGGCGGACCTCCAGGCTCGGGTCCTGGCCCGTCTGGCGCCGCGTCGCTCCCCCTGGTGGCAGCAACTGGCCCTGGCGGCCTCGTTGCTTGTGGGTATCTTTGTCGGCGGCTCACTGGGTCTGGAAGTGCACCATACCCTGCTGATGCTCCAAAGCCAGGACGCCCAGGAGGCTTGGGAGGAATTCGCCCCTGAACCGGCCCATTCCCTCTCGGGTCTGCTGGCCGGCCATGATCTGGAAAACGGCAACGGCTCATGAAACGCAACTGGCTCCTCTATTTGGTTATCTTTTCCCTGGCCCTGAACATCGGCACCATCGGGGCGCTGGTCTACGGCCGCTGGCAACAGCCGCCACCCCCGCCGGGCCCGGAGCGTGGCGGTCTCGGCTTTCTGCGGCTTCTGCACTCCCTGGATCTGGACCCCCAGCAGCAGGAACAGCTCCGGCAGAGTTATCCGCGGCATCGGGACCAACTCCATGCCCTGCGCCGGCAGATCGCCGCCGAACGGCAGCGTCTCTTTGCCCTGCTCAGCCAATCCCAGCCCGAGGAGGCGGAGATCGCCGCCCAGATCACGGTCATCAATAATCTGCAAAACGCCCTGGAGCAGGAAATGGCCCGTTTCCTCCTGGCCGTCAAACAGAACCTGCGGCCGGAGCAGCAGTCGGTCCTGATGCAGCATGTGGAACGTCGCCTCTGTGACCCCCGGTTCTGCCGGCCGTCTCCTGCACATCCCCGGGGCCGGGGCGCCCCGCGCGGCCTTCCCGAAGCACCTTGACCTTTCCCGGCTCCGGTGGGCAGTGCCGCTGACCCGCCGGGAGCCAAGTCGGCGGGTTGCAGCCCGCCGCCCATACCATGAATCTAAGGAGATGCCTCCATGTTCACCATCAGTCGATTTTTCGGTCTCACCGCCCTTGCCGCTGCCCTGATCCTGGGCGGCGCGGATCTGGCCGCCGCCAGGAACTCCGGCAGCGGCCGCGGTCCAGGCAATGGCCCTGGCGTCTGTGTGCAGTCCGGCCAATACCCGGCCCAAGATTATCAGTATCAGCGGGGGCAGGGAAAGGGCCAAGGGCAGCGTCTGCGCCAACAGCGGCGGGACGGCAGCTGTGTTAACCCGGCAACTTCACCCCCCCCAGCCACTGCCGCCCCCACCAAGTAATGCAACCCTTCTCCCGGCAGCCCAGGGGGCTGTCGGGACCCCATACCCAACTCCTGGTAGGAGAAGCATGATGAAAACTGCAACCAAATTCTGGCTGTGTCTGGCCCTGCTGGCCACGGTCCCGGCCATGGTGGCCGCAGCTGAGGCCCAATTGAAGAAGATGTATAATCCCCAGAACGTGGTCACCGTGCAGGGACAGATCGAACGGTTGGCCACCATCACCCGGCAGGGACGGCAGGCGGTCAATAACCGACAGACCCAGATCGCCTATCTGCGCACGGCTGAGGGAGTAGCGGTCGTCCATCTGGGGCCGGCGGAATTCTTGGCCCAACAGCAGTTCCGCCCCCAGGTGGGGGACTTAGTCGAGGTAACCGGTGGCAAGGTGGCCACCCGGCAGGGGGAAGTGATCTTGGCGACGACCGTCAAAGCCGGTGCCGCCAGTTATCGCCTCCGGGATGACCACGGCATCCCGGTCTGGAACGGCCAGACCCCAGGCTGCTTCGGCAACCGCCCGGCCCGGGGCCAGGTCCGTTCCTGAGTTCCCCACCCTAAGGGCCAGCAAACCTGAGGAGTCTGTTATGCCACAGAAACTTGTCGTGTTCGTGGTGGGTTTGGTTCTGTTCTTAGCCGCCTCTGCCGGGGCCCAACCCGGTCGGTTGTATGACCCGAAAACCGTGGCAACGGTGCAGGGACAGGTGGCGAGTTTGGCGAGCGCCCCCTCCCAGGGCCGTTGGGGGTCGGGGCAGATGCTGCGCCTGAAAACCGGCCAGGAGACGCTGCTGGTGCACTTGGGCCCTGCGGAGTTTTTAGCCCAACAGAACTTCGCCCCTAAAGTCGGCGATACCCTGACCATCACCGGCTCCAAACTGACCACCGGCCAGGGAACGGTCCTCCTGGCCCAGACCATCAAGGCCGGCGGTCAGACCATTACCCTGCGGAATGACCAAGGCCGGCCCCTCTGGCGGGGGCAGGGCAGGCAGCGGTTTTACGCCCCTCAGGAGCAACCGCCTCCGCCAGCCCGCTGAACCTTGCCAGGGGATTGACAGAGTCTTCGTGCGGGAGAAGGCCAGGGGGCACAGCCCTCTGCCCCCTCCCGCCTGCTGGTGGAGGAAATGCCCCCAGGGGAAAAAATCCTCTTGCCAAAGGGCACCCGTACTGTTACATCTATATCACCACACGGGCGGTTAACTCAGGGGTAGAGTGCCATCCTCACACGGTGGAAGTCGCTGGTTCAAATCCA
>FWPV01006746.1_pt1 | contig 16395 bp, 18 predicted proteins | sample 2228371 | NCBI WGS metagenome assembly FWPV01 (sample SAMEA103939776, study PRJEB20133) | metagenome | reverse complement strand
CACGGGGTGTCTCCCCAAGTTCGGGAGAAGGCGGCCGCCCGAAACCTGCGCGTGGTGGATGCAACGTGCCCGCTGGTGACCAAGGTCCACAACGAGGCCCGGCGCTTCGCCGAGAAGGGCTACCACATCCTTTACGTAGGGCATCGGGGCCACGCCGAGGCGGAGGGAATCCTCGGAGAAGCGCCGAAGTCCATCACGCTGATCGAGACCGTGGAGGAGGCCGAGCGGGTGGAGCCCCCCGGCTCGGAGAAGCTGGCGCTTCTCACGCAGACCACCCTGAGCCTGCTTGAGGTGAATCGCATCGCCGAGGTTCTCCGGCGACGTTTCCCGAACTTGGAGACGCCGAGTCGGGACGACATCTGCTACGCGACGACCAACCGCCAGATCGCCGTTCAGGAATTGGCGCAGCAGTGCGACTTGGTGCTCGTGATCGGCAGCCGCACGTCCTCGAACAGCAACCGCCTGAGAGAGGTCGCCGAGGCCGGCGGCGCGGAGTCGTTCCTGCTCTCGGACGGCTGGGAGGTTCGCCCGGAGTGGGCCGAGCGGCGTTGCGTCGGTGTGACCAGCGGAGCGTCCACGCCGGAGCATCTGGTCGAGGAGGTCGTCGGGGAGTTGCTGCGCCTGAGTCCCGGCGCCGTGGTGGAGAGTCTCGAGGTTCTCCGGGAGAACGTCCGCTTCCAGCCCGCTCGGGAGTTGGTACGGCTGGCGATGCGCTAGGGCCGGCGCCACTCGGCTAGGACCGCGAGTGTCTCTGGGTCCAGCAACCGGCCCCGCGTAGGTTCCGCAGGCGGCCACCAGGCTAGCAGACCGAACGGCGTGACGGCGAGGCCCGGCTCAGCGGGCAGGGGAGCGAGCGCGCCGGTTGCGGAGTTCCGCAGGACCCGTCCCTCCTCCAGCCACAGGGTCGCTTCCGCGCCGGGAACCGGTGTCAGCCGGCCTCGCGTCTCCAGCAGATCCCTGCGCTTGCCCAGAAGCAGGTCGGCCCGTCCGAGGAGGTTCGTGCCGTACGGGGTCCGCTCGACGAACAGCTGGATCCGGTCGGAAACGGGGAAGACGGACTGCAGACCTTCGCCGAGCTGCTGAAAGGTCAGCTGCCGCAAGTTCGGCTCCCAAGTGGCCACGCCCCAGGCGCCGCCTGCCCGCCGGGCCACCCACATGGGGCGCCCGCCGACTGCGACCAGACGATCGTCCATAGGCTCTTGGGCGAGGGAGCTGCCATCGAACTGTGCGAGGAGCTTCGGACGGGGCAGTCCTCCGGAGAGGCCGACTTCGTAGAGACGCTCGACCCGGCGCTCTTCACCGGTGTGCGTCCGCACCAACAGGTACACGCTGTCGCCGATGCGCCGGGCGCCGGCCAGCGACACGGCGGGCCGCGCCGCGCCAAGATGCGGCCGCTCGTCCTCCGACTCAAGCTGCCAGTGCCGAACTTGGTGGCCAGCCCGCGTGTGCAGTCCGTCTCGCCGCCACACGCAGAAGCGGTCCCCCTGGCGGAAAGCGACCTCGTCGCGAGAAGAGGGCTGAGGCCTCTGCGGGGAAACGAGCACGCAGAAGGCCGGACCCTCCACGCGGAACGGCCGCGAGCCCAGGTCGATGCGGTAGCCTGCATCTTGGGCGAGGGTCGCGAGGACGAGAAGACCGATGGCGTGGACGATCATGCGGACCGGTTCAGTGTACTGCGCGGCGCGTCCCCGATGTGACCCGGAGTCGAACCGGTGCAGGGACGGAAAGGTGAACCCGCAGAGCTGGGTTCAGGCCGTCGAGGTGGCCAATGTTCTGGGCGTGCGGGCTCTGTGCCCGTTCAACGCGCATCGGGATCGGCTGGTTGGCTCGCGATGCCGTCGTCAGCCTTGGCGGGCGGCCCCGACGGGCTCGGACAGCAGGACGGCGTAACCGTCCGGGTCGGCGACCAGGAGGGTGCGTTCTCCCCAGAGCGCCATCTCGAGCTGGCGGAGGACGGTCACTCCAGACGACCGGACCCGCTCGGCCACGCTGGGAAGGTTCTCCACCCGGAAGTTGATCACCAATCCGCCCCGCCTCTCCAGCAGAGGATTCTGATCCTCGGAAGGCTGTTGGACGAGGAGAACCTGGCAGGGACCGGTCGCGAGATAGGCGAGGCGATGGCCGTCGAAGTCCTCCTCGCGGTCGATGGCCAGACCGAGAACGCCGTGATAGAACCCCAGCGACCTGGAGAGGTCGCGGACGTCGAGGATCAGGTGGCACAGCGAGCTTCCCATGATTCCCTGCACCTGTTTCGCCGGCTGTTTCAGGGTCTCCTGCCGGGAGGGAGGGCCCGGGGCGACCATAATGGGGCATGTCTGTTGCGGAACTCCGAGCGTTGTGGCGCCTTCACCTCGTGGACGCTCGGATGTTGGAGATCTCGAAGCGCCTGACGTCCTACAACCCGAACGAGCGCCTCCGAAGGGAGCTGGAGAGGGCTAGGGCGGAGCTCAGCGAGCTGGAGGCGCGGCACCGGGAGCTCAAGAAGACGGCGAAGGATCTCGAGCTCCAGGACAAGGCGGTCGAAGATCGCATCCGGCGTCTTCAGAAGGACCTCTACGGTGGCCAGGTCGTCAACCCCCGCGAGGTGGAGGCGATGGAGCACGAGATCGAGTCCCTGAAGAAGCAACGCGGGGAGATGGACCTCCAGCTCCTGGAGCTCTGGGAGCGGCTTCCCGAGGCGGAACAGGCGCTGGAGGAGCCGCGGAAGCGGGTGCAGGAGCTCGAGAGCAAGTTCGCGGAGGCGCAGGAGAAGCTTCGCGCGGAGAACGCTGTGCTCCAAGAGGAGTACGACAAGCTGGCGGCGGCTCGCCCGAGGTTCCTGGAGGGTCTCCCCCAAGGTCTTCTCGCCCGCTACGAGGCCGTGCGCCAGAGGCAGGGCGGCATCGCAATGGCCGAGGCAACGAGCCAAGGACTGTGCGGCGCCTGCGGAACCACGCTGCCAACGGCCGCGATCGAGCACGCGAAGCTCGGACAGGTCGCCACGTGCCAAGAGTGCCACCGGATCATCTACGCGACGGACGGCGCGATATGAGGGCCTGGCTCCTTGTCTTTGTGCTCGTCCTGGGCTTGGGCTGCGCCAAAGTGCCTGGCGGCGGCGGGGGAATCCGGACGCGCCGCGTCGTCGTGACTCTGACGTACGCGGGTCCGATCCGCCCGGAGTACGTGTACATCGTGGGTATCCGTCCTTCGGCCGAGGCTGCTCCGACGACAACCGGGCCGATCCCGGTGGTCGCCCCTCCGTGGGGCAACGGCTTTGTGACGGGCAATTGCACGCACTTCGTGCGATGGGACCCGACCCAGTCGCCCACCTTCACGCTCTACCGCTTCCGAGACGCCTCGCTGACGGCCTGGTTCGACGTTGGGGCGCCGTTGAACGCGATCGACCCCGGTCCGGAGGGTCGCACGCTCCGGTTCGAGCTGGATGTCTCCCAAGTGGCGTCGACGCCCGCCGAGGCCGATTCCTTTGCGTCGATCCAGCTCAACTTCTTCTCGCAGGACCGGGTTCCTCAGGGGTCTTTGGGAACCAAGGCGTGGGACGCGCTGGGCAACAGCCGGCTGCCCTCCGAGATCAACCAGTACCTGACGGTCGACCTTCGCCGGAACGGCCTGTACACGAACGACCGCGCGGGAGGCCTCGAGCCTGCCAACGACGTCGCCGACCCGAGCCTCGACCTCGTCGATTGGTCGGTCGAAGTGCGGGTGCAGTAGGCGATGCCGAAGGTCTCCATCCTCCTGACCTGCTACAACCACCTGCCTTACCTGCGGCCGTGTCTGGACTCCGTCTTCTCCCAGACGTTCCGCGACTTCGAGGTGATCGCCGTGGACGATGGCTCGACCGACGGCACCCGGGAGGCGCTGTCGTCCGAGGCCCGGCTCGACCGGCTGATCCTGACCGAGTCGAACGTGGGCACCTATCAGGCGCTCAACCTGGCCCTCGCGGAGGCCAGCGGGGAGTTCGTCGCTGTCCTGAACGATGACGACGTCTGGGCGCCGACGAAGCTCGAGCGGCAGCTGGAGCTGTTCAAGAGGCATCCTGAGATCGGGCTCGCCCACACGGACGGCTGGTTCATCGACGGGGACGGCCAACGGCTGGAGGGCACGCCGCTCGGGTTCGAGTTTCCACGGACGGAGACGGGCGACGCTGATCTACGCCAACAAGATCATCGCCAGCGCAGCGTTGGTGCGACGCGTCTGCTTCGATGAGGTCGGAGTCTTCGACCCCGATTACTTCGGTAGCGGCGACTGGCACATGTGGCTCAGGGTCGCGGAACGCTGGCCGGTCGGCTTCGTGCCCGAACCTCTGACCTTTTACCGCGTGCACGGCTCCAACGCGAGCCACAAGCTGGAGCGCATCTGGCGCGACGACGAGCGCCTGAGGCTCTGGATTCGGTCCAAGTACGGGGACTACCTGGCATCGGGCAGGGACCGACGGACGCTGGTGAGGGCGTTCGCCCACAACGAGGCCTGCCTGGGGACGGTGCTCATGCTGAACGGGAAGCCGAAGGAGGCCCGACGCGCCTACCTGCGGTCGCTCCGCCTTCGTCCCGGCCGCCTCAAGAGCGTGCTGCGGCTCGCGGGCACCTTCCTGCCGGGGCGCTGGTTCCGTCGCTGGCTCTAGACCTTCTTGGTCTTCCAACCGCCTTGACGGAAGACGACGGCGCAGAGAATGCCGTTCAGCAGCTGGGAGACGCCCATCGCGATCCAGGATCCGACCGGCCCCATTCCCAGCGCCAGGGACAACCCGAACGCCATGGGAATCCTGACGAACCAGAGCGACACGACCGTGAGCCAGAGCGGCCGCGTCGTGTCTCCCGCGCCTTGCATGGCTCCGGTGAGAACGACGCCATAGGCGAACCCGACCTCCGTCACGCAGAGCCATCGGATCAGCGAAACGGCCTCGGCGGCGATCAACCGGTTGTCTGGAACCAGCAGAGCCGTGATCGGCTCTGCGAGCAGAAAGATGGGTGCGGAGAGCACGAGCGTCACCAGCCCGGCGTGGTGCGCGGCGGTCCAAGCCAGACGTTCGGCCCGATTCGGGTTCTTCATGCCCAGGGACTGCCCGACGAGCGCCGCCGAAGCCACCGAGAGCCCGAAGGCAGGCATGAACATGATCGACTCGAGGGCGAAGCCGACACCCATCGCGGCGATGGCCGCGGAAGCCGGCGTGACGAGGGTGGCCAGGGCCCCGGCCCACGAGTCCAGGGCGCCAAGGGGAACCGCCACCACCGTCGCCAATGCCGACTGTCGGGCCCCGTCCAGCACGGCGGCCTGCAACGGCGTCGTCGTAGCCTTGAGAATGATCGTGAACACCGCCAGCTGCGCCACGCGGAGCACGGACATGACGGCGGCAGGAACGGCGATCCGAAGGATCCTGTGGACCCAGGAGGGGCTGGGCAGGCCGATGCGCCACGCCGGACCGAGGATGGTCTTTCGGCTGAACGCCAGGTAGACCCCTGAGGCGATCCATGCGCTGATCGACAGCGCCGCGGCCGCCCCGTAAAGGCCGAGTCCTGCGCCCGGGACGACGATCGGCCCGACCTTGCGGGTGGGGAAGATCAGCACGAAGTTGAGCAGAACGTGAAGCAGGATCTGCAGGCCGCTGATCCGCATCGGGCTCTTCGTGTCGCCGATGCCGCGCAGCGATCCGGCGAACACTTGGATGAAGTTGAGTGCGGGCAGGGCCGTCGCATACACCGCGAGGAACCCGACCATCAGCTCCACGGCGCGGCGGTCCTGAGGGGGCAGCAGCGCCTTGGCCGCGAGCGGAGCGAGGGCCCAGGTTCCAACCATCAGCGCCAGACCCAAAGCGGCCGAGAGGCTCAGGCACTGGCGATTGGCCTCGTGCAGAGTACGGTCGTCCCGCGCCCCGAAGGCGCGGCTCACTAAGGCGGTGGCGGCCGTCGCGAGCGACATGGCCAGGCTGAACATGAGGAACATCACGTTCATCGACGCCGACTGGGCCGCCAAAGCGGACGGCTCGAGGCGCCCGATGAAGCCCCGGTCCAGGATGTTGTTGAAGACCTGGAGGGAGTTGAGCGCGACCGCGGGCCACGCCAAGGCCCAAACGACCTTGGTGGCCTGCTCGGGGGCGGTGCGGGAGGCGGGATCTCCGGCCGGAGTGGACGCCACTAGCGACGGATGTTACCGCGCCGCGGGCTCGGGGCTGGGTTCAGCCGGGTCACAGCTCGTGCGGGTAGTCGGCGTCCGCATGGGAGCACTCGGGGTTCTCACCCACCCTGCCGACGGTATAGGTGCCGCCCGCCGGACAGGTCGGCGCCGTCGCGCCACGGACGTACTCCGGCCAGATGTCCGTCATCGCCACGGGCTGGCCATCGGCGATCTTCTGCTCCTGGGCGTAGACCTCCTTGGCATCCGCGATCTTGCGGAGGTTGAGGATGCAGGTCTTCTGGAGCGATCGGCCTCTAGCCCGCATGAACTGCGGAACGGCGATGGCCGTCAGGACCCCGATGATGAGGATGACGATCATCACCTCCAAGACCGTGAACGCGGAGAGACGCCTTCGCCCACTCACAGAGGTTTTGTTCCACGATTGCAGGCGAAGTCCCAGCCGCCCAGCCCGAGGTCGGGATCAGTAGGTCAGACAGTTCTTCGCTTCGAGCAGCAACTCGACGACCTTGGCCGCGCCGGCGATGAACGCGCCCGGGAGCAGGTCCGCCTCGGTGATGCCGCGCTCCTTCGCGCATGGCGAGCAGACCAAGACGGGACAGCCGGCCGCCAACACGTTGTCCAGCAGCTTCTGGAGCGGGTCGAGGCCGGGTGCGTGGATCGAGTTCGAATAGCCCTTGGTCGCGAGCCACACGCCTTCGGACTGCAGAACGAAGACTGGTTTCACGTCCATGGCGAGGCAGCCGTTTCCGAGCACGAAGGGCAGGGTGGCGCGTTCCGGGTCGTCCTTGCCGCGCGTGACGACGAACACCATGGAAGGTTCGGTTTCCATACATCCCGGAAGATGCCAATAGGCCCAGAGAGGATTCCACCCTTGACATTGGGCCGCAAGCGTGGTACAGTCATCTCACTGTTCGAGTCCGACGTTACGATGCCGTTGCCAGGCGCTCCGCCCGGGATACGATCGCACGAAGAGACCAGAACGGGCTAAGGAGGCCATATGGCAATCAAGACACTCTACATCGGCAATCTCTCCTACTCCACCACGGAGTCCGGACTTCTCGACGCTTTCTCCGCGTTCGGCGCGCAGTCCGCTCGCATCGTCGAGGGTCGCGGCTTCGGCTTCGTCGACGTCGACGCCGCCCAGATGGACGACGCGATCGCGCAGAAGGACCAGACGCAGCTCGACGGCCGCACGATCAACGTCAGCGAGGCTCGCCCGAAGGCGGCCGGCGGCGGTGGCGGCGGGAACCGCGGCGGCTACGGCGGTGGCGGCGGCTACAGCTCCGACCGGCGTGGCGGCGGGCGCAGCGGCGGCGGCCGGCGCGGCTGGTAACACTCGCCAAGGACGAAGCAAGGAGGCCGTCCCCTCTCTTCGGAGAAGGGGCGGCCTTCTCGCTTGCCGCAAGCGCGCACGCAGCGGGCGGAGCGTGATCCCTAGTACGATGGCGCTTGCGTGGGGCGGCTAGAAGTAGCCTTGGCTCGCGGCGGCCGCAGCGTCCAGGAACTCGCCGGCGAAGCGCAGGGTGTCCGCCACGGACGGCTGCGGATGGAGCGGGATGAAGCGGTAGAAGATCCCGTCGGTCGCTCTGCGCTGGAGAAGCTGCGCCTTGAACAGCTCCCATTTGATGAGCAGGGTGGACGGGACGAAGCCACTCTCGGACTTGTAGAGGTACAGGGCGAGGCGCTCCGGCTCGTTGGACCCCCTCTTGCTCCTCACCGCGAGCGTCGCCGGGACTTCGCCTCGGGTCTTGGTGGGGATGCGCACGGTCGTCAGGCGGTCGAAGTCCCAGCCCTGGCCGCTGAAGCAGACGCTCGGGTCGTGAAAGGTCTGCCGGCTGCTGCTGGCGATGACGACCACATCGTAGGCTTCTCCGCCCGCGCGGAACACGCGGCAGACGATGCCGTACGGTTTGAGGAGCTCGTACGTCGACTCCTCCATGCGGTAGGTCTGCTCGGGATTGTCGGGGCCTGGGACGAAGGAGAACACGCCCACCTTGCGGGGAAGGTGCCGCTCCATCCAAGCCTCCGTTTTGGGTTCCGGCCGGTTGGGCTTTGAACCTGTGGCGAGCACACCCGCCAGCAGCACCAGAGCCGAAGCCACGTACATCCGGGCCTTCAGTCTCTCCATCCCAGAACCCTCGCCAGCTTGAACAGCAGGAAGAAACAGAGGATCAGCGTCACGTAGCCGCTGTAGTTGTGGAAGGCGTGCCCGGCTTCGGTGCCGAGGCGGTCGCCCACGATTCCGATCAGGGCGATGCGCAGCCCGTTGATGAACAGGCAGAGCGGAACGACGACAGCGAACAGAAGGAGATTCGCCCACCAGCGGAGATTCGCGATCAGAACGAACAGGACCGTGAACGCCGTCACCGCCAGGATCAGCTTGAAGCCGCTGCAGGGAACCCCTACGAAGAGGTTGAAGTCGCCGACCAGAACGTTCGTGCGGTCGATCATGAACACCTCGAAGCCCATGAAGTGCAGCATCTGGAAGGCGATCCAGCTCGAGATCCGCTGCAGCGGCGCGGTGTACGTGTCGATGGCGAACGTCCAGATGGGCAGCGCGAAGTAGAGGTAGACGATGGGCCAGAAGAGGCCCAGCATCCAACGCCAGCCGGCAACGAACCACGCCGTGCAGAGCAGCGTGGCGATCAGGCCGTGGGACAGGATCAGTCTCAGATCGGCCGCGCGGCCGGCGTAGACCAAGAACAGCACGGCGGCGAGCGGCACCAGGGCGAAGGCGCTGGGGCGCACGGGGATCTTGCTCAGCTGGGGCCAGCGGCGGTAGACGATGTAGGCCGCGATCAGCGGAACGAGCCAGCCGTGGGAGTAGTAGCCGTCCTCGCTCTGCCATAGCTCGGGCAGAACCACGAACAGAGGCCAGAACAGGGCGACCAGAGCAACGAAGAACACCAGCCCGGGCAGGAACGCGTCGGAGCGAACCACCCGTTGCCAGTCGAAGGCCCGGGGGGAATGCGCGGCTGTCGGCGAGGGATCCACGATGCTCATCGGCGAACCCGGCGGTGGGCGGCCGGATGGGTACTCCGGCGGTTCCTTCCCATTGTACACGCCCCATGGCACGGATCCTGCGGGTCCGGCCGGTAACATGAGGGAGAGTCGAACCATGGATGATCAACAGACTCAGACGGCGCTGCCGGGCGTGGTGATCCGCCCCTTGCAGCGATTCGAGGACCATCGCGGCTGGCTGACGGAGCTTTACCGGCAGGATGAGCTGCCGGAGGGCTTCGAGCCGGTCATGGGCTACCTCAGCGTCACCCGGCCGGGCGTGGCGCGCGGCCCGCACGAGCACGTGGAGCAGTCGGACGGCTTCGTCTTCCTCTCGGGCAGGTTCGAGCTCCACCTTTGGGAGAACCGCGAGGGTCTTCCGGACCGGTACGAGGTTCATGCCGTGGGCGAGGAGGCGCCCGTGTTCGTGATCGTGCCGCCGGGAGTCGTGCACGCTTACCGCAACGTCGGCGACACGGACGCGTTCGTGCTGAATTTCCCGGACCGGCTCTACCGAGGGCCCGGCAAGTCCCAGCCGGTCGACGAGATCCGGCACGAGAACGACCCTCAATCGAGGTTCCGGCTGTGAGGGTGATGGTGACCGGTGGAGCCGGGTTCATCGGCGTCCACTTCTGCAGGGTCCTTCGGCGGAGCTACCCCGAGGCCCGGATCGTCGTTCTGGATGCGCTGACCTACGCGGGCAATCTCGCGAACCTGGAGGACTTCTCGGGAGACGGCGACTTCGCCTTCCACCCGGGCAAGATCCAGGACCGCACGGCGGTGGAGGGCGTCATCCGCGCCGAGGGCATCACGCACATCGTCGACTTCGCCGCCGAGAGCCACAACGACCGGTCGATCCAGAGCAGCGCGGAGTTCATCGAGACGAACGTGCTGGGGGTGTACACGCTGCTCGAGGCCACCCGGCGCTTTGGCCTGGAGAAGTACGTCCATGTCAGCACCGACGAGGTGTACGGCAGCATCGACTCGGGGGACTTCACCGAGGAGAGCCCGCTCGAGCCCAACACCCCCTACTCCGCGAGCAAGGCCGGGGGCGACCTCTTGGTGCGCGCCTACTGCAAGGCGTTCGGGGTGCCGGCGGTGATCACCCGGGGCGGCAACACCTATGGGCCCTATCAATACCCGGAGAAGCTGATCCCCTTTTTCGCGACGCGCCTGCTGGACGGCAAGAAGGTGCCGATCTACGGCGAGGGAACCCAGGTTCGAGAGTGGATCCATGCGGAGGACCACGCCTCGGGGGTCCTTAGAGTGCTGGAGGACGGCCAGCCCGGGGAGATCTACAACATCGGCGACGAGAACGAGCGGCAGAACCGCGAGGTGGTGGCCATCCTGTTGGAGGAGACCGGGAGAGACTGGAGCCTGGTCAAGTCCATCCCCGACCCGCGCAAGAACGCCCACGACCGCCGCTACTCGATGTCCTCCGCCAAGCTGAGGAAACTCGGGTGGAAACCCGAGAAGAGCTTTGAGGAGGAGATTCGGAACACCGTGCGCTGGTACGCCGCCCGCCGGGATTGGTGGGAGCCGATCGTCCGCTCGGCGGACTACCGGGAATTCGTCCGCGCCTACTACGGACCTTCCTTGGGAGAGGACTTGTGAAGGCTCTGATTCTCGCGGGCGGCAAAGGCACCCGCCTCCGACCGATCACGTTCTCGATGGCCAAGCAGCTGGTCCCGGTGGCCAACAAACCGGTGATCGAGTACGGCATCGAGTCGATCGTGAACGCGGGCATCCGCGACTTCGGGATCATCGTCGGCGACACGGCCAGGGAGGTGGAGGCCGCGCTGGGAGACGGGAGCCGATGGGGATCCCGATTCACCTTCATCCCCCAGCCGGAACCGCTGGGGTTGGCGCACGCCGTCGCGACGGCCAGAGAGTATCTGGGCGATGACGAGTTCATCATGTATCTGGGCGACAACCTGATCAAGACCGACGTCGGGGAGTTCGTCCGGGAGTTCGAGCGCCATCGCCCCGCCGCAACCATTCTGCTCACTCCGGTGCCGAACCCGAGCGACTTCGGGGTCGCGGAGATGGACGGGGAGCGGGTCGTGCGGCTGGAGGAGAAGCCGAAGGAGCCGAAGTCGAACCTCGCCCTCGTGGGCGTCTACCTGTTCGATCGGAGGATCCACGAGTCCATCCGTCGCCTGAAGCCCAGCTGGCGGGGCGAGTACGAGATCACCGACGCGATCCAAGGCTTGATCGAGGCCGGGTACGAGGTCCGGTCGCACATCGTGCGCGGCTGGTGGAAGGACACGGGAACCGTGGAGGCGATGCTGGAGGCCAACCGGCTGATCTTGGAGGACTTGGAGCCGGAGATCGAGGCCAGCGTGGATGCGGCGAGCCGGATCGAGGGCCGCGTTGCTCTGGGCGAAGGCACGGTCGTGGAGGGAAGCACCATCCGGGGTCCGGTCGCGATTGGGCGGGGCTGCCGCATCGTCGGGAGCTACGTCGGGCCCTTCACCTCGATCGCCGACAACGTGCAGGTCGTGGACACGGAGATCGAGAACAGCATCGTCCTTCAGGAGTCCCGCCTCTCCAGAGTGCCGTCCCGCATCGAGGGATCGCTGATCGGCCGGGGCGTCACCGTGGTCTGCCAGGGCAGGGTGCCTCGCAGCATCCAGATCGTGATGGGCGACTCCGGCTCGCTGTCCCTCCCTTAGGTTCAACCGGAGCAGAAAAGGAACACAACCAGACATGAAGGTAGCGGTAGTCGGAACCGGGTACGTGGGGCTGGTGACGGGCGTCGTGCTCGCCGAGCTTGGCAACGACGTGATCTGCGTCGACAACGACCCCGCCAAAGTCGAGAAGCTTCGCCAAGGCATTCCGCCGATCTACGAGCCGGGGGTCGAGGAGATGCTCCGCCGAGGCCTGGCCGACGGTCACCTGCGCATCAGCGACTCCGTCGCCGAGGCCACTCGGGCGAGCGACATCGTGTTCATCGCGGTGGGAACGCCGCCCGGACCGGACGGCACTCCGGACCTCACCGCCGTCCGCGCCGTCGCGCACGAGATCGGCAAGGCGATCGATCACTACGTGGTGGTCGTCAACAAGTCGACGGTGCCCGTGGGAAGCGGAGACATGGTCGAGGAGATCATCCGCTCGCACGGCGTTCCATCCGAGCTGTTCGACGTGGTCAGCAATCCCGAGTTCCTTCGGGAGGGGAGTGCCATCCACGACACGCTCGAGCCGGACCGCATCGTGATCGGCGCCAAGAAGCGCGAAGCCGCCGTGAAGCTCGTCGAGCTCTACGCCCCCTTGGAGCGGCCGATGCTGATCACGGATCTGAACAGCGCCGAGCTGATCAAGTACGCCAGCAACAGCTTCCTGGCGATGAAGATCAGCTTCATCAACGCCATCAGCCGCATCTGCGAGCTGTGCGGCGCGAACGTGCAGGATGTCGCCAAAGGCATGGGAACGGACTCCAGGATCGGCCCACAGTTCCTCCAGGCGGGCCTCGGTTGGGGCGGAAGCTGCTTCCCGAAGGATGTGGAGGGCCTCGTGAAGGTCGCGGAGCAGCTCGGCTACGACTTCGAGCTCCTGAGAGCGACCCAGAGGATCAACGAGGAGCAGACGCTGCACTTCATCCGGCGCGTGGAGGAGCGCCTCGGAGGGTTCGAAGGGAAGAACATCGGCATCCTCGGCCTGGCCTTCAAGCCGAACACCGACGACATCCGGGACGCGAAGTCGCTGGTCATTCTGGAGGAGCTCCTCAAGAAGGGCGCCAAGGTGCGGGCGTACGATCCGGTGGCCTGGCAGAACGTCAAGCGGCTGTTCCCGCAGGTGGACTACGTGCTCAGCGCCTACGACGTGGGCGTGGACGCGGACGCGGTGATCCTCGTCACCGAGTGGAACGAGTTCCGCCAGATGGACCTCGAGCGCCTCGGGGCAGCGATGCGGAGGCGCATCCTGTTCGACGGTCGCCTGGTCGTACGAAAGGAGGCCGCCGCGAAGGCCGGCTTCGAGCTCCATCGGGTCGGTTCCAGGTCCTAGGAGCTCACCGTTGAGGGTCCTCCTCGTTCACGCGTCCTATCGGTTCCGTGGCGGGGAGGACGTGGCCTTCGAGAGCGAGGCGAGGCTTCTGGAGGCCGCGGGCCACACGGTCCGGACTCTGCGCTTCGACAGCGCGGATCTGGCGCGCAACCCCTTGGCCGCCGCCGTCCGGACCGTCTCGAACCCGGACGCCGCCGCCCGCGTGGGGCAAGCCGCCGGGGAGTTCGGGGCAGAGGTGGTGCACTTCCACAACACCTTTCCGGTCGTCTCCCCTGCGGCGTGCCGAGCCGCGAAGTCGGCTGGGGCGGCTGTGGTGCAGACGCTGCACAACTATCGGCTGGCGTGCGTCAACGCGCTCCTGTTCCGATCCGGGCGGGTCTGCACCGACTGCGTGGGCCGGAACCCCTGGCCTGGAGCTTGGCGGCGTTGCTACCGAGGAAGTCTGGGGGCGTCCTCTGCGGCGGCGCTGATGCTCTCCTACCACCGTCGCAAGGGAACCTGGCGGAGGGATGTGGACCTGTACCTGGCCGTCTCCGGCTTCGTGCGGTCCGTCGCATTGGCCACGGGCCTTCCGGAGGACCGAGTGCGAGTCAAGCCGAACTTCCTCTCCCCGGACCCGGGTCTCGGCGCGCCCCTGCGGGAGGGAGTGGCTCTCGTCGGGCGGCTCTCCCCTGAGAAGGGGATTCTGACGGTCCTCGATGCCTGGACTCGCCGCCCGGAGCTGCCTCCTTTGGTCGTGGCCGGAGACGGACCGTGTCGGGACGCCGTGGAGAGCGCGGCTTCCGCGGGCCGAGTGCGCTTCCTAGGTCCGGTGCCTCGGGAGCAGGCTCTCCAGCTGGTCGGCGAGTGTCAGGCCTCTCTGCAGCCAAGCCTGTGCCCCGACGCGATGCCCATGGCCCTCGTGGAGGCGTATGCCAAGGGCACGCCGGTCGTTGCGTCGAACGTGGAGAGCCTGGCGGCGTTGGTGCACAGGGGGCGCACTGGAGAGACATTCGTGGCTGGGGACCCGGTGGACCTGGCGGACACCGTGCTTCGGGTGACTCGCGGGGACGATTGGCCTGCGATGTCCGGTGCTGCGCGGGGCGAGTACGAGCGGCTCTACAGCGAGGAGCCGGCGAGACGGATGCTGGAAGAGGCTTACGCCTGGGCTATCGCGAACCGACAACCCTGAGAATGTCCCCCGCGATCGCGTCCGCCACACGGGCGATCGGCCAGACGCGGCTCGGGTCCGAAGGAGGAAGCGTCCCTCGGACGGCACTCTCCAAAGCCCGATCGATGGACGATTGGTCGGTGGGGTCGAACATCGCCTCCGGGGCGACCAGCTCCGGCGCGCATCCGGCATACCTCGAGCATGCCACGGGCAGTCCGCAGAGGATCGCCTCGTTGACCGCCAGACCCCAAACGTCCTCCAGCGTGGGAAAGACGAAGGCGTCGCAAGACCGGTAGAGGCCGGGCATGGACTCCGTGGGCACGGAGCCGACGAAGTGCACCAGCGGCTCCCGTTTCGGCCCGACGCTGCGAACCAGCCGCTGGCGCTCGGGGCCGGACCCGGCGACCACGAGCGAGAACCGCAGCCCCCGAGCCCATAGGCGGTTCGCGGCGGCGAGCAGCTCGCTCAGTCCCTTGCGGGGGATGAGCTGGCCGACGGATAGGATCGCGGGCCTCGGCTCGAAGGAGTGGGAAGGCTCTGCGGGCCTCTGGAACGCGCTCTCGTCCACCGTGTTCTGGATGGTAAGGATGCGCTCGTCGACCGCGCCCAGACTCCGCAGATACTCGGATGACGTCTGGCCGTAGCTGATCCAACGGGGGTTGGAGCGAACGACGGCGCGGCGGATGGCTCGGCGGAGCGGTCCCGTCTCCCGCTCGGTGTGCAGGGTTCCGCCCCACCAGATCCAGACAGGCCTCTGGGCGAGTTTGCCAAAGAGCAGGGCACTCAGGGATCGGAAGCCCATCTCGGCGGTCACCACGGCGTCCGGGCGGAGCCTCGCCAGGCTGAGAAGGAGCGACGGATTGAGATGGATCCGCTGACGGTCGATCGTCGTTCCCGCCCGCCTGCGGGGTGGCGACACCTGAAGCCCCCGCACGGCATGGACCTGGAAGAGGCGGCCATGCTCGCTCAGACCTCGCCAATCTGGCCGGTTGGGCTCGAAGCCGGTCAACAGAACGTGCAGGTCGAACCGTTCTCCGAGGAGCTCGAAGAGCGGCCGCCGGTACGGCGCGACCATGTTCGTGAGGATCGCCAGCCTCGGCCGGTCAGTAGGCACCGAACTCCTCCGCCGCGTCGAGGAACGCCAGGTAGTTCTCTTCGGTCCTCTTGGGCAACGGGATCCCGATCGGTGCCGCCGTCGGCATCAGCACGTAGCCATAACCGGCCTTGGCCTGTTCCATGCAGCGACGGACGGCCTCCCGCACCTCGTTCGGCTCCGCGGTCTCCAGCAGCTTGAGTTCCAAGTTGCCGAAGAGGCACATCCGGTCGCCCACGCGCCGCTTGACCTCGTCCAGCTCGATATCCCCATCCGGGGGCGGCTCGCAGGGATCGAGGGCGTCGGCCCCCGTGTCGGCGATGGCCTCCAAGACCCTGCCGATGCGGCCGTGGCAGTGCAGCCTCGCCTTCGATCCCGCGGCGTGGATCGCTTCAACCAGCTCGCGGTCCGGGTGGGTCACCAAATCTCGAAAGCGCGTCGGTGGCAGGTAAGGGGGCGTGGCATACTCCGGGCCACAGATCCGGTACAGGTCCACGACCTCCTCCCGCAGCATTCTCCGCACGTTCTCCAGGTTCCGTTCGTGGAGCGTCCGCAGAGTCCGCTCGAAGTGTTCGGGCTCGGTCGTTGCCCACACCGTGAAGTCGCCGAACTCCATCAGCTCGGCGGCCAGCAGCAGACCGTCCGCCAACGAGGTCATCACGATGCCCCGATCGCTGACTTCCTCCCGGACGCGGCGGACTTCGGAGAAGTCGTACTGGAGCGGCACGTAAGGCACGCTGAGAGCGCGGTCCACGTCCTCCGGCGTCTTGCACCAGTGTTCGGTCGTCCAGCAGGTCACCACGCCGTCGATGGTCTCGACCGTGCTGGTGAGCGCGCCGAGCGGCGTATGGAGCCTGCGGCGAACGATCCGGCGCCCTGGCTCGGCCCGCTCCTGCACCTCGATCTCCACGGGATGGGCGCTGCAGAGAAACGTCTCGTTGCTCGTAGGCTCGACCATGGCCACGCAGTCGGACTTCTCGCGAACGGCGTCCATCAGGCGGCGGTACGATGGTTCCCG
>FWPV01009536.1_pt1 | contig 16396 bp, 13 predicted proteins | sample 2228371 | NCBI WGS metagenome assembly FWPV01 (sample SAMEA103939776, study PRJEB20133) | metagenome | reverse complement strand
GAATCATAGTGCTGTTGCCCGCGATGGTCACTTTGACCACGTCTCTGGGCTTGATCTTCACCCGCTTGCAGGCAAGCTCCACCAGGCTGTTGATGGTCTCCAGCACCAGGCGCTGCAGCTCCTGAGCGCCGCCGTCTTTGCCGGAATAGACGATGCGCGAGATGACATCCTCGCCGCGGGCGATCTGCCCGTTGTACTCCGCCACCTGAGCGCGCACCTCGCCCGAAATCAGGTCCACCAGCCACAGGGTGACGGTGGTGGTGCCGATGTCAATCGCCGCCGCCCAAATCGGGTCGTCCTCGTCCTGATGCCCGGGGTAGAGGGCAATCAGGCGCGGCGGACAGTCGCCGCAATCCCAGGTATCGGTCTCGTAGATGACGGTCACGCGCCAGTCTCCCTGGCGCAGCGTCTCCCCGACATTCTGCAAGGCGTCCAGCGAGCCGCGAATTACGGGCAGGTTGGCTTGCTGGCGCAGGGCGGTCTGCAGACGGCTCCAATCATCGGTCTGGTCATCCAGGCTGGGGGGAGAGAGGGTCAGCACGGTGCGCTGGATGGGCTGCCAGCGGCGCGGGTCGTACGCCGGTGGGACGGTCACCTCCGCCGCGGTGCGGTCGCTGGTCAGGCGGCGCTCGATCTTCTCCTGCGGCGGGATGAACAGGCGCACATCGCCTTCCACCACGCTCTGGCAAGCCAGGGCGTAGCCCGCGGCGATGTCCTCGCTCGAAAGGCGGAGCGTGCTGCGGCGGCGCACGGTCCCTCCCGTGACCTGAACCGCGCACCGCCCGCAGCGACCCTGCCCTCCGCAAGGTTGCATCAACTCCACGCCCGCCTGGCGCGCCGCCTCCGATAGCAACGTGCCGGTGGGCACGCGCACCTGCGCATCGGCGTTTTCAAAAATGACCAGATGATCGGGCATTGTGACCGACCTCTCTTTCCTCACCCCGACGCCCAAAGAGCGGGCGTTTTCCCCTCCCCCTTCTCCCCTTGAGGGGAGAAGGGGGAGGGGTGCAGGGGAGGGGGTTGAGGGGTATTCTTATCCTAACGCCTGCTTGTAAAACTTGGGGATGTCCACCGCTTCACGCGGTCCCACCCGCACTTCCCAGTCTGGCAGCTCGGCTTCCAGCTCGCCCGAAAGCACCGCCACATGCCCCGGCAAGACCACGCGCTTGCGGCTCACTTTGGAAGCCACGTTGAACTCCTTGACCGATTTGGCGATGCGCTCCGCATCGAATTTGCCCGCCGCCCATGCCGTCAGCACGCTCATCCCTTCGGCGTCGGTCACCAGCAGCCAGGCAGGCAAGCCGGAGCTTTCCACCTCGTTGGCAACGCTGAAGTAGGTGATGCTGAAGTTGGTGGTGACCAGCACCGGGGCTTCGGAGCTGGGATTGTTGATTTCGTACACGCCGGGCTGCACCTGAATCGGCTTTTGCGGGTCGGTGTAGATGTTCTGGCGCAGCACCAACAGCGGATAGACCAGCTCCGGGGCGAAGCTTTCCAGGACGATGAAGCCGCTGTATTTGGCGATTGCCTGGGCGGCTGCGGCGGGGTTGTGGGGGAACGCCATGGTGGGGTAACCCAGCGGGCGGAAGTTCTTCTTCAACGCCAGACGCCGAATCTGGGTGTTGAGCGCCAGGGTGGCGCTCAGGCTATCCCCCAGCGGCTCCAGCACCATATCTTCCACGCCTTTGGCTTTGATTTTCTCGGTCAAATCCGCCAGCTCATCCAGAGACGCCGAGCGCACCGCCAGAGCGGCTTTGTGCGCCTTTGCCAGGTCTGCCATGGCTTCCCAGTTGGAGGCGTCGGCGGCGTGCAGCAGGACGGTTTCGCCGGAGAGGACGCCCAGACCGGCGGCAGCAACCTCGGGAGCGCCCGCCGCCAGAATCAAGGGACGCTTGCTGACGGCGCGCACCGCCTGCACCGCGGCGGCGAAGGCATCGGCAGAGCCGCTCTCAGCCACCACGGCGAAGCCGTCCACGCTCAATTCGATGCCGACATAGTTCACCGTATAGGCGTCTGCCGGGGCGACCTGGGCTTTGATCTGGTCGGGGGAGAGCCGATCGCTCACTTTGACGAAGATGCCCGGCTTGTTGTAGAAGGTCTTTTCATGGCGGAAGAGCACCACCTCGTTCCCGGCTTTGACCTCGTAGCCGTCCGATTTCAATGAGATGAGGCGGATGGGCGGGGCAGCCGATTCGGCAAGCTGCGCCTTCGACTCCTCGCTCACATAGGGGCAGCTCGCCAGCTCAACCTGCTTGGCTGCCAGCTTCATGGCGAACGCCAGGCAGGTGGGAAAACCGCACTCTTTGCAGTTGGTTTGCGGCAACAGTTTGTAGATTTGTATTCCGGAGAGAGCCATATATTATTCTCCTTTTTTTTCCCACCACGGAGACACGGAGAGCACAGAGTTTTTATTTATTTTTTTCTCTGTGAACTCTGCGTCTCGGTGGTGATATCATGCGCGTTGCGGGGCTGCCATGAGCTCGGCGATGGCAGCTTTGACCTGCTGGATGCTTTCGGGGTGGCGCAGGACGACGATATCCGCCCCGCTTTCGAGCAGGGTGACCGCCGTCAGCACCTCCCAGTTGATGGCGCGCTGGCGCCAATCGCCCCAGGCGGCTGGCACACCATCACCTACCTTGGACTCTTTGGTCTTCCATGCCTCAAAGCCCGGAGTGACCAGCATCGGCAGTTGGGTCATGCTATCGCCCTGCAATGCCGCCAGGCGCAGGCGCTCCATGGCGGAGAAGCCATATTCAATCCCATAGCCCAGGGCGCCGGTGGTCGGGTCCATGATGACGCGGTCCAGCGGCATGCCCATATCGCTGATCAGGATGTTGAGCTGCTTGGCGAGGTTGACGTCCATCGGGGTGCGGGCGTTCACCAGGTGACCATTCGCCATGGCGGTGGCGACGATGGTGCGGTAATTCTTGTCCTCGCACACCCCCAACACCAGGCGCTCACCCTTAGTCGCCTCGGCGACCGCTACCAGCAGGGCGTTATCCGCCTCCGCCTGCCCCGGACCGAAGACCATCAGGGGCAAGCCGGTGGCGCCGAGGACCGCCCTGACCGATTTCACCGCCCCCTCGGGCGTGGTGGGGTTGCCATCCTTATCCGTCAGGCTGAGCGCCAGCAGAATCAGGTCGGCGCCGGCGGCTTCAGCCGCTTTTGCCCAGGCGGCGGGGTCGTCCATCACCTCCCCCCAAGCCTGGTGCAACAGCGGCGACCAGTCCTCGGGGCGCTGGTCTTTGATTTCCACCGCCACCCGTGGAGGATAGGGCATGCTGCTCTCGAAGTGCAGAAACGGCATGGAGGTCTCCCCCCCAACGGTGACGGTCGTGGCGCGCGTCCCCCCCTCGGCGGCGGTCGCCCCAATGGTGACGGTGCGCACCGCCCCAGACCATTTATCAATTGGGATTTCAACAGGCATAGGCTTTTACTCCTTGGTTTGGCTTGCGACGTTCATCTATGAGTCGAGTTGAATGCGGTCTTACGCGATAGTTATATTATGAACTGGTAAAAAATGCAATAAGCGTCACAGAATAAATTACGGACCGGCGCTCCGTAGCGGTAAAACTACCCGCCGCTGGCTTTTTTGCGCGCCTCGTCTCTCTTGAGGATGAAGGTCTGCAGCGGCGGCTGGCGGTTGGCGTGGATGCCCAAATCGCGCAGGTCGGCGTCGCTCTCCGCCGCCATGAAACGCAGCAGGTGGCGGTAGGAGATATACGCAGCGGGATATTCAATTCCGGCGGCGTGGTGCATCAGGAACAGGGTGCGCACGCCCATATCGCGCATCAACAACGCCGCGGCGGCGATGGGGATATCCGGCGGCACCTGCGGCACACCCTCGCGCATCACGTCGGCGGCGGTCAGGGCATCCCAATTTTCCCGCCCCAGGCTGGCGACCAACTCGTCCTCGCCTGCCACCCCCAGGGCGTGCCCCTCCTCCAGCACCACCACCGTCTCGCAGCCGGTCTCCAGCAGCAGGCGCGCCAGCTCGGGCAGCGGCGTATCAGGCGCGCAGGTCTGCACGCCAACCGTCATCAGGTCGCGGATTAATTTCGGGCTGAGGGTCGCCATACCATCTTCCGGGGAGATGCAGGAGAGAAGGAGATAAGGGATAAGAGGCAGCGATGCGGGCTGGAATGCGCCTTATCCCTTATACCTTCCCTCCTGCCGCCGGATGTCAGAACATCGGCTCCATCACCAGCGCCGGGTGGTTGTGCTCCTCCATCCAGGCGAGCAACTCATCCACCGTGGTGACATGTCGCTCATCGGCAATCTTATCAATGAGGTCTGGGTCTCCCTCGCGCTCGGCGACCTTCTGGAATTCTTCCCTCATCGTCTCCTTGAGCACGCTGCTCATCCAGACCACGCGTTTGAAGCCGCCGTCGGCGTAGATGAATTTGGGGCTGACCAGGTAGAACTTGCCCACGCCCATCACGCCCGGGGTCTGCAACCCGCCTCCGGCAATGCCCGCCAGAGTGCTGAAGGTCATGCCGGCGGGAGTCATGCTCGGGTCTTCGCGGCTGACCACCATCACCCCATTCGCCTCGGGGATGAGCATCACGATGCACTCGAAGCAGCCGCAGGCGGTCATCGGGTTCTCCATGATGGAGTACATGGAGACCTGTTCCACCACGCCATGCGAGCCAATCTTGGCGTAGGCGTTGGTGCCTTCCCAGTAGCCCTTCACCGGGTCGAGCAGCTTCCCCAGCTTGATGGGCTGGTTGGGACCGGTGGGGTTGATATTGTATGAAGCTTTGCAGTCCAGCCAGTTGTACGCCCCGCACAGACCCAACCGCTCCGGGCTGACCACGCAGACATGGTTGGGGGCGAAGGACTGGCACAGGGTGCAGGAGTAGAATTCATCCACCTTGTCGTCGGTCAAATCTGCCAGGCGCTTGTTGCGGTGGTCGTATGCCTGGCGGGCTTTCTCCAGCCACTCGGCATGCAGCGCCGGGTCGGTGTAGATGGTCACCTGCACCTTATCCACGATGGCGCCGAAATCGGCGTGGTAGCGGGCGTGCAGGATTTTGCCGAAATGCTCCAGGTTGAAGCCCTTATCGGCGGCGGCGTTGGAGATGCGCACCCAGGCGATATCGCGCTGACCGATATGCTGGATGCCGGAAGCGCCGTTGATGAAGTAGTGAATCTGGCGCTCCAACACCGGCTCGAAGTCCTCCTGCATCTGCCGCCCGGCGACCTTGACCACAATCCCCATGTCCATGTGACCCTGGGGTGGGATATCCTCAAATCCGGGACCGACCACCTCCACCTTGCCATCGGTGACCTCGTCCAGGGGCGCCATATACAGGTACTCGAAGCAGCGCGAGTACTTGCCGCCGAACTCAACCCGCATGTCGGCTTTGCGCACCACCTCGCCCTCGAAGGCTGAGCCGTAAGGCACCGGCACGGGCACATCTGCCACCTTGACCTTGACGCCGCGCACTTCGATGCACTTCTGCACCAGGCGCTCGGCGCGCTCCAGGTCGTCTTTGCCCTCAATCTCGTTGAAGGGCATGCTGACCACATGCTCGTAGCGGGTGACGCCGGTGGGCAATATCTCGGGGATGACCGTATCGGCGATGACCGGGAAACCGAAGTTGATGGCGCCGGCGGCGGCGGCGTACTTCAAATCGTCCACCTCTCCCAACGCCAAAACAAAGGCGAAAACGCGCTCTTTGTTGTAGAGCAGTATCTCGCGCGCCTGCCCGGGTTTAAGCCCGCCAAAGGTGAGCGCCGAGCGGGTGGCAAAGCCCAGGGCGTAGATGGCGCTGATGGTATCGGTGCCGAAAGGCACGGTGTAGGTATCGTAACCCAGCTCCACCCCTTCCTCGATGAGCTGGTGGATGATACTGCGCCCGTTGACGTTGCCGGAGAGGAAGCATAGGATGTTGCGCCGCTGCAGCTCGCGCACAATCTTGACCGCCACCTCGTTGGATTTGGCGGCGCCGACGATGGCGGCAAAGCCCGGCATACGCCCGTCCACGAGCTGGATGCCCCACGAGCGGAGCTGGATGTCGTCAATCGGTCCGTTGAGGTGCCCCGCCAGACCTTTATCATCCCCGCCGCTGTTATCCGGGCTGGTGAAGGCAGTCCCGCCCGCCAGGGTGAAGCCGGGCATCGGCTCGGGTTGCAACCCATAGACATAGCGGATGGCTTCGATAGTCTCCGCCGCCAGCAGGGTCGCCATGCCCGAATCGAGGGTCTCGCCCAGGTAGGGCGTCCAATGGCTGCCGGAGGGGATGGGATGGAGCAACTGGCGGGCGTGTTCCAGCACCGGCACCAGCCCGCCCAGGTTCTCCACCGCAATGCCGGTCATGCCCAGAATGGTGGGCAGATAATACGCCGTATTGGGGAAGGAGACCGGCGTATCTGGACCTTTCTCCTTGAGAGCTTTTTGGAGCATCAGCTCCGCTTCAGACACCAGGGCGTTGGCGCCCCGCATGGCTCGAGTAGCTATGTAACGTGACATGTTGCCTCCAGTTCTGCGCTCAATCGGCTGCTACGCCATAAAGAGACTCTCGGCGCTGCTCCAGGGGGAGCTTCTCCAGTTCCAGCATGCGCCAGTCGCCGCTGCGACCAAAGCGGTCGGGCTTCCACTCGGGCAAACCCAGGGCGGCGCGCTTCTTATCAATGTGCGCCAGGGTGGCTTTGACCATCTCATCCACATCGTTGATGAACTCCAGCTTGCCGCCCCACAGCTTCTCCCAGCCTTCGCTGATGTAGCGCAGCACCAGGTCGCTATCGGAGACGCGGTCTGGCATGCCGCTGACAGGGGAGGAGCCGCCGAAGATGACGTAAGCGCCGGAGGCGACGCAGTAGGTGGCGATGGCAAGCGCCTTTTCGCTCATCCATTCTGGCGCCAGACCCACGGCGGGAATCTGGTCAATGTCGTCGCCCAGACCGCCCTCTGCCACCATCTGGGTCAGCACGGTGAGGATGCGGCTGTTATCCACGCAGGAGCCCATGTGCAGCACAGGCGGGATGCCCACCGTCTCGCACACCTCGCGCAAGCCCGGACCGACCTTCTCCAGCCCTGCCTCGCCCAGCAGCAAGCCCAGCTTGGCGGCGGCGATAGCGCCGCAGCCGGTCTCGACGATGAGCACATCGTTCTTGAGCAGCTCCTGGGTGACGTAGGTGTGCAGGTAATCCTGCTTGGAGCGCGGGTTGTTGCAGCCCACGATAGCCGCCACACCGCGGATGCGCCCGCTCATGATGGCGTCGTTCAGGGGACGGAAGGATGCCCGGTAGCTGCCGCCGAGCATGTAGTTGATGTACTCGTGGGAGAAGCCCGGCACCAGGTCTTCCTTGACCTGCGGGATGTGGGTGGCGCCGCGGTTCTTGTAGTTGTCAATGGCGGTCTTGAGGATTTGCTTGGCGATGGTGAGCGCCTTGTGTTCATCAAATTCAATATGCAATGCGCCTTTGATGCGCACCTTGGGCGAGGTGGTGATGACCTGGGTGTGGAAGTTCCCTGCCAGGTCCACCAATGCCTGCATGATGCATTGCACGTCCACCACCATCGCTTCCACCGCGCCGGTGAGGATTGCCAGCTCCTGGTGCAGGAAGTTGCCGGCGGCGGGGATGCCCTGGCGGATGAGCACTTCGTTGGCGGTGCAGCAGATGCCGGAGAGATTGACGCCTTGGGCGCCGGCTTTCTGGGCGTACTCGATGATCTCCGGGTCTTGCGAGGCGGCGACGATCATCTGGCTCAGGGTAGGCTCGTGTCCGTGAACGACGACATTGACCATATCGTCTTTGAGCACGCCCAAATTTGCCTGCCCCAGGATGGGTGCGGGGGTGCCGAAGAGGATATCCGAGATGTCGGTCGCCATCATCGAGCCGCCCCAACCATCAGCGATGGCGGTGCGGATGGCGTGATTGAGGATGTGCTCGTAATCCTGGTCGTCGCCGATATGGGTGCGGTGCAGGCACTCCACCACCTCGCGGTCCACCCCGCGCGGCACAACCCCGTGGTCGCGCCAGAGCTTCTGGCGCTTGGCAGGGGCGCGGCGGATGGGGGCGATTTCGCCTTTCTGCTGACCAAACTGGGCGATGTACAAATCGGCTAAATCGTTGGCGATCTCCTGCGGCGAACGTTTCTCGATGGGGATGCCGTAATAGGAAGCGACCGTGCGCAGTTTGGCGACATCGCGCAAGACGTAGCCCTCCGCCTCGCCGTTGGCGACGGCTTTGAGGGTGAACGCCATATCGCGCCCGTGATCGGAGTGGGCGGCGGCGCCGGCGGCGATGGCGCGAATCAGGTTGCGCGCCTGGATGGTGTCAATCGTGGCACCGCAGATGCCGGTCTGCCCGTCCTTGGTCAGGCGGCAGGGACCCATGCCGCACATCTTGCAGCACATCCCCGCTCCGCCGATGTTGCACGGCACCATCTCGTCCGCCCGGTGAAAGGCGGTGCTGAGACCCAGCTCGTCGGCGCGGATCAGCATCTCTTGCGCCGCGGGGTCTGCAGTGGCTTCTTCGTAAGAGCGTTTACCTTTTGGCATGTGTTATTCCTCCTCTGGATTGATGGTGCGAATGGGACCCATGCCCGGACAGGGCCAGAGCGGGCGCCCTTCGTAGTTGACGCGCTGCTGGAAGCTGACCACGTTGCGGGTGGTTTCATAGGTGGCGGTGTGGCGGAAGAAGAGGCGCTTGCCGCCATTGCCTTGCACGGCAACCGCGCCCATCTCCACCGGCACCGGCAGATCGCCGGAATAACCGGCTTTATCCAGAGCGGCGACGAGATCTTCTCGGCTCACCTTTTCGGGGTCGAAGGTGATCTCCACGGCGCGAAAGGCGCTGCTGGCATACACGTCTTGCACGCCGGGTATCTCCAGCAGGATGCGCCGCACCTCGAGCACGTGGTGATCGCCGTACATGGTGGGAAGATCGATTGTGATTTTTTCCATTGTCTCCTTCCTTGGTAATTTTTCGTGAATGATTCCTGACCCAATAAAAATGCCCAGGCGCTCTGCCTTCAGGGCAAGGACGGCTTGGGCATTAACATCCGTAATTGAAAAGGAAGATGGAGCTGCGCCAGATGATCATAACAATAAACCGCCAGCCCGGAAGGGTGCTGAAACCTCCCGCGCGAGGGAGCGGGCAGGGTGGCGCGCCGTCCGAGTCTGGTTCCACTAAGAGGCATCGTGATCGCTACCGATATGCTGTGGTTATTATGTGTAACAATATAGCAAACAAGCTGTCGAAAAACAAGTGACATTTATTACTATCTTCATACGAATAGTTATCTTGTTTTGGGTGACACAGGGTATTTGTTCAGCGCCCTCATTCTCCCCGGAGCGTGCAGGACTGGCAGTGCTGACAGGTTGCGCTCACCGGAACTCGCGCTGACCAAGCACTGCCAGTCCTTTTGCATCCCCTGCGTCGAATGAATTCGACGCCTGATTTGTTCAAACCCGCTTAAGCGGGTTTCGACGCGTCAGACGCCGATTTCAATCGGCGGCAGGCAGGGCGAGGGTTGCCGTACCCTCATCCTCCCCGGAGCGCGCAGGACTGGCAGTGCTGACAGGTTGCGCTCACCGGAACTCGCGCTGACCAAGCACTGCCAGTCCTTTGGTATCCCCCGCCGATTTCAATCGGCGGCAGGCAGGGCGAGGGGGATTTACCCAATCTGCAATTCAAGTGATCCAAAGTAACTTCTATCCTTTCAAGAAGCTTACTTCCCGCACTTGAATTTCAGCAGGAATAAATCAATAATTAATGCAGATCCTATTCTTCTTTTTTCACCGGGAGGAACGATATGAATCATCGGATCTCATTCATCCTTTGCACAATTGCCCTGGCGATCATCGCAGCAATTGTGGTCTTGACCGTCCCCTCCCTGACGAGTCTGGCGCGCCAGCCTGAAATCAACCCCGATACGCCTGCCCAACCTGAAAGTGGCTGGGTGACCGATACACTCGACCTCTCCTATACAGTTTACGACCTTGTCTTAGATTCAAGCGGTTCCCCGAAAATCATTGCCAAACCCTCGGGGAATTATGCGGCGCTTATCGAACAAACCACTACCGGGTGGAGGACGACAATACTAGATTCGTTACCATATGGTGGATCAGGAAATGTCTCTGTTCAAATTGACGAATCCGATTTTATCCATTTTGTTTACCCGTGTAGACCGGATTCCGGCGGTTATCCGATTTGTTATGCATATCAGGATGCGCTCGGTTGGAATTTCCATGTAACTGATTTGACTGGCAGTTATGTCTCGCTGGCGTTAGATAAAGATAATCTTCCTCATTTTTCGTTCAGCAGCGACTATCCATTGTATGGGTTAAACTACGCCTATTTGGACAGTACTGGCTGGCACTCGACAGAAGTGGATGGCGAGACCGGCGTGGGAATAGCAAACAGGTTAGCGCTGGATGATATTGGTTATCCTCACATCACCTATTACAATGAATTGGATGCCAGTCTGAAATACGCGTATAAAGATATCAATGGTTGGCATGTGGAGACCATCACCGGACCAGAAGAAGGCATTGGTACTGACATGGTGATTGATTCACAGGGCATACCTCATATCAGCCGCCTGGGTGGAGCTAGCAGAAACTTATACCACACCTATCTGGATGGCTCCACGTGGAAATCGGATCTGGTGGACACAATCAGTGAAGGTTATGGGCAGTACACAACGATCAAGTTAACGGATCACGACCAACCCCGCATCGCCTATAATTTCGGAATTGGTGCCAAACAACTCCGTTTCGCCAGCCTGGAGAGCGATGTTTGGGTCACTCAAACCGTTGATCTTAACCTGAGTAATTTTAAGGAAGTGATCCTGCAAGTTGATCAGGATAACCAACCTCATATCCTATATTCAGACCAGTATCGGGGGATGAAGTATGCTTATTATAAAAGTGATGTAAGCCCAATATCGGGGCTTACCGCTCAAGTTATCGGTGATGCCATCCAGGGGAAACCAACGATCTTCGCTGCTTCGGTACAAGAAGGGACTTATGTGTCTTATGCCTGGAATTTTGGAGATGGCGGTACCGGAGCAGGCAAGAATACCAACCACACATACAATGAGGCAGGAATATTTGATGTCGCTGTCACTGCTAGCAACGAAGTCAGTACCAGCACATACACATTTACAATAGAAGTCCAACCGCATTCAGACGTCTTCTTGCCGCTCATACCCGAGAGTGATGTGAATTTTGTCTATACATATAGCGGACTTTGCGTAAGCTATGATCCTGGAGTAAAGGACGTGGACGTTACGATCACCTGGTGTGTTCCACAGGTATGGGTACGTTCTACCGGTGAGATGCAGGTTTTTACCACCTGGACGGCGAAGATAAGCCCAATCACAACCTGCATCTCCAAATACTCTGATGAAAAGTATAACATGATGTATTTGACTGACGAGAATGGCGGGCGTTATGATCACGTCGAAACCGGCGATGCGGCAAGGTATGACAGTATATTATGTAACGGCAAAACATTGACAGGATGGTTCTTGTTCCCCCCTGCGAATCAAGGAATGCACAATTTTACCTTCCATGACGATGATCAGCGGGTAGAGATTGAAGGGATCATCATCGGACCCTGATCTCCTGCTAACTGGTTCAAACCATCAGACATGTGAGCGTGTGAAAAACCACTAATGATCGTGTGAAATCTAAGGGCTGACAGGCAGTGGACGACTGTCAGCTCTTTGTATTCTATACGCCATTTTCCCCCTTGACAATCTCTACGATCCTCGTATAATTACTTTGATATAAATCATACCAGTATAGACATCATCAAATTACATTCAAGGAGTTCGTTATGGTAGACGAGAAAACCACCGATGAATTGCTCAATTTCTTCAAGACCCTGGCAGACGCCAACCGGCTGAAGATCGTGGGCGTGCTGGCGCAGCGTCCTGCCACCGGCGAGCAACTGGCGGAGATGCTCAACCTGCACCCCTCCACGGTATCCCACCACCTGAGCCGCCTGCAGAAAGCCGGGCTGGTCAGCGCCCGGGCGGAGGGCTATTACAACCTGTATTATTTAGAGACCAAGGAGTTAGAGAACATGTCCAAACGATTGTTAGAACGCGAGACCCTGCCCGCCCTCAGCGCCGAGGTGGATATGGACGCTTTCGACCGCAAGGTGATCAAAGCCTTCGTCACGCCCGACGGCAAGGTGAAGGATTTTCCGGCGCAACAGAAAAAGTTCGAAGCCATCCTGCGCTATGTGGTGCAGGCGTTCGAGCCGGGCGTGCGCTACAGCGAGAAGCAGGTGAACGAAATCCTGGGGCGCTACCATAAGGACACCGCTCGCCTGCGTCGCAGCCTGGTGGAGACCGGTCTGATGGGGCGCGAGGGCGGCGGCGGCGAGTACTGGCGCATCGTCAAAGATGAATAAGAGTTGGGGACGCTGAAGAAGGCGTCCCCAACTCAGCCATCGTCTGCCCGTCTTCCTGTGCTAGAATCTCAGCATCCATGATCACCCCCGAACAGTACCGCCGTTTTGCCCCTGCGCTGCCCTTCCTGCAGCGCGCCGACGAGCGTTTGCTGCGCGAGTTCCAGCAAAACGCCATCTACACCCGCATCCCCGCCGGCAGGGACGTGTTTGTGGAGGGCGACCGCGTCGACGCCATCGCCCTGCTGCTTTCCGGGGTGGTGCGGGTATATAAAATCGGCGAGACCGGCAGGGAGATCACCCTCTACCGCTTCGGGCTGGGCGAATCCTGCATCCTGACCGCCAATGCCATCCTCAACCAGCAAACCTTCCCCGCCATCGCCACCGTGGAGCAAGACGCCGAGGCGCTGCTCATCCCGGCGGAGACCTTCCGGAAATGGGTGCGCCGTTACGACCTGTGGCGCGAGTTCGTCTTCGACCTGCTCTCTCAGCGCCTCGCCAGCCTGATGGCGGTGGTGGATGAGGTGGTCTTCCGCCGTCTGGACACGCGCCTGGCGGCGTTTCTGCTCAAGCGCGCCAGCGCCCAGAACCCCATCCGCATCACCCAACAGGAGGTCGCCGCAGAGTTGGGCAGCTCGCGCGAGGTCATCAGCCGGCTGATTCAGGATTTTGCCAGCGAGGGCATCCTGCGCCCCGGGCGCGGCATCATCGAAATCCTCGACTTCCATGCGCTGAAATCCCGTACATTAATGTGAAAATTGATCGGTTTTTATGTGACTAAGTCACAGACAAACTGGGGAGTTTCCTCTAAAATGTGAGCATCTGAACCATTATTCAAGGAGGCTTCTCATGAAACGCAACATGTCCAACACCGATCGTATCGTCCGCGCTGTGCTCGCCGTCATCTTCGCCTATCTCTATATTGGCGGTGTGGTCACCGGCGCATTCGGCATCGTCCTGCTGGTGCTGGCGGCAGTTTTCCTCATCACCGCCATCCTCGCCTTCTGCCCGCTGTACGTGCCCTTCAAAATCAGCACCTACAAAGGCTAAACCCAACTCAACCCCGGGGCGGATGACCCTTCGTCCGCCCCTTCCCCTTTACCATGAACCTGAACGAGTTTCAAGACATCCTTTCCAAGACCGATAAGCCCGTGGTGGTGGATTTCTGGGCGAGCTGGTGCGCCCCGTGCCGCATCACCAAGCCCATCCTGGACAGGCTGGCGGGCGAGTACCAGGAGGCGGTGAAATTCTTGCCGGTCAACACCGACGAATCGCCCGAAGTGGCGCAGCACTACCGCATCCTGGGCATCCCCACCGTGCTGGCGTTGCGCCAGGGGCAGGTGGTCAGCCGCCTGACCGGCGCCCGAGACGAAGCCGGTTACCGCAGCATCTTTGAGGCGCTGGCGCAGGGTAAAGAGATCCAGGCGCAACTCACCCCCTTCAACCGGCTGCTCAGGTTGAGCCTCGGAGCGACCTTTCTGCTGATGGCGTTCTCCACCGGCAACTGGCTGGTGGCGCTCATCGGCGGGGTGATCATCTTTCTCGGCGTGTACGACCGCTGCCCGCTGTGGAAAGCCCTGAGGGGGATGATTCAGAGGAAATTTAAACCGCAAGCGGAGTGATTTAAGGATACCTGGGCTATTTGGTGCCACACACCTGTGATAACCCGTTGGGTTTCGCAAGCTCAACCCAACCTACAAGCTATAAAGGCTGGCATAACCTCGCCGGCGGTTAGCTCCAACCGGCGGTTTTTTTCGCGAAATTCGTGTCATTCGCAGCAGACGAGAATCCTTGGGTTTCGCAAGCTCAACCCAACCTACAAGCTGTAAGGGCTGGCAGTCGTTAAGCAACCGCAGGTTGCCCGACTGCCAGCCCTGCATTAAACTATCACCCTGCGGCGGGAGTATATAATAAGGGTGCCACAACGGTACATCTTGATTAATCTTCTGTTCAATTCTCATCATCCATGCTGCGCTTCCTGGTCGTTAAATTTCTACGCGTGATCACTGTCCTGCTGGGGGCGACACTGATCATGTTCCTGCTGATGCACGCCATCCCCGGCAATCCCTGGCAAAATTACTCGAAAAGCCCGCGCGCTTTGATGAACTTGAGTATCGATAAGTCTGTGCAGCTCACCCTTGAGCGCCGTTTCGGGCTGGACCTGCCCCTGTGGCGCCAGTACATCCGCTACATCGTGGGTGATTTCGACAAGCAGGGTAAGTTTTTCTGCGGGGTGGTGTGCGGCAACCTGGGTCCGTCCGTCATGCAGCGTGGGCGCGCGGTGGAGGATATCCTGTTCGAGCCGCCCGAGGGCAAAGGTTTCTGGCAGAGCCGCTTCGGGTATTCGGTGCGCCTGGTGCTGCTGAGCTCGCTCTTCGCCCTCGGGCTGGGCATCCCGTTGGGGATCATCAGCGCCATCACGCCCAGGCGGGTGGTCAGCCATGGCATTTCGGTGGGCTTGGCGGGCATGATCTCCATCCCCAATTTCGTGCTGGGGCTGCTGGCGATCATCGTACTCGCCTCCTGGTTGGGGATCACCAAGGTGCTGCCCGACTGGAACAAACCCAGCAGTTGGATCGTACCGGCGGTGGTGCTGGCGTTGATGCCCATGGCAAGCATCGCCCGTGTCGCGCGCGCCTCCCTGATTAACATCCTGCACCAGGATTACATCCGCACGGCACGCAGCAAGGGTCTCCCGGAGAACCACGTGTTGCTGGTGCATATTCTGCGCAACGCCCTGGCGCCCATCCTGACCTTCAGTGGACCGATCTTGATGGAAATGTTCGTCGGCTTGCTGATCATCGAAAATCTATACGCATTTCCGGGTTTTGGGCAGGAGTACTGGCGCTCCGTGCTTAACCTGGATTACCCGGTGATCATGGGGCTGACCCTGGTCTATGCCACCGGCATCGTCATGGTCAACCTGGTGATCGAGGTGGTGTGCCAGATTATTGACCCCCGCCTGCGTGCCGAAAGCTACGAGGTCGCCCCGTGATCAAATACCTGCGGTCCAAACCGGCGCTGCGCCGCAAGACGGTGTGGTTCAGCCTGGCGGTGATGGCATTTATGACGCTGGTGGCGGTACTGGCGCCCTGGATATCTCCGCATGACCCGTACAAATGGGAAATTACCCGCTCCAACCTGCCACCTATGTGGGTGAAGAACACTGTCAACTCCGGCACAGCAGAGTTTCCGCTGGGCACCGACCGATACGGCAGGGATATCCTCAGCCGTCTCATCTACGGCACGCGCACCGCCATGTTCCTGGCGCTGACCGCCGTGTCTCTGGCGGCGCTGGTAGGCACGCTCATCGGGCTGGTGGCGGGCTACCTGGGGGGGCAGACAGACCAAACCTTCATGTTTCTCACGGATATGATCCAATCCCTGCCGGGCATCATGTTTGTGGTGATGATTATCCTGATCTTCCGCAGCATCACCCCGCCCACCTGGGCGGCGGGCTTGATCACCCTGGTGATCGCCTTTGCCCTGGTGAGCTGGGTGAGCCTGGCGCGGCTGGTGCGCATCAACGTGCTGCTGATCAAGCCGCAGTTGTTCGTGGAGGCGGCAATCAGCGTGGGCGCCTCGCCCTGGCGCATTATCCGGCGACACATCTACCCGAACCTGCGGCACGTGATCCTGGTGTGGATCATCAACACCATCCCGGCGGTGATCTTGCTGGAAGCAGTGCTGGGTTATATCGGCGTGGGCGTGACCAGCGCCATCGACGGCAGCGAGTTCACCGCCGTGAGCTGGGGCGGCATGTTCTTTGCCGGGCGTTCGATGATGAGCAGCAACCCGTGGATGCTGGTGGTCCCTTCGCTGTCCATCCTGCTCATCTCGATGAGCTTCATCCTGCTGGCGGATTATCTGAACGAGCGAGCATAATTACAGGACTGGCAGTCGTTAAGCATCCGCAGGTTGCACGACTGCCACCATATTTTTGCGCAAACAGAGCAGGTTTCAATTCGATAACGCAAACAGGCAGGAATTCAATTCCTGAATATTGGGTTTAAACGGTGGA
>FWPV01009535.1_pt1 | contig 16396 bp, 13 predicted proteins | sample 2228371 | NCBI WGS metagenome assembly FWPV01 (sample SAMEA103939776, study PRJEB20133) | metagenome | reverse complement strand
GCCCTGCGATCGTCTGCAGCAGGTAGCGCGCCGTGAAGCCCGTGTCGACGATGTCCTCCACCAGCAGCACGTCCTCGCCTTCCACGGGATCGTCCAGGTCTTTCGCGATCCGCACCACGCCGGGCGCCTTCGTATGGTTCGAAAACGGCGAAATCGACAGAAAATCGATCTTCACCGGAATCGTCAGCTCCCGCGCCAGCGCCGTCAGGAAAAACACGCTCCCCTTCAACACTCCGATCATTTTCAGATTGCCGTCCCTGTAACGGTCGGAGATTTCCGCCGCCACTTCGCGGATGCGGCGCTGCACCTCCTCTTCGGTGAACAGCACCCGGTCGATGACGGGAAGCGCGGGAACCTTCATGCCACCCCGCCTACGGCTGCGGCTGCGCCTGCGGCGCCAGCCCGTATTTCATCACCAGATCCATGATGTCCTTCTGGTAAAACACCTGGATGTTCACGTGCGGGTAGATCTCCCGCAAAAGCCGGATCTTCCGGTTCTTTTTTGTCACCAGCGACTGTTTCATCGTGGTGAGCTCCACGTAAAGGTTCGATTCCGGCAGGTAAAAGTCCGGCGTGAACGCTTCGATCACGTTGCCGTTCTCGTCCCATGCGATCGGAAACGACTTCGGCTCATACTCCCACGGGATCCGGTAAAAGTCCAGCAGGTTGGCGAAGATCTCCTCGGAAGGATGCCCGAACTGCGGCTTGGTCAGCGCCGCGCGGCCGCGCGGATGGATTCCGTGTTTCGCCAGCCGCAGCCGGATCTGGAACTGCAGCTGCGCCTCTGCCGCAGGCGACAGAAACCCGTGCTCGGCCAGCCCCTGCTGCGCCACCGCCGCCGCAATCAGCTCCGCCATGTGCGCCGCGTCCAGCGACGCGGCGTTCAGCACCAGATCGAAATTCTCTGCCGCCGCCGTCGACCGTCCGAACCGCGCCTTCCTCAGCTGCGCCGCCTCGCGGTCCCTCCTGGCCAGCGCCTGCCTCGCCTCCGCGCGGTTCAGCCCGTCGTCCAGCATCACGTTGCCCGTCCGCCGCGCCGCCGGCGCCACCACGCGCACCCGCAGCAGGGCAGGGAAGCCCCGGAACAGCTCCTCGGCGCCATCCACGCCCACCACCAGGTGCTCCTGCGTGGCCAGCCGCAGCAGAATCGACGCCGCCATGTCCGGCCACACGCGGCTGGCGCGCTCGATCACCGGCCCGAACTCTTCCCCCATCAGCGCGTCCAGCCTCTCCGCGCTCAGATGCGTGAAACCCAGCCGCTGCGCCGCCAGCCGCGCCACCTCGCGCGTCCTGCATCCAGCCTGCCCGGAAACGGTGACAACCGCCATGGAGAGGGCCCGCACACCGGACCCAAGCCCATGATAGCGTAGGGTCGATTCCCCATGAAGCTCACGCGCCGCTCTTTTCTCCAAACAATCTCCGCCTGTCCTGTTTTCTCCATCCCCGCCTGGGCCTCCGGCCGCGAGATCGCCGCCGACGTCGCCATCATCGGCGGCGGCACCGGCGGCTGCGCCGCCGCCCTCGCCGCCTGCCGCGCCGGGCTCCGCGTCGTCATGACCGAAGAGACGCTCTGGATCGGCGGCCAGCTCACCGCCCAGGCCGTCCCTCCCGACGAGCATCCCTGGATCGAATGGTTCGGCTGCACCGCCGCCTACCGAGCCTTCCGCAACGGCGTCCGCCAGTATTACCGCACCCACTATCCCCTTCTGCCACCGCATGCCGAAAATCCGCGCCTCAACCCCGGCGGCGGCGCCGTCTCCCCCATCACGCACGAGCCCCGCGTCGCCCTCGCCGTGCTGCATTCCATGCTGCAGCGCTACCTCTCCTCCGGCCGCTTCGCCCTCTTCACCCGCGCCGTCCCTCTCCGCGCCGACACGGAAGGCGCCACGGTCCGCGCCGTCGAGTTCCGCGACGACTCCGGCGCCACGCGCATCGTCCGCGCACCGTACTTCATCGATGCCACCGAAACCGGCGAGCTCCTGCCCCTCACCCGCACCGAATTCGTCACCGGCGCCGAGTCGCGCGCCCAGACCGGAGAACTTCACGCCCCCGAACAGCCTCAGCCCGCCAACCATCAGGCCTTCACCGTCTGCTTCGCTCTCGGCTACGACCCCGATGCCGATCACACGATCGACCGTCCCGAAGAGTACTCCTTCTGGCGCGAATACGTTCCCGAAATGCGCCCGCCCTGGCCTGGCAGGCTGCTCAGTTGGTCCATGTCCGACCCCATCACCCTGCAGCCGCGCCGCATGTTCTTCGACCCCACGCTTCAGGCCAAAGAACCCGGCCTCAATCTCTGGCTCTACCGCCGCATCGTCAACAGAGCCATCTACGAGCCCGGCTTCTGTGCCACCGATGTCACGCTCGTCAACTGGCCCCAGAACGACTACTGGCTCGGCAACCTCTACGGCGTCTCTCCTGAAGAAGCAGCCCGGCACCTGAAGCGCGCCCGCCAGCTGAGCCTGTCGCTCGTGTACTGGATGCAGACCGAAGCCCCCCGCCCGGACGGAGGAACGGGCTGGAAAGGACTCCACCTGCGCCCCGACATCACCGGCACAGCCGACGGGCTTGCCATGTATCCTTACATCCGCGAGTCGCGCCGCATCCAGGCTGAATTCACCGTGCTCGAGCACCACGTCGGCACCGACGCCCGCATGCAGGCGACCGGCAAGCCGCGGGAAGAGGTCGCTGCCGAGTCCTTCCCCGATTCCGTCGGCGTCGGCAGCTACCGCATCGACCTGCACCCTTCCAGCGGCGGCGACAACTACATCGACGTCAGCTGCCTCCCCTTCCAGATCCCTCTCGGCGCCCTCATCCCGAAACGCGTCGAAAATCTCCTGCCCGCTTCGAAAAACCTCGGCGTCACCCATATCACCAACGGCTGTTACCGTCTGCACCCGGTCGAATGGAACATCGGCGAAAGCGCCGGCGCGCTCGCCGCGCACTGCGTGCGCCGCGGACTGCGCCCGCGCGAGGTCCGCAACACCGAAAAGCTCCTCCGGGAATTCCAGGACCTGCTTACGCGGCAGGGCGTCGAAATCGCCTGGCCGCGCCTGCGTCCGCTCTGAGCCTTCTTCACTGCCGCCCGTCGAAGCGGATCTCCGTGATCCGCCCGCGCCAGTACGGGTGCGGTCCCGAGGGCAGAATCCAGGACACCTCGCCCTCCAGCGGCATCCAGATGCCGTTCCGGTAGGCGTAATTCCAGAACCGCCCCTGCCAGGGCGCCGGAACCAGCCGCCCCCGGCTCATCCGCCCGCGCGCCTCCGCCCGCACCGCCATCACGGAATCATCTTCGCCGAACGCAAACGCCATCGAAACCTGCAGCCGCCCGTGCCGCAACACCGCCCGCGCCGTACGGTCATTTACTCCGCTCCATTCCACCAGCTCCCCGCGCAGCAGGATCATGGGATACCACGGCGCCTCGGCCAGAAACCGCAGCAGCTGCCCCTCTGCGATCGCCCCTCCGCCCCGGATCTGCGCCACCGGCCAAAGTCCGAAGACACGCGCTTCCGTCAACCCCTCTCCAGCCGCATATGCGTCGCGGACAAACACCGTCACGCCCGGCGCCATCCGCACCCTCGCGTCCCAGTCGAAGCCCGGCTCGCCCAGGCTCGTCAACTGCTCCGCAGAGAACGGCCCCCACCGCTCGCCTTCTTCGCTCAGGTTGAATTGTCCCTCCTGGCGCAACCAGACCTTCTCCGCCTTCACGTTCTTGAGCATCAGCGCCCGCCGAAGGTAACGCTGCACAGGCAAAGGCAGCGTCTCGAGAGCGGCTTCCCGCTGCGGTCTCCGCTCAGGCTGCGGCGCGAATCTCGCCCTCCACTCCTGAGTGGTCCGGCTCCACCACAGACGGCCCGCGGCCCACAGGAAAAACACCGCCGCGCAGAGCGCGCCGGCTGCCAGCGCCGCCCATTTCATGCGCGCTCCCACGCCGCGGCGCCCCAGCTCACGCCCCCTCCATCCCGAAATGCCTGCGGGCGAATTCGATGAACTGCTGCCAGTCGTAGTCCGTCACATCATGAACCCCGGCGCGGATGTGGTACCCCAGCTGCCCCATCACCGGTTCATGCAGTTTCGGCATCTCCTTTTCCGGCAGTCCCTCCGCGCCCAGCAGCCGGTACACCGGATCGGCATGCACGAGGGACAGGAATTCTCCGCGCGGGTCGGCCCACCGGTCTTCCTCCGCGCTCGCCACATACACCGGCCGCGGCGCGCACAGCGCGATCAGCAGATGCTGGTCCACCGGCAATTCATCTTCTTTTCCCGCATATTTGAGGAAATTCTGGCAGAACCAGTACGGCGCCAGCTTCGTGATATGCGCGATTGTCTCTCCGTATTTTCTCCGGCTCAGCGCCGCCCCCATGCAGCCGGAGTTGTTCGCGATCACCAGGGCGAACCGTTCATCCTGCGCGCCCGCCCACAGCGCCGTCTTGCCCAGCCGGGAATGGCCCATCACCGCCACCCGCTTCGCGTCCGCCAGCGGCTCCTGCTCGAGATAATCCAGCGCCCGGCTCAGCCCCCACGCCCATGCCCCAATCGCGCCCCACTCGTCCGGCGCCGGACGCTGCTGCCCGGGACGGTAAAACAGCGGGATCACGCCCTGCCGGAACGCATCCTGCGCATTGTCCGGAACCAGGTCGGCGTAGCACGCTGTTGCCAGCCCGAATCCCGCCCGGACGATCCGCTCCACCGCCCACCGCGACGCCCGCGCCCCGCGCGACGCCTCCGTCGCCCGGTTGTTGACGATTCCGTGCTGCGGACTGTCCCGCAGCCAGTTTCCGTTCAGCGGCACCGCCGGATCGTGCCGCACCGTCTGGTTGCCCATGAAATTCAGGCCCAGAAATACCGGCGCTTTTCCGCGTGCGTCCGGCGGAAAATACAGCAGCAGATCCATCTTCGGCCCCTGCGGATCTCCGGAAAAATGGATCCGCGCCTGCTTTCTCAGCGCCGCCCCGCCCAGCGCGGGCTCCGCCGGGGACAGCGTTTCGAAACGCATCCCCTCGGGACGCCCCGCCACCGTCCGCCCGTAAATCTCTTTCTCGAAAATCCCGAGGATTTCGCGCCGCCGTTTCTTCCAGTCTTCCGGCGTCCGCGCCATCCCGCCGCCGCTGAACCGCAGCGGGTCCGGCAGCGCGTACGCCGGCACCTTCGACTCGTCGTAGTTCACATCCTGCGGCGCCTGGCCCGCTGCAAGCGCCGCCGCCGTCATGCCAAGGAAATGCCGCCGGTCAATCATCGCTCCGCGTCCCTGCCTTCCCGCCGACAGCATATCAGCCGGGCAGCCCTCAGCCGTGGCGGCGCGGTTCGCTGCTCACAGGCGGTGCAGGCAGGCTGACCCGGAATGTCGAACCCTTGCCCGGCTCGCTCTCCACGCTCACGCGTCCGCCGTGCGCGCGGGCGATCCATTCCACAAAAGCCAGCCCCAGCCCCACGCCCCTACCGGCGGTCTTCTCGCCCTCCCGCACGCGGTAGAACTTGTCGAAAATGTGCGGCAGATGCTGCGCCGCGATGCCCGGACCATTGTCGGCCACTTCCAGCACGGTCTCGCCTTTGCCGCGCTTCACCCGCACCGTCACGCGCCCGCCCTCCTGCGTGTACTTCACCGCATTCGACAGCAGGTTGTCCAGCAGACGCTCCATCTGCAGCCGGTCCACCATTGTCAGGCAGCCGTCTTCGGCTTCGAGTTCCAGCTTCAGTCGTTTGGCGTCCGCCAGCGGCTGGAACCGCGCCATCTGCCGCGCGGCCACTTCCGCCAGCAGCTCCGGCTCGAAATTCAGCCGGATCTGTCCCGCCTCCGCCTGCGCCAGCTGCAGCAGCGACTGCACGATCCGCCCCAGCCGCTCCACGTCTTCCAGCGCCGTCGCCACCGCCCGCCGGAAATCCTCCGCCGTCTTCGCCGTCAGCTGCGCCACCTCAAGCTGCCCGCGGATCGCCGTCAGCGGCGTGCGCAACTCATGGGAAGCGTCCATCGAAAACCGCCTCATCTGCTCGAAGTTCGCCTCCAGCCGCTCCATCATCCCGTTGAACGTCGCAATCAGCTCGTCCAGCTCGTCGTTCGTGCCCAGCCGCTCGATCCGCAGGCTCAGGTTGCCGCCCGAAACCTTCTGCGCCGCTTCCACCACGCGCTGCAGCGGCGAAAGCGCCCTTCCCGCCGCATACCAGCCCAGAATCCCGATCGCCAGCAGCATCACCGGAGCGCTGATCGCGTACACCCCAAGCATCCGCGCCGGAATCCGCTCCGTGTCGCTGGCCCTCATCCCGATGGCGGCGAAATACGTTCGCCCCGCCCCGCCGTATGGCCCCATCCGCACCCTGTACACCTCGCCGCGCGCGTCCCGCCGCGTCACCGTCACCGTCTGCCCGGACTGCAGCACGGACCGGATCGTTTCTTCCGATTCCCGTCCGAGCGACGCATAACCGTTCGACATCTCCACGATCTCGCCGTCCGGTCTCGCCAGCAGGAACACCCGCCTCAGCCGTTCCACCGTGAACGCCTCTTCCGGATGCTCCGGATCGTACGCCCACACCAGGTCCGCGTCCCGGCTCCGCAGAAATCCCTTCAGCGCGCTCCACTCCCCGTCCAGCAGGCGCTCCGTCTGCTGATGCACGATTACGACCAGCGCCTGATGGAACGTGAACCCGATCGACGCCATCACGATGGCGAACAGCAGCACGTAGCTCAGCGTGAGCCGCGTGCGCAGGCCCAGCGCCGGCTTGCCGGCTCTTCCCGCCTGCGCTCCTTCGGCCCCTTGCAGCATTCTGATCCGGCTCCCCGCCGGCCGCCTCTTCTACTCAGGCGCTCCGCCCTGCGCCGCGGCGGCTTCGTTCGCCTCCAGCATGTACCCCGTGCCGCGCACCGTCCGGATCACTTTCACAGGGAACGGGTCGTCGATCTTCGCCCGCAGGTGGCGGATATAGACGTCCACAATGTTGGTCAGCCCGTCGTATTCCATGTCCCAGACGTGCTCGACGATCATCGTGCGCGTCAGCGGCTTGCCCTGGTTCCGCACCAGATACTCGAGAATGCTGAACTCCTTGGGCGCCAGCTCGATCGGTCTGCCCGCCCGCGTCACTTTTCTCCTCAGGCAGTCCACCACCAGATCCCCGGCCACCAGCCTCTCGGGTACAGGCTGTCCGCGCCGCAACAGCGCTTTCACCCGCGCCAGCAGCTCTTCGAACGCGAACGGCTTCACCAGATAGTCGTCCGCGCCCAGCTCCAGCCCGCGCACCCGGTCTTCCACTTCGCTCCGGGCGCTCAGGATCAGCACCGGCGGGCTCACCTTCCGGTTGCGCGTCTTCTCGAGCACCGTCAGTCCGTCGATGTCCGGCAGCATCAGGTCGAGAATCAGCAGGTCGTAGTCGAGCTCGTGCATCTTCTCGAGCCCGGTCTGGCCGTCGCCCGCCGTGTCCACTTCGTAGCCGGCGCCCTGCAGCCCTCGCTGGATGAAGTCGGCGATCCGCTCTTCGTCTTCGATGACCAGAATTCTCATCGCACCCTGGCTGACTCTGGATTTGGATTTTGTCTTCAGAGTATCACTGCCCGGCGGCCCCGGGCGTTCCCGTCAGCGCACCAGAGCCGTCTCCGTGATCTGCTCGCCCAGATGCACGTGATACCCCCCCGCCACCGGATGCACCCACAGTCCGCCCTCCTTTGGCGCGGGAATGTCCTCCAGACGCCTGACGAACAGGAAGCGTCCCGTCTCTGCCGCCCGCACAAACCGACCGATATGCAGATGCATATGGCACTGCGTCCGCACCTCGGAGCCGTTGTAGGCGATCCCCCACTCGTCCCCGAACTTCTCGCGCGCCGCCTGCACCGCAAACCGCCACAGCGCGTCGCGAACCGGCTTCGGATAGTCCCTCAGCTCGTGCGCTCCCGGACGGTGCGCGCGCGGCAGCGCCAGCCAGCGGTTCGGCTTCCGCGGATTGATGTCTTTCAGCAGAAAAAACTCCGCGTCCCCCGGCTGCTTCTCCGCCTCGGCGCAGAGCGAACAGTTCCGCGCCTGCATCGTCTCCGGCTTCGACGGGTCGCAGGCGCACTGCGAGACATCGGCGCCAAGCGGAGCCGCCAGCCACAGGCACACAGCCGCGATCGTCAACAGTCGCATCGCCGCCATTATACTGGTGGGTGTCCCCGCCCGGCTCGCGCGACCTTCCTCTGTGGCCGCCGGTCCTTTTTCTCCTGATTGCAGGCGCTTTCTACTGCTTCGGACTGTCGGACACCGGCCTGCTCGGGCCTGACGAGCCGCGCTACGCCTTCATCGGCCGCGCCATGGCGCACAGCGGCGACTGGATCACGCCACGGCTCTGGGGCGAGCCCTGGTTCGAGAAGCCCCCCCTGCTGTACTGGATGACCGCTGCTGGCTTCCTCGCCGGTCTCGGACCGGATCTCGCGCCCCGCCTTCCCGTCGCCCTGCTGTCGGGTGCCTTCCTTTTCTTTCAGTGGCTGCTGCTGCGCCGCCTGCTCGACGCCCGCGCCGCGTTCTTCGCCTCCCTGCTCAACGCGACCACAGCCGGCTGGGTCGCCTACAGCAGGATCGGCGTCACGGACCTGCCTCTGGCCGTCTTTTTTCAGTCTGCTGTTCTTCTCTCCTGGCTGTCGCTGGAAACCCGCGCCGCCGCGCCGCGCTACGACGCCTCCGCCTGCCTTGCCGCCGCGGTCCTCGCCAAGGGTCTCGTCCCGCTTGTCCTCTTCCTTCCCGTGCTCTGGTTCCTCCGGAAAGACTGGCGCGCATGGATCGCCCCTGCCGCGCTCTTCCTGCTCCTCGCCTCCCCCTGGTACGCCGCCATGGCAGCCCGGCATGGCCGGCCTTTTCTCGATGAATTCTTCCTCCGCCATCATTTCTCCCGTTTTTCCAGTGAAGAGTTGCAGCACGTCCAGCCCTTCTGGTTCTACGTTCCGGTCGCCGTGGGCGGACTGTTCCCCTGGATTCCGGCGCTGTTCGCAGCCGGAAAGAACATCTGGCAGGACCAGAGGCTGAAAATTCCTCTGTCTGTTTTCGCATTCGGGTTCGTCTTTTTCTCGATTTCCCGCAATAAACTGCCCGGTTATCTTCTCCCTCTCTGGCCCTCGGCCTGCATCCTCCTCGCCGCCTGCCTCGCCGCGGCCCCCCGCGCCTCCCGGCCGCTGTTCTGGACCGTCATGCTGACGGGCATCAGCCCCGCTGCCGCCTCGCTGCTGCCGGAAGCCCTCCTCTACGGCATCACCAACGCGCGTTTCGAGTCCGTGGCCTGGGAATACTTCGCCGCCCTGCTACCGGTGGCGCTCGGCGTCTGGTGGCTCGACGCCCGCGGACGCCGCGCCGCGTCCGTCTCCGTAGCTGCCGCGGCCGCTGTGGCCGCTTTCGCCTTCATTCAGCTCAGCGCCGCGCCCGTGCTCGACCAGATCGTCTCCGCCCGCGGCCTCTGGCGCAAAGCCGCGCGCCACAAGAACGAGCTCTGCGTCAGCCGCCTGCACCGCTCCTGGCGGTACGGTCTCGCCTACTACGCCGGCGCTCTCCTGCCTGACTGCGATACCGCACCCCGGCCTTTCATGATCGACCAGCCCCCGGGCGCCCTGCCGCGGATCGTGCCTTTGCCCGCTGCCTCTCCGCCCCAGTCTCCCCGGTGATCTTCCCTCAGCCCGGCAGTAGAATGGGGAGGCGATGAAGCCCCAACCCACGCGCCGCGCTGTCCTTGCCGCCGCTCCCATGGCGGCCGCTTTCCGCCTCGATGACAGGCCCGCGCTGCTCGGCGGCGCGCCCGTGCGCCGGGATCCGTTCCCTTCCTGGCCGGTGTTCGGAGAACCCGAAGAGCAGGCTCTGGTGGGAACGCTCCGCTCCGGCCGCTGGTACCGCGGCAACGGCGAAAACGTCCGCCGTTTCGAAGAGGCCTACGCCCGCGCCACCGGCGCCCGCCGCTGCCTGGCCACCTGCAACGGCACCTCCGCCCTCTTCGTCTGCCTCAACGCGCTCGACGTCCAGCCGGGCGACGAGGTCGTCATTCCTCCCTATACCTTCATCGCCACCGTCAACGTCGTCCTGCGCCAGTTCGCCCTGCCCGTCTTCGTCGACACCGACCCCGAAACCTTCCAGATGGACGCATCGAAGCTCGAAGCCGCCATCACGGAGCGCACCCGCGCCATCATGCCGGTCCACCTTGGCGGCAACGTCTGCGACATGGACCGCATCCTCGCCATCGCCCGCGCCCGCAACATTCCCGTCATTGAAGACGCTTGCCAGGCGCATATGGCCGAGTGGAAAAACCGCAAAGTCGGAACCCTCGGCGCCGCCGGCTGCTTCAGCTTCCAGGCGTCCAAGAATCTCAACTCCGGCGAGGGCGGCGCCGTGCTCACCGATGACGAGTCCCTTTACGAGCGCGCCTACGCCTTTCACAACAACGGCAGCGGCCTCAAGGCCATCGGCACGAACTTTGTCTACGCCTCCACGGGCCACAACCTCCGCCTCACCGAGTTCCAGGCCGCTCTGCTCCTTCAGCAGATGGCCCGCCTTGACGCCCAGGTCCGCACCCGCGCCGCCAACGGCGCCTATCTGACGTCCCTGCTCGAACAGATCCCCGGCATCCGTCCCGCGCGCCAGTACGCCGGTTGTACGCTCAACGCCTATCACCTGTACATGTTCCGCTACGACCCGGCGGAATTCTCCGGCCTTTCCCGCGAGCTGTTCCTCAAGGCTCTCCGTGCCGAAGGCATTCCCGCGGCCGGCGGCTACTCGCCTCTCAACACCCAGCCTTTTCTGAAAAACACGCTCAATTCACGCGGATATCGCCGGATTTTCCCGGAAAAAATCCTGAAAGAGTGGCCCGAAAGAACCGCCTGCCCCGCCAATGACCGCCTCTGCTCGGAGGCCGTATGGCTCACGCAGAACATGCTTCTCGGCCCCCGCTCCGATATGGACTCGATCGCCGGGGCCATTGAAAGGATCCGCCGTCACGCCGCGGATCTGGCCCGCCAGGCTTCCGCCTGACGTTCAGCGCGCTCCCGCGCCCGCCTGCTGTTTCATGCACTCGCCCAGCACCCACTGCATCTGCTCGAGCGTGTAAGGCGGCGCCAGCACCGTAAAAGCCCCCATCTCCAGCACGTCTGCGCATCCGGCGTCCAGCGTCTCCACGCACGCGACAGCCGGAATTGTTCTCTGCTCTCCGCCTGCCGTCTGCCTGGCCAGGTCCGCGAAGCACCCGTCGCTGAAGCAAAGGCTCGTGAAGATGGCGTCGATCTCCGGGTTCAGCGCCATGGCGGCTTTGGCCTGCTGGCACGAGCTCACCGCATGGATCCGCGCCCCGCACTGCGCCAGCAGCGGCCTCAGCTGCATCTCCGTCTCCGGGCTCACCGCCAGCAGCACCATCGGCGCGTGATCGAAGTGCGCCTCGTACTGCAGTGGCGGCGTCGAGGTCCGCCGGTGCGCTTCCCCCACCACCCGGTCGGCGATCTCCCGGATCTGCGTCCAGTGCAGGCTGCTGCCCAGCACGCTGTCCGAGCCTGCCGCCAGGTTCGACCCGCCCCAGATCTTCTCCTCCGGGTGGTCTTCGGCCGCCTGGAACGCCTCGATCAGCCGCGGAATGTCGAAGATGTCCTCGTCATACGGCGACCCGCGGATGATGCTGTACGTGTACCGCCCGTTCGGCCGCCTGCAGATCAGGCTGATCAGATTCGTGTAGCCCGCAGACGCCAGCACCAGCCGCGCCAGCGGATCGCCCTTCTCGTCGGCGATCACATAGTTGTACGGCGACTGATACAGGATGTCCGGACGCGCCGTGATCGGCGCAATGCCCGCCTCGCCGTTCAGCAGCGCCAGCAGCCGGTCGCACACCAGTCGGATCGTGGTCGTCACCAGCGCCTCGTCGCCCTGTACCTTGCCGTGGATTCTCTGCTGCCGGTACGGCTCGAACACCCAGGTGAAATGGTTCCGCACCAGATCCTCGAGGTTCACCGGGTACAGCCCGCCGCAGACGTCCAGCTTGTTGTTGTACTGCACGATCCACCGCAGCATCGGCATGCCTTCGGCGCGTTCGAGCATCGTGTGGTACTCGAGCACGAACGCCGCCAGGCAGACGTCCTGATCCGCGTTCCAGACGTACACCGGCACCGGACGCCGCTTCTGCAGCCATCTCTGCATCAGGTGGCCCTGCCGCACGGCGATGTAAGCCTGCATCGCCGCGCTCATCGTCGCTTCCCGCACCACCCCCACGTGATGGTCGAAGTTGACGTAGTGCCCCCTGTGCCCCGGCACGTCGTCCAGAACTTCCAGCGCGACCGAATATTCCGGCGCTTCCCGCAGGAACTCGTCCCAGGATTCGAAGCGCTGCTGCCTCACGCGCAGCTCGATGTTCTGAAATGGATTCTGTTTCATCCCTTCGGCCGGAGGCGCGTTCCCTCGCCCCCCGGCCGCCTCTGCTTTCAGCGTAACCCTTTCAGGGACATTCCGGTATTCTCGCAACCGCTGCTATCATGATCTGTGAGCAGCACCCGGGCACAACCGTGAAAGTACTCGTCGCTGACGACAGTCTGGTGATGCGCCGCCTCCTCGAGGCGTCTATCTCCAGCTGGGGCTACGAGCCAGTCAGCGCCGCTGACGGCGACCAGGCCTGGGAAATCCTCGCCTCGCCCGATCCGCCCCCCATCGCCATCCTCGACTGGATGATGCCCGGCCTCTCCGGTCTCGCCATCTGCCGCCGCCTGCGGGAACGCCAGGTCCAGCCCTACGTTTACGTCATCCTCCTCACGTCGCGCGGGCTCCGCGAGGACATCGTCGAAGGACTCAACTCCGGCGCCGACGACTATGTCGTCAAGCCGTTCGACAAGCACGAGCTCGAAGTCCGCCTGCGCGCCGGCCGCCGCATCATCGAACTTCAGGCGGAGCTGATGAGCGCGCAGGCCAGGCTGCGCGAACAGGCCATGCGCGACCCCCTCACCGGCATCTGGAACCGCGCCTGCGTGCTCGATACGCTCGAACGCGAGCTCGAGCGCGCCCGCCGCGGCGCCGCTCCGCTCGGCCTGCTCCTGCTGGACCTCGACCGCTTCAAACAGTTCAACGACACCCGCGGCCACCAGTTCGGCGATCTTGTGCTCCGCGCCTTCGCCGACCGCATCCAGGCTGCCGTGCGTTCCTATGACACGTTCGGCCGGTATGGCGGCGAAGAGTTCCTCATTCTTGCCCCCGGTTGCAGCGAGCAGGATCTCGTCCGGCAGGCAGAGCGCCTCCGATCCGCCGTCGCCTCCACCCCGTTCGACATCGACGCCCATCAGTTCTCCCTCACCGTCAGCATCGGCGCCTCCAGCGCCGAGCCCGGCTCCCGCGTCACCTCGATCGAACTGATCCGCGCCGCCGACGACGCCCTCTACGAAGCCAAGCGCACCGGCCGCAACCGCGTCGTCTACAAACCCGCCTCGATCCTTCAGCGCATCGACTGAGCCGTCGCCGCCGGCGTCGCCGCCCGCAATGCCTGCGACTGCCCCAGGCTCTGCGCATAGCGCTCCACGCCGCGGTAAAGCGCCTCCGCCAGCCGGTCCCGGTGTTCGGAGCTCTTCATCAGTTCCTCGTCCCGCGGATTGCTCAGGAATCCGATCTCGGCCAGAACGGACGGCATCGAAGCCCCGATCAGCACCACAAAGGGCGCCTTCTTCACCCCGCGGTCCCGGGACGTCACGTTCAGCCGCCTCCACTCCCGCGACAGCTCCCTCTGCACGAACCCGGCGAACTCCCGCGACTCCTCCAGCTTGTCCTTCAGCGCGATCTTCTGGATCAGCTCCCGCAGCTCGAAGATCGACTTCCCGTGGCCCGCGTTCTCGCGCGCCGCCAGATCCAGCGCCTCCTTCGAGGTCGTGAAGTTCAGGTAGAACACCTCGGCGCCCGACACCCGCTTGATCGGCGACGAATTGGCGTGGATCGACAGGAACAGGTCCGCCCTGTGCTCGTTTGCGATCGCCGTCCTCTCCTCCAGCGGCACGAAGACGTCCGTCTGCCTCGTATAGATCACTTCGCCGCCCAACCGCTCTTCGATCAGCGCGCCCAGCCGCAGCGCCACATCCAGAACGAGATCCTTCTCCAGCAGCCCCGTCGGCCCTTTCGTGCCCTGATCGTGCCCGCCATGCCCCGGATCCAGCACCACCCGTCCGATGCGCAGCCCCAGCGCGCGCGTCAGCGACCGCGTGCCGTCCCGCGCCGGGCGCGCCGGCCGCAAAGTCTCTGCATCCGCCAACGGCTTCGGCCCTTCCACAGCCGGCGCCCGCACGGCGGCGGATCCGCCGCCGGGAGACGCTGACGCTGCGGCCGCAGCGCTTGCGGCAGGCTTGGCCGCCGCACGTTCGCGCCCCGGTTCCGGAGCACGTGTCTCGCCCCCGGTCCTTTCATCCGTCCCGGCGGGGGCCGCCTCCGGTTTCGTTGCAGAAGTCTCGGCGGCAGGAGGGCGCGCAGCCGCACGGGACTCCGCTGCCATTTCCGTCTTCGCGGGTTCAGCCTTTGGCCGCGGCGCCGTCTCTGCCGCAGCCGCCTTTCTCTCCGCTGTCGTGGCGGGCGCCTCCGTGCCCTTGCGTTCCGGGGCGGCGGGCGGCGCAGCCTGCCGCTGCGCGGGTTCCGCCCGCGAAATTTCCGTCCCGCCGCGTCCCGCTCCTTTGGGCCGCAGTTCAATCACCAGCCGCTCGGGGTTTGTCAGGTGCGTCAGCTCGTATTCGGCGTCCGCTGCGAGATCCAGCACCATCCGCGTTGTCGTTGGGTCTTTCTGCGCCACGCGCACGCGGTCCACCAGACCGTCCTGAACGGCAACGACATGCAGGCGCTGCGGTCCCAGCCGCGGCCGCGTCTCCGCGAAATCCACGAACAGCCGCTCCGGGTTCGACAGCCGGCCGTATTTCCACTTCGTTTCCCGGCTCAGCTCGACCACCACCCGGGTCGTCCCCGCATTGCTCCACGCCCGGACGGAACGGATCTCCGCCTGCGAAGGCTGCGCAGAGCTCTGCACCCCGGCGGCAAGGCACACGGCGACTGCCGCCGCCACGCCAGACAGCCCTGTCCTGAGGCTCTTCAGTGCCGCCTCCTAGCGGGTGCGCAGATACACCCTGCCTTCCGCGTCCGTCTCCACCAGCAGGCTGCGCACGGGTTCCGCGTCGTCCCGCCGCGGCTCTGCCATCTTGCCTTCGTCCCCGGGGCGCGCCTTCGCGTGCGCCGCCTCGATCTTCCGGATGTATTCCACCGTCTCCCGGTAAGGCGGCACGCCCTTGTACTTGCGTACGGCGCCTTCTCCGGCGTTGTAAGCCGCCAGCGCCAGCCTGTCGTCCCCGTACTTCTCCCGGAGCTGTTTCAGCAGCTTCACTCCAGCCTCCAGGTTCTCCTCGAGGTCGAACCGGTTCTTCGCGCCCAGCCGCCGCGCAGTCTCCGGCATCAGTTGCATCAGCCCGGCTGCGCCTTTTACGGAAACCGCCGCCGGATTGTAGCCGCTCTCGGCGCGGATCACGGCGTCCACCAGCTCTGCATCCACGGCGTGCTTTCTGGCCGTATGCTCCACCAGCGGGCGCACGGCCTGCGCCGCAGGCACGCGCTTGCCGGATCGCGTGCGGAACTCCGTCACGCGCACCAGCCTGCCCGTGTGCCGGTCGGCGCGCACCGTCATCACCGCCTGCAGGGGCTCGCCCTGCGCGGACTCGGACGGACCGGCCGCGGCGCCGGCGCAGGCGAAACAAAATGCCAGCATTATGTTTACTACATTATACAGCCGCATGTTTCGAACACAACCGCATTTTTCTGTCGCCCGGCCCGCGGCTGTCCGCGCCGCCGCTGCTACAATTCTCTCATGACTCGCGCGGCCTTCATCCTCGCCGGAGGCCTCAGCCGCCGCATGGGCCGCGACAAGGCCCTCCTCGAGCTCGCCGGCGAGCCCCTCGCCGCCCGCGCCGCCCGCATCGGCGCCGAGGCCGCAGGCCGCGCTTTCCTCGTCGGCCCATCCGCACTCTATCTCCGGCTCGGCTATCCCTGCCTCGAGGAACAGTTCCGCGGCCTCGGACCCATCAGCGGGCTCCACGCCGCCCTCCGCTCCGGCCTCGCCGACTGGTGCCTCGTGCTCGCCTGCGATATGCCCGGACTCGACGCCGCTTCTCTCCGCTCCCTCCTCGAGGCGGCGGAAAACTCTTCCTGCGACGCAGCCGTCACGGTCAGCCCGGGCGGCCGCCCCGAACCCCTCTGCGCCGCCTACCATGCGCGCCTCGCCGCCCTTGCCGAAAAGCACATTCTCCAGAACCGCCTCGCTCTTCATGACCTTCTCGCCTCCATCCGCTGGGCCGCCTTTCCCGCTCCCCATCCCCGCTTCGCCGCCAACGTCAACACCCCCGAGGAATGGGCACAATGGAATCGGTGAACGGCGAGTTTCCCCACTACATCGAATTCCGGCACGTCTATAAGACGTTCGA
>FWPV01009534.1_pt1 | contig 16397 bp, 15 predicted proteins | sample 2228371 | NCBI WGS metagenome assembly FWPV01 (sample SAMEA103939776, study PRJEB20133) | metagenome | reverse complement strand
ACAGAAGTTGATTGTCAGGGTTAATTTGGTTACCCCAGTGCCCCCTACGCCCACCCCCATTGCCACGGTGACCGGCACCCTACCGGCAATAGCTACCGCCACGCCGACACCGTAGGAAAGGGTCGAATAGGGGCTAATGCCCTCGTCAATCCACGGCCCCTCTCCCAAAATGGGCGAGGGGAGTTCGCCCTCACCCCCAACCCCTCTCCCACAAACGGGAGAGGGGAGTCTAACTCCCTTCTCCCTTCGGGAGAAGGGCCGGGGATGAGGGATGCGGGTTGAGCAGCGAAGCGTATCGAAACCCGCCCGCGACTGGGTCTCGATACGAGCTGCCCCCCTACTCGCCCCGCATTCGAGACCGCTTTGGGAGTCGATCAAAGAACCAAATCGACAGAAAGGGCACTGTCTTTCAGGATACTCTTTGTCATGGTGTCCCTATAGAAACTTCCTACCCCCTCAAGAGCCAACAAATCTGTTAGGCAATTCCACCCGCAAAAGGGTTAAAATGATGGCATGACAATACCGCGTGGACCTTTACTCATCGTCGAAGACGTACCGCACATCTTAGAGCTGCTCGAAGTAACCTTGCGCTTCAAAGGCTATCCAGTCGTTACCGCTTCGAACGGGGAAGAAGCCCTAGCAGCCATCCAGCGCGAATTACCAGCCATGGTCATCACCGACATCCTGATGCCTAAATTGGATGGCTTTGCCCTTGTCCATAAGCTACGCGCCGATCCGCGCACCAGTCAGATTCCGGTCATCTTCCTATCGGCAACCTATGTGACCCCCGAAGACAAACGCTTCGCCCTCAGCCTTGGGGCAGTGCGATTTCTGGAAAAACCAGTGGATACCGAAGAATTCTTGCTGACCATCGCTGAGGTTTTAACCGCTGACCTCTCCACCTTACCGCGCCCGCTGGATGATCAAGCCTTCTATCAGGGTTATCGCGAGCGTTTGGAAAATAAATTGCGCCATAAACTAGCTCAGATTAGCCGCACCGAAAAGCTGCTGCGAACCCTCCCCGAAGCGCAGCAGGCTGCTTATCAAGCGCTGCTCGACGAAGCCATCCAACACCGTGACGAGATTCAGAACGAATTACAAGAACTCGACCGAATTCTCAACCAAAATCAGGGGTAAAATAAGGTCGCTTTCGCACCAAACTTTTTCGGGAGCAGATCCTATCCTGTGTCAACACCAACGCTGGACGAACTGGAAAACCTTGCCCGTCAAGCGGGCTTAATCTTGCGTCAGAGCTATGAACCCCTACCGGGCGCGATCAATCATCTGCAAATTGACTATAAGGGGCCTATCGACTTGGTCACCGATGTCGATCGACGGTCGGAAAATTTCCTCTTACGCCAAATTAAAGATTCCTACCCTGATCACCTGATCATTGCCGAAGAGAGCGGCGCCTTAAAAGGCAACGCTGACCATACGTGGTTCATCGATCCCCTTGATGGAACGGTGAATTACGCCCATGGCATCCCATTTTTTTGTGTTTCGATTGCCTATCAGGAAAAAGGGGAATTGGCTCTAGCGGCTGTCTATGACCCGATGCGGGATGAATGTTTTACTGCTGAAGTCGGTAAAGGAGCTCGGTTAAACGGAAAACCGATCCGGCCTTCTTCCGCAAGCGATCTTGGGCATTGTCTATTGACCACCGGCTTCCCCTACGATATCCGCACCAATCCCAACAACAACCTCGATCACTATGCCCGCCTTAGCTTGCTGACTCAAGGTGTGCGTCGACTCGGCTCGGCTGCCCTCGACTGTTGTTATGTCGCTTGCGGGCGGCTGGATGGCTATTGGGAAAACGAGGTCTGGCCTTACGATGTCGCTGCCGGTGGACTCATTGCCCGTCAGGCAGGAGCAGTGGTTACCAATCTCTATGGAGAGGACGATTTTCTATCCCCTCCGCTGACCATCTTGGTTGCGCCGCCGCCCATCCATGCCCAGTTGCGCGATTATTTCCGCCAGTGGTACTCAAGAGGCTAAGAAGCCTGTAGGGAAGTAGCCACCGCACGCAAGCAGGCTTCGACCTCATCCAGCTCCACACGAGAGGTTAAATCCAGACTCAGGGGGGTAACGGACACCATCCGTTTCACGCGCATGACATGCGCATCGGTGCCTTCCACCGGCTCGCCGGCATCGCGCGCCAAGCGGTATTCCAAACGGCCGGGTTGGCTCCAAGAACGTCGTTTGGGGCGCAGGGGCTCGTAATACTTCTTGCGCGTAAGCCGACAGATTTCCCACGCTGTCTCTAGGGTGGCATTCGAAGGCACATCAACCTTCAGCACGTCCACATCGAACGGCAAGTTGCAAGAGAGCAACAAGCGGCTGAAATATTGGGCAAAATGGGCTGCGACACTGAAATCAATATGGGTGGCATAGGAGAGATGATATTGAGGTTCCGTCTCCAGCGAAATAGCCAGAGCCGGAATCCCCAAGGCAGCCCCCTCAAGGGCAGCTCCAACAGTGCCAGAGATTGTCACACCCGTGCCAAGGTTCTCACCATAATTGATTCCCGACACCACTAGATCGGGACAACGCGGCAAGATTTCCAAGACTGCGTGTAAGACGGTTTGAGCAGGTGTGCCGCCTACCGAATAGACTTTCCAGTGTTGGCCGTTTACTTGAATTACGTGTTCTTGAATGATGCCATCCGAGGTCGAAGGCATCGAACGTCCCGCGCCAGAATACTGTTCACGCGGCGCAGCCACATGAACAAAGCCAATTTGGCTCAAAGCACTCGCTGCTGCCCACAAACCGGGTGAACGGATACCATCATCGTTGGTTAGCAGAATTTGAATGTCTTTCATAGTGTTTCGTCTTCAAGGATTGTTGTTTTCACGGAAAGATTCTACCAACAATCCTCAGATTTGAGACGCGGATTGAGCGCAGATCCAAAACAAAACTTTTCCAAATAGCCTCTTCATAATTTCTAAACATTCTTTTGCTATCCTAAGCACAATCGGAATAGATTAGAGAAACCAAATTTGGAGAAAGGAGCACCTATGAATCGAAAGAAAATCGTATCCATCGTCTTACTCATTGCCATCCTGGCAGCAGCAGGGGCAGGAGCGTTTACCTTTTTCACTGCTCGTGCCCAAGTTGGCAAGGAGAACACAATTGCTTGGCGAGGAGGGCCTCCCTTCGGCGGCGGGCGAATGGGCAAACTACCCGGCTTTGAAATGAACGGCGAAGCTCTAGCTCAAGCGCTTGGTATCCGTGTTGAAGAACTTCAGGCTGCACAAGAGAAAGCACAGCAAGCGGCTATTCAAAAAGCCATCGAAGAAGGGTTGATCACCCAAAAACAAGCTGAATGGTTTCAATCCAAAGAACGCGGCTTCCCCTTTGGCTTTCGCTTGTTTGCTTGGCTAAGCCAGAATGGGATCGATATGGACGCCCTGCTCGCTGAAGCTCTGGGCATCAGCGTCGAACAACTCAACCAAGCGCGTCAAAAGGCAGCCGAAATCGCCCTCGACCAAGCTGTTGCCAATGGCAAACTAACCCAAGAGCAAGCAGATTTGATCAAAGCTCGGCGCGCCTTATTCGCTAACGAGAATTTCATCAATGCCATGCGGGCAGCTTTCGAAGAAGCGGTCAAGAAGGCTGTGCAAGAAGGCGTGATCACCCAAACTCAAGCCGATCTAATCCTGCAACATTTTCAATCGCAGCGCGGCATGCCCGCTATGCCACCCGCCTTCGGTGAACATCCATTGGGTGTTCCCCCATTCGGACACGGTGAAGGTGGGCCTGTGCCCCCCGTTCAGACACCGTAGTCTTTTTGGGAGGAGGCAATTGCCTCCTCCCATTGACTTGAGTTATAATCGTAGCTAGAAGCTCCCATGCCCAAGAAAATCTTGGTCGTTGACGATAAGCTCGAAATCCGCAAACTGCTCAAATCCTACTTCACGCAGGAGGGCTTTGAGGTTGTAACGGCTGCAGATGGACAAGAAGCGCTGTTTGTCGCCCGCCACGAGAAACCCGATGTCGTCTTGTTGGATTTAATGATGCCAGAAATGAACGGCTATGATTTTTTGCGCAGCTTTAGCCGCGAGTCATCCACGCCCGTGATCGTCCTGACCGCCAAAGTCGAAGAAAGCGATAAGGTACTGGGGTTGGAGTTAGGCGCAGATGACTACGTGGTAAAACCTTTCAGTCCACGCGAATTGGCGGCGCGCGTGCGGGCTGTCTTGCGTAGGGTAGAAAAAGCCCAAAAACAAACCCCTCAAATTTTGCGCGCCGGCGAGATTTTGGTCGACCTAGAGGGACATCTTGTCAAAGTAGGCGGGCAACTAGTGGACTTAACGCCTTCAGAGTTCACCATCTTAGCCACATTGATCGCTGCACCCGGGCGGGTCTTCAGTCGTTTAGAATTGCTCGAACGGCTGCAAGGGGTCGCTTACGAAGGATACGAACGCACCATAGACGTGCATATCCGTAACTTACGCGCCAAAATCGAACCCGACCCCTCCCAACCCCGCTATATCGAAACCGTCTACGGTGCCGGCTATCGATTCTCGCCCATACTAGGTTCTGCCTAAGTCTGATGCGCTCGATTACCACCAAGCTAATCCTCGCTTTTCTCTTGGTTGGCATCAGCGGATCGCTGATGGTTTCTTTGATCATCTGGCAGCGCACCCGCACAGCTTTCGATCAATTAATGATTACCCGCGAGCAACAAAGTTTGCTCAGCCTGCTCGTGCTCTATTATCAACGACAAGGTTCGTGGGAAGGGATTGAGGCTGCAATCCAACAATTCAAAGAGGGCCCTGCTGCTCCTTTTGCGAATCCTCCCTTTATCTACGAAAGGCGTCCCTTTATCCTTACCGATTCCGAAGGCGTAATCCTTTACAGTCCTGATCGTCAACAAATCGGCAAACCCCTCTCTCGCGGCGATTTTCGCCGTGCCATCGCATTAGAGATCAATGGGGAACAGGTGGGGTGGGTGGTGATTATCCCTCCAAGACCGATATTGCAGGCCGGTTCCGTCGAGGAGCGTTTTTTGCGCACTGTGCGCAGTGCTACGGTGCTCAGTGCCATTGGAGCCACCATCCTTGCCCTGTTGCTGGGCAGCTTGCTTGCCTTTGGCTTGACTCGCACCCTGCATGAACTGAAAAACGCAGCGCTTGACATCGCCAACGGCAAGTACGGACGACAGGTGTCCGTGCACAGCAAAGATGAATTGGGAGATTTGGCTTTAGCGTTCAATCAAATGAGCCGTCAATTGGAAAACGCCATCCAAGCCCGCCGTCAGATGACCGCCGATATCGCTCACGACTTGCGCTCTCCGCTCACCGTCATCCAAGGCTATACCGAAGCGCTCAGCGATGGAAAGCTCGAAGGCGGGGAAGAAGTCTATCAAATCCTGCATCAGGAAACCCAACACCTCAGCCGCTTAGTAGATGACTTACGGTTGCTTTCCTTGGCAGATGCGGGAGAAATCCCCCTTGCCCTGCAAGCGGTTGACCCCAAGCTGCTGCTAGAGCGCGCCCACGCCCGCTTTCGGATGCAAGCCGAGCAAAAGCAAGTCGCTTCCTCCTTAGAAGCTCCTGATGCTCTCCCTGCCATTTGTGTAGATAGCGAGCGCATGGCTCAGGTTCTCGATAATTTGATCCAAAACGCTCTCCGACATACCCCGGCAGGAGGGATGATCTGGCTGCGAGCTAAACACGAGCCAAATCAGGTGATTCTGCAAGTGAGTGATAACGGGAGTGGCATCCCATCCGAAGACCTACCGCGCATCTTCGACCGCTTCTACCGCGTTGACCGGTCGCGCTCGCATAATGGCGAATCTGGCTTGGGTTTGGCAATTGTCAAATCACTGGTCGAAGCTCAAGCGGGAAGCATCCACGTCGAAAGCGCGCTTGGCAAAGGGACAACCTTCACGATGACGTTCCCCATTGCGAAAGGAAATCCGAGTTGAGTTCAAACCGCTTTTTGAATGCCTTTTTGATCCTGCTGCTCGCTTTGATCGCTGCCTGTTCAGGGGTGTTCATCGGAAGCTATCTGGTTCTATCGGCAATTCAAAGCGGCCGTGTGCAGCTCAACCATCCTGAACGTACCCCTACCCCTTCCTTACCGACCCCCAGCGCAGATGTCCCTGCCCCTCAACCCCTTGATCTAAACGAGACGCAATCGCGCATCATTCAAACTGTTCAGAAAGTTAGCCCGGCGGTTGTAACCGTCGTCGGCGTCATTCCTGGTCAGATGACCTTTTTCGGTCCCACCGGCGATCAGACGGTGAGTGGTAGCGGCGTTTTTATTTCGCCTGACGGCTATCTTCTAACCAATCAACATGTGGTAGAGAACGTCAAAGAGGTGGAGGTGATCCTTGCAGATGGGAGTCAGCAGACGGCAACCATTGTTGGCACAGACCTTTATGCGGATTTAGCTGTGTTAAAGATCGACTCAACGCCACCGGCAGTTGCGGAATTGGGAAATTCGGACTTGGTCACGCCTGGTGAAATGGTCATCGCCATTGGTTCACCTTTGGGTGATTTTCGCAATACGGTCACTCTCGGCGTAATTAGCGCTACGGGTCGCTCGATCGACAGCGGACAAGGATACCAGATCGAAAACCTGATCCAAACTGATGCAGCCATTAATCAGGGGAATTCAGGCGGACCCTTGGTCAATTTGAACGGGCAAGTTATCGGCATCAATACCCTCGTGGTGCGTTCCAGTGGCAGTGGAGCGATTGCCGAAGGATTGGGGTTTGCCATCCCAATTAACACGGCACGCGAAGTCGCCGAGCAGATTATCCAGAAAGGTTATGTTTCTCGCCCGTATCTAGGGATACGCTGGCAGTTGGTGACGCCGCGCGTCGCTGCGATTTACAATTTGGGGGTCGAATGGGGAGTTTATATCACCCAAGTATTTGCAGATAGCCCTGCCAGCAAAGCCGGTCTGCGGCGCGGGGATATTATCGTACAGATTGGCGAGGTACAGCTCGATGAACGCCACTCCTACATCAACGCGCTGTATCGTTATCAACCAGGCGATGAAGTGGACGTCGTTGTCTGGCGGGAGGGGCGCTCGTTAACTGTGCAAGTGCGTTTGGAGGAAATTCCACGCCCGTAATGAGATTCATCCTTTCTGCGACTAGGTCGTTCCATTGGTGTGGTTGGTCTGCTGAGGACAGTAGAACATAGAAAGAAATCGGATTGACTCTTCCAATTTTGTGACGTCGCTCCCCCTGTCATGTCGGGAGTCCCGAGTTATGCCGAACGCACTCCCCTGTCATGCCGAACGCCCTCCCCTGTCATGCCGAACGCAGTGAGGCATCTTAGACCCCTTACTTCGTTCGGGGTGACATAGAGTCGCGGGTTGAGTAGCGGAACGAAGTGGAGCGTATCGAAACCCGCCCGCCACTAGGTCTCGATACGGGCTGACGCCCTACTCGAACCGCACCGACCCCCGCGGGTTGAGTAGCGGAACGAAGTGGAGCGTATCGAAACCCGCCCACTACGGGGTCTCGATTGTCATACCGAACATGCTCCCCTGTCATGCCGAACGCCCTCCCCTGTCATGCCGAACGCCCTCCCCTGTCATGCCGAACGCAGTGAGGCATCTTAGACCCCTCGCTGCGCTCGGGGTGACATGGGATTGGGCTGCGCTTCGGGGTGACATAGATTGGGCTGCGCTCGGGGTGACAGGGGATTGGGCTGCGATCGTTTGGAATGACATGAGTTTCCACTCGACATGAAGCAGGCGGTTCGCCGTAGGTGACAGGGGGTGAGGCTGCGATCGTTTGGAATGACATAGGGGGTTGTCTTTCCGCGCTTTTGGAACGACACGGGGGAGTCGCTCCGATCCACTGGAATTCCACGCCGGGGTGGGGTCACTTACATTCTACTTACGAGGATTCCTCTATGATCTCCAGAAATGCCTGAACGACACGGGGATCAAACTGTTTTCCAGCTTGTTGGCGAATATAATCCAAAGCCTGCTCACGGCTCCATGCCCGCCGATATGGACGGTCACTGGTCAGGGCATCCCACACATCCGCCACAGCAAAGATGCGCGCCTCAAGAGGAATTGCCTCACCTTTTAGCCCTTGCGGGTAGCCGCTGCCATCCCAGCGTTCATGGTGGCAATAGGGGATATTCAAAGCTGGTTTCAAGTAATCGATGGGTAAAAGCATCTCATAAGCAAGGCGAGGGTGTTGTTGCATTAATGCCCACTCCTGTTCATCCAACCGACCCGGCTTGAGCAAAACCGCATCGGGAACGGCAATCTTGCCGATGTCGTGTAAAATGCACCCACGGCGAATATGCGGCAGCAGTGAAGGATCTACACCCAACTTCGCTGCCAGTTTCAAGGTCAATTCGGTGACCCGTAAAGTATGTCCCTCGGTCTCCTTATCGCGCAGTTCCAAGGCTTTTGACCAACCTTCTATCGTGGCTTCATAGGCAAGCGACAGCTTTAAGTTCATGCGACGCAACTCTTCAAACATTTCAGCATTCTCAATGGCTAAAGCAGCCTGATCGGCAAGCATTTCAAATAGACGTTTCCACTCCTCGTCCGGTGAGAACGAACGGCGATAGAAAATCTCCAACACCCCCTTTATTTTTCCTTTTGCGATCAGTGGTGCCGCTCCATAAGCCAGAAAGCCCTCTTGACGGAAAGTTTGGGCGAAACCAGCGCTCAGTTCGTTTATGTCGGTAATGGCGACAATCTGGCGTTCCACGGCTGCTTTTCCCGCCAAGGAGGTAGCTACAGAGAGGTAGGTCTGCTCATAATGGCGTGATCGAAAGCCGCTATTGGCAGCATATTCCAACCGCTGTGTATAAGGGCTATACAGCAAGACCCCCACCGCATCGGCGTTGAGGTGAGTGACAGCTTGCTGCATTAAAACCTCAAAAGCTAACCGTACATCCAACGTCGCAGTCAGCGCTTTTCCGACCGTCTGCATCGCTTGTAATTGGCGCAAGCGCCGATTGGTCTCTTCATGGAGTTGAGCATTGTGCAGAACTAAGCCTAAGGTGTGTGCCAAACTGTTCAATAGATGCATATCCTCTGGGCTAAAAGCGTTGGGCAGCTCAGATTCAAACGACACCACTCCCAGCACCTCATCGTGCACAACGAGGGGAGCCACAACCGCACTGCGCAAGCGGCGCACTTCTTCGATTGCTGCCGAGTCCCCCATCACACGTAATTCCTCATCCTGCTGAATATCGGCAATCAGCAAAGGTTTCTTATGACGGTAGCAGCGCCCTGCATAGCCCCAATCAATGGAGTAGGTCATTCCCATGACAGCGGGATCGTGGTATCCCACCAATGCCGCAACTTTCAAGTAATTGGGAGGAGCAGCAATCGCCAAGCTTCCCTTTTGAGCACTGGGTACAGCGGCGAGAGCAGCCTGAATCAAGCGTTCCGACAGATGCTCAAAGTCCGCCTCCCGTGCAATAGCCTGACCGACCTTTGCCAAGGCCTCCAATTCCAGTTGATGTTGTTTGTGATCGGTGATGTCCTGCGCTGCGCCATAAATGCGCACCACCCGCCCCAATCGGTCATCCCAAAGCGGATAAGCGTGATCGCGAAGCCAGCGAATGCGTCCATCCTTGCGCAGGATGCGAAATTCACTCACATCGGCTTTACCCGAAAGCAGGTTTTCCCTCATTTTCAAAGCGATTGGCAGATCGGGTGGATAGATCAACGTCCGCCAACCTCCGCGTGCGCTCGACTCTTCGGGCGTAAAGCCGGTGATCTTCTCAAAACCGCCGGCGATCCATTCCCGGTTCAATGTGCCATCCGCTTCAACTCGGAAGGCATAGGCGTAGTCGGAGATCAATTCTGAGATAATCTGATAGCGTTCTTCGCTTCTACGACGCTCTTCTTCAGCGCGCTTTCTCTCGGTGAGATCAAGCGCCATAACCAAACGCGCCGCTCGTCCCTCGTATTCAGTCAGGTGAGAGATGATTTCCACTGGAAAGACCGTCCCGTCTTTCTTACGGTGGCGCCATTCCCCAGCATAATTAAGTGCGGCCGATGTATTGGCAACGTCCTCTGGCAACCGAGGAATATCTTCTTCTGGACAAATATCCTTTAAGGTAAGCTGTAGAAATTCTGAGCGTGCGTAGCCATATTGTTTCTCCGCAGCCTCATTTACCGCTAAGAAATCTAGACTTTCCAAATCATAAATCCACATAGGAATAGGGTTATTCTCGAAAAGCACTCGATAATCCTTGGCTTTCTGCTGCAGAGATACCTCTAGAGCTTTCTTGTCGGTGACATCTTGAATAGCAAGCAAGATCAATTGGTCAGTGGGTTCTTCCTGGATCAGTCGGCGGGCATTGAGGCGCATCACCCGTCGTCCGATTTTCTCAAAGGTGTGTTCAACTTCAAAGTCATCAAAATGGGAATTCTGCGGCAGAATCTGTTCTAGCAATTCTCTCAAGGCAGGAATGTCCCATTGGCGGTTGCCCAGCTCGTAGAGTAATCTCCCTAACGTTTCCTCAGGCGGTACTTGAAAGAGGCGATAAAAGGAACGGTTGGCACTGACCACCCTCAGATCAGCACTTAAGACGAGCAAGGGTTCGCGAATGGTCTCCACAATGGCTTCGGCAAAACGACGGGCAGCTTCGACGGCACGTTGAGCTGCTCTTTCGCGCCTTTGATCTCGAAACACTAAAACGACGCCGAGAATTTCGCCCTGTTCGTTACGAATCGGGGCGGCGCTGTCCATGATGGGGATTTCCTCTCCATTACGGCCAATCAATAGGGTATGGTTCGCCAGACCAACGACGATTCCCTCACGCAACACCCGCTCGACAGGGTTCTCCACATCAGCATGAGTCTCTTCGTTGACAATTCTATATACGGTAGAAAGGAGTTTTCCCTGGGCTTCTGCTTCATGCCAGCCGGTCAAGCGCTCGGCTTCGGGGTTCATCTGCAAAACACATCCCCGACAATCGGTGGTGATCACCGCATCGCCAATGCTGTATAACGTCGTGCGGAACCACCTTTCAGCCTCTTGCGAGGCAAAATAGATAGGTGAAGTGTTTTTATCGGGCATCTGCATTTATCCTTTCTAGATAAAAGCGCCACCCCCAAGAATCAATACGACAAAACTACGATTTAATCAACACTTTCCTCCTCCCCAATTTACCCGAAGAATTGTATCCAGAAAATATCGAAAGAATGTTTAGAAAAACTTGACAGGGTAAATTTATTATACAACAGAACTTCATCTGCGCCATTGCAGGTTCTTCGATCAATCCGACAACCTAAAATCGAGAGCAAGCAACATCTTTGGTTACACGAGAACCCCCCATGGCGACGAAGAAATGAGGGTATTTTCATCCCTTTAGAACATTCCCCCGCGATTGTCTGGTAAAATCACTCGAAATCTGAATTTGCGTGACGAATTTCCATGAAACGCTACGCCTCACCCCTCACTAACTATAAATTTGTTGAACGCAAAGCCATCCTGTATATCCGCGACCGCGTCTGCGAAACTCCTGATGAACTGCTTTCCAGTGAGATGTTCGCAGAGGTACTGCGCCGGGCTGTCGATTCTCTAGAGCGGCGAGACTCCCCCTTGTTAGAGCTTTTTGATGTTTCTGAGGAAGGGAAAATCCCCGACCTGGAATTGCGTCATTTGACCACGATCTTTCGTTGGCTTGCCAAGTTACCCTTGGCGCATGTGCAGAAGCTGGTTGAAGCCGATCAAGCCCACTTGCTCACCCGGCCGGCGCTTTTGTTTGCCTTCGTCGAGTATCTTTACGATTATTGGCGCGAATTTGAGCGTTTTTTGATCTGCGACTCAGAAGGCGATGCCCTGGATCAGCGTCCTTATCGCACCTTCAATCGAACGATCGAGTCGCTCACCCATCTGGTGCGCAGCGTCTACCGCGACATCCAAGAAAATATCAGCGGGCAACATCCGAATATCTACCGCCAAATCGTCGCCGGCGCAGAGATCGCTGCCATTGCCCTGCCCAAACCCATTTTCGCAGGGGGAGATGACTTGCAGCGATTGAACGCCATCCCGCTCATCCGCCAAGTGCTCATGTATCCCCCGTTATTGCTCAACCCACCGATGAACAAGCGCAGTGGACAATTCGTGCAAACCCACCAAAACCCGCTCGAGTCACTCGACCTCGATGTAGGCGAATGGTTGTGTTATCCTGCCAAAGTTGGTGCGCTGTTGATCCTGATCTATTTCCACGAGCAGTTTTACGAGCTCGGTTTTACCCTGTCTAATCTTTTCGAGTTAGCCGAGGATGACTTTCTCAACCGCACAGCAGATGCTATCCTCTTATTTGGCGTCCCAGAAGAATGTATCGACCCGAAAGCGAAATATCCCACCGTCTTTTTCCAACACCCCGAAAACGGTCTGTGGATCGGGGCAATCCCACGGCGTAAAGAATTCGGTTATTTCGGTTACATGAAAAAGATGACCCTGACCCTGCATAACATTGTGATGATGCATCGCGGTCGATTTCCTTTTCATGGAGCGATGGTGCAATTTCTACTCAAAAACGGCAAGGAGTTCACGTTGTTAATCATCGGCGATACCGGTGCCGGTAAGTCAGAGACCTTGGAAGCTTTTCGTACCATTGGAGAAGAAGCCATTCGCGCGATGAACGTGATCGCCGATGACATGGGCTCGCTGGAAATCCAAGCCAATGGAGAGATCATCGGAACCGGCACGGAAGTGGGCGCGTTTGTCCGCCTCGATGATCTCAATCCAGGCTACGCTTTCGGGCGCTTGGACCGCACCATCATCATGAACCCCTCTCAGGTCAACGCCCGGGTCGTCCTGCCTGTGACCACCTATGCCACCATCATGCAAGGAGCCAAAGTCGACATGGTACTGTATGCCAATAATTACGAGGCGGTCGATGCGAGCCATCCGATTATAGAAAGATTTTTCACCGCCGAGCAAGCCTTGAAGGTTTTTCGCCAAGGGAGCTCGATGAGCAAAGGCACAACCACCTCCAGCGGTCTTGTGCATACTTATTTCGCAAACATCTTTGGGGCAGCTCAATTCGAGCAGCTTCATGAAGCCATCGCTCAGCGATTCTTCCAAGCCTTCTTTGAAAGGGATATCTTTGTCGGCCAGTTACGCACCCGCCTAGGCTTGCAGGGTTGGGAACGGAAAGGACCCGAAGAAGCAGCCCGAGCTTTACTGGAATGGTTGGGATAAAAGGCGAGTGGGATTATAATAATAAGTGGCGCCTGTTCTCACGCAAGGGTAAGCACACGTTCTTGCCGATCAAGAACGACGGGCAAGGGATGACCTATTGATCCCCAAAAGGGAACTTTTGGCGCCGTTCACTCTCAGAAGAAAGGAATTTGTCATTATGGAAGAACCCAATTTAGAAGCCCTTGAAGAAGAAACCGAAGGTGAAGATCTCTATCACGACGAAGCCAAACTGATGCGCGTTGCCGGCTGGGCAAATGCGGTCTCGTGGATTATCTTAGCTCTGGCAGCAATTTTTTCGCTGAGCGGCGTAGTGCTACAGCTTCAACAGGGAGCTCTGCGCTTGGGCATCAGCGGCATTCTCGGCATGATCAGCACACTTTTCATCTTATTAGTGGGTGGTTTTTTCTTCGTCTTACTGCAAGCCATCGGCGAAGGCATTTATCTGTTCATGGATATCGAGGAACATCTCCGTAAGAAATCGTAAAATGATTTTCATAAAACCGCCACGAAGCTCGAAAGTTCGTGGCGGTTTTCTTGCATCAAACTAGCTTGATCCGACAACTTACATGCCCAGCTCAGCACGCAAACGCAACATGTGCACAATTTGATCGCGAGTGAGAATGCCGATGAGTTCTCCGTTTTCGAGCACCGGCAGTTGGGCAACGTTGGCATCATCCATCATGCGCAAAGCGGTCAATACTTCGGTCTGTGGGGTCACATAGGTCACCCGATCAAACGGCACCATTGCCTGCCGTGTGGTCGTAAAACGCCATTTGTTCTGCGGTATTGCAGTAACATCCTTAAGGGTAATCACGCCGCTAGTCATACCGTTGTCTGCGACAATGAAGCATCGCTGACCGCTGGTAAGGATATACTCTTCTACCAATTGGCTGAGAGGTAACAAGCCGGAGACACGGTTACATTGCGGATTCATGACGCTTTCAACGCGCAAACCTTGCAAGGCGCTTTGCAAATGGGTCTGAGCGTAGGCACTCGCCGCAGCGTTCTGCAAGAACCATCCGATAAAGGCAAGCCATAGACCGTTGAAGAATTGCCCTCGCAAGATCAAAAATACACCCACCCCGATAAAACCAAAGGCAACCAGTTGACCGCTCACTGCAGCGACTTGATTAGCCCGCTGAAAGCTACCGCTGAGCTTCCAAACAATTGCCCGCAGCACTCGCCCGCCATCCAACGGAAAGCCCGGGATCATATTGAAAACAGCAAGGACGAAGTTGATGCGCATCAAATACTCGCTAGGGGCAGCCAAGAAGGGGATAGCGCGGTCTAAGAGCCAGAGCAAACCAAAAAGCACTGCTAAAGCCAAACTGACCAAGGGCCCAGCAATGGCAATGCGAAATTCAGCCCCAGGCGAAGGTGGCTCTTTCCCAATCTGAGCAATCCCGCCAAAGATAAACAAGGTAATACCGCGCACTGGGATTTTCTCCCGCAGGGCAACGATCGAATGCCCCAACTCGTGTGCTAAGACAGAGCCAAAAAACAAAACACTGGTGATCACCGCCAACAGCAGGTGTGCCAAAGCGGGGATTTCTGGATAAGCTTGGGGGAAATACCCACCCGCCAGCGACCACGTCAATAATCCAAAGATCAAGAACCAACTGATGTGCAATCCAATCGGAATGTCAAAGATTTTTCCAAGCCGAATGCTGCTATCCATTTCTACTTTGCCTCTCTTTTCTATGGCAAGAGCTAAACCCATTTGAATGTTGAGAGGGACGCATCCATTGAGTCGACTCAGAAGCTTACCCCTCCGCATCAAGAATCTGGCGATTGTGACGCTTTCAAAAGGTTACCTCTCGCCGAATTAATTAATTATTATGATAAATTTATAACATATTGTCTTGCTTTTGTCAAGATTTTCCCCCATTCTTTCGCTTTTCTTAACTGGAGATCATCATGCGCTGTGCCCGCCAATCTCGAAGCGCAAAGGGCAGATATAGGATCAAAGCTGTCAGGAGACCAATGATCTCGATATGGATAATATAGTAGGGCCAATCGGGTAACATATCCAAAATGCTGGCGGTTGGCGGTTTATGGGCGATATAAAGGTAATTGGAGCCAATCCACTGATTAATGACAAAGACCACTGCCATATAAACATTTGTCCACAAAAAGACCCGCCACACGGAACGCCACGTAGGACGAAAACCTTCCACAACCGTGAGATAGACAGCCGAAGTGAGGATCAAACCATGCGAAAGAAAGGTCTGGAAAAAACGATAATGGGGAAACCCATAGCTGCCCGCATCGGGCGTCAACAAGGCTTGCAGGGCACCCCCGATCCCCAGAAAATAGAGAAACTCATAAATGGTTTCATTTTTGGTCACCAACGCCACTCCCCCTAACCAAACCAACATCGAGCAGACATGCAGCGGCAACATGGTTTGGATTGTCCATTGACCCCAATAAGCATTCCAGACATGCCAGCCGACCTCATTAACCCACAAGACGATCGCCATCGTCCAGCGCAAGCGACGTCGTAGCGCTTCGGAGCTGCCCCGAAACCGTACGAGAAAGAGATTAAGCAACAAAACACAGGCTAAAGCCGCCAGATGGGCGAGGTCGAAGAGTTGGAATGGCGCCCCCAGATAATCTCTAGCAAAATAATCCGCAAGGGTCATAAGGGGGAATTAAGGGAAAAGTGGGCTATACTTGCTCCATAGCGGCATCCGCCAACCATGTGGTGACCTCGGCCGGCGTCGGAATCCGTCCCGAGCAGACCAACTTCTCGTTGACCACCAAACCGGGTGTCGAAAGGATGGGATACTGCATAATTTCCTCGTAGTCGGTCACTTTGAGGATTTCCGCTTCCAATGCCATTTCATCGATCACCTTGCGAACAATCGCCTCTACTTTCTTGCAGTTTGCGCAACCGCTCCCTAATACCTTAACCGTGATCATCTTGACCTCTAGGATATGGAATAAGGACTTCGTTATTCAAATTATAGCCAGAATATTCGATAAAATGAATACGATAAATGTCATAAAATAGCAAGTGCATCGGCGTAGTTTTTGGTGTCTGTTCAAAATTCATTCCATCCCCATCTGCCCTAGATCGGAATTTGAAATGCCAAGAACAGTCCATTAAGGGGATGTCGGAAGGTGAAGATTGCTAGTTGTTTATAACAATCAAATTTTGTAACTCCCACCCGCTATTTCGCAGACAGCGCAACACAAATTCAGCATTCTTCTCCCGCTGCATAAAGTAAATCGCTCC
>FWPV01009533.1_pt1 | contig 16397 bp, 14 predicted proteins | sample 2228371 | NCBI WGS metagenome assembly FWPV01 (sample SAMEA103939776, study PRJEB20133) | metagenome | reverse complement strand
AAGCAGCACCTTCCTGATAGCGATCCTGTCTTGTAAAGCTTCCAGGGGATTAAGTTCCATCACCGCCTCGGCGTTGGTAGCAGGTTGAGCCAGCTCAACCCGAAAGAGATAACGCAATAGAACCAGGGCGACGATCCAAACTACGATAACAATCGGGAGTGAATGGGTGAGAAAATCGTTGAACGAAAATCCCGCGGCAGAGGCAATCAGCACATTTGGGGGATCCCCCACCAGAGTTGCCACACCACCTGTGTTGGAAAGCAACGCTTCCGCCATCAATAAGGGGATGGCGCTAATCCCAAGCACTTCGCTGATTAAGATGGTGACCGGCGCAATCAGTACAACCGTGGTCACGTTGTCCAGAAACATCGATAGAACGGTGGTAACGCCTCCCAATAATACCAATAAACGCACCGGCTCCCCTCGAGAAAAACGTCCTGCCCAAATAGCCAGGTACTGGAAAAAACCCGTCGGCTCGAGTAAAGCCACCAAAACCATCATCCCAAAAAGCAGTCCTAATGTATTGAAATCAATGGCAGCTAGGGCTTTCTCCTCATCATAGAATCCGAGATACATGCCCAGCCCCACCATTAAAACCGCCCCCATCATAGATGTAATGGTACGATTGATCTTTTCGGAGAAAATCAGATACAGGCTAACCAAGAAAATGAGAGTGGAAACGATACCTGGGATCATGGCGGGATTCCGATCGTTCGATTAGCGCCAATCCTGCATCAGGGCAACGCCAATATCGACACGTGAAGCAATACCTACCAGGTGTCCACTCTTATCAACCACGGGTAAATCTGTTATACGGTGACTGTATAACATTGCCGAAGCTCGGATCAGGTTGCAATTCTCATCCACGGAGACTGGTTTTTGCATGACATGGCTGATTTTTTGAGAAAGTTTATCCGGCGTTGGTTTTAGCTCAGATACAGCCCCAAAATTGTGGACAAAATCAAAGTTCTCTATCAGGCGAACAAAATCTGGCATCACCAACTCGTACAGGTCTCGCATCTGCAATAACCCCACCAGTTTTCTCTCCGCATCCACCACCGGCAGCGTCCCAATGTGATGTTGTATCATCAGTTGTACAGCATTCCCCACCGTATCATCTGTGTGAATGAAAATCACCTCACGCTTCATACAATTACCGATGATCATCTCAACACTCCTTGGTCGAATCGTATTGTACACCCGATTTTCCGGGCTGCAAGACACCACCGTTCCCCACGCTGGAGATACAGGGTTAGATTCTGGGTCTATGTCGCAGATAAACTGAAAGCCCGTTTATCTGCTGATCACTTCAGGAGCAATTGGGGTGGAATAAAGCCAATTTTATACGGATGGATAGTTATTTGACCCCAGGCTGACCTGTAAGCCGCATTCTGTGAGCGCCAACCGCGCCTGAGCGTGGTCCGCGCCTGGCGATCATCTCTCTAGGGCGCGCCTCTCGGCGCGTCTCATGCGGTCTACCCGGAGCTGCGGCTGGTCACCAGCCAGGAGACGAGCAGCCTCCCTGCCAAAAGCCATTGGCTTTCGACAATTGCCCCTGCTTGACCTTGCTCCCGGAGGGGGTTACCTAGCCGCCCGCATTGCTGCGAACGCTGGTAGTCTCTTACACTACCTTTTCACCCTTGCTGGCTGAAGGTATCCCCTCAACCAGCGGTTTGTTTCTGTGGTCCGATCCGACAGGTAACGGCGCGTGCCCGCTCGGGGTCGCACCGCCCCCATCCCGGGTGTTACCCGGCTCCGTGCTCTATGGAGTGCGGACTTTCCTCGACTCTGCACAGCAGAGCCGCGATCGCCCGGTCAACCTGGGTAAAATTATCATAATCCCTTCTCAAGCGGGTGTCAATTGCTCTGCAAAAAATCGTCTCCATCCAGACCGTCCGATCGCCCATCGCTTTGATTTATGGGTATTTGTCATCTTTTTCTGGACAAAATGGCTATCCTCAAGTAAAATACCAGACCGTGATTTTGGATTTTTTGTCTGATTTGGAGGAATGACTTTGGCAAATATTAAGTCTGCAATAAAGCGCAATAAGCAAAATGAGAAGCGACGCCTGCGCAATCGCTATTTCAAAGGGCGCGCCCGGGCTTTCGTCAAGAAGGCTCGCTTCGCCATTGAGGAGAAAGGGCTGGAAGACGCCCGCCAGGCGACCATCCAGGCGATCTCTGCCCTGGATAAAGCTGCCGAAAAAGGCGTGCTGCACAAGAACAATGCCGCCCGGCGCAAGAGCCGCTTGATGCGCCGTCTGGCACAATTGGAACGGCAAGAAGGCTAACCCCGGTTTTCAAATCGCGGTCTTCGACTTATCCGGTAAATTTGCGAGCGGGAGCAGTGGGTTGCTCCCGCTTTTTACATGGAGTTTGAAATCCTAACCCGAGTTGAACAAGGCGTCATACTCGGCGGCAGATGAGACGCGAATCAGGCATGATATAATCGCTGAGGCAGGGATAGCCAGGGCTTATACCATCGCCTTCGTCCGTTTGTATCTCTGGCAAAGAGTTCAATATCCCAGGTGTACGCATGTTTGAACCAGAACAGCAGGTAATTGAAGCTCACATCCTTAAATACTGCGCTGAAAATGGTCTGCCCGAGCCGGGGAAAATCAACTGGGCGCCTATCCCATTTAGCGGGGAATGGGGAATATCCACATCTTTTTTCAAACTGGCTGCCCAGGAAGCCAGGCTGGTAAAAGAGCGCACCGGACAATCGTTAAACGTTCAGCAGCGCGCCCAGGAAATTGCAGAAGGGATCGCAGCTTCTCTGCCCAAAATCGCCGGTTTCAGTCGCTACGAAGCGCTGCGCGGTTACCTGGATCTCTTTTTTTCCACCGCAGATTTTGCCCAAAGGGTCGTGGATACCATCCTGGCTCAGGGGGAAAACTATGGGCGCGGTGATCCGAAGGGCGAGCGGATCATGGTGGAATACGCCCAACCCAACACGCATCATTCCTTCCATATTGGGCATTTCCGGAACGCCATCCTCGGCGAGGCATTGGCGCGCCTGGTGGAATTCGCCGGCTTCGATACCATACGCGCCTCCTACCCGGGCGATATCGGTTTAGGCGTGATCACCGTTGTCTGGGCATACCAGAAGTTCTACCTGGGTCAGGAACCCGAAGGCGTCCATGAGCGTGGGCAATGGCTCTTGAAAATCTATGTCGAAGCGACCAACCTGCTCACCCCCCGGGAGGATGAGACCCCAGAGGAAAAAGCGCGTCGGGAGGCGTACGAGGCGGAGCGACGTGAATTCTACCGTCGCTGGGACGCCGGCGATCCCGAAGTGCGTGAACTCTGGTTGCGGACGCGGCAATGGAGCCTGGACGAATTGCAGGCAATCCTGGATATGCTGGATATCCACATAGATGTCTGGTTCTTTGAGAGTGAGGTGGACGAATTTGCCAAAGAGATTGTCGAGGAGCTGATCGAGAAAGGCATTGCCGATGATGAACGTCCTCAGGGCGGCGCGGTGATCGTCAGAATTGACGAAAAGTTGGGATTAACAAAAGAGAAATACCGCACCAACGTCATCCTGCGCAGCGATGGAACCACACTCTACCTGACAAAAGACCTCGCTCTGGCAAAGATTAAATTCGAGCGCTACCAGGTGGACCGCTCCCTCTATGTGATTGATGTGCGCCAAAGCCTGCACATGCAACAAACGTACAAAATCCTGGAACTGATGGGGTTCCCGCAAGCGGAGAAATGCTTTCACCTGGGCTATGGTTTCGTCAGCCTGCCGGAGGGGACCATGTCGGCGCGCAAAGGGCGGGTGGTGCTCTTCAAGGATGTCGCCGATGAAGCCATCCGGCGCGTGTTGGCGGTGATCGCTGAGAAAAACCCCGGGATGCCCGAGAGCCAGCGCCAGGACGTCGCTCAAAAGGTGGGGTTGGGGGCTCTGGCTTACGCCATGCTCTCGGTGGATAACAACAAAGACATCGTTTTTGACATGGATTCGGCTCTCAACTTCGATGGACACACCGCGCCCTACATCCAAAACGCTTACGTGCGCGCCAACAGCATCCTGAGAAAGGCTGGCGGATTCCCCGATCAGGCGGCGTTTGACTATCAACTAACCACCCATGAAGTGCAACTGATTGACCTTCTCTCACGTTTTCCGACGATAATTCAACTGGCTGCTCAGGAGTATAAACCACTCCACATTGCCAATTACGCTTACGAGCTCGCCAGCGCATTCCATAGCCTGTATCATGTCGTCCCGGTATTGCAGGCTGAGAATGAGACGGTTCGCAAGGCACGTCTAAGGCTGGTGGCAGCCGCCCGTCAAACCCTGAAGAATGCGCTCAGGTTGCTGGACATCCAGGCGCCGGAGGCGATGTAAAACCCATAATTCAGAGCAGTTTTTCCAGACAATTGGACTTACCCTGATCATCTCAAGGGTATGGAGCGACAAATAACCCAAAAATTGATAAGGAGACATCAAAAAGCATGACACCGATTCGCACAATCATCATGGGCGCTGCGGGGCGCGACTTTCACAACTTCAACGTGTTCTTTCGCGATAACCCAGACTATCAGGTGGTGGCGTTCACCGCGACCCAGATACCAGATATCGAAGGGCGCACTTATCCGCCTCAACTGGCAGGGAAGCTCTACCCGGCTGGTATCCCCATTCATGCCGAAGAGGAATTGACCGATCTGATCCGCCAAAAAGCTGTCGAGCAGGTCGTGTTCGCTTACAGCGATGTGCCTCACGAATACGTGATGCACAAGGCGTCTCAGGTGCTGGCGGCTGGGGCAGATTTTCGTCTGATGGGATTGCATTCCACCCAACTCAAATCCAGTAAGCCGGTCGTCTCGGTTTGCGCGGTGCGCACTGGCTCGGGTAAAAGCCAGACCACCCGCCGGGTCTCGCTGATTCTCAGGGATATGGGCTATAAAGTGGCAGTGATTCGCCACCCCATGCCCTACGGAGATTTGGTGAAACAGGCGGTGCAGAGATTCGGCAGCTATAGCGACCTGGACAAACATGATTGCACCATCGAAGAGCGGGAAGAATACGAGCCACACCTGGATAACGGCATGATCGTCTATGCAGGCGTGGATTACGAAAGCATCCTGCGCCAGGCGGAGCAGGAGGTGGATATCATCCTGTGGGATGGCGGTAATAACGATTTCTCTTTCTTTATCCCAGATTACCGCATCGTGGTGGCTGACCCGCATCGTCCCGGTCATGAACTGAAATACCATCCCGGAGAGACCAACGCCCGCACCGCCGATGTGATTGTGATCAACAAAGTTGACACTGCCGATGAAGCAAACGTGATCCAGGTGCGCGAGAACCTGCACCAGCTAAACCCAAATGCGGTCATCATCGAAGCAGCCTCCCCATTATTTGTGGATGACCCCTCCGCCATTCGCGGCAAACGCGTCCTGGTGATCGAAGACGGTCCAACCCTGACACACGGCGAGATGGCGTATGGCGCAGGTTGGGTTGCGGCGCGTCGCTTTGGAGCGGCTGAGATCGTTGACCCGCGCCCTTACGCGGTCAACTCCATCCTGGCGACCTACCAGAAATATCCCAAGACCGGACCGGTACTCCCGGCGATGGGTTATGGTGAGGCGCAGATGCGCGACCTGGAACAGACCATCAACCAGGCGGATGTTGACCTGGTTATCGTTGGCACGCCAATTGACTTAAAACGCCTGATCCATATCAACAAGCCGAACCAACGGGTGCGCTATGAACTTCAGGAGATTGGTCAGCCCACCCTGGCGACGTTGTTGGCGGAGAAGTTCGCAAAATAACCCACTCAGGGGATGGGTTGCCGGATTGCCCATCCCCTGGATTTCCTCTTACATCTAGCTTACCTATGCCCGTCCTGCATTGGGCTTCTAAGAGAAAGCCTGCCCCAATCAATGCCTCGCTGACGTTGGATGGTTATACTTACCCCCTTGCCAGAGGCTATCCCCAGGCAATCCCTGAAAATCAATTGATATTGGGCGACAACCTGGCGGTGATGTCGGCTCTGTTGCCGGAGTATGAAGGGCGTATCCAGTTAATTTACGCCGACCCGCCCTTCTTCACCAACCGTCGCTATCCGGCGCGCGTGGGACAGGGGGAAGACTCACGCCGCCCGCAGGATTGGCAACTGGCGGAGGGATATGCGGATAACTGGGACAGCCTGGAAGCCTATCTGGATATGCTCTACCCGCGCCTGGCTTTGATGCACCGCTTGCTCTCCCCAACCGGCAGCCTGTATCTCCATCTCGACTGGCACGCCAACGCCTACGCGCGCCTGTTGCTGGACGAGATTTTCGGGGGGGAGCGCCTCTTGAACGAGATCATCTGGGTTTACCATGGTCCTTCGCCCATCCGCAGCGCATTCAACCGCAAACACGATACCATCTTGCTCTATACCAGGAGCGACGATTATACGTTCAATGTTGATGCGGTGCGCACACCGTACGATCCAAGGACGGTAAAAACCTTCGAGTCATCGCCCAAGGCTGGCTTTGGCAAAGTGCCAGACCTGGAGCGGGGCAAGGTGCCCGAAGACTGGTGGTATTTTCCGGTCGTGGCGCGCCTGCACAGCGAGCGCACCGGTTACCCCACCCAAAAACCCGAAGCGCTCTTGGAACGCATCATCCTGGCATCTTCCAACCCTGGCGATTTAGTCGCAGATTTCTTTGGCGGTTCCGGCACCCTGGCGATTGTGGCAGAGAGGACCGGCAGGCGCTATATCGTCAGCGACGCCTCCCAACGGGCGTTGCACACCACACGCGTCCGCCTGGTGAAAGCTGACGCAACCCCCTTCAAGATATTCACCGCCTTTGCTGGTGGTGAGCAGATGGGGATAAGCCGTCAACCTCTATCCAGAGATGAACTGGCAGAGAAAATAAAAGTCTGGCGCTCTCCCAACGGAACTGGTTGGACCATCACACTGGATCGGAGCTTCGCTGCCGAGCTGGATTATTGGGAAGTGGACCCAGCCTGGGATGGAAAGATTTTCCGCAGCGCAGTGCAAAAGTTAAGACCAAGACGCAAGGGTCTGATCGAGACAGAGATACATTTGCAGGATGAAATCGTTGGGGAGCAAATCCGGGTTCGCCTGGTTGAAGTGAACGGGCGTCAAAGCGAGTTGACGCTTCAGACATCCAACCGATAGCCAACGCCTCGAACGGTCTTCAAAAAACGGGGGTGATGGGGGTCTTCCTCAAGCGCCTGACGCAGCCAGTTGATGTGTACGTCCAGGGTGCGGGTGTCTTCGGTATATTCGGTGTTCCATACCTGACGGAACAAATCTTCACGGACCAACACTTCGCCAGAATGTTGCATGAGGGTTTTCAGCAGGCTTGCCAGACGCGGCGTCAGCTTGCTCTCTCTACCCTGGCAGCGAAGTCGTCGGCGCTCGACATCCAGGCGAATCGGACCGGCGTGGAGCAGATGACTTTCCTGGCTGGGCAAGAGCGGAGTGATGCGGTTCAAAAGTTTGCGGTAAGTGAAAGGCAGTGTCAGAACTACCCTGGCGGATAAATCGTTCGTCTGAGCAGCAGAAGGTCTGACAATCGCCAGAATCGGCGTTCCGCGGGAATGTTCCTCCAACGCCTTGCAAATCCTCTTGCCGCTGGAACGCAGCGACGCCGCATAGAGGACGATTAAATCGGGGGAATTGGTGGAAAGGTACTCCAACGCTTCGCTCCCGTTGGATACCACATCCACCAGGAAACCTTTCTTCCGCAAACTTGGAATAAACGACGGACCCTCCGCCCGGTTGCCCTCGATCCAGAGTATTCTGGCTTTCATCCACACCTGCCCGATTTTAACCTTTCCCAAAAATAAGGGGACAGTCATTATACCTGTAATGTTAATATTTGAAAATGGAATTGGCGGTTTTTTTTAACATTTAATTTGTTGCATGGCTACGGGGCGCGTGTTAAAATTGACACATCCAGGACGAAATCATTCCCTTGTAGATGATAGTTAACGAAGACCCTCTTCAATCGAGAAAGCGAATACTCGAAATTGTGGTAACATACACCAAAATTGCAAATATTGTTTAATTTGGAAAGAGTGCAGTATGTCCGATATGGTAGAAGTCGTCATCGACAGCATCCGGGTCAGCCTGATGTCTCAGCAACGGATCGTGATTCTAAGGGAGGTGGATGGAGAGCGTTATTTGCCGATCTGGATCGGGGTGTATGAAGCAGAAGCCATCACCATTGCCCTTCAGGAAGTGGAAGTAGCCCGACCGCTGACTCACGATTTGCTGAAGAATGTCTTTGGAGTGCTCAATGCAGAGATCCTGCGGGTTGAGGTGGCTGCTCTGCGCGATGACACTTTTTACGGCAACATTATTGTCGAAGTGGATGGCAGAACGATCAACATCGATTCGCGCCCGTCTGATGCTCTGAACCTGGCGGTGCGAGCGCATGTGCCGATCTTTGTCGCCCGGGCAGTGATGGACTCCGCCGGCATCATCCCCGATGAGGATTTACAGGAAGCCGCCAGCGCCCAAGCCGACCAAAAAGAAGAGGTGCCTGAAGAATCCGAGGAAAGACTCTCAGTCTTCGAAGACTTCCTGGAGAAGCTCGACCTGGACAAAGACGACGAAGAAGACGAAGAAGACAAAACCGATTAGTTCTTCCCTGCCCTATTAGAATTTACCGGGGTAGCTCAGGTCGTGTTGATAGCTCCAGCGAGCAAAGCCAGACCCATCCCCGGTTTTTCATTTCTCAATCAGCGGGTTTTGATATGGATGAATACATATCTACGGATATAAACGAAGCGACCATGACGCCGGTAGTGCCTCACAGCCGTGAAGCGGAAGAATCGGTGATCGGTTCCATCTTGATCAATCCCGAGGCGTATTATGATGTGGCTCAATTCCTGCAGGCGGATGATTTTTACATCCATCGCCATCGTTGGATTTGGGAGTGTTTCACCCGCCTGCACGAGCGTCGCACCCCGATAGATTTTCTGACCGTCTCAGAAGAGTTAGACCAGATGGGTCACCTGGCAGAGGTGGGCGGTCCTGCTTATCTCTCCTCGCTGATCAGCAACGTGCCCACCTCCCTCCACGCCGCGGCTTATGGGCGCATCGTCGAAGAAACCGCCATTCGCCGCCGGATGCTGAACGCCGCCAACGAGATCGCCCGCATGGCGTACAAAGAAGACACCGGCATCGAAAGCGTCCTGGATGGGGCTGAGAAGGCGATCTTCGGCGTCAGCGAACGGCGCATGACCCGCGATTTACAGACCATCCAACAGGCGCTGAGCGAATATTACGATCGGATTGACCAGATCTCGCGCCGGGGCGAGGAAGCCTATGGCGTGCCGACCGGCTTTATTGATTTGGACCGCCTGCTGATGGGGCTGCAACCCTCCGACTTAATCATCATCGCCGGACGCCCAGGCATGGGAAAGACGGCTTTCATGCTCTCAGCGGCAAAAAACGCCGCCCAAATCCACAAAAAACACGTGGCGATCTTCTCGCTGGAGATGTCCACCGAACAACTGGTGCAGCGATTGATCTCTCAGGAAACAGGCATCGACTCGCAGCGCCTGAGAACCGGCAGGCTGAACGAAGACGAATGGCCCAAGTTCACCCATGCCATCGAGGTGCTGAGCGGAGCGCGCATCTTCCTGGACGACACCCCCGCCCTGACCCCTCTGCAGCTACGGACAAAATGCCGCCGCCTGCACCTGGAGTACCAGTTGGATTTGATTCTGGTGGATTACCTGCAATTGATGAGCAGCGGCACTAAAGTTGAAAACCGCGTTCAGGAAGTCTCGTACATCTCGCGCAACCTGAAGATCATGGCGCGCGAACTTAACGTCCCCGTCCTGGCAGCCGCTCAGTTATCCCGCGCGGTGGAGCAACGCGCAGATAAAGAACCGCAGCTTTCAGACCTGCGGGAGTCTGGCTCTCTCGAACAGGACGCGGACATCGTGATGTTTATCCACCGCCCAGAAGTGTACGAGAAAGACACCTTAAAGCAAAACATCGCCCAAATCAAGATCGCCAAACACCGCAATGGTCCAACGGGCATGGTAGAACTGATCTTTCGCCATCACTTGGCAAAATTCGAAAATGCCGCCACTTACCATGTGGACCTGGCAAAGGTGTAACGGGGATGACATTCTCGGGCTTTCCAGAAGGAAAACAGCGCCTGGTGCCCATCCCAGGAAAATTCTTCACAGAGTTGTTGCCACAAATTGATCACCTGGCTGAATTAAAGGTCACCCTGTATGCCTTCTGGCTGCTCGATCACATGGAAGGGGCGTTCCGTTACCTGAAGCGAGCGGATTTTGCCGAAAACGCCGATTTCATGAACGGTCTGGCTCCGACAACCCGCCAGGCGGCTGCCGTCTTGGATGATGGTCTGCGGCGTGCGGTCAAGCGCGGCACCTTGCTCCGGGTGGAACTGCCGGTAGAGGGGGGCGTCGAAATGCTCTATTTCTTGAACTCTCCCCGCGGGCGGGCGGCTGTCCATGCCATCCAGCGCGGCGAGTGGCGCTACACCGGAGACGTGCAACGCCCGGTTGAAATCCGGGACGAGGCGCCTAATATCTATCGCCTGTATGAGGAGAACATCGGGGTGATCACCCCCTTGATCGCCGAAGAATTGAAAGAGGCGGAAGAAAGTTATCCTTCCGAATGGATCAGCGATGCCTTCCGCATTGCCGTCGAAAATAACGTGCGCAACTGGCGCTATGTGAGCGCAATCCTCAACCGTTGGAAAGAAAAGGGTCGCGATGAGCGAAAAAATCGACGAGACACTGAGAAAGATCGCCGGCGGTATGCCGACTGGGAAGAAACAGCCGAATAATTTCGGGGAATATCCAATCCATCCCGACCTGCCCGGCGATCCCAACTGCCCTCTTTGCCAGGGCTTGGGATACCTGCGCCAGGATTTGCCGATTGGTCACCCTGAGTTCGGCAGGTTGCAGATCTGTTCCTGTCGTCATGGAGAAATCAGCCGCCAGATACACCGTCGTCTGTTTGAGCTGAGCAACCTGAATGAGCTGCAACACCTGACTTTTGACAACTTCCAACCCCGAGGACGGATCGGGCTGCGCCCCGCCCAGGCGGACACCCTGGAGCTTGCCTATAATCAATCTCGCATCTTTGCCGAGAAGCTGGAAGGTTGGCTGCTCCTCCAGGGAGACTACGGTTGTGGCAAAACTCACCTGGCAGCCGCCATTGCCAATTTTGCCGTCGAGATGGGCGTTCCAACCCTTTTCATTACCGTACCCGATTTGTTGGATTACCTGCGCTTTGCTTATGAGGACCCAGACGCCAGTTTCGAAGAGCGCTTTGAGCAGATTCGCACTGCGCCGCTCCTGGTGATGGACGATTTTGGCACCCAGAATGCCACCCCCTGGGCGCAGGAGAAGTTATTTCAAATCGTCAACTATCGCTATATCAACAAATTGCCCCTGGTTGTGACCACCAACTTGATGTTGGAGGAGATCGAGGGGCGCATCCGCTCCCGTCTGGAGGATCCGGAACTGGTCACGCGGGTCCATATTCGGGTGCCGGATTACCGCCGTCCGATGGTGGAAGCCGGCGAGACAGAACTCTCTTACCTGGATTTACTCCACAACCTGACGTTTGACACCTTCGACCTGCGTAAAGGAGAGGGACTGGCTCCAGAACACCTCAAGAGCCTGGAGAAGGCTTTCGAGGCTGCCCGCAAATACGCCGAGACTCCCCACGGCTGGTTGGTGTTCACCGGCACATACGGCTGCGGCAAGACCCACCTGGCAGCCGCCATCGCCAATTACCGCTCAGACCTGGGACATCTGGCGCTCTTTGTGGACGTTCCGGACCTGATGAGCCGCCTCAGAGCGACGTTCAGCCCCACCAGCAACACCAGCCTGGACCGCCGTTTTGAGACTTATCGCTCTGCCCCCCTGCTGGTGCTGGATGACCTGGGTACCCAATCCATGACCCCCTGGGTGCGTGAGAAGCTGTACCAGCTCTTCAATTATCGCTATATCACGGAGTTGCCCACGGTCATCACCACGGCTGAGTTGAAAGACGAGATGGACCCACGCTTACTCAGCCGCCTGCGCGACACGCGTCTGTGCGAGATTTACGCCATCACTGCCCCTTCTTATCGCGGGACACGTCTCAAGCCAACGCGGCGCCGACGCACTTCAAGCTAAAATCGTGATGAAGCTTTCCAGGGGGATGATTAATTATTCTGAATAATGTGATAAAAATCATATTGTTTTGGGTTGGGTTCATGATAAAATGCAGATAATCGACCAGATTTGGCGAATATTTGCATCATTACTATTACCCAATGCTCTTTCCTGACTTGCCTGAAAGCCCGATACCCGATCCCAAAGCTCCCCCAGCAAACGGTGAGTGATCCACCGGCGGGCGGATGAGCCACGCGCGCTTTCAGAAACAACATTTTATCGGTACGGAGGTTGGTATGTTCCCCAGTTTTTTGTTGTCTTTACGTGAAGGGCTGGAAGCTGCGCTGATTATCGGGATTGTTTTGGGCGCGCTGCGGAAGATGAATCGGGCTGACCTGAAACCGGCGGTCTGGGCGGGCGTTGGCAGCGCTACGATCATCAGCCTGGTTGTCGCATTGACGTTGAACTGGCTTGGCGCATCTCTGGAAGGGGCTGCGGAACAGATTTTCGAGGGGGTAACCATGTTGCTTGCGGCAGCCATTCTCACCTGGGTGATCTTCTGGATGCAACGCCAATCGCGCTCGCTAAAGGGGGAACTGGAGGCAGGCGTGCGTCGGGCAGCGGGCAATGCAGGCAAAATCGGTCTGTTCTGGCTGGCGTTCTTTGCCGTGGTCCGAGAAGGCGTGGAACTGGCGCTTTTTCTGAGCGCATCCGCCATGCTGTATGACTCGCGGGACAATCTCCTGGGCGCATTGTTGGGCTTGGCTGTGGCAATTGGTTTGGGGTGGGCGCTCTTCAGCAGCACAGTTCGAATGAGCCTGAGGGGGTTTTTCATGGTCACCAGTGTCCTGCTCATTCTCTTCGCCGGCGGGTTGGTTGCTCACGGCGTACATGAATTCAATGAAATTGGATGGATCCCGGCAATAATCGAACCAGTATGGGATACAAACTCAATACTGGACGAAAACTCAACCCTGGGCGCGATTCTCAAAGCTCTCTTTGGGTACAACGCGAACCCCTCACTGACGGAGTTGCTGGCATATATCGGCTATTTCATCGCCATAGCCCTCGGTTTATTTTTCAACCGGGAGGCAATCCCACAAACGCAAAAAACCTGAAAGGATTAAAAATTCAACCCAGAAGCTCAACCGTCCCTGGCATACAGGTATAATCAAGGGCGAAGGGAAAAAGCCTGGAGAAAAACTTCATTCTTGTAATTTCAGGGAAGGAAGCTATGAATACCAGCAAGAAATTGCATGCCGATACACCGCTCCCTCTGCCGCCGCATTTCAAAGCGGATCGTGTTGGCGAGGTGTGGAAAGTCGCCTATCAGGAACTTGCCCAATCAGCCAGGGAATGGGCTGAAAAGTATGCTGTCCGCCCTGCCGGTGAAGATGACTTCAAAATTGCTTTGATCGCCATCGACATGCAAAACACATTCTGCCTGCCCGGTTTCGAACTGTTCGTTGGCGGCAGGACCGGCACAGGTGCGGTGGACGACACCCGCAGGCTGTGCGAGTTTATCTACCGTAACCTGGGAAGTATCACCCGCATTATCGCAACTTTGGATACACATCGGGCGATGCAAATTTTTCACCCAATCTATCTGGTCAATGCGAACGGTGAACATCCCAGCCCTCTGACCCTGGTCTCCGAAGAGGACGTGCGCCAGGGGCGCTGGAGGTTCAACCCGCACGTGGCAGAGAGTCTGGGAATCAGCCCCGAGGCGGGGCAGAGGCACTTACTGCATTACACCGCCGAATTGCGGAAACAAGGAAAATACGAGCTCACCATCTGGCCTTACCACGCCATGTTGGGCGGCATCGGACATGCCCTGGTCCCTGCTTTAGAGGAAGCCATCTTCTTCCATACTATCGCCCGCGTCACTCAACCTGAGCTGATTTTGAAGGGCGAGTTTGCCAATACCGAGAGCTATTCAGCTATCGGTCCCGAAGTGTTGACCGGGGCTGACGGCGAACAAATCGCCCAAAAAGATGAATCGTTCCTACGATTGGTGATCGAAAACGACCTGGTGATCATAGCCGGAGAGGCAAAAAGCCATTGCGTGGCATGGACCATTGAGGATTTGCTGGACGAAATCAAGTCCTACGATCCAAAATTGACGGGCAAGGTCTTCCTCCTGGAAGATTGCACCTCGCCGGTGGTGGTTCCGGGCGTGGTGGATTACACCGCCGACGCGGATGCCGCTTACCAGCGTTTCGCCAATGAGGGTATGCACCTGGTGCAATCCACAGACCCTATCAGCGAGTGGTTGGGAGAATCGAGGAACTAAGACAATTGTCAGGCATAAACGGATTCAGTTTGTCTCTATTGACAACTCCACCGTTTAATGTATACTAACCACACCTTGTGGGTTTGTTTACTCCTCTGCTATCCCACCAAAGAGGAGGTGATTGCCGAAATGAACGATAGTAGTACCTGTCTTAGCGCTGCGGCATCCCTCCTCCATCATCATGGATAAGATGCCGCGGCGCGCGGGAAGTCGTCCGGAAGGGCGGCTTCTTGTTTATGGGGGTTGTTTGGTCATGGCTTATCATATCTGTAAATTTGGAACAAAACAAATTCAGTCGTCGAGGGCGTATAATAAAGCCAACAAATGTATGGTTGGCTGATGATGACTTTGATTTGATACAGCCAATCGTCTGGCAATTCGCCGTTGGCAGGCACGTGTAAAGTTACTTTTGGCGAATTGAGAGGTCAGTGGTTGAATAGGGGCATTTGATTTTATTCGGCGTATGGGGTTACGCGACATTCGCCATTCACAAGGACATTCGCTGCAGCGATTATTCGATCCTTCATACTCAGGTGGGCAAAATGCTCTCCATCTTTATCGTTGACAGTAATACCGGATTTCGTCAGGGCTTGGTGAAGCTGCTCCAGGGTCAGCCTGATTTCGCCATCGTCGGTGAGGCTGGCTGCTTTGTCGAGGCGATTGCGCAGTTAGAGCGAGCAAACCCGCAGGTGATCTTGATGGACTTCAACCTGCCGGATGAGGACAGCCTGGTGGCGGTCAAAAAAATCCTGGCAATCAAACCCAATGCCTTTGTGGTGTTTCTCACCGAATACGCTGACGAAGACAAAATGATCTCCGCCATCCGTAGTGGGGCGAGAGGCTATCTGCTGAAAGAACTCGAACCGCCCCATCTACTCGCCTCTCTGCGGGGGCTCAAGGAGGGGCAGGCGCCGATCTCCCGCGCCATGGTCACCCGCCTGATGGAGGAGATCTCCAAGAATAATCACCATCTCACAATGGATGGAAGCGTATTCGATAAACTCACCGAGCGCGAACAGGATGTGCTGCGGGAGTTGATCAAGGGCGGGACGAATCGCGAAATCGCCGCGCGACTTTACATCTCAGAATACACCGTAAAAAATCATCTGCACAACATCCTGGAGAAATTAGAAGTCAGCAACCGCCGAGAAGCGATCAAATTCGCTTATAAACATGGCTTTGGGAATTCATAAAGCGAGACTGCGCCGACGCCTGACTGCCCGGTGGAGACGGACATATCACCCTGTTTGACATCTGGCGACAGATGACAGCTTGAGAAGCGCGGTATAATCTTATCACTCCATCCCTTGATTGACGGAAGAGATACATGAGCGATAGAAAAATCCGCGTATTGGTAGCCAAACCCGGCTTGGACGGGCATGATCGCGGCGCCAAGGTGGTTGCCCGCGCCCTGCGAGATGCAGGCATGGAGGTAATTTACACCGGTCTCCGCCAAACCCCTGAGATGATTGCCGAGGCTGCCTTGCAAGAGGACGTGGACGTGGTTGGCTTGTCCATCCTCTCCGGCGCTCATATGGCGCTATTGCCGAGGGTGCTGGAACTCCTGAAAATGAATCAGCAAGAGCATGTCAAGGTTTTTGTGGGTGGGATCATCCCCGATGAGGATGTACCGCGCTTGCTGGAGATGGGTGTGGTTGGCGTCTATGGTCCTGGCACCCTGACAGACCAGATCATCAGCGATATCCGGCGAGCGTTGAGCGGCAACGCCGACCCTGAAAACTGATGTCGCTGGCAGATTCTGTTCTCGCCGGAAACCGCCTGGCGCTTGCCCGGCTGTTGACCCAGATCGAAAACGAGACCCCAGAGGGACGGGCAGCCCTGGAGGAACTCTTCCCTCAAACCGGGCGGGCGCATCTGGTGGGAGTAACCGGCGCGCCGGGCACAGGCAAATCTTCATTGGTGAACCAACTGGCGCGCCACTATCGCAATCCACCGCCAGGGGTAGAAGCCAGACGG
>FWPV01009530.1_pt1 | contig 16400 bp, 12 predicted proteins | sample 2228371 | NCBI WGS metagenome assembly FWPV01 (sample SAMEA103939776, study PRJEB20133) | metagenome | reverse complement strand
TGGCCCTGACCTCTCCGCCGGCGCGGAGAGCATTGCTGAAAACGGCGAACTCGGTTTCTGCCAGAGCAGTGGTTAAGTCCACCAATTCCATGCCAAAGCGCAAATCCGGCTTATCGCTGCCATAGCGTGCGAGCGCTTCTGCGTATGCCAGACGGGGAAAAGGCGAGAGAATGCGCTTTGCGGGGGCAACCGCCGGCACCAAAGCCGTAAACAAGCCCTCAACAAAGTCGAGTACGTCATCCCGATGCACAAATGACATTTCCAGGTCAAGTTGGGTGAACTCCGGCTGGCGATCACCGCGCAAATCCTCATCGCGGAAGCAGCGGGCGATCTGGTAATACCGCTCAAAACCGGCCACCATCAACAATTGTTTGAGTTGCTGGGGGGATTGCGGCAGTGCGTAAAATTTGCCGGGATGGACGCGGCTGGGAACTAAATAGTCCCGTGCCCCCTCCGGAGTTGATTTGAACAACTGCGGGGTCTCAATTTCCAGGAAGCCATGGTCCGCCATATATTGCCGGATGAAGTGCACCGTTTTGTGTCGCAGGATCATGTTACGCTGCATTCGCCGGCGACGCAGATCAAGGTAGCGATAGCGCAATCGCAGCACCTCATCCACGGGAGATTCGTCGTAGATGTAGAACGGTGGCGTTTGTGCGGTGTTAAGAATGTTTATGGTATAGGCCTCAAGCTCGATAGCGCCGGTCGGCCATTCAGGGTTGACTTGCTCGGCGGGACGTTGACGCACCACGCCATGCACCTGGATCACATATTCATTGCGTACCTCCGCGGCAACGGCATGGGCTGCGGGGGCCGTTTCGGCATCCACCACCACCTGCGTTAATCCTTCGCGGTCACGCAATACGATGAAAATCACCCCGCCCAAATCGCGACGCAAATGTACCCAACCGGCCAGTGTCACTTCCCGGCCCAGATGTTCAACCCGCAATTCGCCACATGTATGGCTTTTATACATAGCTCCTCCTTCGGTAGTCGCTTAGTCGTTAGTCTTGTAGTCGGATCGGCATTTTCGTGGAGCGCGATAGCCCGGCTATGGACACAGAGTCTACAGAGAGAGAAGAACTCCGAGCGCCCTGTAGTCGCCGGAGCAGAATTCTAATGTCAACGGCTGAAACGGAGGGGGAAGAAAAAAATCCGTTGACAAAAACAAAAATCTGCTGACAAAACTCTGTAGTCTCCGCAAAATTTCAATGTAAACGAATGAGGAAGGAAAAAATCCGTTAAAATCCGTTGACAAAAAATAGCTCCGATAGTCTATATAGTCTCCTCCATCGAAACTCTTTTATGGAAACGAACCGCATGCACAACACTATACCACAGAGCGACCTAAGAAGCAAACAAAACAAATTCATTGTATACTGGAGCCTATCCAGAAGGTAAGCGGCTAACGAAGTCATGCCTCAAACCGACAAGTTAAGCTCACCGCCGAGCGCGTGGCTTCGTCAGACAGTGATTCCAGAAGTTAGCCCTTCAGCCGGTTCTGACATGAAATCGAATATTTTTACCTGATCACACGCAAAATTTTTATTTTGCTCAGTTCAGGGCTTCCTTGTCAAAATTAGTAAATGCGTTTATGATATAAGCACAATTGGGCGTATACCCTGCTGACCCAAGGCGCCATGTCAGAGGGCAAAAATATAAAGCGTAAACGCTCCCAGTCTCTACTGACCCATAAAATGCGCCCAACATACGGTTGCAGGCGACGTGGCTGTGCCGTCGGCGGCGGAGGAGTGACGCGCACCAACGGTTCTGCTCTCGAAGGCCTATCGTCGCATCCGCCGCGCGCCTGAAGCAAGGCCCTTAGAAGATGGAGTGGGTAACACGTTTTCTACCCGGGTGGTTGATTAAATGGATCGAGGTGTACGGTGTGCCTTTTTTCAAGGTGCAGGTACGGGCCATGGCGCGCGCACTCCTCACCGGCATTACCGATACGCTCTTATTCATCAGCTTGCCGATTACCATCAGTCTGGGGAGCCAGTCTCTCTGGGCAACACGCTATGAGCTGACGGTGATACAGCAAAAGCAAGTCGAACGTTGGGCGAGTATAGCACAGTTGATCGCCTATCAAGAGGATGTCCCGCCCGTCGTGCCGTTGGTCTTGTGGTACAAAGAAAATAGCCTGAGTGAGATCAACCCCAACAACTGCGAAGGCATCATGGGACTCTATACCGCAGTCTCGACGGGAGCGATTCCCTGCTTCCCGCCGGGGCCACAAAGTGCCTGGGATATCGTAAAACAATTACAGATGGGAACGCACATTTTCAAGACGTACTGTCCTGAGATCAAATATACGACGACCGATCCACAGCTCATTAAAACATGCTATGTACGTTACAATGCCGGGCCGCGCAGTCGGACAAACCCCGATCATTCGGCTTATGTGATGAACGGATACGATGCCCTGCACCAGAATATGGTGTTGACGGATATCCATGGTCGGCAATACCGCCTCGCTGCCCTGGGCGCCTGGCCAATGCACATTGCAATACAGACGCAGTTGGCACAACGCAATGAACCGGTTGCCGCGCCCATCTTCCTGGCGCCGGCGATGTTGCTGCAGGAGTTAATAGACAGAATATGGACGGTCAGACACAACTTTGACAAAAACAGCCATAGCGAAGGTGTTCCGAGCGCTAACGTCCCACAACCGTCTTTCTGCCGCGACCCCGTTGTCCAGGACTGCTTTATTGCACCTCACAGCGATGGGGCAGAGGCACTGCGGCCAAAGATAAGTCCGCTCTTGATTGCACCGGTCGGCAGCAGTGCGCTGAAATGCGGATTATTTCCGGGGATAGACTTGATCCCGCCCAAAGCGGCTTTGGTTTTAGCGCCAATGTCCGGTCAACTGATCCGCTATACAGATGGGAGAGGGAACCTGTCCATCCAAATCGAAAACGAGGAATGGATCGTCTGGATCATCGGCTTACGTTCGTATGCGGTGGCCGAAGGAGCCGTGGAAGCAGGGCGTAGCATTGGCGCTGCCGGCGGTGCAGAGGATCCTATAGCAGGCATACACTATGCCGTTTATGATAAAATCAGTGCAGGTTTTGTGGATGCGTTGAGTTTTATACCGGCGGACATGTGTCCAACCACCGACTAGATTTTCTGATACCTTTTTGAAAGGAGCAAAACATGAATGCGGGAGCAATAGTCGTACTTTTCCTCATCTTCTTAGCCATCGTGTGGGCATTCTGGCTAATCTTCAAACGAGACTTAATGGCGAACAATCTCGGGAAATTGCTCACCTATTTTGTAGGCGTCATTCTCACCCTGTTGATTGTTCTGTGGATTACCTCGAAGTTTCTTCCATGGTGGGCGGTGCGGTTGATCAATGACACCCGCCAGTCGGCCACCGCTCAGGAATTGCAAGCGGTCAGTGCCGATCTGTTCAAACAAATCGTGAGCGGGCCGGAGATTGGAGTCACCAATACGCCGGTCATTATCACCACCCCGGTCACTCCCGTGAGTCCGATGCCTACCCCTACACCGGGCGTCATTTCTAGTCAAAGTTTAGCGCCAGGCAGTGGGCGCACGCATACAGTACGGGCAGGTGATACGCTGTATAGCATCGGCCGCCGCTATGGGGTGACCGTGGACCAGATCAAGAGGCTCAACAATCTATCCAATGACTTGATTTATCCAGGACAACAACTCAACATTCCATAAAATCAAATATCAAACGGTGAATTCCAAAACTGTGTCAGCATCCCCGCAAACAGTAGATAAAAGCGGGACGCCGCTTGCCGCCCGGAAAATAGGACGGTTCTTCGAGAGAATCGTCCACCCTTTCCTGGAGGCTTTCTTCCCCAAACCGCGCTATCTTGAGGGCGAAGAGGTCAAACAGGTCATCCAGATGGCAGAATACCGGGCAGAACTGCCCAAGCTCGTGGGCGCTTTAGGGCTGATCATCCTCGTGCCGGCCCTTATCGTCTTCTTTGTGCTGTATGCAAGCCATTCAGACACAGGCCAGGTTGTGGCAGCGGTCTTTGTGATTGCTGCGTTGCTGCTGATCTTAGAATCGGCGCAAGGGTTACTCCTTTATAATCAATGGCAATTCATCGTGACGAACAAGCGTTTTATTCTCATCACCCCTCACCCTGAGCGACGCGGGTTCGCCGATGTCATCTATCTCAAAGGCGGTAAAATTCAAGTTCTGGACACCAACTTCTCACGCAGTCCCGTATGGGGGTTATTTCAAGCGCTGCTGGGGTCCCGTGACGTGATGCTTAGTATGAGCGGTTATGAATTCAAAGAAACCGGTGCGCAGGTGAAAGGCGGTCTACGCTTCCCGGATGTCAAAGCGGAAGATATCAAGAGACTGGAAGAGCTTATTTTTGGATAAGCCGACACAGCGAAACACCATTTTGGGGCCCCGCAGGATGCTGCGGGGTTTTTTATGTCCAAATCAATGCCGCCGCCTGTACATTGCCCCATAGCTTAACAACGTGAGCAAGAGCGGTGATAGCGGGCATGACTTCGGCGTCACACCCTCCACCGGCATTAACGTGCGAGGAGAGACAGGGGTCAGCGACGGACGGGTGAAGAGGGTAGGCGTTACACGCGGCAAAGCGGTGGGCAACGGCGGCAAAGGTGTGGGAGTGGACAAACGGAAAGGCGTCGCCGTCGGTGTTAACGTCGCCGTGGGAGTAAAGGAAGGGGTCAGGGTGGGTGTCGGCGTGTCAACCGGCAAGGTAGCCGTTGAGGTTATCACGACGCCGGGCTCCGCCGGGGTCATCTCAGGCGTGGTAGTAGGAAGTACGGCGGTTGGTGTAGCCGTAGCGGGGATAGCGAGGCCGCGGTATTCAGCCGCCAGCTCGGCGGTGAGATTGATGTAGAAATTCCCATAATTGACCGACGGCTCGATATGGGTACCCTCCGGCCATTGATTGAAGCTGGTGATCACCACCCAGTCGGCAGCACTACGGATAGCACCCTCCCAACAGGCCCGATAATAATCGCCGTTCTCGCGCGGACGGACGAAAGCATTGGCGCGTCCGGTGGTCAGGTCATCGTACCCCGGCATTACCGTGGCCACCCAATAGCGGAACACCTTTTCACGCGCGTTCCATTGCCGCACCGCCTCTCCCCAGTGAGTCAATACGGCAGCCGGCGTGGTTGCCCAGGCCACACTATAAAGATATAGGCCATCGAAAGTCTGGAGATATTCGAGTTGCGGCCCTTCGGCAATCCACAGCATACGGTGCTGCGGGTCCACCTGGGCACGGATGTCTTGCCAGGTCGTGAGAGCTAATTTGTCCTGAGCGAAGAAGAAAACGACCGGATGCCCCTCCACCCATAAATAGGCCGGATGCTGCGCATGATCTTCCCACAGCACCCTCAGGGCCGTGATAACCTCATCCTCACCTGTTAAAAAAGGGCTATTCAGATCAACCGACACGGCGGCGCGCAAGTCTTGATACTGCGCCTGATCCAATAATACGCGGAAATTGGCCTCGGTTTGATTATCCGTCAGCTCAGGGCCATACCATATCTGAACGAGGGCATCAATACCGGCTTGCTGGGCCTCGCGCACATGCCGCTGAATGGCATATACATCGCCGGAATGATAAAGTTGAAGCGGCTTATCGGACAGAGCCCCTTCCCAGGTCAACATGTTGAACCAGGCATAGTAAAAGGCGAGTACGAGCTTGTCATCCGATTGTGCAGCAGCAGAGATGGACTGTGTGAGAACACATACACACAGCAGCGCACCGGCTACAACACTCATCCGCCGCCTTGACATCCAGACCTCCCTCACTCGGCGCGAGACAGTTCGAGCATCATCTCATTAGACACCATGAACTACGTTCTCCATTAGTGATGAAAATCTTTCCGGAAGGAGAGCTATTTTCGTCAACGGGATGAGTCGAAGTATGCCCCCGGCTCACGGCCTGAGCTTAAAGTATAGCGTAGCCGTGAAAGAAAACAAACCAGAAATTCTTTCTATCTCTGGACAGTAGAAGCCGCTTCGGGTATAATCACAGTAATCATAGTGAACTTCCAGGAGAAATATATGACGATATTGTTGAAGGAAATAAGCAACGGGCTAGGCATCGTCTTGGGATTTGTGGTGGGGCTGATCCCGTTGATCATTGTCCATGAGTTCGGCCACCTGCTGATGGCCAAACTGGTAGGGGTCTGGGCACGAGAATTCGGCATCGGCTTTCCCCCTCGTCTTATCAAGCTCTTTCGCTGGCATGAAACGCAATTCACCCTCAACTTGCTGCCATTCGGTGGATTTGTGCAGCTTGAAGGCGAGCAAGCTTTTGCCGAGCCAAAGTCAAAAAAGGAAGCCGGGGAAGATACGGATGACGTCGCCGAGGAACTGCCGTCCGAAGATCAAGACACCTTCGGCGCAGAGGAAATTGCCGTTAAAGAGCCCGGTGTATCGGCGCAGGTTATAGCGTCCGAAGAGCAAAGCCCCCTCGTCACAGAGGCGCCCGTTGAGAAGCAACCGTCACCGGCAGAGGTGGCCGAAGAGGCAGGGGTTCACGCCCATAGCCTGTATGCAAAATCACCCGAAAAACGGACCCTGATCTATCTAGGAGGGCCGCTGATGAATATGCTCGTTGCCTGGCTGCTGGCGGTCGTCGTCTTCGTCAGTGGGATCCCGGTCACGCAGGTGGTGATCGAGAAAGTACAACCGGCCTCTCCCGCGGCCGGGGCCGGTCTACAAGTCAACGACCTCATCGTGGCGCTCAACGGCGAAAAAGTGGAAGAGATGGACGATGTATCCCGCCTTACCAAGAAGAATCTCGGGCAACCCGTCCAAGTGACGGTGGAGCGCGAAGGTCAGACCCTCAACGTCTCGCTGGTACCGCGCGTCAATCCCCCCAAAGACCAAGGTGCCATGGGGATTGAAATCGGCCTGATCGAAAAGCACGGGGAACTCAAACGCTACCCGCCGGGGCAAGCCTTCATCTACGGGACAAGAATGGTCAGAAACCTCGTCATGTTATCGGTGATGCTGCCTGTCTACATCATACGCGGCCTGATTCCTATCGAACAGGCGCGTCCCGTAGGGGTCATCGGCATCAGCCAAATAGCACAACAATCAGTGGAAAGAAGCATCACCGCTCAGGCGGCCTATCCCCTCCTCTATATCCTGATTTTCATCAGCGTCAGCCTGGGCATCTTCAACCTGCTCCCGATCCCGGCGTTGGATGGTGGACGGATCCTGTTCAACATCGTCGAAAAGATACGCGGCAAACCGCTCTCGCCGGCTCTCGAAGAGTATATCCATACGATCGCGCTGTTCATACTCATCGTTATCTTCATCTTCATCACCATTCTTGACATCGTGGCACCGATCAAGCTGCCGTAATTCAATCCAGCGGTGTATAGAACTATGAAAAAGACCATTGACAATCTCTGGTATAATCTGGAAGCTCTGCACCAGGCGCCCCCCACTGAGGACCTGAAACAGTTTTCCGGCTTATTGGAAAAGGACCTTCAGCGGCTGACAACCGTATGGCCTACCCTCCCCACGTCCGTGCGTTGTGAACTTGTGCAAACCTGGAACACATTGGCCGAGGAAGACTTCGAGCTAGATTTCTCCGCCGTCCTGCGGATGGCAATGCATGATCAAGCTGCAGAAGTACGCGCGGCAGCGATTATAGGGCTTACGGAGGACGAAGACACCCGCCTCATCCCCCAATTGGTCGGCATCCTGACAGAAGATCCGGTCGCCACAGTGCGTGCCGCTGCGGCCCAGGCCCTGGCACATTTTGCACTGCTCGGCGAATTGAACAAAATCCGCCCGCAGCCTTTCAATGTGATGTGCGCAGCCTTGACCGCCGCCTACAACAACCCGACCGAGGATCTGGATGTGCGCCGCCGCGCCCTCGAAGCGTTAGGATACACCAGCCTTGCCGAAGTGCCGGCGATGATCGAAGCTGCTTATGCCCATCCTGAGGAACGCATGCGCATCAGCGCCGTCCTGGCGATGGGACGTAGCGCCGATAAGCGCTGGGCCAAAATCGCCAGCCAGGAGTTGTTCAGTCCTTTGCCGGAAATGCGCTACGAAGCCACACGGGCCTGCGGCGAATTGGCCCTGACAGAGGCCGTGCCGATGCTGATCGAGTTGATAGAGGATGTCAACCCCAACATCCAGCAAATGGCCTTGTGGGCACTCGGCCAAATCGGAGGAAAGCAGGCGCAACGCGCCCTGGAACAGCACATCTATTCCGACAACCCGGCCTTGCGTCAAGCCGCTCAGGATGCGCTGGAGGAACTGGATTTCTTCCACGGCGACCTCTCCACCTTTTTCGGCCCGCCGGGTGAGTTCAACGGCGAGAGTGAGGAAAGTTGGGCCGAGGACAGCGGCAGCCTTGACGAGAAACTCAAGTTTGGGTTCGGTGAAGATGACTTCGACGAGAACGATTACGACGAAGACTTCGAAGATGAGGATGAAGAGGCACTGCTGGCCTTGTACGAGGAAGATGAAGAGGATGACGATGAGGAGGATTGGTGATTCGGATGCGCGGCCGGCATAGTCGAGGGCAGTTCTGGTCTATTGCTTTGCTCGGCGCGGTATTGCTCGCGTTGACGCTCACGCCGGCCCATGCTCAGACCGAAGTCACCGCCACCCACACCTATACCTTCGGACAAGTCGCCACCTTCACCTTAACTTTGCCGCCCGCCGAGGCACCCGCCACCACGACCCTGTACCTGAAGGTCGGCACCTACACGCAGGCCTATCAAACCCCTGTCGCCCAAGGCACGGCGCAGTATGAACGGGATTTGCGCAAACAGCCCTTCCCGCCTTTCATCTACATCACCTATTGGTGGGAATACAAAGACCAACAAGGGACCATCCACAACACACCCAGAGTTCCCTTCCTGTATGAAGATAATCGCTTCCTCTGGCAAACGCTGCAAGATGAGGCCATCACGTTGTATTGGGTGGCCGGCGACACTTCTCTGATGCTCAACGCGCTGGACATTGCCCGCTCGGCGATCCTCGAAATCCAGGATACGCTCAAGGCGCCTTCTATCGGCCCGGTGACGATCTACATCTACCCCTCGCTGCCCGACCTGCAATCAGCATTGCAACTGACAGGACGGGAATGGGTAGGAGGGCAGGCTTATCCAGAGATGGGGGTCGTGCTGCTGGCGATTTCTCCCTCGGCCGAAGCCATCGTGAAGATGAAGCGAGACATTCCGCATGAACTGACCCATAAGGTGCTCTACGATCTTAGCGGTCCCCAAGGGTACGAGGCCCTGCCCGTCTGGCTCATCGAGGGATTGGCCTCCTCTTTCGAGCGCAGTCCCGATCCGGCCTACCCATTGGCCCTCCAGAAGGCGGTCCGCGAGGGGCGTCTCATCCCGTTGGAAACGTTGAGTCATCCTTTCCCGGAGGAATATGCGCTTGCCCTCCTGGCTTATGCACAGAGCCAGAGCTTTGTGCAATATCTGCGCCAGATGTACGGCTGGTCACAGATACAAGCGCTTATCCAAACATACGCGGATGGGATAGACTATTCAACCGGCGCCAAGCAGGTCTTAGGTAGCGATCTGACCACGCTTGAACGCAACTGGCGGGCTTGGCTGGAACAGGAAAAGCAGTCCGGTGATCCTATGTCGGTGAGGTGGAAGGTCGTGCTGGTCGTCTTGAAAGACTTGGCGCCCTGGTTGATCTTGACAGGGGTGCTCTTTCTGCCCGGCCTTATTTTGTGGGGGAGTGGCTTAATCCACGCGCGCTCCTCATGGCGCGGTTATTAGTGCGGTCTTACCGCCACAATATAATTCAAGAACACGATGCCGCTGTATCCCTTCGCATGCGCACCCCCCAGGGCGAAGGCACCCGCCGGGAAATCGCGGCTGTAAACACAGAAGGGGTATGTTCCCCCCGCCGTTTCGATATCCACCTGTAAGTTCTCCTCGCGGCGAAAACCCTGCAACCACCTCGGCAACTGATGCGCCTTCGCTTGATAGATCACATACACTGTGCCGGGACGGGTGAGCTTAAAGCGCAGTAGTTTGTCCGCCGTAGAATCGTAATCGAGATCGGCGGGTTTCACGGCATACAAACCGTTCAAGGCTAACGGCACGGTCACGATGCGGTAATCGCGGTCTGTGTAACACGGTTGATAGGCATGCAAGGTCATCGTTTGATAATCGCGTCCACTCGTGGCCTGAATATAGGCAAAAGGGTTTTCATAGCGATAGGTATACGAGGGCCGGTTGCCGAGTTCCTCATGGGCCACCACGGCCATGCCGCCCACCACGGAGGTCAGCGGATCCATTTCGCGGATTTTGTCGTGCCCGAAAAGACTTTCCAGCAGCGCCACAAACGCCGGCACCAGTGAGGTACCGCCGGTGCGTAAAACGACATCCACCTGCTCCAAACGGAGCCCCGCGTCGGCCACAACCTGGCGGAGTTCACGGGCTACGGTCGTCACTTCCTGTTCAATCATCTCCTCGAAAGCACGGCGCAGAACCCGCTCGTGGATGGCGATATGCTCATAGTCGTAGTCCAGGCGGGCCACCAGAGTGTCGGTGAGGTCTTTCTTCGTGCGTTCAATGTGACGGAAGAGATCGAAACCAACATTCTTGGTCACGAGCGTTTCAAGTGCCAACATAGCCTGTGGGTTGTCGCTGCTTTTCTGGAACTTCCTGATCCGTTCCAGAGGCAGAGGGCGTGACAATTCGGGCATTGTCTGCCAACTGTGTAACAGGTCCAAATAATCCGGCGGAAAATCCATGCCACCATCCACATGCGTACCCTTTCCGAAGTACTTGAGCAACGAGATCATCAACCGGCGGTCCAAATCATCCCCGCCGACGAGCACACCGCGCGTCGCAATCACGCGCGGCGGCTGCTGACCTCCCACTTCAACAACGGTCAGATCAAGGGTCCCGCCACCAAAATCGAAGACCAGCGCGACCTCGCGGCGGGCAGTCGTAATATGGTAGAGATGCGCCGCCCCGATCGGTTCCATCTGGAAGGAAATATCGCGGAATCCGGCAAAGAGCGCCGCCTTATAGAGGATTTCCTCCGCCCGCAATGTGCCGTTGGGGTCATCGCAAAACCGCACCGGGCGTCCGAGCACAACGCTATCACACGTCTCACCGAGCTGGGCTTCAGCACTGGCTTTCATCGCGCGCAGGATGATGGCGATGAGTTCATCAATGGTAAAGTAGCGGCCAAAGATCTCGGTGCCTTCATAACGCGGATCGCGTAAGGCCGTCTTGACCGATTGCAACAGCCGTCCATTGGCCCCAATATCGGTATCAATGTACAGATCATGCCAGTAGTGGATAGGGCTAGAGCCACCACCGGCCACGATGATCTCGATGGGATGGATTTCCCGGCGCTCCCACACGATGCGGCGGCCCGTCTCCCGCGCCAGATACTCGTTGGCGGCTTGCGTGCCGAGCAAGGTGCGATACTCGCGGTTCATGTAGATGAGCGAGGGGAGCACGTGGGGGTTCTCGTTGGCGGCGTCGAGTTCGATGGGATGCAGTTTCTTGCCGTCATAATACGCAACCGACGAGTTGGTGGTGCCAAAGTCAATCCCAATGCGTGGCATCATACCTCCTTTGTGTCAACGGATTTGAACGGATTAGGAACGAAGCAAGGGTTCGGGTTTGTGACAAAGCGAAAGGAAATTATACCACGGTTTAGGGAAAATGACAAATATGCTGCAACGAGTGGGGGCATTTCAGAATGTGGGCGAATCTCCTACGTATTGCACCGCAGAGCACGCAGCGTTCGCAGAGATTTAAGAAATCCCTCTGCGCTCTCGGCGAACTTGGCGGTTACACTCTGATAGTCGTTTGTCGAACTGTGCTATAGTTCAAGCCTACTTATCCTGCGCCGTTGGGCAAACCGTGCCTGTGTCTCTCCGACAGCCGGCCCTCAAAGTAGATCAGCAAGAGGCCAACGCCGAACAGGACGATGGTGAGGATAAACGGCCAACTGCGATTGGCCCCGGAAAGTTGCCCCGCGATCCAGCCGAAGGGCGAGGTGGCGACGATAACGAGGACGGAGAGCAGGCCCATGATGCGGGCGCGCTCTTTTGCATCCACCGTGAGCACGATCAGCTTTTCGAGCAACGTGGAGGCCAACGGGATGCTGCACGCTTCCACGATGGTGGATAACAGCAGCAGCCAGACATTCCCCACCGGCGTCAGCAACAGTAAAACCTGGCTCGCCGTCAGCCCCAGAAAGCCGACGCCCATCAGCTTGTGCGTGTCTTTGGTCGCTAAACGCGGCATGATGGTGAAGAAGAACAGTAACATCGTCACCGAGCGGGCAAAGGCGTACCAGGCCAATGAGGCGGAGGGAAACAGCAGTTTCTCCGTGACCAGAATCGGCCAGAACGCGCCGCGCACCGTGGTGGTGATCCCCATGATGATCATCAGACCCGCCGTGTACAACGTCGCCGGGCTGCGCAGGATTTGCCGGAACACGACCTTCGATTCGCCCACCACGGCAAACAGCGGCTGGTGACGGGTCTCTTCCATACGCACCAGGCCCTGTTTGGTTTCCTTCGCCAGCGCGTTGAGGATGACGAATTTGGCCGTCATCATCACGAACGAGAGCAGGTACAGGCCACGGATGGTGGGGATCAGGCTATATTTGTCGATCAAGAACCCGGTCAACGGTGAAACAAACGCAGCCAGCAGACCGGCGATGTAAATCCACGAGTAGATGTCCACGAGCAGGTGTTCATCCGTATCCTCGACCAGCAAACACTGCCACGAGTTGGCGGTCACGCGCCACACGGCGTTGACAATCGCGCCCAAAAGGAAGTAGGTGAAGTTCTGCGCCACGGCCCAGATCAAACAAGGGATGCTCCACGAGATGATGTCGAAGATCAACGTGGTGCGTTTGCGGCCCAATTTGTCGGTGATCGGGCCGCTCATCAACGCCCAGAAGACCTGCAACACCAGGCCGATGCTGGTCAATAAGCCGATCTGCGCATCATTGATGCCCAGCGCCAGCATATACACAGAAACATAAGGCGAGTAAAGATTGAAAGGGATACCCCACAGAGGTTCCGTGTACACACAAGCACGCGCATTGCCGCGCAGTTTCAGTAACGTCCGCACAAATGGATGATTCAACATGGCACCTCGCCTGGTAAGTCCTTGAGACCCTGTTATAATTTCGTATGCACTTCAACCATCAAGCCGGGAGAGAGTTTTCCCTATGCCGGCATTGACCGACTATCATAACACAGAATTCAAGTTCAGCATGGAGTTCTCTCATGAAACCTATCAACTGTGCCCAGACTTTCAACTTCCCCGCCATCAACACGGAAATTCTTTTCGGCTTCGGCGTGCTGGACCGGCTGCCGGAGAAAGTCGCCGAACTGGGCGGCGAGCGCGTGTTGATCGTCACCGACAAGGGTGTGCAGGCTGCCGGTATCATAGATCAGGTCGTCGCGGAGTTGAGCGAGGCGTGGATACCTGCCGTGGTGTTCGACGAAGTCCCGCAGGATTCCGGCTCGAAGACGGTGGAGCGCGCCGTGGAGGTGCTGCGCGCCCAAAACTGCGACCTGGTCGTGGGCGTGGGCGGCGGCAGTTCACTGGATACGGCCAAAGCGGTTGCCTTTGGCGCGACGAATCCGCCGCCGATCACGCAATATGCCGGGCTGAACAAACTCAAGCATCCCGGCCTGCCGGTGATCGCCATCCCGACGACGGCGGGGACCGGCAGCGAGGTGAGCTATTGGGCGGTGATGACCGACGATGAGACTCAAGTGAAGATCGGCATCGGCGGGACGCTGGTGTTCCCGCGCGTGGCGCTCGCCGATCCCGCGCTCACGCTCAGCCTGCCGCCGTTCCTCACGGCGACGACCGGCATGGACGCGCTCACCCACGCCATCGAATCTTACACTAACACCTCGTACCAGCCGATCTCGGCGGCGCTCACCTACCGGGCCATCGAACTCATCGGGGAGTTCCTCGTGCGCGCGGTGCAGGATGGCACAGACCGCGAGGCACGTTACGGGATGCTCCTGGGCAGCCTGCTGGCCGGGATGGGGATGAATCCCACGCGGCTGGGCATCGTCCACGCCCTGGCGATGCCCCTGGGCAGTTGGCAGCTCAAAATCGCACATGGGACGGGGAACGCGGTGCTGTTACCGCACGTGATGGCGTTCAACCTGGAGGGCAACCCCACCCTCTACGCCGATGTCGCCCGTGCGTTAGGTGTGGGAGACGCAGACCCCTTAACCGCCGGCCACGTCGCCATTGCGCGTGTGCGGGCGATCAACGTGGAGATCGGCATCCCGGCGGGCCTGAGCGCGCTCGGCCTGACAGAGACTATGATACCGCAAGTGTGCGCCGAGGCCATAAAAAGCGGCAACATCGCGGTGAATCCACGGCCCTGCACGCAAGCCGATCTGGAGGCGATTTGCCGGGCGGCATTGTAGACAAGGCACAAGTAAATTCCTTTAAGCAGACTGAGCAGACAAAGCAGATTTTTGACCGTCCATCTCGTGATCCGCTTAAATTTGTTAGGGCCCCGACATGGATTCGCAGTTTTCTCGGAGGAACCATGAGCAACAGAGTCAACCTCGGCATCCTCGGCTTTGCGCACGGACACGTGCACGCCTACTGCAATCGCTGGCGCGAGCACCCGGAGATGGGTGTGCATATCGTCGCCGGGTGGGATCACGATGCGGCGCGACTGGAGAAGAACTGCGCCGCGTATGGCCTGCGCGCCTACGCCGACGCTGATGCGCTACTGGCAGATCCCGAGGCACAAGCCGTGATCATCGCCGCGGAAACGTCGCTGCACGCCGATCTGGTAGAGCGCGCAGCGGCGGCGGGTAAGGCGATTGTGCTGCAAAAGCCGCTGGCGCTCACGTTGCCGGAGGCGGATCGCATTGTGGAAGCGGTAGAGCGCAGCGGCGTCCCCTGCACGATGGCGTGGCAGATGCGCGTGGACCCGCAGAACGTGCAGATCAAGGCGCTGCTGCAATCCGGCGAACTGGGACAGGTCTTTATGGTGCGCCGTCGTCACGGGTTGGGCGTCCACCTGTGGCCCAACTTCACCGAGTTGTGGCACGCCAAACCGGAGCTGAACCGCGACATTTGGGCCGACGACGCGGCGCACGCCATTGACTTCATCCTGTGGCTGCTCGGCGAGCCGGAGACGGTGACGGCGGAGATCGTCTCGCTGCACGATCCGCGCGTCCCGATGGACAACGGCGTCGCCGTGTTCCGCTATCCCGGCGGGCCGCTGGCGGAGGTGAGTTGCTCGTTCGTCTGCCCGGCGATGGAGAACACGGTCGAGGTCATCGGGGAGAAAGGCAGCATCGTGCAGAACTACGGCGACGTGCCCAGTTGCAACGTTCCGCGTCCGGCGGATGCCTGCGGTCTCAAGTGGTACACGGTGAAGTCCGGCGATTGGACGTGCAGCGACATCCCCAGCCCGGCGAATCACGGTGAGCGCATTGCCGGATTGGCGGGGCCGCTGGCCGAATTTCTGCGCGGGGAACGCCCACCCATCGCCACGGCAGAGGAAGGCCGCGCGGCGCTGCGGATGACGCTCGCGTGCTACGTCTCCGTCCGCGAGGGGCGGCGGGTGCGGCTGGATGATCCGGCGATTGCGCAGGTTTAGCCGTGAATTTGGCGTAGACATGCCATCCGCCCCAAGTCACAGTACGACTTGGGGCGGATGGAGTTAAGTGATCCGAGACATTTGCTTTTCTTGCCAAACATCAAGGCATTAACACGGGAGGCACTCTTTTCCAAGATAGACCCACTGACCGGTATAGCCAAAGCAAGGGTCAACGATCCGCCGCCAGACGTGAACCCATTGCCGGCCTGCCCCACACGACCCACAGGGTTCAAAATAGTAGGCGTATTCGGTAGAGGGGCAGCCATCCCGTGCAGTATACGCCTCTGGCGCCCCAGACACCTTGACGCAGAAACTCTGCCCTGCGGTTTCTGGATAGACAGGCGAAACCAGCACCGCAAAAGAGGTTTCGGTCGGCTCCAGGCAGGCGGGCAGGTATGTTGGGAAAGGCGGTTCTGTGGATAAGGATGCTGCTGGTTCCATGTTTGGATGTGTGGAAATGTCTGCGGCGGGCAGGAGCAGCATCTCGTCTGGTGTGAGCAGCCGAACTTCAACGGACGGCGGCGAAATGTCTTCTGCATAGGCAGTTCCTCCGCCAAGCAGCAATAGCAGGCTAACTATGACAATTGACAAACTGACAATGTGCTTCATCGTGACGACTCCTTTCTCATATACAATTAAGAATATCTTACGCTCAGTGCCATTTCTCTCGACCTGTGCAATAGCCTTCGAGATAATGCTTTTTTCTGTCAGCAGATTTTTGAATGCGCAAAGAACGATCTGCGTGAATCTGCGAGAATCGGCGTCCAGCAGCTTCTGAACCATTTTCATCTTTGGTGGA
>FWPV01009529.1_pt1 | contig 16401 bp, 15 predicted proteins | sample 2228371 | NCBI WGS metagenome assembly FWPV01 (sample SAMEA103939776, study PRJEB20133) | metagenome | reverse complement strand
CAGGCCCGGGTCGAGGGGCGCGACGAGCTGACCCAGGTAAGCCGTGCCTTCAACGAGATGGCCAGCGAATTCTCGCGGCTCATCGGCGAGATCCGGCGCTCCGCCGAAGAGGTGGCCCAGGCCGCCCAGAGCACCGCAGGCAACAGCCAGGCAGTGGCGGAGAACTCCAGCCGCCAGGCCGCCCTCTCGCAGGATACCGCCCAGGCCGCCAAGGAGATGGCGGACACCATCGCCCGGGTGGGCGAAAACATTGCCCAGATGGTGGCGGCAGCCGACCAGGCCAGCCAGCGGGCCTCCCATGGCCAGGCTGTGGTGGGCAGCGCCATCAAGGGCATTCAGAACATCTCCCGCACCGTGCTGGAAACCTCCCAGGTGGTGGGCGACCTGGGCCGTCAATCGGAGGAGATTGGGCGGATCGTGAGCGTCATCAAGGACATCGCCGATCAGACCAATCTGCTGGCCTTGAACGCGGCCATCGAGGCGGCACGCGCCGGCGAGCAGGGGCGCGGCTTTGCGGTGGTGGCCGACGAAGTGAGAAAGCTCGCAGAACGCACCGCCAAGGCCACCAATGAGATCTCCAGCACTATCCAGAACATCCAACAGGAGACGGCCAGGGCGGTCTCCGCCATGCAACAGGGCAGCCAGGAGGTGACCCAGGGGGTGCACATGGCCCAGCAGGTGAGCGAGGCCATTGGCTCCATCCATGAGGCTGTGTCCAGCCTGTCGGAGATAATCCACTCCATCGACCGGATCCGGGCGGAGCAGGAGGTCGCGAGCCGCTCCATTGCCGACCGGGTGGAGAGGATACGCGCCATGACCGGGGAAAACCGCGCCGCATCGGAACACTCCGCCCTGGCCGCGCGCGAGCTCACCAGCCTGGCCGAACGGCTGCGGGATTCCGTCAGCCGCTTCAAGCTGGCCGCAACGTCCCGGGAGTGTTCCATGTCCGAACTCCTACGCCGCATCGACGCCCGCACCAAGCTTGCCGGTGCGAACAAGCTGGAGATCCTGCTCTTCACCCTGGGCACCGACGTCAACACAGGCCGCAAGGAGATCTTCGGCATCAACGTCTTCAAGGTGCGCGAGGTGATGCGCATCCCCGAGATCACGCGGGCACCGGACATGCCCCCGGCCGTGGAGGGCATGGTCAGCCTGCGCGGCACCCTGGTGCCCGTGGTGGATCTGGCCAAGTATATCGGCATCCAGACGGACGCCCCGCCCTCCATCATGATCGTCACCGAATACAACCGCCAGACCCAGGGTTTCCTGGTGGGCGAGGTAGACACCATCCTGCGCCTGGACTGGGCCGACATGAAGGTGCCGCCGGCCATGCTCACCGCCAAGATGGGGGGGCTGGTGACGGCGGTGACCGAGCTCAAGGACAAACAGCTGGTGATGATGTTGGACGTGGAGAAGATCCTGTCCGACACCACCAACTACGACGACAGCCACATCTATGTGGGCCTCACCCCCCTCAACAAACAGGCCACCGTGCTCTATGCGGACGATTCCACCGTGGCCCGCAACCAGATCGCCCGCACCCTGGAGGCCCTGGGCGTGCACGGCATCGCTACCCAGAATGGCCGACAGGCCTGGGAGGAGCTCGAGAAGATCGCTTCCCAGGCGGAAGTGGCCGGCCGGCCGGTGAAGGATTACGTCCAGGTCATCCTCACTGACGTGGAGATGCCGGAGATGGACGGCTACGTGCTGACCCGCAAGGTCAAGGCCGACCCGCGCTTCAACGGCATCCCCGTCCTCATGCACTCCTCTCTTTCCTCAGAGGCCAACCGCCACCTGGGACTGTCCGTGGGTGTGGATGAATACGTCCCCAAATTCGAGCCCCAACAGCTGGCTGAGGTCCTGGCCCGGCTGCTCAAGTGAATGGAGCCTGACATGACCGTACTGGATAGCGCCCCTGCCCTCGAACAGGTGGATGCCCGCGCCAAGCTGGCCGGCTCCAACAAGATGGAGCTTCTGCTCTTCAACCTGGGCACCCATGAGACCTTTGGCATCAACGTCTTCAAGGTGCGCGAGGTGTCTCCCACCCCCCCCATCACCCTCACGCCCAACATGCCCTACGGTGTGGAGGGGGTGATCAGCCTACGCGGCAGCATCATCCCGGTGATCTCGCTCGCCAAGTTCATCAAGCTGGAAAAGGCCCCCGAGGGGCTAGGGCAGACCATGATCGTCACCGAATTCTCCCGTCACACCCAGGGCTTTCTGGTGCAGGAGGTGGATCGCATCATCCGGGTGGACTGGGAGCGGGTGAAGCCGCCGGAGAACATGCTCGCCGGTCAGGAGGGGCTGATCACCGCCATCACTGAATTGGACGACGGGCGGCTCGTCTCCATCCTGGACGTGGAACGGGTGCTGGCGGAGGTGCTTGGGGAGAAGCCGCTGCCCACCCTCCCCCAACTGGATCATGCACTCGAGCGGACGGTCTTCTTTGCCGATGATTCCGCCGTGGCGCGCAAGGAGATCGTCACCGTCCTGGACCGCATGGGGGTCAAATACATCCAGGCCAACGATGGCAGAGAGGCCTGGGACAAACTCTCCAGCATGGCCAGGCAGACGACCCCGGAGCACCCCTTGCGGGAGCGCATCCACCTCATCTTGGTGGACGCCGAGATGCCGGAGATGGACGGCTACGTGCTCACCAGGAACATCAAATCGGACAAACGCTTCGACGGTATTCCGGTGATCATGCACTCGTCTCTGTCCTCCCAGGCCAACCGCACCATGGGCCAGAGGGTCGGGGTGGACGCCTACGTGGCCAAGTTTGACCCCAGTGTCTTGGCCGACACCCTGATCGCCTTCCTGAAACGCTAAAGCCAGCATGCCATAGAATGGACGCCCTCCTGACTGACCATCCGAGGAAAGCATGCCAGACAAGAACCTGAAGTTCCTGGTGGTGGACGACTTCTCCACCATGCGCCGCATCGTCCGCAACCTGCTCAAGGAGCTGGGCTTCACCAATGTGGATGAGGCCGAGGACGGGGTCGTTGCCCTTGCAAAACTCAGGAACGGTAACTTCCAGTTCGTCATCACCGACTGGAACATGCCCAACATGACCGGCATCGAGCTGCTCAAAAACATCCGCGCCGATGCCGAACTGAAGGGCCTGCCCGTGCTCATGATCACCGCCGAGGCCAAGAAGGAGAACATCATCGTGGCGGCCCAGAGCGGGGCCTCGGGCTACATCGTCAAACCCTTCACCGCCGCCGTGTTGGAGGAGAAGCTCAACAAGATCTTCGAGAAGTATGGGATGTAGGTTACAGGGTACTGGCTACAGGTTACAGAAAAATATCCGCGCCGCTGGGCGGCGCGCAAATCAAACTGTATCCCGTAACCTGTAACCTGAAACCCGATAAGGAGCCTTAAATGAGCGGAGATTCTCCGGAACTGGAAGCGCTGTTCGACAGTATCGCCTATGGCGGGAGCCACCCGGCCAAACCTCAGGACGCTGCGGGGGACACCCCGGAACTGGAGGCCTTGTTCGACAGCATCTCCCAGGCAGTGGCCGAGGCGAATGCCTCCCGGGGGGAAGGCGTCTCGCCGGAACGGGTATTCGCCAAGCTTGGGCAGATGACCAGGAGCCTGCACAACCTGCTGCGGGAGCTGGGTCTGGATAGCGCCCTGCAGAAGGTGGCCAAGGAGATCCCGGACAACCGGGAGCGCCTCAACTACATCGCCACCATGACCGCCAAGGCGGCAGAGCGCACCCTCAATGCGGCCGAGGCCGCCCAGCCTATCCAGCGCGAGCTGGGTGAGACCGCCCGGGACCTGGCTGGCAAATGGGACCTGCTGTTCAACCGGCAGCTCAATGTGAACGATTTCAAGTCCCTGGTGCAGGACACCCACAACTACCTCAAGGTGGTTCCCATCAAGACCGAGGCCACCCACGCCCAGCTCATGGAGATCATCATGGCCCAGGACTTCCAGGACCTCACTGGCCAGGTCATCAAAAAGGTGCTGGAGGCGGCCCAGCGTCTGGAGCAACAGCTCCTGGCCCTGCTTATCGAGACCACCCCCGAGGACAAGCGCGAGGCCCTGCCCCCTGGGCTCCTGGAGGGTCCGGTGATCTCCTCCGAGGGGCGGGAAGACGTGGTGACCAGTCAGGAGCAGGTGGACGAGCTGCTGGAGAGTCTGGGGTTCTAGGTTTCAGGTTACAGGTTACCTGGCAGGAGAAAAACATGAGTGATTTTGCCGGGATGGAAGAGCTGCTGCGGGACTTCCTCATGGAGGCCGGCGAGCTGCTCGCTCAGGTGGACAACAAGCTGGTGGAACTGGAGAAGCGCCCGGACGACATGGCGCTGCTCAACGACATCTTCCGCGGCTTCCACACTATCAAGGGGGGGGCGGGTTTCCTCAACGTGGACAACATGGTCACCCTGTGTCACCGCACGGAGAACCTGTTCGACAAGCTGCGCCGTGGCGAACTGACCCTCACCCCGGAGCTGATGGACCTGATCATGGCTGCCACCGCCAGGGTGCGGGACATGTTCGACACCCTGGCGCAGGGTGTACAGCCCCAGGCCGCGGACCCGCAGCTGCTCAATGCCCTGGACGAGGCACTGGCGGGCAGGCTACCCAGGGCGGGGCAGGCTGCGGTGGCCGCGGCGCAGACCACGCAAAGCGCCCCGCAGCCACCGGCCGGGGAGGCGCCGGGGGTTGCAGACATCGACTGGGAGGCCTTGCATGCAGCCCTGACCGGGACGGGCAAACCGGCCGCCCCCGCCGTGAGCGCACAACCGCCCACCCAGCCCGCAGCCCCAGCCGCGACGGCGAAGCCGCCGATGCCTACGCGGGAGTCGGCCCCCACCGGCCTGGCGGCGGCAGCCAACGCCGGGCCGCAGCAGACGCTGCAAAAGGAGACCACGATCCGCATCGACACCGCGCGTCTGGATCAGGTCTTGAACCTGTCTGGGGAGATCGGTCTGATCAAAAACCGCATCTCCAACCTCAAGAGCCAGATCCTGCACGGACGCACCGACCCGGAAACCCTCAAGGCCCTGGACCTGGCCGTGAACCAGCTGGACCTGCTGGTCTCAGACCTGCAGAACGCAGTGATGAAGACCCGCATGCAGCCCATCGGGCGGCTGTTCCAGAAATATCCGCGGCTGGCCCGGGATCTCGCCCGCCAGCTGGGCAAGGACGTAGAACTGGTACTGTCGGGCGAGGAGACGGAGCTCGACAAGACCATGATCGAGGATCTCAACGATCCCCTCGTGCATCTGGTGCGCAACGCCGTGGACCACGGCATCGAATCCCCCGAGGAACGGATCGCCGCCAACAAGCCGCCCAAGGCCCTGGTCACCCTGTCCGCCAGCCAGGTGGGCGATCACATCTTCATCGAGATCGCCGACGACGGCCGGGGCATGCGCCCGGACGTCATACGCCAGAAGGCGCTGGAAAAGGGCCTAATCGATGCCGAGACGGCCAACGCCCTGGACGACCGCCAGGCCCTGCAGCTCATCTTCCTGCCCGGCTTCTCCACCAAGGACCAGATCTCCAGCGTCTCCGGCCGGGGCGTGGGCATGGATGTGGTGAAGACCAACATCACCAAGCTCAATGGCAAGATCGATGTGCTCTCCGTCCCCGGTCAGGGCACCACCTTCACCATTTCGCTGCCTCTGACGCTGGCCATCCTGCCGGTGCTGGTGGTGCGGCTGAACAACCAGTCCTTCGCCGTGCCGCTGTCCCTGGTGCGGGAGATCATCCCGATCCGCCCCGAGGATCTGCAACGGGTCTCCGGGCGTGCCACCATGGTGGTCCGGGACGAGGTGCTGCCCGTGCGCAGCCTGGCCACCTTGATCGGCTGGCAGGCACAGCGGTCGCCGGCCTATGGCGTCTTGATGCATGCCGGGGAGACCACCTTCATCCTGGCGGTGGACGGTTTCGTCGGTCGGGACGACGTGGTGATCAAGCCCCTGGCCGACATCAAACCCAAGGGGATCGCGGGGGCCACCCTCTCCGGGGATGGTTCCATCGTCCTGGTCCTGGACATGGAAGAGTTGCTCGCCAACGTCCAGGCCGACACCCCCAGCAGCCTGTTCGCCGGTACCGCCTGAGAGGAACTCCATGGCAAGCCACGTCTATCTGGCGCGGCAGCCCATCGTCGACGCCCGTCACCAGCTGGTGGCCTATGAACTGTTGTTCCGGGACAACGCCAGCGCGGTCAGCGCTCGCATCGAGGACCCCACGGCGGCGGGGCTCGACATCATCGCCAACACCCTCTGCCACATGGGCACGGACTGGCTGCTCAGGGGCAAGCTGGCCTTCATCAACATGGATGAACGCCTGCTCCTGAGCGATTTCTCCGCCCTGCTGCCGCCCGACAAGGTGGTGCTGGAGGTCCTGGAGACGGTGGCGCCGAGCCCGGAGATCCTGGAGCGGCTCAGGGAATACAAGCGGCTCGGCTTCCGCATCGCCCTGGACGACTATGAATACACACCAGAACGGGCACAGCTGCTCCCCCTGGCCGATTACCTCAAGTTGGACGTGCAGGGCCACCCCCCCGAGGGCATCCTCGCCACTGTGCAGGCGGCCCGCCGGCAGGGGGTCAAGCTGCTCGCGGAAAAGGTGGAAAGGCGGGAGCAGTTCGAGCAATACCGGAAGCTGGGCTTCGAATACTTCCAAGGCTATTACTTCGCTCACCCGGAAAACGTCTCCGCCAGGGTGATCCATCCGACCCAGGCCACGGTGCTCCAGTTGCTGGACAAGGTGCGCCAGGAGGCGGACGTCAAGCAGATCGAGGAGGACTTCAAGCGCGACGTGGCCCTCACCTTCAAACTGCTGCGCTACATCAACTCCGCCGCCTTCGGGCTGACCTGCGAGATCCAGTCCATCCGTCATGCGGTGAGCATCCTGGGCTACCGCTCCCTGCAGAGATGGCTGTCGCTGCTGCTGGCCACGGCCAGCCCCTCCCCCATGGCCCCCGTACTGTCCCGCACCGCCATCACCCGCGCCCGCCTTTGCGAGCTGCTGGGCGCTTACGTGCTGCCCAAGAGCGAGCAGGACCACCTCTTCATCACCGGGCTTTTCTCCCTGCTGGATGCCCTCTTCGAAACCCCCATGCACCAGGTGCTGGAGCGCCTCACCCTCCCGGAGAGCGTGACGGAGGCCCTATTGAATCGCAGCGGCATGTACGGTCCCTTCCTCGCCCTGGCGGAGGCCTGTGAGGGCGAGGATGCCGCCCGCATCGACAGCCTGGCCGAATCCCTATTGCTCATGCCCGAGCAGGTCAACGAGGCCCACCTCGAGGCCATGGCCTGGGTGGAGCAGCTGGGGTTGGATGGGTGATGGGGGATGGGGTAAGGGGATGGGGAGAAAGGCAAATGCGATGGATCGTCGTTTCCGCCCCCTTCCCCCTTCCCCATGAGTGGTGGCCTGGCTCCTGCGTTACGGCTCCAGGATCAAAACTCCAAGCACTGCCCCTGCTCCAGGGCGCGCACAGACAGCCGCCCCGGTGCCTCCCTTAGGATCTCCTGCATGATCGCCGCCTCGCCCCCGGGTTTGAGGTGGCTGATCCAGATGGCAGCCGTACCGCGGTATCTGGCCAGATCCGGCGTCAGGGTGCGCGGGCAGTAGTGCCGGGAGGCATGGGCGATGGCCTCCAGGGCGTTGGGGAAGGAGGCATCCACAATGAGGTGGCGCAGGTCCGCCGTGGCGTTGGCGATCTCCCACAGGGCATCATGGCTTGCGGTATCCCCGGAAAAGAGGAGGCTGCCCGAGGCGCCTGTGATCAGATAGCCTGCGGCCGGTACCGTATGAAAGGCCGGGATGGCGGTGATGCGTCTCCCGCCGAGTTCCACCGTCTCCCCCAAACGGATCGGTGCATAGACCATGAAGGGAGCAGCGACGCTGGGGATGCGGGTGAAGTCCGGCCAGAGATGCCAATTGAACAGATGCTCCCGCAAGACCTCCAGCACCTCCGGCAGGGCGTGCACCGTGAGGGGCGCTGTACGCTCCCCGGCCACACTGTCCAGCCAGGGCGGCAATGCCAGGACGTGATCCAGATGGGCGTGGGTGAGGAACAGGTGGTCGATGCGCGCCAGGGTCCCGCGGCCGAGGGTCGTGACGCCGCTGCCCGCGTCGATGAGGACATCCCCATCCAGCAGGAAGGAGGTGGTATGCCGGCCGTCGCCGATCCCCCCGGATGCGCCCAGGACGGTCAGTTGCATGGCCTATTTGGTGGTGAAGGTGAAGACGCCATCCCAGTCCGTGGGCGGGGGATGGTCCCGGAAATGCGCGATGCGCTCCAGATACACATCATATAGCTTGCGGGGGTCTTGGCGATGGAGTTCCCGCAGACGCCGCTCGGCCTCGTCCCAGCGGCAGGCATGATAGTCCGCGAGGGCCGCCTCGAAGGCCTGAGCGCGGTCGAGACGTTCCGCCGGGATTTCCGCCAGCGGACCCAAAGGTTCGTAGATGGCCACCGGCTGGGTCTTGCCCTTGACCCGGACCCGGTCCACCAGCATGAAGGCGATGTCCGGGCAGGCCTCGCGCGTGGCCTCTCCGGCCAGGACCCCCACACCATACTGCTTGGTCAGCCCTTCCAGCCGGGAGGCCAGGTTCACCGCATCGGCCATGACGGTGTAGGCCATGCGGAACTCCGAGCCCATGTTGCCCACGCTCATGCGGCCGGTGTTCACCCCCACGCCGATGCGCACCGCCGGCCAGCCCCGTGCCTGGAGCCTGGGGTTGAGCTCCGCAAGGCTCGCTTGCATGGCCAGGGCCGTGAGCACGCCGTCGCGGGCGTGCTGCTCATTGCTCATGGGGGCTCCCCAAAAGGCCATGATGGCATCCCCGATGTATTTGTCGATGGTGCCCCGCCGCTGCTGGATCAGGTGGGTCATGTGGGAGAGATAGACATTGAGCATCTCGGCCAGCTCCGCCGCCTCTAGCCCCTCGGAGATGCTGGTGAAGTCCCGGATGTCGGAAAAGAGCACCGTCATCACCCGGGATTCGCCCCGCAGGGAATAGCGTCCCGGATCCTTGGCCATCTCGTCCACCAGCTCGGGCGGCACGTACTGGCCGAAGAGCCGGGTGATCTGGGCCTTGGAGCGGGCCTCCACGAAGAAGCCGTAGGTCATGTTTAGGACGAAGAGCCCCACCACGGTCATCAGGCTCGCCGCCACGGGCACCTGCATGTGGTACGCCGCCCAGGCATAGAGATCGAGCCCGAGCAGCAGCCCCGCGAGTGCCACGGTCAAAGCGGCGGCCCACAGGGGACTCAACAGGGGGAACGCCGCCGCCAGGCCGAGCCCCAGTCCCAGGACGACGGCGAGCTCATAGGCGCGCACGCCGGCCGGCTGCCAGGGGATGGTGCCGTCCAGGATGCCCGAGATGAGGCTGGCGTGGATCTCCACCCCCGGGAAGGCCTTTTCGTTCGGGACCACGCGCAGGTCCATGATGCCCGGCGCCGTCGAGCCGATGAGCACGATGCGCCCCTCGAGCTGTGCGGCGGGGGTGGCACCCGTCAGGACATCCACTGCGGAGACATAGCGGTAGGCCCCCGGTGCGCGGTAGGGCACCAGGGCATGGCCCCGGGAGTCCAAGGGGATGGTCAGCCCCTGGAGATGGATGCCCGCCGGCCTGAACCCCGCCGGCGGGTGCACTTCCACACCCCCGCCGCCCATGGCCGCCAGGGTGGTGATCAGGGCGAGGGAAGCGTAACAGGCCCCCTGGTGGTCGATGACCACCGGCATGCGCCGCATCACCCCGTCGAAATCGGGGTAGGCGTTGAAGAACCCGGCCCCGAAAGCGCGGCGCTGCAGACGCTCGAGGTTACCGTGGTAGCCCTCCAGGCGCTCCGGCCTCACCCCCAGGGCGTGCAGGGCCCGGCAATCGAGGGCGGGGGCAGGCAGGCTGCCCACCCGCTCCCGCTCCCCGGGGGCATGGAAGTAATAGCCAAGCACCGCAGGTCCGGTGGCCAGGGCCTCGGCGAGCTGACCGTCGTAGTCAAGCTTGGGCCTGAGCCGGGCGACGAGACCGGTAAAGCCCGGCTCCCCGGCAAGCTCCCCCCGTGCCAGACGTTCCAGCACGGGCAGGCCTGAGCTTTCGTCCGGCTCGGCGAAGAGTACGTCGAAGCCCACGGCCGCGGCACCATACTGCTCGAACAGGGTGCGAGTGAGCCGCGCCGTCCGATCCCGCGGCCAGGGCCAGCGACCCACTTCACGCAAGGAGCGCTCGTCGATGTCGACGATCACGACCCGTTCGTCCACCCCCTGGGGTCGGAACAGCCGCAGCTTGAGATCATAGAGGACGGCATCCAGCCGCCCGGTCAGCCGCAGGTCCCCGACCCCTGCCACCTGGGTAAGCATGAGCCCGATGAGCAGCAGGCTCAAGCCCAGTTGACCGAGGAAGCGGCGCGAGCGCAGGGTCATTCTCGATGAGGGGAGAGGGGGAAGGAAAGGGGTGATGCAGGGCGTTCCTGTTGCTTGCGTCCCCGCCGCAGGACTGCCGTACTTGGGCTAGTCCCTGAGCCGGACGAGCCTTGTACCCAGGTCTTTGCCCGCGGTCAGACGGTCCAGGCGGTCGCCCACGGCCTCGGAAAGCATGTTCAGCCGGTCATAGGGGTGCGGGTGGGTCCTGAACAATAGCCCCACCCGGCTGTCCGAGCTGGAGACGTGGCCGATCTCCGCCAGCACCGCTGGCAGCCCATAGGCGTCGTAGCCGGCGCGCGCGGCCAGCACCATACCCATGCGGTCGGCCTCGTACTCCGCATCCTTGTCCAGACCGCGGGCGAAGACCTCCCAGAAATTGCCCAGGAAGTTCCGGGCGACCGGCGAGCCGCCCTCCACCCGTCTGCTCACCGCCGCGCCCAGATCGGCAAGGGCACGGGTCTGCTGCATCATGCGCAGATGGTGCTTGCGGATGACGTGGGCGATCTCGTGGCCCAGCACCCCGGCCAGCTCCGCCTCGCTGTTGAGCCGGCGGTACAGGCCCTTGGTGACGAAGACATAGCCGCCGGGCATGGCAAAGGCATTGATGTCCTCAGTATCGATCACACCGAAGCGCCAGGGCAGATCGGGCCGCTCGCTTTGCAGCGCCACCCAGCGGCCGACCTGGTTCACGTAACGCTGCAGGGCGTCGTCGCGCACCAGGGGGGCCGCCCCCAGCAGCCCCCCTGCGGCAAGCCGCCCGATGTTGCGCTCCTCCTCCAGGGTGTAGGGGGGCTCAACCATAAAGGAGAGCAACAGCCCCCCCAGCACCTTGGCATCGCGTGGGCGCCGCTCCGGCTGGGGCTGCTCGGGCGGTGTGGCCATGGCCGAGGGGGCGGCCGGCGTCGGGGAACGCTCGGGCGCCGGCTGCTGGCCGACGGCGGGCCTGCCCAGGAGCACGTCCCGCAGCACCCGGTCGAGGTCCGAGGCCTGGGCCAGGGCGCCGAAGGCCAGCAGGGCAAGGATCAGGGTCCTCTTCACCATTGCGTCTCCTCCCAGGGGCTGCTGCGTGTGCCACCGCGCCCGGGCGTGGGCAGATAGTCCAAACGCTGGGCCGCAAGCCCCCCCTGGCGGGCGAAGGCCCGCGCCTCGTCAGGGCTCACGGCATAGCGTTCCAAGCGCTCGATCTCCTGGGCGGAGAACTGGGCGTTTCTTAGGTCCTGCTCGGTCAGTCCGCGCACCCCGGCCACCGACACCACCCGGCTCGGGTCGGCCTGGCGGCTGCCAAGGCCGATCACGCCGGCCAGCTCCCCCCCCACGTCGCGTTGGACGGACTCGGTGGTACGCACGGAGAGCATGCGCACCCAGCCGGTGCGGCCGGATACCCGGATCTGGGTCCAGCCCCCCTGTCGGGAGAGGACCTCCACGCTGGCACCCTTGGCCACCTGGGCCGTCACGGGTGCCGTGGCCGAGGCGGCGGCACGGAGTGCCTCATCCCGGAGCAGGATGCCGGAGGAGGCCCAGCCCGGCCATGAGGATAGGGCGGCGAGCAAAGGGGTGAGCAAGCGTGCCGTCGTGCGCATGGTGGCATCCTCTGATCTGGAGGCGTGCAGGTCTTCGTTCATCCCTGCATTATCATAGAGAGATGCTTGCCCTCCAACAGTTCCTCACCCGCCTCGGGGCTGCGGCGGTCACCTGGCTTGCGGCCTGGGGGCGCCTGCTGGAATTCGGGGCCCGCGCCCTGGTGGAGACCTTCACCCCCGCCGTCTACAACAGCGCCACCCGCTCCGTGGTGCTAAAGCAGATCTATTTCACGGCCTGGCAGATCCTGCCCGGTTTCGTGCTGTTCGCCGCCCTCCTGTCCTTCGTCATCATCCAGATCGTGGTGGCCACAGCGCGGGACTTCGGCCTGTCGGAATTCGCCCTGGAGATGTCCATGCGCGTGCTCGTGCTGGAGACCCTGCCCCTGCTCACCGCCCTGTTCATCGCCCTACGCTCGGGGGCGGCCATCAACACCGAGGTGGCCCTCATGAACGTGAACAACGAGATCCGCGCCCTGGAGGCATCGGGCGTAGACCCCATGCGTTTCGAGTTCACCCCCAGGGTGATCGGTGGCGCCATCTCTGTATATGCCTTGACCACCTTGTCCTGCATCGTCGCGCTCGTCCTTGCCTATCTGGCCGTCTATGGGTTCCAGCTCTGGAGCCTGACGGACTTCGGCCGGGCCATCGCCAAGGTCTTCACCCCCACGGCGCTGCTCATCCTCAGTCTCAAGAGCCTGGCCTTCGGCTTGGCCGTGACCCTCATCCCCATCCGGGCCGGACTGGAGGCGCCGCGCATGATGTTCTTCGTCCCCATCGCCGTGCTGCGCGGCATGGTACGGCTGTTCTTCGTGCTCATGTTCATCGAGGTGGCATCATTAGCGCTGATCTACCTGTGAACTGGGTGGAGGACGACGCCGCGCGGCGGGCCTTCATCGACGCCCACCCCGAGGCGGCGCTGGTCTCGGAGGAGCTGCCCCTGCGCGCCAACCTGTCGGTGCTGGAGAACATCGCCATCGTGCCCCAGTACCGGCAGAACCTGTCCTATGAAGAGGCCGCCGCCCAGGCCTGGCAACTCCTTGCGCGGCTCGGCCAGACCGACTGCGCCTACAAGCGCGACCCGAGCCTCACGCGCGTGGAGCGCTTCGTGGCCAAATTGCTGCGGGCGGTGATCCTGCAACCACCTATAATCCTCATCGAACGGCCCGCCCTACTGCTGCCCGACATCCATTACCCCCCCTTTTTGGAGGCGACCCTGGGGGCCCTGGAGGGGCAGGCCGGGGAATTCCTGATCCTGGATTACGTATGGAACGCGTCCCTGTACGCGCCCCGCTGATCAAGAACCTGGAGCTCAAGGTGGGGGTGCTGCTCGTGCTCACCTTGGTCCTGGCTTTGGGCTTCGTCATCTACGTGCTCTACGTCCGCGGGCTGTTCGAACCCACCCAGGACGTGATCCTGGTCACGGACAATGCCGACGGTGTGAGCGTGGGCATGAGCATGTCCTTTTCCGGTTTCCCCATCGGTCAGGTCAAGCGTCTGGAACTCACGGACAAGGGCGAGGTGCGCATCCACGTGGCCGTGCCGGTCAGGCAGGCGCGCTGGCTCACGGTCAACAGTCAGTTCGTGCTGGAGCGGGGCCTGATCGGCGGCGCCCGCATCCGCGCCGCCACCGGCGACCTCAGCGACCCCCCGCTGCCGGACGGGGCGGAGCGCAGGCTGATCCGCGGGGATGCCACCGAGGAGATCCCCCAGCTCGTCACCAAGGTGCAGGCCATCCTGGCCAATGTGCAGGCCATGACCGACACCGATTCCAGCATCAACCGGACGTTGGCCCACACCGAGATCATCGCCGGCCGCATGGCCGGTCGCTATGGTGTGCTGGAGGGGCTGCTGGGTGGGCCCGGCGAGGCCCGCAAGGTGGTGGATGCCCTGGACCGGGCCAATACCCTGTTGGGCAGCCTGAACGAGGTCTCCCTCAAGTTGGATCGCACCCTGGTCAAGGCCGACCAGCGGGTCTTCGGCCAGGGTGGGGTGATGGACCAGACCGACCGCACCCTCACCGAGGTCCATGCCATCCTGACCGAGGTGCGCGCAAGCCTCAAGCGCGCCGATGCCATCCTCGCGGCCGCCCAGGCCGCAGCGGAGAACGTCAACGCCATCACTGCCGATGTCAAGGGCGCCACCACGGATCTCGCCGTCCTGCGCACCGAGGTGGACGACAGCATCGCCAAGGTCAACCACCTGATCAACGAGATCAACCGCAAATGGCCTTTCCGGCGCGATGTGGAGCTGAAGTTGCCATGAAGGGGGAACGGAGAATGGGGAATGGAAAATTGGTGATGGGTGATGGGGAATGGGTGATGGGGAATGCATCCCCCATCCCTCATCCCTCTTCCCCCATCCCTCGTCCCTGCTTCCTCATCACCCTCCTGCTGCTTGCCGCCTGCAGCAGCGCCCCGCCACCGCCCGACTGGAAGATCAATGCCCACAACCTGCTGGAGGCTTACGGCAGGCACTACCTGAACGGCGACACGCCCCTTGCCGAGCGCCACTTCGAGCGCGCCCGCGCGGAGATCGCCCGCACGGGGCGCCTGGACCTGGCGGCCCGGGCCGAACTGATCCGTTGCGCGATACGGGTGGCCGCCCTGGAGACGGGGGCCTGTCCGGGCTTCGATGCCCTGGCAGGCCATGCCGACCCGGAAGACCAGGCCTATGCCCGTTTCCTGAAGGGCGATTGGCAGGGACTAGAGGCGGCCAGGCTGCCGCCCCAGTATCGGGGCATCCTGGGCGGCGGAGACGGGCAGGCCCTGGTGCGGCATCTGGAGGCGATCCGCGACCCGCTCGCCCGCAGCATCGCCGCCGGCGCCCTGTTCTACGCCGGCCGCGCCACCCCCGAGACCATCGCCCTGGCGGCCCGCACGGCCTCGGACCAGGGCTGGCGCCGGGGCCTGCTGGCCTGGCTGGAGGTCCAGGCCAGGCGGGCTGAGGCGGCCAGCGACACGGAAGGGCTGGCACTGCTCAGGCGGCGCATCGACCTCATCCAAACCTCCCTGCCGACCCCGGGCAGAAAGCCCTGAACGGGGCCAGCTACGACCCCGCACCCGGTATACCCATACCAGGCCGTATATTAGATAGCGCTAATATAATCGCTGCACATCCAAACAGGAGGGGATATGGAAACGCTACTCACCTGGCTGCAGGCGCCATGGCCCTGGTACGTGGCCGGCCCCATCATCGGCCTGATGGTGCCGATGATGCTGTTCATCGGTAACCGCTCCTTCGGCATCTCCAGTAATCTGCGGCACCTGTGCGCCATCACACAGCCGCGCCAGGTGGGGGTGGATTTCTTCAAATACGACTGGAAGGAGCACACCTGGAGCCTGATGTTCGTCCTCGGCACCACGCTTGGCGGTTTCCTGGCCGGGGTGGTGTTCGCCAATCCTGAGCCGGTGAAGCTCAGTCAGGCGGCCCTGGAGATGCTCACGGCCTGGGGTTTCTCTCCACCCTCCGGCAGTCTGGTGCCGGAGGAACTGTTTCATCCCAGCGTACGCAATTTCGCCTTGCTGTTCGCCTGCGGCGTTCTGGTGGGCTTCGGCACTCGGTATGCCGCCGGCTGCACCTCGGGGCATGCCATCACGGGCCTGTCCACCCTGCAGCTGCCGTCGGTCTATGCCGTCTTGGGGATCTTCGGCGGCGGCCTCATCTCCTCCTGGCTGCTGGTGCCGTGGATGCTGCATTAAGGAGGTGCCGACCATGCGCTATCTGCCCTATCTATTCGCGGGCGTGATGTTCGGCTTCGTGCTCGTCAAGTCGGAGGCCGCCTCCTGGTACCGCATCCAGGAGATGTTCCACTTCCAGAGCTTCCACATGTTCGGCATCCTGTTCTCTGCCATCGCCACCGGGCTTCTGAGCATCCAGCTCATCAAGCGCATGGGGGAGAAGAAGTCCCTGGACGGCCAGACCATCGTGATCCCGGACAAGCCTGCGGGTCGGGTGAGCTATGTGATCGGAGGGCTCATCTTCGGGCTGGGCTGGGGACTGATCGGTCTGTGCCCTGGCCCCATCTTCGCCCTGGTGGGCACCGGCTCCCTCGGGGCGATAGTGGTCCTAGCCGGGGCCCTGCACGGCACCTGGCTCTATGGGGCCCTGAGGGAGCATCTGCCCCATTGATTCGGCGTCCGCCTCAGCGGGCTGACCTGCCCCGCTGGCGGCGCGGTGGGGTGCGGCGCTCTTGTCCCGCCATCATCGACTTTTGACACTGAAGCGGTCAGGGTCTAACCTACGCGGCTGAGTTCCCGGGTGCGCTCGCACCCACACCGGGCCGCGCAGGCGCGCAGCCTGCCCACCGTCCGGACCGGGATTCGACGACACTGCTGCTGACTTTACGAGGAGATGACCCATGCGCTTGGTTCCCTTCACCCTGACCACTGCTGCCACCCTCCTGGCCGCCCCCGCCGTCGATGCCGCTCCGCTAC
>FWPV01009522.1_pt1 | contig 16405 bp, 12 predicted proteins | sample 2228371 | NCBI WGS metagenome assembly FWPV01 (sample SAMEA103939776, study PRJEB20133) | metagenome | reverse complement strand
GTCGGGGTGAGGGCTGTATAGCGAGGGGTCTAAGATTTCTCGCTACGCTCGAAATGACACGAGAGCGCGTTCGGACAGCAGCCTCCCCCCGTGTCGGGGGGATTGAGGGGGGTCCGCTTGGGTTTCGACAGGCTCAACCCGCGTATTAGAGGCGGGTATCGATACGCTTCGCTACTCAACCCGCAAGTTGGTGTCACCCCGAAGCGCAGCCCCACCCCCGTGTCATTCCGAAGGAGCGCAGCGACTGAGGAATCCTAAAGATGCCTCACTTCGTTCGGCATGACAGGAGGGGGCGTTCGGCATGACAGGAGGGGGCGTTCGGCATGACGGGAGGGAACATTCCGCATGACAGGAGAAAGCGTTTGGAAAAACAGGATGGGGTCGGCATGAAAGAAGAGAGCCCTCGAAACGATGCGAGGGGGCGGTCGAAATGATGGGAGGAGATGTTCGACATGACGTGAGACGAGATCCGACCTGAGGCAAAGAACACAAAAGGGCGGCAAACCGTTCGCGCCTCAACAAAAATGACGTGAACAATTGGGAAACCTTACGCCACCGCCTCTGATTTTCTTCCTGTTGGCAGGGTGATTTTCGTCTTAGGACTTGATTATCTATTACAGATTACTTTACTCTGAATTTGGACGATAATCAAAGCAATCTAATCCGGTAGTGTCCTTTATAGGTGGTCAATGTCCTTTATCTATTCCCGCTGTCCATTCATCATCTCAGCTCAGGCATTTTCCTCAGCCTGAAATCTTCTCATGGACGCCCGTCAGCGGGACATTACGCTTAAATAAAGGCGGTGCAATGCGTACAAAAATTTCTCTCCAATCCGTTCGTGGTGAGTTTGTCAACCGCATTGAAACCATCAGCGGCCAGAGTCTATTGGCATGCAATCAATGCGGCAAGTGCAGTGCTGGATGCCCGGTGGCTTTCAGTATGGACGTCTTACCTAATCAAGTGATTCGAATGGCACAATTAGGGATCGAAGATGTCCTACAAGTGCAGACGATTTGGACCTGTGCTGCCTGCTTGACCTGCGTCTCGCGCTGTCCCAAAGGCATTGATCTGCCGCGGGTCATGGAAGCGCTGCGCCAAATCTACCTAGAAGAATGTGGCAATCTCCTAGAACCCAATCAGATAGACGCCCAACAAGCGGCTGAGATGCCCCAGCTAGCGATCATCGGCGGCTTCCGCAAGTACTCCGTCTGAGAGGTGAGTATGGTAATTCCCTATTTTCCGGGTTGTACCCTTTCGACCAAAGCCAGCGGTTACGATCGCTCCGGCCGCGCCGTTGCCCAAGCCTTAGGCCTTGAACTACAGGAAATAGATGAATGGCAATGTTGCGGTGCGACTTTCCCTCTCTCTACCGATAACGCCATGGCGTTCATTGCACCCACGCGCTTGCTTCGCCAAGCCCAAGAGGCCGGCGGTGAGGTGACCACTTTATGCGCCATTTGTTTCCACGTCTTGCGCCGCACGCAGAATTTCCTCAGCAGTCATCCAGATGTACTCGAACGCATCAACTGGTTTACCGAAGAGCCTTATCTCGGTCAGACACGCGTGACACACTTTCTGGAACTCTTACGCGACCAACTGACCTGGGAAGGATTGCAAGCCAAGGTCAGTCAACCGCTGAAAGGCTTGAAAGTTGCTCCCTATTATGGCTGTCTGCTATTACGCCCGCCGCAGGAAATCCAATTAGACAATGCGGATGACCCCCACATTCTGCATGAATGTCTGCAAGCCTTAGGCTGTGAAGTGATCACCTTCCCCTACCAGTCTGAATGCTGTGGTTCGTATTTGGCGGTCAGCAAACCGGATGTTCCACAACAATTAGCTCAAGATATTCTGGCATCTGCACAACGCCACGGGGCGCAAGCGCTGGTTACAGCCTGCCCGCTTTGTCAGTTTAACCTGGACTACCCCCAGCAAACCGTTCAAGGATGGGCTTTAAAACCCTTGCCGGTGCTTTACTTCACCCAAGTGATGGCCGTGGCTTTGGGCTTACCAACCGAAGCATGGGGAATGGAAAACCATATCGTGGACCCCCGACCGCTTTTTGAAGCGTATATCGAAACGGTCAGTTAGAGCGCCGAGGAAAGGGATGGGAAATGATTGAACGAGCGTTGGTCGTTGGAGCAGGGATTGCCGGCATTCAAGCCGCTTTGGACATCGCCAATAGCGGTTACGAGGTCGTTCTGGTCGAGCGAGAACCTTCGATTGGTGGACACATGGCTCAGCTCTCCGAGACCTTCCCCACCTTAGACTGTTCTCAATGCATTCTCACTCCCCGCACGGTTGAGACCGGCAAACATGAGAAGATCCGCCTCTACACGTATAGCGAAATTGACTCGATCCAAAGCGATGAACATGGCGATTTTCAGGTGCGCATTCGCCGCAAGGCCGCCTATGTGGATTGGGATGTGTGCACCGGTTGTGGTGTCTGTCAGGAAAAATGCCCCTTCAAAGTCGAATCGAACTTCGAGCGCGGGGTGGGAACCCGCAAGGTCATCTACACGCTTTCCCCGCAGGCGGTACCCAATAAACCGGTCATTGACGCCGAAAATTGTCGTTATTTACAATCCAAATGGGATATCGAAAGCGGTCGTGTGCCGGCTGTAGACGCAAAAGGCAATCCGGCAAAGCCAAAATGCGGCGCGTGTGAAAAATTCTGTCCCACCGGCGCCATCCAATGGGATCAGCAAGATACCTTCTTCGAAGAAAAAGTCGGCGCGGTTATCCTAGCCACTGGGTACGACCTCTTTCCTCAAACCCGCCTAGCGGAATATGGAGGCGGAAAAATTCCCGATGTCATTGACGGTTTGGCTTTCGAGCGTCTGTTAGCAGCGAGCGGGCCAACGGCAGGAAAGATTCTGCGCCCATCCGATGGCAAGCCGCCCCTAGAGGTCGTTTTCATCCAATGCAGCGGCTCGCGCGACCCAGAGCATGGCGTCCCCTATTGCTCGAAAATCTGCTGTATGTACACCGCCAAACAGGCGATCCTTTACAAACATCGTCTGCACCAAGGTCAAGCCTATGTGTTTTATATCGACGTGCGGGCAGGTGGCAAAGGATATGAAGAATTTGTCAACCGTGCCATGGAAGAAGACGGGGTCATCTACCTGCGCGGCAAAGTCAGCCGCCTATTTCGCGAAGGCGATAAAGTGATCGTCAAAGGCGTAGATACCCTCAGCAACCGCACGATCGAGATCGCCGCCGACTTGGTCGTTCTGGCAACCGCCATCATTCCTCGGCAAACCAATTCTCAAGTGGCTCAGTTGTTCGGCGTTCCTTGTGATGAAAATGGCTTTTACTGCGCTGCCAACGAAGAATTAGACCCCGTCTTGAGCGCCGCGCCGCGCGTGTTCCTGGCGGGAACAGCCTTAGGGCCCAAAGACATTCCAGAAACGGTTGCCCAAGCCAGCGGCGCCGCTGCCAAGGTGCTTTCGTTGTTCCAAAAACAACGTCATGCCCAAAACCAAGCAGAAGGTATGTTTGCAACCGTAGGCGATTGAGGAGAAAACGAATGAGTCGGATTGGAGTGTTCGTCTGTCACTGTGGACATAATATCGCCGGCACGGTAGATGTCAATACAGTCGTTGAGCAATTGCAACGCAACGGCGATGTTGTCTTTGCCATTGATTACAAGTATATGTGTTCTGATCCGGGTCAACAATTGATCCGTGAGAGCATCGAAAAATACCAACTCGATGGCGTCGTCGTTGCTGCTTGCTCCCCTGCCATGCACGAATCAACTTTTCGGCGCACCGTTGCGGCGGCGGGGCTGAACGGTTTTCGTTGTGAGTCGGCAAATATCCGCGAGCAGGTTTCTTGGGTTCATCAGCAAGATAAAGAAGCTGCTACCCAAAAAGCGGTGGAAATCGCCGAGTCGATTGTTGAGAAAGTAAAAAGCAACGAATGCTTAGAACCGCTCCTTTTACCCCTCACCCGCAGCACCTTGGTGATCGGTGGAGGCATTGCCGGCATCCAAGCCGCCCTGGATATCGCCGAAGCCGGCTACCCGGTTATTCTGGTCGAAAAGGAAGATCACCTTGGCGGGCGCATGGCAGAGTTGAGTGGCAGTTACCTAAACTTCCAAGCCGCTCCAGACCTTCTCGATCGGAAAATTCAACAAGTGCTCTCTCATCCAAACATTCAGACGATATTGAATGCCGAAATGGTTGGCTTATCTGGTTATGTTGGCAACTTCCGCGTCCACATCAGCCAAACCTCCCCAATCGAAGAGGCTGCTGTCGTCCCATTGGACGAGGCACAACCCTTACAGTTCACGTTTGACGTTGGCGCCGTGGTGGTCGCCACCGGCTGGCAACCCTATGACCGTGCCCGCTTGCCGGAGTACGGCGGCAGTGAGATCGCCGATGTGGTCGATGGACTCACCTTCGAGAAGATGCTCCGCCAAGGAGAGGTTATTCGGCGGCCGTCGGATGGAAAAATTGTCCGCGAGATCGTTTTCGTGCAATGCGCCGGCTCCCGCGACCCTGAACATGGCGTCTCGTACTGTTCGAAAGTGTGCTGTATGTATGTTGCCAAGCAAGCCATGATGTTCAAAGAGCGGCAGCCCCAAGGACAGGCGTATGTCTTCTACATTGACATCCGCTCGGCGGGCAAAAATTATGATGAATATGTGCAACGTGCCATGACCGACTACGGCGTGCTTTATCTGAGAGGCAAGGTCAGCCGCATCTTTCGCGAGGGGGATCAAACGATCGTCTGGGGTAGCGATACCCTGAGCGGTCGAGCGGTAGAGATTGCCGCCGACTTAGTGGTTTTAGCAACGCCGATGATTCCGTCAAGCGGATCGATCGAACTGGGGCAATTACTGCATATCAGCACCGATGGGTATGGATTTTTCAACGAAGCTCACCCTAAGTTGCGTCCGGTCGAAACGCTGACGGCGGGAATTTACTTAGCTGGTGTGGCACAGGGGCCAAAAGACATCCCTGAAACGGTCTCCCAAGCCTCGGGGGCTGCAGCCAAGGTGTTGCAGCTCTTCTCCAAAGACGAGATGACCGCTTCGCCTTTAGTCGCCAGCGTGATCGAGGAACTATGCGCTGCCTGTGGGGCATGTGTCAAAGTGTGCCCCTACGGGGCTAGAGAGATTCACCCCATCTGGAACTACGCAACGGTCAACGCTGCACTTTGTCAGGGTTGCGGGGCGTGCGTGGTTGCCTGTCCCAACAAAGCCAGCCAAGTGCGCAACTGGCGTGTCGAGCAGGTGATGGGAATGGTGGATGTGTTGGTGTGAGGCTGGAGTTTGGAGTTGTGAGTCTTGAGTTGTGAGTTCTGGGTTGTAAGTTCTGGGTTTTGGGTTCTGAGTTATAAGTTCTGGGTTCTGAGTTTTGCGTTGTTAGTTCTGGGTTGTGAGTTTTGAGTTTTGCGAAAAGAGTTGAGCTAAGATGCAGGACTATAAGAAATTGAAAGTTTGGGAAAAAAGTCATCATCTCGCTCTGGAGATTTATAGGATAACGGCTGGTTTTCCAAAAGAAGAGCTCTATGGATTAACTAGTCAGCTTAGACGCTCAGCTATTTCTATCTCAACCAATATCGCGGAAGGATGCGGACGAGCTGGAGATTACGAATTTCAACGGTTTCTTTCAATTTCAATCGGTTCTACAATGGAAACGGAATGCTTGATGTTATTAGCCCATGACCTTGGTTACCTGACTGATAAGCACCAACAGGAATTATCTGTCCAGCTTAATTCCATCAGACAAATGCTCATCGCCCTATATAAAAAAACCAAAAAGCCTCAAAGGAATAACCTGCCGCTTTCCAATCAAAATTATCAACGGAGAACTCAAAACCCAAAACTCATAACTCAAAACCAACCCAAGAAGGTTGAAGTATGAATATAACTTTTCAAGAATTGATCACAAACACAAGCCATCAACCGATCTTACTATGTTACCACTGCCATAAATGCACAGCGGGGTGCCCGGTGGTTGAGGAGATGGAGTACGGGCCCGATCGCATTTTACGCATGGTGCAGTTGGGAGAAAGAGAACGGCTGCTGAAAAGCCGCGACATCTGGCTGTGTGCCGCTTGTGAGACGTGTGGAACGCGCTGCCCGAATGGCATTGACATTGCCAAGGTCATGGATGCCCTGCGCATGGAAGCCCTGCGCAGCGGCGTGGTGCCCGCTGAGCCCAACGCTGCCAAATTCCACAAATTATTCCTGTTTGTCGTCCAGACTCTCGGACGCAGCCACGAAGCCAGCCTATTGATCGCCTATAAATTATGGACGATGAACCTGTTATCAGATATGGATAGTGGTGTTCAGTTATTCCTCAAAGGTAAAGTACCGCTCTTCCCGAAAACGATCAAAGGGCGCGATCAGGTCAAGCGCATCTTTGTCAAGTCTGCGCAAACGATTACAGCGGCGGAGACAGACGCTGCAGATGCGGCGGTTTCGCAGGAGGCAAAATGAGTGCCTACACCTATTATCCAGGTTGCAGCCTAGAATCAACTGCCTGCGAATATGACGCCTCAGTACGAGCCGTTTTCAATGCCCTGGAAGTCCAACTGCTCGAACTGGAGGAATGGAATTGTTGCGGAGCTTCTTCTGCGCACAGCGTAAACCCGCTTTTAGCCTTAGCTTTGCCCGCCCGCAATCTGGCTTTAGCGCAACCGCTCGGCAAGGATCTCGTCATGCCTTGCGCCGCTTGCTTCAACCGTCATAAGAGCGCCGATTATGAACTGCGCCATGACCCCCAACGGCGCAAAGAGCTAGAAGAAATCGTCGGTTTTAGCTATCAGGGCAATATCACCGTACGCCCTCTGCTGGAGGTGCTCACCTGTGGAGTGGGTTTCGAACGCATTCGACAACAGGTGCGTCAACCCCTGCGGGGGTTAAAGGCGGTAGGCTATTACGGATGTCTGCTGGTGCGTCCGCCTGAAGTGACCCAGTTCGAAAACCCGGAAAACCCCCGCTTGATGAATGAATTACTGGATACATTAGGAGCCGAGCCGATTGAGTGGTCTTACGCTACTGAGTGTTGCGGTGGAGGGCTTTCCCTTACCAAATCCAGCGTGGCAGCGCGCTTGGTCAACCGTTTGGTAGAACGTGCCAGAGAAGCCGGTGCCGCAGCCATTGTCACCAGTTGTCCGCTGTGTCAGATCAATCTCGAAATGCGTCAGAGTGGCGGTTCCAAGATGCCGATCTTCTACTTTACCGAACTGATGGGATTGGCTTTTGGGCTGGGCGAAGCGGAAAACTGGTGGAGCAAACATTTGATTGATCCGCGTCCACTGCTGATGGAGATCAAAACTATCTCCCAAGCGGCGGTCGGATAAGAATGGTCATCGGGATGTGAGCATGAGCGAAGAGCAACTTTTGACCCCCCAATCCTCGAAACAATCGGTCGGTGCCGTCCTGGTGGTCGGTGCTGGTATCGGCGGGATGCAAGCTTCCCTCGATCTAGCAGAAGCCGGCTTTAAGGTTTATCTTCTGGAAAAATCTCCCGCCATCGGCGGCATCATGGCGCAACTAGACAAGACTTTCCCGACCAATGACTGTGCCATGTGCATCATGTCGCCCAAATTAGTGGAAGTCGGACGCCATCTGAACATCGAAATCCTAACCACCTCCGAGATCGAGGGCATCGAAGGCGAGGCAGGGGATTTTCGCGTCAAGGTGCGCCGCCATCCCCGCTACGTCAAATTGGATGCCTGTACCGGCTGCGGTGATTGCGCAACCGCTTGCCCGGTGCCGCGCTTAGATGCTTTCAACGGCGGTCTTTCCCAGCGGAAAGCGATCTACAAGCCCTATCCCCAAGCCATTCCGAACGCCTATGCCATCGAAAAAGCTGGCATGGCGCCCTGTCGGGATGCCTGCCCCATTCATCAGCGCGCCCAGGGATATGTCGCTTTGATTCGGGAAGGACGATTCTTAGATGCCTATCGCACGATCAAAGAAGATAACCCCTTTCCTTCCGTCTGTGGACGCGTCTGCAACCATCGCTGTGAAGAAGCCTGCTCACGCAACGAAACCGACCAACCGGTCAATATCATGGCGCTCAAACGCTTTGTCGCCGATTGGGTTTGGTCGAAAATGGACAGCGGTGAACTCAGCTTCGAACAAGTTCTGCGGAGCAGGGAAGTCGAAACCAAACCGCAGAAAGTCGCCATTGTCGGTGCAGGTCCGGCAGGCTTGACCGCTGCATTGGACTTGGTGCGCTTAGGTTATCAAGTCACCGTCTTTGAAGCCCTTTCGGTGGCCGGCGGCATGATGCGTGTCGGCGTGCCTGAATACCGCTTACCTTACCAATTAGTACAACGCGAAATCGAACAGATCCTTGCCGAGGGGGTCGATCTGCGCTTAAACACACGGGTGGAAAACATCCCTGCCTTGCTAAAGCAAGGATATGACGCCGTTTTCGTGGCAGTTGGCGCGCACGGGGGAATTAAGCTGCCCATCCCAGGCGCCGATCTACCTCAAGTAAGCGTTGCCACCGATTTTTTGCGCCAAGTCAGTTTGGAAGACAAATCCGCTGTCGCCCAGAGCATTCAAGGCAAGCGCGTTCTCGTCTTGGGCGGCGGCAACGTTGCCATTGATGCAGCCATGAGCGCCGTGCGCTTGGGGGCAAGTTGGGTGGGGATGTCCTGTCTGGAAAGCCGCGAGACGATGCCTGCCCATGATTGGGAAGTGCGAGATGCCGAAGAAGAGGGCATTGCCGTCTATCCTTCGCGCACCTTCAAGGAAATTACCCAAGAAAATGGCAAAGTCACGGGGGTGCGCTGTGTGCAGGTCAATTTCCGCGGCTTTATCGATGGGCGGCCAGATTTCGACGAAATCCCCAACACCGAAGAAATCATCCCTGCAGATAGGGTCATTTTTGCCATCGGTCAACGCCCAGAACTGGAATGCCTGAATGGCGAAGTCGAAACGGTGCGCGGTCGCTTCTTGAAAGTGGACGAAGAAACCTTGGCAACCAATGTGCCCGGCATCTTCGGCGGTGGCGATGCCGTGACGGGGACTTCTTTTATCGTCAATGCTATTGCTGCCGGCCATCGCGCCGCTCAATCGATCGATCGCTACCTGCGCAGTGAGCCATTAGCGGTGCCCGAAAGCCGTCCGCCAAAAGTCGAATTAAGCCCTACCGACATCGCAACTCGTCTGCTTGAGTCGCCTGCAGCCCGCCAGCCCCGCCTTGAAACCAAAGCACGACCTGCCACAGAGCGCAAGTTTGATTTCAACGAGGTTTACGCTGGGCTAACGGAAGAGGAAGCCCGCCTGGAAGCCGCCCGTTGCTTGAGTTGTGGAGTATGTTCGGAGTGCTTGCAATGCGTCTATACCTGTCGGGCGAAAGCCATCGACCACAATCAAGTTGAGACTATTGAAGAGCTAGAGGTTGGGGCCGTTCTGCTTGCCCCAGGCGTTCAACCGTTGAGCGATCAGATTCGGCCTGAATTTGGCTATGGACGCTATCCCAATGTCGTCACCAGCATTGAATTTGAGCGCATGTTGAGCGCCTCTGGGCCTTTTGCCGGCGTCGTTCAACGCCCCTCCGATGGACACCACCCACAGAAGATCGCCTGGATTCAGTGCGTCGGCTCGCGAGATAATGCCTGCGGACAAGGATACTGCTCTTCGGTGTGCTGTATGTACGCTACCAAAGAAGCCATTATTGCCCGCGAGCATGACAGCCGCATTCAACCGACCATCTTTTACATGGATATTCGCGCCTTCGGCAAGGGTTTCGATGCCTATATTGAGCGAGCAGAAAAAGAACAAGGCATCCGTTATGTGCGCAGCATGGTCGCCAGCGTGCGCGAAGTGCCCGGCAGCCGCAATTTGCGGGTGAATTATGTGACCTTCACCGCTGAGGGCAAACCCGTTCCTCATGAAGAAGAATTTGACTTAGTCGTGCTTTCCGTTGGGCTGAAACCTGCGCCAGAAGCTGTCGAAACCGCCCGACGTTTGGGGATTGATCTGAATGAATTCGGTTTCGCCGAAGCCCCGCTTTATCACCCCACCCAAACCACTCGCCAGGGCATCTTTGTTGCCGGCGCTTTTGGAGAGCCAAAGGACATCCCCGAAACGGTGATCGAAGCCAGTTGCGCCGCTGCCCAAGTTTCGGCATTGCTAGCCGGCAGCCGCGGCACGCTCACCCGCCAGGCAGTCTATCCCCCCGAGCGAGATATTCGCGGCGAAGAGCCACGCGTGGGGGTGTTCGTGTGCCATTGCGGCATCAACATTGGGGGGGTGGTCAATGTGCCCGAAGTGGTCGAATATGCCCAAAGCTTACCCGGCGTGGTCTATGCCGAGCGCAACCTGTATACCTGTTCTCAAGACACCCAACAGAAAATTGTCGCCAAAATTCAAGAGCATGGTTTGAATCGCGTGGTCGTTGCCAGTTGTACTCCCCGCACCCATGAACCGCTCTTCCAAGATACCATCCGACAGGCAGGGTTGAACCCCCACTTGTTCGAACTTGCCAATATTCGCGAGCAAGATGCCTGGGTTCACCGATCGATGCCCGAGGTGGCTACCGAAAAAGCCAAAGAACTGGTTGCCATGGCTGTCGCCAAAGCGCGCCGCTTACGACCCATCCAACGCGGCAGTTTCGAGGTAGCTCATCAGGCACTGGTCATCGGCGGCGGTTTAGCCGGGATGACGGCGGCGCTCTCCATTGCCCGCCAAGGCTTTCCTGTGTACTTGGTCGAACGACAGAAAGAATTGGGCGGCAATTTACGCCACATCTACATCGGCTTGGATGGCACCGATCCCCAAAAACTGCTCAACGATCTGATTGTTGCCCTACGGGATGAGCCGCGCATCACCGTCCTGACCGAATGTGAAGTGGTCGAAACGCGTGGCTATGTTGGACAATATACATCAGTCGTTCGCCATGCCGATGGCACTTGTGAAGAATTGACCCACGGCGCGGTCGTTGTCGCTACAGGCGGTAGAGAGATTCCCACACAACTGTTTGGCTATGGGGAAATTGCCGCAGTGACGACCCAGCGTGAGTTAGAAGCTCAATTGAAGGAAAGCGATCGAGTTCCCGAATCGGTGGTCATGATCCAGTGTGTCGATTCGCGCGATCAAGATCATCCCTACTGTTCGCGCATCTGTTGTACCCAAGCCATTAAGAACGCTTTAGAGATCAAACGCCGTGCTCCTCACAGCCGCGTCTATATCCTCTATCGCGACATCCGCAGCTATGGCTTCCGTGAAGGTTTATATACCGAAGCTCGCCGCCAAGGGGTTGTCTTCTTGCAATATGACGCCGAGCAGCCTCCCCGCGTCGAGAGAAATGCCGACGGAAAGGTGTGGGTGCACGTTATCGCCCAACCGGAGGGCGAAGAAATCCATTTATGCGTCGAGCAAGTCGCCTTAAGTGTCGGAATGGAGGCTGAACCAGGCAACGAAGCTCTCAGCCGCTTGCTGAAACTGCCTCTCACGGCGGAAGGATTCTTCCTCGAAGCGCATGTCAAACTGCGCCCGGTGGATTTTGCCGCCGATGGCGTTTATTTAGCCGGCTTGGCTCACTCCCCGCGCGCCATCGATGAGACGATCGCGCAGGCGCAAGCTGCTGCAGTGCGCGCCGTCTCGCTGTTAGCCAAGAAGCAACTCACCGCCACGCCCATTATCGCCACCGTCAATCCACGCTTGTGCTCAGCCTGCGGACTCTGTGTGGAAGTTTGCCCCTATGGCGCTCGTCGTCTGGAAAGCGGGGCAGCTTACGCCGAGGTGGTCGCCGTGCTGTGCCAAGGATGTGGCGCATGTGTGGCGGCTTGTCCCAACAAAGCCAGCCAGCAATTGGGCTTTGAATTCTTACAGGTTGCTGAAATGATCGATGCTGCACTGGTATAAGGATGCTTGTTACCCTTGAGAGCATGTAAGGAGTTAATCCATGACAGACACGACGGAATATGAACCGAAAATCATCGCCTTTTTGTGCAACTGGTGTACGTATACCGGGGCAGATCTCGCCGGCACCAGCCGCTTGCAATATCCCCCCAATGTGCGCATCATTCGCCTGATGTGCAGTGGCGCCGTCGATCCAATGTACGTCTTGAAAGCCGATCTCGGCGGCGCAGATGGCATCCTGATCGGCGGTTGTCATCCAGGCGACTGCCATTATCAGGAAGGGAACTACAAAGCCCGCCGTCGGGTGATTGCCCTTAAGGAAATTTTGAAGAACGCCGGTTTCGATGAAGATCGCGTCTGGCTGCGCTGGATTAGTGCCAGTGAAGGGGCACGCTTTGCTGAAACCGTGCGCGAGATGACCGAAGCCATGCGCGCCAAGGGACCCAATCCCATGAAACAGATGTGGGCTGTTTGAGGTGTAACGGTCGATCATCTAGACGAATGGAGATAGAGAAGACGCTATGAAAATGTCTGTGACCGTCGAAAATGGAAATACGCTGGCAACACTGCAGGGTTTCTTGAAGAGCCTTCTGGAGAAGCACGTGGTCGATGCGCTGTTGACCCCTATGCGCACACCGGCTGGCTCGGTGACGCCGGCTTTGGTCAGCAACCCGCTTCTACTCGATCAAGCCGACCCTTTAGCGCCGGTGTTACCGGTCAACACAGCGACCTGGGCGGGCAAGGTCAGCTTGCGCCAACCGCGCCCTCGCGTGGGTGTTGTGCTGCGTTCCTGCGAAGCGCGCGCCCTAATCGAGCTAACCAAAATGGCTCAAGCCAGCTTAGAGGATCTTTTGATCATCGCCGTCGATTGCGCGGGCACCTATGCTCCTGCCGCTTTCCTGCGCAAACAAGCACAAAACGATCATCCCCTGTGGGCTGAGCTTTACGCTGCCACCCGTCAGAAACCCGACCTGCCCAACCCGGAACTGCGCCCTGCCTGCCAGATTTGCGAACAACCCGTGTTCGAAAGTGCATCCTTCCGCTTGCGGCTCTTCGAAAGCGATTTAGAGCAGGAGCTGATCGTGGAGGTTCAAGATGAGCTCGCCGAAAAGCTGGGCTTTCAAGGGACGGCAGGGAATGGGCGTTCCGCCGAAGTAGAAGCGCTGATCACCGCCCGAACGCAGGCACGCGATCAAGCCTTTGCCGAGATTCGCGCCCGCTTGCAAGGCAGCGAAGGGATTAGCGGGGTGTTCTCCGCTTGTATTCGCTGCCACAACTGCATGACTGTTTGTCCGATTTGTTATTGTAAGACCTGTGTCTTCAAGAGCCATGTTTTTGACCACGAGCCGATGAAATATTTGGAATGGTCGCAACAAAAAGGCGCCCAACGGATGCCGCCGGATACGATGCTCTTTCATCTCACCCGTCAAAATCACATGGCACTCTCCTGTGTTGGTTGTGGGATGTGCACCGATGCCTGCCCGGCTGAGCTGCCCGTTGGATTGGTCTTCCGCGCCGTGGCTGAACGTCTGCAACAAACCTTCGACTATCTGCCAGGCCGCAACGTTGAAGAGCCCTTGCCGCTGGTCACGTTTAAAGCCGATGAATGGACGGAGGTTGGCGAGTAACGCATCAACTCATGGGTTGAATCGCTGGCAATCGAAAGCGATAAAAATAAGGAACAACACAAAGAAACTGATCTTTGTAAATCGATAGCGCAAGAGAAGTAAAGGAGTGCGTATGGTTGAACGAAATGACCTGATACCGATCTATATTATGGGGAAACGCTACGATGTGCCTTCTAGTTTGACCATCATGAAGGCAATGGAATACGCCGGCTATACCTTGGTTCGAGGTGTGGGCTGCCGAGGTGGCTTTTGCGGTGCCTGTTCGACCGTTTATCGCATCAAGGATGATCCCAAACTCTATTTCGGCTTAGCTTGCCAAACGGTCGTCAAGCCAGAGATGTATCTCGGGCAAATCCCCTTCTTTCCTGCCAAACGAGCTACCTATGACATCGCTCAACTGCAGGCGCAAGCTTCCACCCTCTTCCAAATCTACCCGGAAATCTTGCGGTGCTTAGGTTGTGGCACCTGCACCAAAGCCTGCCCGCAAGAATTGAACGTTAAGGGATATATGGCAGCCGCAATGCGCGGGGACATCGCTGCGGTAGCTAATCTCTCCTTTGACTGCATCATGTGCGGTCTCTGCGCGGCGCGCTGCCCGGCGGAAGAACCCCAATATAACATTGCCATCTTAGCACGCCGTCTCTACGGACGGTATCTCTCGCCCCGCTCAGAGCATTTGCATCAGCGCGTGCAGGAAATTCAACAAGGTGCTTTCGACCAAAGCCTGGCTGAATTGAAAGCTCTCGATGTGAATGCACTCAAAGAACGCTATAAAGCCCGCCCAATTGAAGCCTAGGAGGTTGGCATGACCTACACCCCTGAATTATTAGAAAAGATCAAAATTGTCGAAGCCACTCGCCCGCAGCGCATGGGGCAAACCTTCCCGGCGATGCCATTGGAAGAACGCCAAAAACTGCTCAAACTCTTTCACCCCGATTACATCGAAGAGGGCATGCGTGAAATCCGCCTCGGGACGTATAAAGGCAACCGCATGCCTAAAGAGCTAGCCGAGGTATTGGAAGGTCGGCCTCACGTTGACGCAAGCTTCGATTTGAGCCACCCCGACTTCGAAACCGACGTCTTAATCGTTGGCGGCGGCGGGGCAGGCGCTAGCGCAGCTCTGCTGGCGCAAGAGAATGGCGCCAAGGTTACCTTGGTCACCAAACTGCGCTTCGGAGATGCCAACACCATGATGGCGCAGGGCGGCATTCAAGCGGCTGACCGGCCGGAAGACTCCCCCGTCACCCACTATCTCGATGTCATCGGCGGTGGCCACTTTACCAACTTCCCAGATTTGGTCGAAGCCCTCGTTAAGGACGCCCCGATCGTGATCGCCTGGCTGGAAAGCTTGGGGGTCATGTTCGATAAAACCCCTGACGGGGTCATGATGGAGGAACACGGCGGCGGCACGAGCATCAAACGCATGCATTCGGCACGCGATTACACCGGCGCAGAGATCATGCGCGTGTTGCGTGACGAGGTGCGCAATCGTCCAAATATCGAGGTTATCGAATTCTGCCCTGCCGTGGAACTGGTACTGGACGATTCGGGTGCTGTCTGTGGCGCTATCCTAATGAACTTTGAGACCGAACGCTATTTCTATGCCAAGGCGAAAGTGGTGGTCTTGGCAACCGGCGGCAGCGGCCGATTGCACTATCAGGATTTCCCCACCACCAACCATTACGGCGCCACCGGAGACGGGATCGTATTAGCTTACCGCGCCGGCGCCGAGCTTGCCTTCTTAGATACCATGCAATACCATCCCACCGGCGCAGCTTATCCGGAACAGATTTTGGGACAATTGGTCACCGAGAAAGTGCGCGGCTTGGGTGCCCAACCGGTGAATGTCAAAGGCGAACAATTTGTATACCCCCTTGAACCGCGCGATGTCGAATCGGCGGCTTTCATACGCGAGTGCAAAGAGCGCAATCTCGGCGTGATCACGCCCAGCGGTCAACTGGCCGTCTGGCTAGATACGCCGATGATCGATCTAATCCACGGACCTGGAACGATCGAAAAAGCCCTGCCGGCAATGGTGCGCCAATTCAAACGTTTTAACATCGATATGGTTCGTCAACCGATACTGGTTTACCCGACCTTGCACTATCAGAACGGCGGTGTCAAGATTGACGCCGATTGCCGCACGACGGTGCCTGGCCTGTTGGTCGCCGGGGAGACCAGCGGCGGCGTGCATGGGCGCAATCGGCTGATGGGCAACAGCTTACTGGATGTCTGCGTCTTTGGACGGCGAGCGGGCATCACAGCCGCCGCTTTGGCAAAGGAGCGTCAACCAGGCAAGCCAACCCTCGCTCACCTAGAGAGCTGGAATCGTTCCCTAGACCAGATTGGCGTCAACGGTGCCGTTCGGTCGCCCATCCTGATCCCCAACTACGCCCGCAAGGGCTAAGAACTCCTTCGCTTGCGCTGTTTAAGTAAGACAGTAGGTCGAAAGAGCTTTCGACCTACTGTTATTTTTAGAAACCTTTGTAATTGCTCGGAGTGGGACGCCCATTTCACCGTCGAGCACGCAGAGGTTTGCGAAAAAAGTATCACCGAATCACCGTGATTCATTCATCTCCGCGCTCTCGGCGTTCTCTGCGGATGAAATCCCTGATGGACTGAGCAGTTAAGGACATTTTATAAAAAATTCGGAATGCTTAGGTTAAAATCAGCCTCCGCCGGGGCGGTGAGGAGGAGACCCGGCGGAGGCGTTCGCCAAAGGAGGAAACAGCGATGAGCATCAGGAGAGTTTCCTGAATCCCATATCCTGTATTAGGATACAACGCTTTTTGATTTTTGGCGATAGCCTTCTGTCATGATTAACCCGTGATTATTATCACAATATCTATTAGTATTCGTTATATTCTTCACAATTCGACAATGCGACGGATGGTATCATATTCAACGCTGTGGGGTCTCCAAATCGATCCTGTTGAAC
>FWPV01007303.1_pt1 | contig 16405 bp, 10 predicted proteins | sample 2228371 | NCBI WGS metagenome assembly FWPV01 (sample SAMEA103939776, study PRJEB20133) | metagenome | reverse complement strand
GTAGCGGTCGCTCACGGTGTAGGCGTCACACATCCACCACATCCTGCCGTCCGCGACGACGATGTAGGGATCGCGGTCGTGCATCAGGAAGGGTGTGATTGCCTGCATGCGCTCGCGAATGTTGCGTCGGTAAAGCAGGCGGCTGTTGGGGGTCAGGTCGCCGGACAGCAATAAATAGCTGTCTCCCATGCGGAACGCGTATGCGAGCTTTGCCAGCAGATTCCTGCCGATAGGGATGCCGCCGGTTCCCTGATAGCGTGTGTACTGGTTTTCTCCCTCCGCGCCGCTGTGCAGGGTGGGGTAGTCGAATTCGTCCAGTTTAGAATCCACGATAACCGGGTTGTCGGTGATTTCGCCGTAGTAGATTTCGGGGCGGTCGATCTTCAGAGGCACTTTGCTCTGCGGGGGAATATCGCGCACCAGGTACTCGGGCTGTCCCTGTGGGGTGGCGGTGTTGACGGCGGTCATCACCACTCCGTAGCCGTGCGTGTACTGCAGGCGCAGGTTCTGCCACGTCTTGGAGGAGGCGGGCAGGTCGGGTTGGGACAATTCACGCGCCGAAATCATCACCTGTCGGTAGACGTTACCGAACCGGTAGCGGTCGACGTCCACGTCGTTGAACTTGTAGTATTGCTTGAAAGCCTGCAGGGAGTTGAACACCATCTGCAGGGGCTGGTAATCCCAGATGCGCACGTTGGACAGCGTCTGGTCGTTGCGTTGCAGATCGGCGACGGTCAGGCTGGTGTTGGCTTCGAACGTGCGCTCCTCCACATTGTCCAGCCCAAAGGACTGCCTGGTGGCGGTAAGGTGTCGCTCGATGTATCGCCTCTGAAGCCCCCATTCGTTGGGGTTGACGATGGTGCTCTGCACGATGCCCGGCAACAGCACATGCACCAGCACAGATGTCACTACCAGCGATGCCAGCAAGACCACAGGCGCTCGAAGCACGCGCCCTCGGCGGATGTTCCACACCAGCGCACCCGCAGTCAGGAAGCTCAGCGCCATCAGCAGGTAGATACCGGGCAGGCGTACGGTGGTCTCCACATACCCCGCGCCGGTGAAGATGCGGTTGGGGATAAAGAGCACATCGTAGCGGTCCAGCCAGTAGCCCACCCCCCACAGCGCCATGCACAGCGCACCCAACAGGAACAGATGCGGCTTGACCCCCGGCGAGAAGGCGGTCAGCGTGCCGAACACCTCAAAGCCGCGGTTCAGATAGTAATAGGCGGCGGTGATCGCGAGCGTAGCGATCAGGGTGAAAGTGAACCACGTGTGCAGGTATCGCCAGAAGGGCAGTCGAAACATGTAGAAGGAGATGTCATGCCCGAACAGCGGGTCTTGCGTGTGGAAGGGCTGAGCATATCGGAACAACAGCCACTGCTCCCATTGCGATGCGCTCTGGCTACCCACGAGCAAGGACAGTACGAGCACGCTCCAGAAAACCAGCGATTGCGAGGTGCGAGGTACAGAGACACCAAGCCTGAGCCTCAGCCGTTCCTCCCACTCTTCATCCATACCCAGGCTGAGCCGGTACGCCAGCCGGAGATTCAGGTACAGTATCGCAAAAAAGAGCAAACTGAAGGTACCGAATAAGGCGAGACGGGTGCTCCAGATGCGAGCAAAAAGGGAGGTGTAGCCCAGCTCGGCGAACCAGAGCCAGTCGGTGTAGAAGCGCACCCCAACTGCCAGCAGTTGCAGGAAAACCAGAACCGCTACCAGCAGCCACAGCCATCGTCTACCTCTGCTTCCTTCAACTGTCAACGGGTAACGAGTGTACATCTACCCTCCATCATCTCCAGATACCGGGGATCGGTGTGTGACAGCGATGACATCGTCCGGAACCGGTGAGATGATCTTCCAGCACGCGGAAGCCCCACCGCTTCACCAGCAGGGCGTCACACTGCGGACAACGGGTGTTCTCCCATTCGCCGACCATGCCCGGAATGTTGCCCGCGTAGACGTAGCGCAGTCCTTCGCTTCGCCCGATTTCTGCCGCCCGCAAAAGGGTACGCACATCGGTGTCGTTGTGATCGAGCATCTTGTAATCCCGGTGGAACGCCGTCACATGCCACGGAATGTCCGGGGACACCGAAACCAGAAAACGCGCAGCCTCGCGCAGCTCCTCATCGCTGTCGTTGAAGCCGGGCACGACCAGAGTTACCACCTCCAGCCACAAGCCGGACTGGTGCACCATGCGGATGCCTTCCAGCACATTGTTGAGGGTGGTGCCCAGCTGGCGATAGCTGCGGTCGTTCATGCTCTTGAGATCGATCTTGTAGCCAGCGAGATACGGACGCAGGTAGTCCAGCACTTCGCGGGTCAGGTTGCCGTTGGAGACGAACAGCCCGCGAATGCCGTGCGGTTGCGCCTGTTTGAAGATAGATACTGCCCACTCGGCGGTAATCAGCGGCTCGTTGTATGAGCTGGTGATAAAGGGCGAATGGTAGCGCAGGGCGATATCCACCATCTCTTCAGGTGTCACGCGCTCGTAGGGTGCGATGGCGGCGGGGTCGCGGAGTGCCTGGGAGCTGAGCCAGTTCTGGCAGTATGCACAGTGCAGGTCGCATCCAAGCATCCCGAACGTCAACGTGCGTGTACCGGGAAGGACATGAAAGAACGGCTTTTTCTCTATCGGGTCCACGTTCAGCCCACACACGTAGCCCCACGGCGCATACAACCTGCCACCCTGATTGAACCGAACCTGGCAGATGCCCCGCCTGCCTTCCCGGATCACACAACGGTGACCGCAGGCGAAACACTGCACCACGCCGTCATCAAGCGGACGATACATCTCAGCCTCGCGCGTCTGAGCATCCAGCATCTCCGCGAGGGGCTTTCTGTAATCTACCGTGCTGGTTGGGGACATGCGGACCGCCTCCCTCTGCCTGCCTGTATTCATTCTACCACTAACGGCGCGTGGCAGGGAAGAGGCATGGGCAGGGGGAATCGGTTGCAGGGGAGATTCGTATGCTTCGGGTGCCAGAGATTATCCAGAAGAAACGCGATGGTGGGGAGCTGAGCGCGCAGGAGATCGAGATGCTGGTGCTGGGCGGCTTACGCGGTGAAGTGCCCGACTATCAGGTCTCAGCATGGCTGATGGCTGTCTACTTCCGGGGAATGACCCCGCGCGAAACAACCGCTCTCACGGAGATTCTTCGCCGTTCCGGCCAACAGATACAGATACCCCCTACAGGTATACCGGTTCTGGACAAACATTCGACGGGCGGTGTGGGGGATAAAACGAGCCTGGTGGTGGTGCCCGTCCTGGCGGCGTGCGGGATCGCCGTGCCGAAGATGTCGGGCAGGGGACTGGGATTCACCGGAGGCACGGTGGACAAGCTGGAGTCCATTCCCGGCTTCCGCACGGACTTCAGCGCGTCCGACATCGTGGGGCTTGTGGAAAGAGTGGGGGCGTGTCTGGTGGGGCAATCACCCGACCTCGTTCCAGCTGACAAGTATCTCTACGCCCTGCGCGACGTGACGGCGACGGTCGACTGCATCCCCTTAATCGCCGCCAGCGTGATGAGTAAGAAGCTGGCAGGTGGGGCAGATTACATTCTGCTGGATGTCAAGACCGGGACAGGCTCGTTTATGCCGCGCCTGTCGGACGCACTTCGTCTGGCGCGGACGCTGGTGGAGATCGGGCAAATGGCGGGGCGGCGCACGCTGGCGCTGGTAACCGATATGAATCAACCGCTCGGCGAGGCGGTGGGCAATGCGCTGGAGGTCGCAGAGGCTATTCAGGTATTGAAGCGGCGGGCATCGCCGGCTTCTGCCCGATTCGAGTTGCTGTGTGTGGAGCTGGCGGCACATGCCTTTCTGCTGACCGGGTTGGGGCGGAATCTCTGGCAGGCGCGGTCGCGCGCTTGGCAGGCGTTAGACAGCGGCAAGGCGCTGGAGGTATTCCGTGCTATCGTGCAGGCGCAAGGCGGCGACGACCAGGTCATTGACAACCCGTCGCTCCTGCCTCAGGCGCCGGTGACTTTACCCGTCTACGCTACAGACATCGGTTATATCCACGCAATAGATGCCCGTCGCGTGGGCTTGCTGGCGGTGCGCCTGGGTGCAGGGCGCAGTCGCAAGGACGACCCCATAGACCACGCCGTTGGTATCCGCATCCTGCGCCATGTCGGAGACCACGTGGACCCCGACCTGCCGGTAGCAGAAGTGCACGCCCGCGATAAGGATACGGCTCAAGAGGCTGTGTCGGAACTGCAAACCTGCTTCCGCATCGGCGACGGCGCACCTGCGTTCCAGCCTCTGGTATACGCAGTGATACCTGAGCTAACAGAAAATTGGGGTTAGTGCCCCTTTCCCCGTGGGAAAGGGGCAGATAGACTAACGTCTGGGGGCAGTGACGCCCGGCCAGTCGTCGGTGCGGAAGGGGGAAGCGGGCAACCCGGCTTTGTTGTAGAGGTTGCAGACAGGATTGTCCGCCCAGGCGTAACGCACCGCTACCGGGTTGGGAACCTGCGGGCTGGAGACCACCACGGTGTCCCCCTCGATACGTGCGTCCGCCCACACGAACTTGCGGTCGGCGCCCGCAATCGCGAAGCCTTTCAGCGGTTCACCGTTCGGGGTGGTCAGCCCCCCGTCTACATGCTTGAAGAACAGGCGTATCGCGTTGCCCTCCCGCTTCATCCGGCTGTAAATCGGGCCCGAATAGACCACCTTCTTGCCGTACGCGATGGCAAGTGCGTTCAGCGCGAGGCGTCTGCCCACATCCTGCTTGTTGCGCGGGTGGATGTCATCCGCCTCGCCGATGTCGATGGCTACTGCCATGCCCGTCCTGGGCAGGGCGAGGGTCATAGTCTGCGCTTCACGCAGTTCTGCCCACGCGCTTTCGCCCGGCTCCGGTCGCACTGCCATGAAGTTCGCCAACTGCACGAACAGGAAGGGAAAATCGCCCTGTCCCCATGCACGGCGCCAATCGCGAATCATCGCCGGGAACAGCGTGCGGTATTCGTAGGCACGCCCGGCGTTGGACTCTCCCTGATACCAGATGGCTCCCTGTATCGCGTAGGGCACGATGGGGGCGATCATCGCGTTGAACAGCCCGGTAGGCTTCCACGGATTGGTGCGCGGCGGGGTGGGCCGGTTGGGGCGTGGAGGCTCGGGCTTGCCTTCAGCACGCGCTCGCGCTGCGTTCTGCTCCCACTGCGCCACCTGCTCGCGATAGCGCCGGAGAGCTTGCGGGAAGTCCTGCACGGCACGTTCCCAGTTGGTCAGAATGGGGCGCAGTACGGGATTTGACTCCAGCGTGGCAAGGCTTGTCCACGACTCGGCAGGCGTGCCTCCCCACGCACTCTGGATCATGCCCACCGGTACGCCCAGCTCGCGATGCAGTTCCCTCGCGAAGAAATAGCCGACGGCAGAGAAGTTCCGCGCCGTTTCGGGTGAGCAGACCGCCCATTGCCCGCCAGGGAGGTCACTCTGAGGTACGTCTGCTACCGCCTTGGGCACCATGAAGAGGCGAATCTGAGGATAGTTTGCCGCGGAGACTTCCCGCTCTCCGTCCCGTGCGAGGAAAAGCGGCCACTCCATGTTGGACTGACCGGAACAGACCCACACCTCGCCGACAAGCACGTCATCCAGCTCGACGATGTTCGCACCCCGCACAGTCATGCGGAAAGGACCGCCAGCGGGCATTGGCTTGAGCGTAACGCGCCATGCACCAGAACGGTCAGCCACGGTACTGACCTTCTGACCACGAAACTCTACCGTCACTTTCTCGCCCGGTTCAGCGGTGCCCCAGATGGGTACAGGCTTGCCCCTCTGCAGTACCATGTGGTCGCCGAAAATCCGGGCAAGTCGTACATCGGCGTATCCGGGTGCGCCAGCCAACGCAAACCAGACCGCCAGAAAGCCTGTCATCACCACTCTTACGCGCATATCGTCCTCCTCTACTGGATGGTAATATCGACTTCCACGTTACCCTGAAGCTGAATGATGAGGCTGTTGCCGTCTCGTTGATACTGGACGGATTTGCCGTTTACCTGAACTGTCGGGCTACCCTGGGACCGGTTCACCAGCAGGTAGTATGGCTTATCTGTCCATGTTTTTATTTCAAACCTGCATCTTTTGCTCTCGTCGCGGAGCACGGTAATAGCTCCCGGCGCGTGCACGATCAGTCCGCTCTTGCGGCACACCCGGTAGTCGTACACCGGGGTTAGCCCGTACAGTCGCACAGCGTTCGCCTGCACGGTGCCGGGATTGATGGCGGGACCGTCACTGCGCTGTTCGCGCAGATGGTAGAAGTCGGGCAGGAGCCCCTGACGAGCGGGATCATCCTGCTTCCAGCTGTGCTGGATGCCTGCGGCGGTGATGCCATCGGCGATCTTCTTCCAGTGCGCCTGCGGTTCCAGCCGAGCCAGCCAGTACAGGGCATCAGCATACACCAGCCCACACCACTGCACCGGCTGACCGAACCAGACGGGAGCCTGCCAGTTCGTGGCGCCCAGTACGGCGATAGTACTGTAAGGACCGACGGGTTGCCTGGTTGGGTTGATGAGGTAGGCGAAGGGCACTCCTGTCCATGCCCAGTACCGCGCCCTGCGCAGGAACTCCGGATTACCGGTGAGTTCATAGCCGATCACATAGGCTTTGACGATGTGGGCTGACGCCAGAATGTCCGGAGTGTGCAGAGGCACCTCCCAAGTCTGAGCGCCCCGCGGCACCGTGTTGTCGAAGCGTTTGAACTGCTCCAGGCGACGGATCCCCTCCTGAATCAGCTCGTTGTCGCCCGTGTACAGAGCCATCTCCAGCAGTCTTACCAGAACCGCTGCCGTCAAGCCGTTTGCCGTGCGCTCCCAGTGCGTGCGTGCGTAATCCGGTCCTCCCTGCCGGGGTTGGTACAGTACCGTGCCGTCCGGCTGGAACGAGCGAAGCAGGTCTCGTGCGCTGGTGCGGGCAGATTGCAGGCTTTCTGAAACGCCGCCATACAGAAGAGAGGTTACAGGAAACGCCACATGCGACACCCGGCTGAAAAGGTACTGTTCCTTTGACACCGCCGCGATAGCCTCTCGCGCTGCCTCTCGGAGGCGGCGGGCAGTCTCTGCGTCCTGCAGATGAGCAGCGATCCACTCCATCCAAACAGCCGCATCCCCTGCAGGCTGTGCTCCAAAGCCGGGCCACACGGCGTGACGATACAGATTGCCCACCCGTATCTGGGAGTCGAGCCATCCAGCCGCCGCGAGTTTCAGATAGCCCTGCGCATCCAGCCCGCTGTCAGGCACAGGTGGCAGTCCGCGCAGGCGAACGTACTGCTGAACGGCGGGAATGACCGTGTCGCCCTCGCCGCCGATGATGGTGGCATCCAGCACAACCGGCTTGTTTGCCTCCAGTGTCTCGGGGTAGTAGGGGAGCAGGTTGCCCTCCTCGCGGTTGGCGCCGTCCGAGCCGGGGAACAGCACGCCCATCACATGCCCGTTTGAGCCGAACAACCTGTCCGGCGAGTCGAAAACCGCGCTGAACCGGGGTGCGTGTTCCCAGACAATGCCTGCGTATTTGCCACCGGCTACGACCACCATCAACGGAGCAGTGATTTTGACGCTATCCGGCACCTGCCTTCTGGATGCTGGTCCGATGATGTCGGCTTCGGAACTGCTTGGTTCGTTTTCCAGATATTCGAGCCCGGCGAAAAGCGCCTGCTGTTTGTCTCCACCTGGTGTAAGAAGAGGGGCTGAATCGTGCTCAAAAAGGCGTGCGCCCGAAAAAATTACGAGCATCGGCAGAAAGTAGACCTGCCTGTCGCGATCCACCGTCACCACCGTGCGCACATCTACCGCGCCCTTCTCTCTGGATGGAGTGAAGACCTGTTCGACCTTCCAGTTGGCGCCATCCGGGTCGGTGAAGGTGCAGGTGAGTACGGCGCGCTTCGAGTCGCCACGCACCTGACACGCGGCGTTTTCGCGCAGAGATATCCAGCGGACACCATCCTTCGACTCGTAGCATATCTGGGCGGTGGTCCAGCCTGCGGACACCGGTGTTCCCTTCACGAACACAGTGAAGCCGCCGGGAGACTCCTCGCCGATCGCAACGGCAACATCCCCAGAAGTCACCGTCGGGAACCGGGGACGTGCCTGCCGGAGGAAAACGCGTACGGGCTCCCACCGAGGCAGAGAGGGCGTCACGCGCGGCGAGAACCGGATGCTGGCAATGACGCACCTGCCCGACGTGCCGGGTGGGTCGATGCGCAGCCACGAGCGCGGTCCCAACGGCGGAACCGGCATCTTGAGCGTCACCCAATCGGTGGTGTTGACGTAACGGCGGACGGATCGCTCTTCACTGGAACCTTGCCCCTGTGCCGAGTAGAAAATCTGCAACATGCCCGGTTGTTCGCTTTTCAACCGTATCTCCAGCCATAGCGGCAGGTCGGCAGGGTAGTCGCGCACGGGACCGTGTGCATACGGGTCATAGCCGCTGATCTCGATGACCATGCCCTCTTCCGAGTGGCTGATGCGAGCAATGTGATGTGTCGCCTGCCATTGCGACACGGTCTCAGGGCGGGCAAAGTCGAACTCCGGTAGTTGAGGGTCAGAATGCAATACACAGGAGACGCATAGTAACGCACCGGCTACCAGAAGCATCACAGGCGACAGCAGAAACATTTACCTTTACCTCCATGCTTTCAGCGGGTTCACCTGTCACTCTATTTCTGGGTATCACAGGATTTCCCTGCCGCGAGGGCAAAACCAGCAATCCCGCCGATGATACAACAGCCTGCTAGGGAAAGGTAAAGCCCGATGCGGAACGTGTCCGGTTCATAGCGCCACACCACAGACGCCGGAACAGACGGCACTTCCACCAGCCGAAACGCCTGCTCATGTACCAGAATGGGCTGGGGCTTGCCATTGACCCACACTTTCCAGCCGGGATAGGCGGTATCCATCAATACCACCCTGCCAGGCGCATCGGCATCTATGTGCACCTCCTGCGGCGAGATGTCGGTGACGTTCAGGCGGGTTTCGGGCAGTAGCCATGCTCTACTGCATGAGTGGGGTAAGGGAACCACGCGCCAGCTGTTGGCGTCCTCACCGATAGCCACCGCACCAACGCCAGCCCTGCACAACCTGTCCATCACATCGCTGGCGAACGGACGTTGCTTCCATGTCTCTGCCAGCTGTGCCAGGTAGCCCACGCCGCGCTTCACCGGCACCGGTTCGTAGCCAGACGCCTCCCTGATGCCCCACATCATCCCGATATTCGAACCCAGCATCTCCTGCCATCGGCGGACGTGCTCCACAGACCCCGACCCGTAGTGCAGGTAGCTGACGTAGCGCCTCCACATCGGTAGCTGGTCGGGTACGAACAGCCTGCCGCCGCTTCGGATGACCGCATGGGCAGAGCGAGGTGCTTCCATAAAGGCGCGGATGTCGCAGGTGGGGTTGGACTGCATGGCAAGCGGCATCATCTCAACGAGAAGCAGGGCGATCCCCAGCGGCAATCGCCAGCGTGGGGCGAAGCGCAGGATGAGTACAGCCAGCGTCGCGACGACAACATTTCGTGCGATGGCGTACAGAGCGGTTTGGTGCGCGGAACCCACCAGCTGTGGGGTGAGCGTCTCGGGGCGGCGGATGCGGATGGGGTCCATGCTTGCTGTCCATTGCGTGAGCTGTGCACCCTGCCATATCCAGAGCAACCCCACTCCTGCGAGCAGAAGCGGCAACCACAGCCACCTCCGCGAGTAGCACAGAGTTTGCCAGCCCAGCGCGGCAGACGTACAGAGAGCGAAATCGGCAAGGATCAGCCACCTTGCCGGGTCATGGAAGACCTTCATGCCGGGCAGGAGGTAGTAGGCGACAAAGTAAAGCCCACCATGCGGGCCGAGAGACAACCATACAGAGACCAGGGCAACGACGAGCCAGAAGCGGGCTTCGGGACGGCTTCGCCATGCGGAGAGAGCAGAGATCAGCGGCACGATGCCTACTGCCCATGCGACCTCCCAGTAATTGCCGCGACCAAGCCAGTTGCCCAGCCATGGCGTCCCATAGAGGTCGGGAACCAGAGCCAGTAACAGCTGTTCCGGATGCAGAGGGAAGCGGTTTACCGCCCATACCGACAGCTGAGCACGCGGTGTTTCCTGCAGTAACTGTAGCATGGGAAGCCAGTGCCCTGCCGTCAGCAATACACCGCCGACGACTCCGGCTGCGAAGGTGAGCAGAGCGCGCCGATCCTTCCCCAATTGATACCACCGCCAGAACGCCCATGCCATCGCAACAAGCGTGTTCATGTACGCCATCTGAGCATGTCCCGCCAGCCACACCAACGCCAGCACCACCGCCAGCGTGGCGCCTGCACCGGCGCTTTTTCTCTGCACAGCCTGCTCCGTTGCCCATAGTAGCCATCCGAGCAGGGCGATAGTCTGGAACATGCCGGGAAACTGCGCTCGCGGCACGAAGGCTCCACAAAGCACCCATGCCGTACTGCCCAGCAGTGCTGAACCTGCGCCAGCCTGCATTGACCGCAGATAAAACCACATACCAGCACCTGCCAGCCAGAGGTGCAGAACCGTACTCCATGACAGGTAGCTCGCGGGATGCATCAGGGGCAGGAACAGCGTGGAGGGGTAGAGTAGCCACTCCTGCGGATTGCCCAGAAACGGCTGTCCGAATAGTGTGTGGGGATTCCAGAGAGGCAGGATGCCCTGTGTTAGCCAGCGGTGGGCGAAAGCGACCATGGGCAGGAAGTAAAGAAAGATGTCACCCCAGTACAGCACCTGGTGAGCGAGGGTGACCTTCCAGAACACACACGCCGCTATGACGGCGAACCAGCCCATCACAGCGGCGTGTTCCGCGCGGTGAGACACCGCTAATCTCCGGTCACTACTTCGGACTGGCTATAGCAACGAGCAAGCTGACCACGAAGAAACCGACGGCGACGTATCGAGTGATCATCGCCAGTTGTTCATCGCGACCCAGCTTGCCCCGGAACTGCGAGCTGACCTGACCGCCCACCGTGCCCGACAATCCTTCATGTCGCGTGGTCTGCATGGCGACAACGAAGATCAGGGCCGCGGCAAGCAGAACCTGCAATATGACGAGTACCGTGTACATTTACACTCTCCTTCGCGTGTTGCGATGCGCCGTTGTGTTGCGTGCGGACGCCAGAACGCGCCGTGCTCCGGTTCGCCGCCGGACGGCTGGGGCAGAATCTTCCGCATTGCTCTCGTCCGCCGTCATCTCGTAAGGCTCTTCGGGGCTGGGCGCGACGTTCGGGTCATCCGCTGGCACGTCACTCTGAGCAACCGCCTGGTCGAGATAGGTGCTCGTATCGGAGTAGGTGCTTGAGTTGTACGGATAGTCCGAGTAGCTGCGTCGGCTTGGCGCGGTGTAGTCGGCGGTATCCAGCGAGAAGGTGTTCACGATGTCGTTGGACGCACGTCGGAACTCCTGTATCGCCTTACCCAGCGATCGCCCGATCTCGGGCAGCTTCTTCGGTCCGAAGATAATCAGCCCGATGATCAGGATCATCATGATCTCGCCAAAACCCAGACTGCCGAACATCGCACCTTCCTCCGAGACGTGCTCTCAGCGCACCTTCACCCTACATTTTACCACAGTTTATCAGCGCGGAGTCACTCTGCCGGTTGCACCGTCGGGGGCGTTACGAAATCACGCCACCGTTCGGTGAGGCGTCCCTCTACGGCGTCACCCCGGTGAATGCACACGCGAAACCGCCAGCGCAAGCTCTCACGGTGGGGAAGGGTGTACTCGCCATGCTCTACGCCCCCGGTAAATGCGGATAGCCCGAATGGGTTCACCGTCATCAGCCCGTAGTCTCGCACGTGCCACCACGCCGGATGACGGAAGCTGGATGGGTGTTGCATGATAGCGATGCCCACGCGGTTGCCGTCGACCTGTCCGCTGTAGTCGCACCAGTGTGCTCGCTTACCCCACGTCTGCGGTTCGTTCACGCCGCCCTCTGAGTTTTCGATGCGCCCCCCGCGCGGCACGTCCATCGACGATGCCACCCGCACCGAAAGGATACCGCCCTCTTTCGTATCTCCGAAACGCACGTCACCTTCGGTGGCGGTGAGGGTGACCTCAACATCCATCAGATGCTCTTCGTCTGGAAGCGGGAAAACGCGTACGCGAAGGTGCTGTTCCAGCAGTTTGTTACCCTGCGCATCCGTCCAATCACTGATGGTCTCAAACCCACCACATACCAGCCCGCTATGGGCGGAAAGCGTCTGTCTGTGCAGGGTATAGCCATGCCCCGGTTCCTCGCTCCAGTTGTCCACCCCGTTCACGTCGCCAAACGCAATCCACATCGAGCGGTGATGCACGTGGTCATTCGTTTCGCCCGGCACGTCGTGGCGCATGGGGTAGTGGCGCGTGACACTGACTCCGCCCGGTGCGCGCACAGGATAGAAACAGGGGCGTGCCGGATTGCCCGACTTGATGTATGCCGTGAACAGCTTGCCGTCCGTATAGATAGCGATTCGGTCTTCACTCTCCTCCACGCTCACGCGGTGTGGATGTTCGCCTTCCGTTCGCTCTAACGTAGCCGACAGCGATTGATGCGCAGGCAATTCGGGCAGAAGGCACCACAAGCCGCCGTCAGCATACTGGGCGGGCAACTGCAGTCCACCCACGCTCAGCCAGTACATGCCTTCCGCATCGCCCATCCCCTCGATGAAGAGAGGACAATCCCTGCGTGGATATTCGCCAGACTGAATGATGAGGTTGCTTCTGGACATGGAAATCACTCCTGACTATGGATTGCACCATCTACCGTTCGCGCTTTGGGGAAAGGCGTCCTGCTACGGCAGGTTGCTCAGGATACGAGGTAACTCATTGAGCGACATAATCTGCGCGATGGGGGTAGCCTCCGCGTGGTTTTCGCAGGGGTCGGTTTCGGTGCGCCACTCCCGGGTGTAGATACTCCGCATCCCCGCTCTCGTCGCGCCGAGAATATCCGCGCACCAGTCGTCGCCGACATAGAGTGACTGCTTTGGCGATACCCCTAACCGGTACAGGGTAATATGAAACAGTAGAGGATGAGGTTTCACGATGCCGACCTCTGCAGAGACCACGATTGACGAGAAATAGCGAGCCATCCCAGTCTGGTTGAGCACTCGATGCACGCACGGAGCGTAGGGGTAGTTGGACAACACGGCTAACCGATACTGCTGGGAAAGCGACGCGAGCAGGGAAGGGAGATAGGAAGCCGGGGTCACCACCTCGGCAAAGGCGGTGGTGTAGCGTCGCATCATCCCGTAGACGGTTTTGGGGTTGGCAACCTGCCCGGTTACGCGCTGCCACAGCGTTGCCATGCGTTCATAGAAGTCGTTTTCGCGGAGGCTCGGCAGGTTGCGAGCATATTGCTCATCGCGGATGCGCACGTAGTGCTGTACAAAGGCGTCCAGGGGCACATGGGAAGCCGATGGATGAACGAATTCATATACGCTTTGAAGGATACGGAGAAACTCTGGTTCACGAAGGGGAACCAGTGTATTCACAAAGTCGAAAAGTATCGCCTCAATGCGAGAATCTGGCTGGGTCAACAGATGAGGCTCCTCACTCTTTCGGTATCAGCTCGCGCAGGGCGCTTTTCGTTCTCTGCACGCCTGCGGTGTCCTCCACTTGCTGGTAAAGCTGCTTGGCAAAGTTGAAGGCGTTGATGGCACGCACGACCTGCTCATCCTGCCGCGCCAGCACGCCTATGGTTTCGAGGCATCGCGCCGCTTTCGCCCAGAGACTGTGTCCGATGAAGGTGCGATAGGCGGTAGTAAGGTGTTCCTGCGCTTCGGGGTATCTGCCGGTGCGCACCAGTGCTGTTCCCATTTCCAGATGCGCCTCCGCCAGCGCGATTTCGGCATCCCACTCGTTGCGCAGGACGTTCAACGCCCACTGCGCGTGCGTGATCGCAGAGGCGTGCTGTCCCTGCTGGTTGTAACAGCGAGCGAGCTCGATGTAGCACTGCGCCCTTTCCACGTGCGAATGTGGTTCTTTCTCGAGCTGCCTCAGGGTGGAACGCAGGACATCCATTGCCGCGGCGTAGTCAGCGCGGGCGATACGGTCACGAGCCAGCCGCAATCTGGCGCGTGCTTTCCGACGTATCTCATGCTGAGTTGCCTTCATCTTTGCGCGGCGGATGAGTACCATCCACTCATATTATACCGCGAAATCGCTGGGATCAGAGGAGGTTATCTTCGGAAGACGAATCACGCACACAGTGGTATGCGCAGGAGGTGAAACAATGGCGCAGAGAGCGATAGTTGGCTTACTACTCTCGCTGACGGTGGTAACAGGATGTGTGGCGCGGACAGGTCAAGACGCGAATGCCTCCCTGCAGGCATCCTTCCGTGTGAGTGCGTCGGGCAGTGAGGAGCGCGGACTGCGCGTGCTGAGCGGCGCGGACGGAGTGGTGGACTACGTGGAACGCGGCGGCACTCGCTGTTTGACCACGACAGAGGGCACGCAGCCGCCATCCGTGTTTCTTTACTTCGACCTGACGGAGGTGACAGGTTCGATTCCTGCGCCGGTTTACGTGGTGGTGGAATACTTCGACGAGGGTCTTGCGGGGACGCTCGCCCTGGAATACGACAGCAATACAGGCGACGACCTTCGCGCCAGATACCGCCGAGCCGAAGGGCAGGTGGGAGGCCGCCTGCTCGGTGCAGGCAAATGGAAGACGGCAATCTTCGAGTTGCGACAGCCGTTATTTCGTGGACGGCAGAATCTGGGAGCAGATTTCAGGCTGAGCGCATACTACAGCAGGATTTTCGTGCGCTCGGTACAGGTATCCAGTATCCGACCGGGAGAATGGGAGGCGGTGATGCGGGCTGACGAGCAGGACCTGCGCCAACTGAAAGTGACACCTCTGGTCCGAATTGGGCAGGGCGGGCAGTTCATTATCGGCGGGTTTGACCCGGCGCGCCGGCAGGACGTGGAGCCGATGGTGCGCTCGCTTGAGGCGGCACTGCCTGCGCTGAAGCAGATAGGCGTGACAAGCCATGAGGGGTATGTCCGGTGGAACCTGTGCGAGCCGGAGCCGGGGCGCTACGACTGGAGCGTGTACGATCGGTACGTGGAGGTCTATCGAAAGTACGGCATCAAGTGGGTGCCGTTCCTGATAGTGGGTTCCGCCTACAGTCTGCCCGATTGGTACTACAAGAACAGGCGGGCGGGCTATCAGGGCTACGTCTGTCTGGAGCACGGTGAAGAGTCGGATGTGCAGTCGCTGTGGAACCCTGCCCTGCGCGAGCACGTGGCACGGTTCCTTCGCGCCTTCTGCGAGCATTATCGGGATACCGGCGTGATAGAGAGCATCTTGCTGGGTATCACGGGCAACTACGGGGAAGCCATCTACATCGCCACCGGCAACGACTGGACGGCGGATATTCACGGTCCATACCATACCCATGCGGGGTACTGGGCTGGTGACCCCTACGCCGTGCGAAGTTTTCAGGACTGGCTCAGGAAAAAGTATGGCACCCCAGACAACCTTTCGCGGGCGTGGGGCAGGGCATTCGCACGGTTCGAGGACATCCGCCCGTTCCTGAAAAAGGACGCGCCGAGTGACCGCGCGTGGCTGGACTTTGTGGACTGGTATATCGGTTCCATGAACGAGTGGGCGCGCTTCTGGATGCAGGAAACGCGCAAGCACTTCCCCAAGGGCGACATCAACCTGTGCACCGGCGGACACGCGCCACCGGAACATGGCGCGAACTTTGGCGAGCAGTGCAAGATCGCGGCAGAGGTGAAAGGCGGAGTGCGCATTACCAACGAGGCAAGCGACTACCGTGTCAACTTCTCGTTGACCCGTTGGGTTGCCTCCGCGGGGCGACAGTACGGCGCCTATTTCAGCTTCGAGCCTGCCGGAGCTGTAGACCCGAACGGCGTCATCGTGCGTATCTACAACGCCACTGCCTCCGGAGCGCGGGGACTGCACTACTACTACCCGAACCTCTTCGAAACCGAGACCGCCCGCCAGAACTTCATCCGCTGGGGGAGCGAGTTCAAACAGCGTCGCCCGATTGTGGAAATCGCGGTTTACTACCCGCAGACGCACATCAAACTGAACGGCAACGACTTTCTGGGCTACGTGCAACCCCTGCGCGACCACTTCGACTTCGATGTCATGAGCGACGAGCAGATTCTGGACGGCGGACTGAAGCGAGTGAAAGCGCTGATTCTCCTGCACGGCAACGTGTCCGAAGGCAAGGTCTGGAATGCTATCGTCCGATGGGTGCGAGAAGGCGGCTGGCTCATCTATCCGACCGGCATGGGCAGACTCCGCGATGTAGAGGGTGGCGACACCTACCACGAGGCACTTTTCGGAGCAGGGGCAACCCCGGGCAGGGGGCGGGTACTGGTTTTCAACGGAGCCGGAAACAGCGCAGAATACCGCTCTTTCATCAGCCACAGTCTGGCAAACGCCCCCGTGCTCTCGGCAGGCA
>FWPV01009519.1_pt1 | contig 16411 bp, 13 predicted proteins | sample 2228371 | NCBI WGS metagenome assembly FWPV01 (sample SAMEA103939776, study PRJEB20133) | metagenome | reverse complement strand
GTGCGCCCTCCGGCGGTCTGATACTCGCGCCTTTGCGCCGCCGTCGCCCGCTCCAATTGCAGTCCTGCCAGCGGACGCTGTATCGAGCGCCCGCTCGGCGTGTAGTAGAACGCGGTGGTCAAAGCCAGCGCGGCGCCTTCGGAAAGCGGCATCACCCGCTGCACTAATCCTTTCCCGAAAGTGGGCTCCCCCACCACCGTCCCGCGGTCATGGTCCTGTATCGCGCCCGCCACGATTTCCGCCGCGCTCGCCGTCTTGCCGTTCACCAGAACAGCCAGCGGGAAGGTGTAAGGGCGGGCATCCGGGGGCGTCTTGACCTCTTCGTGCTGCACCGCCCTCCCCCTGACGCTCATGAGGATGGAGCCGGGCTTGAGAAACAGCGACGCAGTCTCTAGCGCAGACTCCACTACCCCGCCGGCGTTGTTGCGCAAGTCCAGAACCAGCCCTTTCAGCGCGGCGCCGCCCAGCTTTTCAATCGCCTCCCGCACTTGCTCGCCGGTTTTCTCGTCAAAGCTTCCGACGCGGATGTAGCCGGCGCCGGGGCGCAGCATCCACACACGCTCCACGCTCGGGGACTGAAGTTCTTCCGGCGTGAGCGTGAACTGCAAAATGCGTACGTTGCCGGGACGCCGTACGTCGAGCTTCACTTGCCTCAGCCGGGACTCGCTCAGGAGTTCCACTAGCTGCTCCACGTCGAGCAAGTCCAGACGGATGTCATTGATCGCCAGAATCTCATCGCCCGGCGAGATGCCCGCCCGCGCGGAAGGCGTCCCCGGCAGGGTTTGCAGGACGATGACGCGCCCGGGGAGCACCGATACGACGCTGCCGAAGCCTTTCTGCGTGGAGCGCTCCATCTGCTTGAGCTGTTCGAACTGCATCGGATCGAGGAACACTGAATGCGGATCGAGCCGCCGCAGCATGCCCGGTATCGCGCCCTCATAGATTCCACGCCCCGGGGCGACCGGATCGGCGGCTTCCCGTTGCACGATCGCCAGCACGCCGGTGAACGTCTTGACGCCGGCTTCAAGATCTTCGGCGAAGAGCGGAACGCCGGCGATGGCGATAGTCAGCAACAGACGGGCGGCGGCTTTCCACATCTTCCCTTCTAGCGCGTGAAACGGGTGGCCATTTTGGCGCGGTGCCGGGCGAGAGCGTATTCGATCAGCCGGTCCAGCAGATCCGGATACGGAATGCCGCTGTATTCCCACATCTTCGGGTACATGCTGATGGATGTGAAACCCGGGATGGTGTTGATTTCGTTGATGTAGGTCACGCCGGAGGAAGCCTCGCGCAAGAAATCGACTCTCGCCATGCCTTCGCAGCCGGTGGCTTGATAACAGGCGATGGCGAGTTGCTTGATCCGCTCCGCTTCTCCGGCGGGTAAATCGGCAGGCAGTCGGAACTGCGCGCGGTCGAGGATGTATTTGTCCTCGTAATCGTAAAACTCGCGGGAAGGCAGGATTTCGCAAGGCGCGGAAGCGAGAGGTTCTTCGTTGCCCATCACCGAACACTCCAATTCGGCGCCGGCAATGCACCGCTCGACGATCACTTTCCGGTCGTAGCAAGCGGCAAGTTCGAGCGCCTGTGCGAGTTCCACCTCATCATGCGCCTTGGAAATCCCGACCGAAGAACCCAGGTTCGCAGGCTTGACGAACATGGGGAAACCGAACGCCTGAAGAGCAGCGGCGGGATCGAGGTTGCCACGGTAGAGCGTCACCCATTCCACCACCGGCAACCCCCGCTCCCGGCACAGCCTCTTGGTCACCTCTTTGTCCATTGACACCGACGAGGCGAGCACCCCCGGCCCGACGTAGGGCAGATCCGCCAGCTCGAACAACCCCTGCATGGTCCCGTCTTCGCCGAACGTGCCGTGCAAAACGGGGAAAACAACGTCGATGCCGGGGTTCGCCCCGGGTTCGGGCAAGATCGGATGGGGGCGCCACTTCCCTTCCGGCGAGATGAAGAACTCGAGAATCTCGTACTTGTCTTTCCGCAGGGCGCGCATAACGGATTCCGCCGAGCGCAGCGACACCTCGTGTTCTCCGCTCCTGCCGCCGAATACGACCGCCACCTTCAGCTTCACAGAATCCTCTTCCCCATAGCCGACATCACCAGTTCGACGGCCAGCTCCGCCGTGCGGTTAAACTGATCAATCACCGGGTTCACCTCAACCACCTCCATCGAGATCATGTTTCCGCTGTCGCAAACGATCTCCATGGCGAGGTGCGCCTCGCGATAGGTTAACCCGCCCTTCACCGGCGTCCCGACGCCGGGAGCGTGCTGCGGGTCGACAGCGTCCATGTCGAGCGAGACGTGAAAACCGGCGGTGCCGTCCGAGGCGATATCGACCGCCTCGCGCATGACGGCGCGCATGCCCCGCTCATCGATTTCCCGCATGGTGAACACGCGCACGCCCGAGCGCTTGACGATCGGCTTTTCCAAGATGTCGACGTCGCGGATGCCCACCAGCGCCACGTTGCGCGCGTTGACCTTGGGCGCGAAATCGAAGATGTGCGTGAGCGCCCGCGGACCCTTGCCGATGACGCACGCCAGCGGCATCCCGTGGACATTGCCGCTCGGGCTTGTCTCGGGAGTGTTCATATCCGCATGGGCGTCCACCCATATCAAGCCCGCGCCGCGCCCGCGCACATGTTTGGCAATGCCGGAAATCGCGCCCACAGCCACCGAGTGGTCCCCGCCCAGCACCAGGGGCGCATGCCCCTTAGCCGCCGCCCGGTAGACCATCGAAGCCAGCTCCGTGCAGGCTCTTGCGATCTGCGGCAAGTACTTCGCGCGTTTCGGTCCGGCGGGCAGGCTCTCCGGCTGTTCGACCTTAATGTTCCCGAGGTCGATGACTTCGTAACCGAGCTCCTTAAGCCTTTGATTCAGATTCGCCACCCGCACCGCCGAGGGTCCCATATCGACGCCCCGGCGCCCGGCGCCCAAGTCGAGCGGCGCCCCGATGATGGCGATGGTGGAGTGTCGCATCCGGCGGGCTCCTACGGGCGGGTGCGGTACAGCATGCGCGGGAAGGCGATGGTTTCGCGCACGTGCTCCAGCCCGCACAGCCACGCCACGCAGCGCTCCACGCCCATGCCGAAACCGCCGTGCGGCACGGAGCCGAAGCGGCGCAGATCCAAATACCACTCGAAGGCTTCCCGCGGCAGGTTGTGTTCCGCCAGCCGCTTTTCAAGGAGCGCGAGGTCATGGATGCGTTGCCCGCCGCCGACGATTTCGCCATAGCCCTCCGGCGCCAGCACATCCACGCCGAGCACCACTTCGGGGCGCTGCGGGTCAGGCTCAAAATAGAACGCCTTGATTTGCGCCGGATAGCGGTCCACCATCACCGGACGGTCGAAATCCTCGCTTAGCAAAGTTTCATCCGTGCCGCCGAAGTCTCCGCCCCACTCAATGTTGCTGCCTTTCTTGCGCAGAATCTCCACCGCTTCGTCGTATGTGATGCGGGGAAACGGCGCCTTCACGGCTTCCAGTTTCGAGACGTCGCGCTCCAGAACCGCGAGCTCCGCACGGCGGTTTTCGAGCACCCGTCCGACGACGAAAACGATCAGCTCTTCCGCCACCTGCTTGACGTCTTCCAGCGTAGCGTACGCCATCTCCGGTTCGACCATCCAGAACTCGGTCAGATGCCTGCGCGTTTTGGACTTCTCGGCGCGGAACGTGGGACCGAAGCAGTAGGTTCGCCCAAAGGCTAGCGCCGTGGCTTCATTGTAAAGCTGACCCGACTGGGTGAGGTAGACCTTTTCCTCATCGAAGTAGTTCACCTCGAACAGCGTGGTCGTGCCCTCGCACGCCGCCGGAGTAAAAATCGGCGTATCGACCAGCGTGAAGCCGTTCGAATCGAAGTAATCCCGAATCGCCCGGATCACCTCGTGGCGAACTTTCAGCGCCGCATGCTGCCGGCGGCTGCGGATCCACAGATGGCGGTGGTCCATCAGGAATTCGATGCCGTGCTCTTTAGGCGTAATGGGATACGGATGGGATTCCGGAACGCGCTGAACGATCTCGAAGTCCTCAACGTCCATTTCATAGCCGCCCGGCGCGCGGCTCTCGGCGCGAATCTTTCCGCGAATCAGCAGCGAGGACTCCTGCGTCAGGTCCTTCAGCGCCTCGAACTTGTCCTCCGGCAGGGCGCTCTTCAACGCCACGCACTGCATGATGCCGTAGCCGTCGCGGACCAGGGGAAAAATAATCTTGCCCGAACGGCGAAGGTTATAGAGCCAGCCCGCCACCTCCACGCTTTGGCCCTCAAAACGCGCGGCGTCGCATATCCTCATGCGGGGAATTTTCATTGGCAACCTCCTCGCCCTTGTTCAACACGCTTCCAGCTTGGCGAATACGGCGGCGGCTTCCTCGATCGGGTTCGCCATCCCGGGCGATTCTTTGAGTTCGAGCAACAGCGGGAACTGCCCTTCGCAAGACCGCAGCAGCGCCATGGTTTTCTTCCAATCCACCGTTCCCCCCTCGCTCATCGGAAACAGATGGCGGTCATCGGCGCCGTTGTTGTCGTGGACGTGGGTCGAGCGGATCCGCGGTTTCATGATGCTAATAGCGTTTTCCACGCCTTCCATGATGTGCGCGTGCCCCACGTCGAAGCAGTAGTTCAGCTTCAAGTGGGTCCTTTCGAGAAACGCTTGCAGCCGCTCCGCCGATGAGAACGCATTCGGGATATTCTCGAGCAGAAGCTCCACGCCCCGCTGCTTGGCGAACAGGTTCAACTCCTCGAGCGCCGTGAACGCCGCATCCTCCTTGCGCTCGTCGTACTCTTCATCGCCCACTCCGATGTGCTGGATCAAATAGCGGCACGGGATCCACTCAGCGATTTCGATGGCGCGCTTGATTTCGTCCACCATCCGCACGCGCTTCGATTTGACCGGCTCAGTGATGGTGATGACGGCGTGAGGTCCGCTCCGCCCCCAAACGTCGTCGGTAAACATGGGCGAATGCAGCGAGTGCAGCTTCAGTTCGGAATCGCGGAACCACGCCGCCAAATCGCGCAACTGCGCGCGATCGCGCCAGTCCACGTGCTGCCGCGCGCAGAAAACCTCCACCGCGGAGACTCCCGACTGCCAGATGCGGTCTAGCCACACCGTCGTCAGCCGGTGATCAGCGAACAGGTGCGTTGAAAGAACTCTCTCCATGTTGCGCTCAATATCCCAGGGCGTTGCCCTCGACGCGCGGGTCGGCTGCGCCCTGGAGCCAGCCGCCCTCGATCAAAATCGCCGAAATCTCGCACATCGAATTCACCCTCTCGAGCGTGTGCCCCTTGGCTCGCAATAGCGCTTCGGTATCGGGCGAGAAACCGGGCTCGAGGAAGAGCTTGTCCGGCATCCATTGGTGGTGGAAGCGCGGGCGGTTCACCGCGTCTTGTATGTTCATCTTGAAATCGACGACGTTGAGCAGCACTTGAAGGACGTTCGAGATGATGCGCGAGCCGCCCGGCGTTCCCAGCACCATATAGAGCTTCCCGTCCTTCACCACGATGGTGGGCGTCATGGAAGACAGCGGGCGCTTGCCCGGCTCGATTCGATTGGCTTCGCCTTGAATCAGACCAAACATGTTCGGGACGCCGGGTTTGACGCTGAAGTCATCCATTTCGTTATTCATCAGGACCCCTATGCCCGGCGCCGTGACCCCGGAACCGTAGCCGCCGTTGAGCGTGTAGGTCACCGCCACGGCGTTGCCCTGCGCGTCCACGATCGAATAGTGCGTCGTTTCGGCGCTCTCCTCGCGGGCAAAGACGCCGGGGCGCACTTCGCTGCTCGGGGTGGCTCTCTCCTTGTCAATCGAAGCCCGCCGGCGGGCGATGTGCTCCGGGCTCAGGAGAGCCTTAACCGGAACTTTGTGAAAATCCGGGTCAGCGAGATGTTCGCTGCGGTCGGCATAGTAGCGCCGCATCACCTCCGCCACGTAGTGGATCGCCGCCGCGGAGCCAGCCCCCGCCTTTTCGTAACCCGAGCCTTCCAGCATGCCCAGCATTTGAAGAATGCCGATGCCTCCTGAACTCGGCGGCGGCGCGCCGATGATGTGATGCCCGCGGTAGCCGCCCTCGATGGGGCGCCGCTCCACCGCCTCGTAATCCCGCAAATCCTCGAGCGTGATCAAGCCGCCGTTAGCCGCCATTTCGCGCGCCAAGATTTGCGCCGTCTCGCCTTCATAGAAATCCGCTGCGCCCCGCTTGGCAATCCGTTCGAGCGTCCGCCCAAGTTCCGGCTGCGTCAGAATCTCGCCCACCTCGAAAAACTTCCCATTGCGTTGAAAAATCCGCCGCGACTCGGGAAACTGCGCCAAAGTCTTGCTGTTTCGCAGCGATGTCGCCAAGCCGTAAGAGACCGGAAACCCCTTCACCGCCAGCGTCACAGCGGGCGCAACCAGTTCCGCCCACGGGCGGCTGCCATACTTGCGATGCGCCAGTTCAAAACCCCGCACCGTGCCGGGCACGCCCGGCGCCCGCCATCCCCGAACGCTGTCGCTCGTCGGTTTGCCCGAAGCGTCCAGATACATGTCGCGCGTCGCTTTCGCGGGCGCCCGCTCGCGGAAATCGAGGAACGCCGTCCGTCCATCGGCAAAGCGGACAAGCATGAAGCCGCCGCCGCCGATATTCCCCGCCGAAGGGTGGGTGACCGCCAGAGCAAAGCCCACTGCGATGGCGGCGTCCACCGCGTTGCCTCCGGCTTTCAGAATGCGCAGTCCTGCCTCGGTGGCGTTCGGCTCCCGCGTCACCACCATCGCCCGCTTGGCGCGCACCGGGTGCGCCGCAAATACGGGCTGGAACAGACACACGGAGAGGATCAGCGGGAGCGGAAACCGCATAAAACTAAATTGTAGCTTGCCGGCGGCGCTTCCATTCGAACAGCACGACGCCCGCCGCAACCGATACGTTTAACGACGGGATGCGCCCGGCGAGCGGAATGCTGACCAGAAAGTCACACCGCTCCCGTACGTGCTGATGCAAACCCCGCCCCTCGCCTCCGAAAACGAGCGCGGCGGGCTCGATGATTCGAACGCTGTCGTAAGTCTCCTGCCCGCGTTCGTCCACCCCGTAGATCCAGAATCCCTGTTTCTTTAGCCGTTCGAGCGTCTGAGAAACGTTTCCGATGCGGACCACGGGCGTGTACTCCAGGGCGCCCGCCGCAGCCTTCGCCACAGTTTCGCTCAATCCAGCCGAACGGCGCTCCGGTATACAGACCGCATCCACGCCCGCGCCATTAGCCGTCCGGATGATGGCGCCGAGGTTATGCGGGTCCTCGACTCCGTCCAGGATCACCAACCAGCGGGCGGCGCCCGCCACCTCGTCGAGCGCCCGGTAGGCTTGCGCCGCGCCCACGGCTACCACGCCTTGATGGACCGCCTTGCTGGTCATGCGGTCCAACGCCTCCCGCGGTTCGAAACGCACCGGTACGCCGGAGCGGCGGCACAAATCGACGATCTCTTGGATGCGCTGTCCACCCGCTCCCCGAGCGATCAGGACACGTTCCAGGTGCCGCCCCGATTGCAGCGCTTCCCTCACCGGATGGATGCCAATGAGTAAGTTCATTCCACCTGATGGTAGCGCGCCGGCGCGATACACTGGTAGAAAACTGGGGCTTCCATGAAATTGCAAAGTTACACGATCACTCAGGGACGGGACCGCGCGCCGGCCCGCGCCATGCTGAAAGCGATTGGCTTCACCGACGAGGACTTGCGCAAGCCCATCATCGGCGTCGCCAACACCTGGATCGAGACCATGCCGTGCAACTACAACCTGCGCGAGCTGGCGGTGAAGGTTAAGGAAGGAGTCCGCGCCGCGGGCGGTTGCCCCATGGAGTTCAACACCATAGCCATCAGCGACGGAGTCACCATGGGCACCGAGGGCATGAAAGCCTCCCTGGTGAGCCGCGACTTGATCGCCGACTCCATCGAACTCGTCGCCCGCGGCCACATGTTCGACGGCATCGTGGCGTTGGTGGCGTGCGACAAAACGATCCCCGGCGCGGCGATGGCGCTTCTGCGGCTGAACGTCCCCGGCGTGATCCTTTATGGCGGCTCCATCCTGCCCGGGCATTACAACGGACGCGACTTGACGGTTCAGGACGTTTTCGAAGCCGTGGGCGCAAATGCCGCGGGGCGAATATCGGACGAAGAGCTGCTGGCTATCGAGAACGCCGCATGCCCGGGCGCGGGAGCCTGCGGCGGACAGTTCACCGCCAACACCATGGCCACGGTGATGGAAATCTTGGGACTCTCGCCGATGCACACTGCCTCGACGCCGCAGGTGGACCCTGCGAAAAATGAAGTGGCCTTCCGCTGCGGGCAAATTGCCGTCGAAGCCGTACAGCGCGACATCCGGCCGCGGCAGATTGTGACGCGCAAGGCGCTCGAGAACGCCATTGCGTCAGTCGCCGCGACGGGAGGATCCACCAATGCTGTGCTGCACCTGCTGGCGATAGCGCGCGAGGCCGGCGTTCCGCTGCGCATCGACGATTTTCAGGAGATCAGCTCCCGCACCCCATTGCTTGCGGACCTGAAGCCGGCGGGCCGGTTCGTGGCGGTCGACGTCCATAAAGCGGGCGGCATCGGTCTGATCGCGCAGCGTCTGGTGCAGGGGGGCTACGCCTATGGCGACGCATTGACCGTGACCGGGCGCACGCTGGCTGAAGAGGCTGCGGAGGCGAGAGAAACGCCCGGTCAGGAAGTCATCCGCCCCTTGGACAATCCGATCAAGCCGAGCGGCGGGCTGGTGATTCTCCGCGGAACTCTTGCGCCGGAGGGTTGCGTGATCAAAGTGACCGGACTTGAGCGGCAGGTTCACCGCGGGCCGGCGCGCGTTTTTGATTGCGAGGAGGACGCGATGGCAGCAGTCACCGGCGGGCGCATCCAACCGGGCGACGTAGTGGTGATTCGATACGAGGGGCCGAAGGGCGGTCCGGGAATGCGGGAGATGCTGGGCGTGACCGGCGCGATTGTAGGCGCTGGTCTTGGTGAGAGCGTGGCTCTAGTCACCGACGGACGCTTCAGCGGCGCCACGCGCGGCCTCATGGTGGGCCACGTGGCGCCAGAAGCCGCTACCGGCGGTCCCATCGCTCTGCTCCGGGAAGGCGACCCGGTTCACATCGATGTCGCGGCTCGCCGCATCGACATCGATCTGCCCGGCGAGGAGCTCGCCCAACGCCGCGCCGCGTGGACCGCGCCGCCGCCCAAGTACAAGACCGGGGTTTTCGCCAAGTACATCGCCCTCGTCTCCTCCTCAGCGGAGGGCGCCATCACCCACCCGGTGCTATAGAGCGAAGAACCGCCTTGAGCAGGCAGTTGCCCGCGTGCTAATCTCGTTAACGATAACGTGACTAGGCGCGCGGCAGCGTTTTTGATCCCGCTTCTTGCCTTGGCGCAGGAGCGATTCGTCATTCGCTACCATTGGTTTCGCGCGCTTGGGCGGGAGGAGAGTTTTGCGGTTTGGAATCCCGCCGGGGTGGCGCAGCCGGAGTTCGCCATCCTTTTCTTACATGGCGCTGGGCGCGACCATCTTACCCTGTGGAATCAACCACAGGCGAGGCAGGTGATCGAGGCTTCACCGTGCGTGATTGTATTCCCCCGCGGCGGCGCCTCGTGGTGGGTAAACTCGTCTGAAATGAAGGCGGAAGACTATCTCGTCGAGCTCATGCAACTCGTGGGAGCGAAACGCTGGGCGGCGGCGGGATGGAGCATGGGCGGGTACGGCTCGTTGCGGTTGGTCACGCGCTACCCACAGCGGTTCACGGCATGGGGCGGGCTTCTGGCGCTCGCGGACTTTCCGAATCCTTCCTACCCCAAGGAACAGAACCACTCCGTACCAAGGCTGTTCGGAGAGCCCGCCGGCTGGGCGAAGTGGAATCCCCTCCCCGGCGCCGCCCAATTGCAGGGCAAGGGGGTGTGGTTTCTTACCGGCACGCACGCTTTTGACCGCGGCATGAACGATGCGTTACACCGCCGGCTGGGGGAGCTTGGCATTCCGCATGAGTTTCATCTCGTGGAAGGCGGGCACGAGTTGCGGGTGGTGGTCGAAAATCTCGCGCCACTATTGAGGTTCCTCGAAAAAACGGAGAAGGCTCAATGAAGACCGTTTCATTATTGCTGCTCACCGGCGGTTTGCTGGCAGGCGCCGCGATCGAAGTTGGAGAGAAGCGCACCATCGCCTCGGAACCGGGGAAGCATTTCGGTTTCCCGCGCATGGTGCGCGCCAAGGACTCCAGCTTGCTGCTCTTCTACCGGGTGGGGACGACCCACGCTTGGGACGCCGCAATCAACGTGATGCGCCGCTCTCGCGACGAAGGCGCAACCTGGACCGCAGAGCGGGAGGTTTCGCGGGGCAGCGACGCGGAGCACGGGTCGATCAATGCGGTTCCTCTCGTCACCCCCGCCGGGCGCATCCTGCTTTGGGTGTCCGATATCTTCATCGCCAAGCCTCCTTATCGGCGTGATCCGAACTATTGGCGCTGGTCGGACGACCACGGTGAGACGTGGTCGCCTCTCATTCGCTTCGACCCGGACCCGAACCGCAGCACCTACTATGTGACCGACGCCATCCCGGTCTCTGACGGGCTGCTCGCCGGCGCGGCGACGTTTCCGCCGGGCGGTGTGGGCAACTGTTACACGGTGATGTGGCATTCCGCCGACGGCGGCAAGACGTGGTCGGTCCGCTCTCTTCTAACGAAACCCGACGAGAACCGCGGGGACGAGGTCGGATTGCTCGAAACCGCTCCCGGGGAGGTGCTCTGTCTCCTGCGGGTGCGTAAAGGGAAGGGGCTTTCGCAGTTCCGTTCGAAAGACAACGGACGCACCTGGACCGAGGGCGAAAACTTAGGGGAGATGCTGGGCTGCACGTTGCAGCGCCCGGTGCTCACGCGCCTCAGCCGGACGCGCGTGCTCCTCACCGGCCGTGATTTTGAGCGGAGGCAGGTGGTGGCCTATCTGAGCGAAGACAATGGCCGGACATGGAAAGGGCGCACGGTGATCGAGACGTACCAGAAAGACGGCGCTTACACATCCTGCGTGCCGCTCAAGGACGGAGCCATCCTGATGGCCTACTATTCCGACGCCGCCGGCGAACCGCTGAAGCCCGAAATCAAAACCGTCCGGCTGCGCATCCGATGAGGCGCAAGAAGCTCGAAGCCGACCTCTGCATCGCCGGCGGCGGCATGGCGGGCGTGTGCGCCGCGCTTGCGGCGGCGCGCGCAGGGGCGCGGGTCACGCTCATCCAAGACAGGTCCGTGCTCGGAGGCAACGCGTCGTCGGAAATCCGGATGCACATCGTGGGCGCGTCGTGCTCTGGGCGCCGACCCGGCGCGCGGGAGTCCGGCGTTCTCGAGGAGCTGCGGCTCGACGATGCCGTCCATAACCCCCATCGCAGCCCTTTCCTGTTCGACCTGCTTCTCTACGACAAGATTCGCCGGGAGCCGAACATCACGCTGCTGCTCGATGCATGTTGCGTTGGCTGCCGCCGCGAAGGCGCAGCCATCCGCAGCGCCCTTGTTGTGCGCCACATCACAGAGGAGGAATTCGAAATCGAAGCTTCCTTTTTCGCCGACTGCACAGGCGACGGGCGGCTCGGCTGCGAAGCGGGCGCGGATTTCCGGATGGGCCGCGAAGGGCGAGCGGAGTTCGGCGAAAGCCTCGCTCCGCCGGAGCCGGACTCGAAAACTCTGGGCAGCAGCATTTTGTTCATGGCTCGCCGCCGGGACCACCCGGCGCCATTTGAGGCCCCTCCTTGGGCCAGACGCTTCAGTGAAGAACAACTGAAATTCCGCAGCCATCGCGAGTACGAATACGGCTATTGGTGGGTGGAGTGGGGCGGCGAGCTGGACACGATCCGGGATAACGACCGCATCCGCCACGAATTGCTCGCCATCGCTTTGGGAGTGTGGGATCACGTCAAGAACCGGTGCCATGCGCCGGCGGAAGACCGCGCCGCGCAGTGCGACAAATGGCGCGATGGCGCCGGAACTCCGCGTGAGGATCCTTCCTGTTGGACGCTCGAGTGGGTGGGCATGCTGCCGGGCAAACGGGAGTCACGCCGGTTCCTCGGACCGCATGTCTTGACCCAACACGACGTGCTCGAAGCGCGCCTGCCGGACGACATGGTGGCTTACGGCGGCTGGTGGATCGACATGCATCCCCCGGGCGGAGTCGATGCCGTGGAAGAATTCCCATGCGAGCAGCACCCCGTGCCCTATCTCTACGGCATACCATTGAGGTGCTTGTACTCTCGCAACGTCGAGAACCTGTTTTTTGCCGGGCGGAACATCAGCGCCACCCATGTGGCGTTCGCCTCCACCCGCGTGATGGGAACCTGTTCGGTGGTGGGCCAAGCGGTGGGCGCGGCAGCCGCCCTCGCCGCTCAAGCCGGCTGCCGGCGTGTCGCCGGCGTCGACCCCAATCAAGTTCAACAGCTCTTACTGAAGCAAGACGCCTTCCTCCCCGGACTGCGCAACGAGGACCCCGCCGACGCCGCGCGCACTGCAACGGTGGCGGTTTCGAGCGCTGAGCCCGGCGCGCCGGGTGAAGCAGTCCTCGACGGCGTCACCCGCGCCACCCATCCCGGGCTGCACCCCGTCCTGGACCAAGCCGCACATCAGTGGCGCTCGTCGGGATTGCCTGCTTGGATCGAGCTGCGCTGGCCGCGGCCGCGAAAGGTCCGCGAAATCCGCATCACGTTTGACACCGGCTTCGAAAGAGAATTAACTCTGACCATGAGCGATCTTTATAACAGCCGCATGATACGCGGACCTCAGCCGGAGACGGTAAGCGACTATACGCTGTCCGCCGCAGGCGGGTGGGAACTCGCCGTGCGAGGCAACTATCAGCGGCTGCGCATCCACCGGCTGCAAGAGCCGCTGCACACGGACTGGCTGCGGCTCACCGCGCATCGCACGCACGGCGACGCCTGCGCGAGAATCTTTGAGATCAGGGTTTACGAATGACAGACACGCAAAGGAAACAGCGGCTTGGCGGCGTGATCGCGCCGATGGTGACTCCGCTCACACGCGAAAGGGAAATCGATCCGGGAGGCGTGGAACGTCTCGTCGAGTTCCTGATTGGAGGCGGCGTGCACGCCCTTTTCGCGCTCGGCTCGAGCGGCGAGTTTGTTTCGCTTCCTTGGCCGAAGCAGCGGCGCTTGCTGCAACTGACGGTCGCGGCGGCGCGGGGGCGCGCGCCGGTGTGCGCGGGCATCTCGTCGAACTGCCTCGACGAGATCATTGAACGCGGGATCGACGCGGCTGAGTGCGGCGCCGCTTACGCCGTCGCTCTGCCGCCGTTCTACTTTCGGGTCTCGCAGCCGGAACTCATCGCCTTCTTTACGGCTATTGCCGACCGCATCCCCATCCCGCTCGTGCTTTATAACATGCCTTTCCGCACCAACAACAACATCGAACCGGCGACAGTGGAAACCCTGGCGGCTCACCCTCGCATTGCCGGCATTAAGGACACGGTGCCCGACATGGCGAGGACGCTCGACGTCCTGGGGCGCGTGGCTGGACGCGAGGATTTCAGCTATTTTCACGGCAACGAGTTGCTGGCGCTCCCGGCGGTTCTTTATGGCGCGCGTGGGATGGTCCCCGCCATCGCTAACTTTGAGCCGGCGGGGGTCGTGCAGGCGTATGACACGGCTGTGCGCGGCGATTTGGTCCGCCTGCGGGCATGGCAGAAGCGAATCCAAGGGTGGATGCGGGTGTTCGGATTGCTCGAAGCGCGCGCGCAGGAATCCACTACACTGCGCTTGCAGGCCATCAAGCTGGTGCTCGAGCTGATGGGCATCTGCGGCAGCACCATGGCGCAATTGAGCGAGGTCCCGGATGAAACTCAGGTGGCGCGCGTCCGCGAGTTCATGCGGGCGGAAGGGATCGGACCCCTGCAATGAGCGAGTCTCTCAAGCGCAGCTTTGAACAGCAGTTCGGCGCGGCGCCGGCGGGGGTCATCCGCGCCCCGGGGCGGGTGAACCTGATTGGAGAGCACACGGATTACCACGGGCTGCCGGTTTTCCCAATGGCCATTCAGCGCGAAATCCGGATTGCTTTTCGCCCGCGGCAAGACCGCACGGTGCGTCTCGCCAGCCGTTCGGGCTTTGAGCCGCGTGAATTCGAACTCGCGCCGCCCATCCCCCCTTACGCCGCCGGCGATTGGGGCAACTACGCCAAGGCGGCGGCTCAGGAGCTGCTCGCCCACTATCCGAACTTGCGCGGAGTGGAAATGCTGGTCGAGGGCGACATCCCGCTCGCTGCGGGACTGAGTTCGTCCTCCGCCTTGGTGGTGGCTTGCGCGCTTGTGCTGCTTGAATCCAATGGGATTGCGTGGAAGGCTTCCGAGCTCGCCGGATGGATGGCGGACGGCGAGCGCTACGTCGGCACACAGGGGGGCGGGATGGATCAGACCGTTTGCTTGTGCGCCAAGGCGGGCTGCGCGCTCAAGATCGACTTTACGCCGTTCGCCGCCACGCCGGTTCCCATGCCGCCGGATTGGGTTTTTGTCATCGCCAACAGCATGGTGGAGGCAGCCAAGGCAGCCGGCGCACGGGAGCAGTACAACTCCCGCCGCCGTTATTCTTACGAAGCTTTACGGCGCGTGGCTGGAGAGCGAACTTATCCGGAACTCGTAGCGTCTGATCCCCAACGAGCGCTTGCCGCTGCGGCGAGCTTGCCCGATGACCTGCTCGGTCCCTTTCGCCATACCATCACCGAGGCATTGAGAGTCGAGGAGGCGGTGGCGGCGATGCGCGCGGGCGATTTCGAGGCGTTCGGCAAGCTGATGGCGGCTTCGCACCAGAGTCTGCGGGACGATTTGCATGTCAGTTGTCCGGAACTCGACGAGCTCGTGGCTTGCTGCACCGAGGGCGGCGCCGCAGGCGCGCGCCTGACCGGCGCGGGCTTCGGGGGCTGCGTGGTAGCGCTCACGACAACGCAGGGCGCGCCGTCTTTGGTAGAGCATCTTCGCCGTTCGTTCTACGCTTCCCGGGCTCCGGCGCCGGACAGCGTATTCATTGCTCAGCCGCGCGGAGGCGCAGGGCTGTTGCCATGACCTTGGACCGGAAGTGGGCGATCGCCGTGATGCTCGCCTGCGCGGCGGCGATCAACTACGCCGACCGCGCGGCGCTGTCCGCCGTGTTCGCCCCACTGCGGTCGGACATGGGTCTGACGGACGTGCAGTTGGGCACGCTCGGTTCGGTTTTTTTGTGGAGTTACGCCGCATGTTCGCCGCTCGCCGGGTTTCTCGCGGACCGGGTGTCGCGCAGCCGGATGGTGGTCTTCAGCCTGGCGTCGTGGAGCCTGGTGTGCGCCCTCACCGGTTTCGCGCAGAGCTTTGGGCAGTTGATGGCGGCGCGCATCCTCCTCGGCGTCACCGAATGCTTGTATCTGCCCGCCGCCACCGCGCTCCTCGCCGACCACCACGCGCCGCAGTCCCGCGCCACCGCCATGGCCGTGCACTCGGTGGGACTCAATCTCGGCGTGGTCTTGGGCGGGACGGTGGCCGGTTATTTGGCGGATCATTTCGGCTGGCGCCCGGGATTCGTCGTGTTGGGCGCTGCGGGAATCCTGATGGCGGCTGTGGCGGCGTTTGTCCTGAAGGACGCCCCCGGCGCCGCCCTGCGAGCCCGGAACGCCGCGCCGGTTTGGGCCAGTCTCAAGCGTCTGGCGACGATTCCTTCGTATTGGATTCTCCTTGCCAAGGCGATGCTGGCAGGCGTCGGGGTGTGGATTTTCCTCAACTGGCTGCCGCTGTTCTACCGCGAAACCTACGGATGGAATCTCGCCGCTTCGGGCTTCGTGGGCACTTTCATGGTGCAGGTGTCGACGACGATGGGCATTGCCGGAGGAGGCTACTGGTCCGACCGGCTGGCGATGCGCGAAACGCGAAACCGCATGTTGCTCCAGAGCCTCAGTTACTTTTGCGCGGCGCCCTTCCTGCTTCTTTTCTTGACCACGCCGGGGTTTGTCACCGCCAGTGTGAGCGTCTTTGCATTCTCCGTGCTTCGCGGCGTGGGGCAGTCGAACGAAAACCCCGTGCTGTGCGACGTGGTCATCGGCTTTATGAATCTCAGCGCCTGTTTCGCGGGGGGCATTGGAGTGGTGCTAGCCGGAGTGCTCAAGCGCGACTTCGGGCTTGCGGGCGTGTTCGCGGGCATCTCGATTCTGTTTGTCATTGCCGGCGCCCTTCTCTTGGCCGGCTACCACTTCTTTTTAGCCCGGGACGTCCGGAGGCAAGAGGAAGCCGCCGGAAAGCTCGTCCCCGGCGCATAGACGGGCAAGAGGGGGAAGCTCGGGGAATGATAAAAAGAGGAAAACCAGGAGATTCGTGCCAATGAAATGGACTCGACGAGGTTCGGCGGTATCCAGGCGGGGCTTCGCCCTCGGATTCGGGGCGCTCGCCGCTCAGGCAGGGCAGC